>Ga0210009_1000036_pt1 | contig 164923 bp, 128 predicted proteins | sample CryGeyCG2114_065_FD_185457 | JGI IMG/M metagenome (GOLD analysis project Ga0210009, IMG submission 185457) | Groundwater microbial communities from aquifer - Crystal Geyser CG12_big_fil_rev_8/21/14_0.65 (SPAdes) (version 2) | ecosystem: Environmental > Aquatic > Deep subsurface > Groundwater ...
TCAACTGCCGTGACCACTGCGATGAAGCTCGAACTGCCGCCACTCAGTCTGTATATCCATATTCCCTGGTGCGTACAAAAGTGTCCTTACTGCGACTTTAACTCCCATGGTCAAAATGGTGAGCTGCCACAGGAGGCTTATGTTGATGCGCTTCTGGAAGACTTACGCCAAGATTTACATCTGGTCCAAGGGCGGCAGCTCCATACCATCTTTATCGGTGGTGGCACACCATCTTTATTCGATGCTTTGCAAATCAAACGCATACTCGATGGTGCTAATGCGCTAATTCCTTTTAGTGACAATATCGAAATCACCATGGAAGCCAACCCTGGCACCTTGGAACACGATGACTTTAGTGCCTATCGTGCAGCCGGTGTCACTCGTTTATCTATCGGGGTGCAGAGTTTTTCTAAGGATAAGCTCAACTTACTCGGACGTATTCACGATCAAAACGAGGCACAAGTCGCCGCTCAAAAAGCCAGTCAAGTGGGATACTTAAGTTTCAACCTCGATTTAATGCATGGATTACCGAACCAAAGTTTTGCTGAAGCCATGGCCGATATCGACACAGCAGCGGCGCTGAATCCGCCCCACCTGTCTTGGTATCAGTTAACGATTGAGCCCAACACCCTATTCCACTCAAAACCGCCGCAGCTGCCCGATGACGAAGCGCTCTGGCATATCTATGAGCAAGGTCAACAAAAGCTGGCGGCATTAGGGTATGAGCAATACGAAATATCCGCCTATGCAAAACCCGGTTATCAATGTAGGCACAATCTCAACTACTGGCAGTTTGGTGATTATCTAGGCATAGGCTGTGGCGCCCACGGCAAAGTAACGCTGCCAGAAGAAAAACGCATCATACGCACGGTAAAAATTAAACATCCTAAGGGATATCTCAGTGCCAGCAACTACACCTTCGAATCGATTGATGTTGCAGAGGAAGATCGCGCCCTCGAATATTTAATGAATCGCCTGCGCCTGATGACTCCTATCCCTAAGCAAGAATTTGAACTGCGTACCGGACAGCACAGAGACACATTGACCGACGGAATGGAAAAAGCCAAACAGCGCGGTTTACTCACAGAATCCGCTGAACATTGGCAATTAACCCGTAAAGGTCATATGTTTGTTAATGATTTACTGACACAATTCTGCTAAGCCTGCCGTTAAAATAGCTAGATAAATAATGTGTTAGTGGTCAATAGTGCAGTTTAATACTATTACTGCTAACACATTTTCTAACATTAATATCCATACATTCTTGTCCAGCTTCTTTAGAATTGATGCAACTCAATCTAGGAAGCTTGATCATGCCAATAAAAACTAAAATCAGCTTAGTCGCACTGACCCTTTCAGCCCTGCTGACCATTCCCGCGTATGCAGCATCAACCTCGCCAGCCTTACACAGTGCAAGCGAACCTGTGAATGCGGTGGTGCAAACCGAGTCAGACAAAGCCAATGCGTTGTTCGAAACCCTCTTTATGGAAAACATCATGGCGAGCCCCATTTCGCAAACCTATATGGGGATCAAGCAAGACTATGATAAATGGGATGAACTAGGTGATGCCGCCGATGATAAAACCCTAGCGCGCACGAAAAAACAACTGGCGCAGGTCAATCAGATTGATGCGACCAAGCTCGATCCACAAACACATCTTAGCCTCACCTTACTCAAACAAAATCTGCAAAATGATATCGAAGATGACCAATGGCGCTATCATAATTATCCTGTGAATCAGATGTATGGCGGCCACTCTATGATCGCCTCCTTCTTAATTAACCAACATCAAATCACAGATGTCAGCGATGCCAAGGCCTATATCAGCCGCTTGAATGGCGTGCCCAAACGCTTAAGTCAATTACAGACAGTGTTAGACGTTCGCGCAGATAAAGGCATTATCGCGCCTAAGTTCGTGTTCGCTTATGTAATTTCAGACAGCCAAAATATTATCAAAGGGGCGCCTTTTGATAAGGGCGACGACAGCGCGCTACTCGCAGATTTTCGCCGTAAAGTGAACGCATTAGCGATTCAAGAAACAGAGAAACAAGCGCTAATAAAACAAGCTGAGCAAGCATTAGTTACTCAAGTCAAGCCAGCCTATAACAAGCTTATCAGTTATGTAAAAACCTTAGCGGCCAAAGCTGACGACCGTGATGGTGTGTGGAAACTCCCTAATGGAGCCGCCTTCTACAACAATGCCTTAGCTCGTACTACCACGACAAACATGACCGCCGATCAAATCCATGACTTAGGTCTTTCTGAGGTGGAACGTATCCACAATGAAATGCGCGCCATTATGAAGAAGGTCGATTTTAAAGGTGATTTACAGCAATTCTTTAGCTTTATGCGTGACGATCCCCAGTTCTACTACCCCAATACCGCCGAAGGTAAAGCCGCTTATCTAGCAGAGGCGACTAAGCTCATCGACAATATGAAGTCGCGCTTAGATGAAGTGTTCAAAGTAAAACCTAAGGCCGCCATGATAGTGAAACAGGTTGAAGCCTTTAGGGAAAAATCCGCGGGCAAAGCCTTCTATGAGCAACCGGCACCGGATGGCTCGCGTCCAGGTAGCTACTATGCAAACCTATATGACATGAAAGCCATGCCAAAATATCAAATGGAGGCACTGGCCTACCACGAAGGTATTCCGGGTCATCATATGCAGATCGCCATTTCCCAAGAGCTGCAAAATATTCCTAAGTTCCGCAAGTTTGGTGGCTATACCGCCTATATCGAGGGTTGGGGTTTATATAGCGAATCTTTCCCGAAAGAAATGGGACTCTACGCCGATCCTTACTCTGACTTTGGTCGCCTAGCAATGGAACTGTGGCGTGCATGTCGCTTAGTCGTTGATACCGGTATTCATGCCAAGAAGTGGACCCGCGAGCAAGGCATTACCTATTACGTGGACAATACGCCCAATGCTAAATCCGATGCGGTGAAAATGGTTGAACGCCATATCGTTATGCCATCGCAAGCGACAGCTTATAAAGTGGGGATGATTAAGTTGCTGGAACTAAGGCATAAAGCAGAACAACAGCTTGGTAATAAATTTGATATTAGGGACTTCCACACCTTAGTGCTAGCGAACGGCGCATTGCCACTGGATGTGTTAGAGCAACAAGTCGATCTCTGGATAGCCAGCAAGAAAAAGGCCTAATGCACTAATGCCTAAGTGCTAAGTCGTGAAACACTGTTAACTTGCTTCACGACTAAAAGCACATAGGTGAAAGCCTTAAGCTGCAGCCAATAAAAAAGCCACTCGAAAGTGGCTTTTTTATTGGATTTATTACCTACTTGGCAATAAAACCCTATCTCACTGTGGATCACTATATTTAATGTATTAAGTTCAAAAGTTTAATACTCGATGTGATTTTAGGGTACAGAGAGACAAAACTTGTCCCAGAACTAAACCACCAGAAAAAAATTACCTCAGCTATAGGGCTGAGGTAAACCAAAAACTAGGATGATGGTTTAAAAGCCAACATTGTTTTAGTTCGAAAACTTCTGCTGGCGGTGATCTAGAACTGCATTCCTGCCGATCTGTACACCCATATCGAAAGGGGTCATTTCCAATATAAGTATAGGACTCAGATCATTCCAAATCAGCTGCCGTCATTGTATTCAAATAAGAACAGAGTTCAAGTGTGCTAAACACTTTTGCTTTAGAGAAGCCTAAAAAATCGAATGTAAATACATCCAAAAATAAAATGCAACCAACTGATTAATAAAGTAAAAATAAAAGTAGAAAATAACCAAAACCACATAAGACTGATTTCAAGAACAATGTTTTCATTTTTACTGACGCTTGCTAAAGAGCTCAGCATAGGGAATATCCCAATAGGGCGGATTTCCAATGTGATCTTTGATAAATTCGATAAAAGCACTGACCTTGGGCGCAAGATGTTTACGGCGGGGATAAACAGCTTGCAATGGCAGGTGATGGGTCAATTGCCAATCCTTTAACAAAGGCACTAAGGTCCCTTTAGTAATTTCATCTTCCATCAAATAACTGGCTAAATACACAATACCTAAGCCACTAATAGCCGCAGATTTTAATGCAGGGGCATTATCGACTCTGAAATTGCCCGATACCCCAATTTCACAGTAGTCATCTCCCTTTCTAAATTGCCACATACTGTGTTCATGCCACTCGCCTTGATAGACTAAACAATTGTGGTCAACCAATTGCTCAGGACGAGTTGGCTCTCCATGCTTGGCGACATAATCAGGGGAAGCAACGAGGAGAAATTGGCACTTCATTAAAGGTCTTGCAACCATTCCCAAAGGCAATTGCTCTGACATAGTGAGCAGCAAATCAAGGCCTTCGCTCACTACATCGACCTTATGGTCGAGTAAACTCACCTGCAACTCTAGCTCTGGATGCTTCGCCATAAAAGAGGGTAAGGCTGGAATAATATGCATAGCACCAAAAGACTGGGATATACCCACTTTCAGCACCCCACGGGTGGCATCATTCAAATTATGAACACTTGCGATAGCCTGCTCTGCATCACGCAGTAGTTCTTCCCCTTGCAGATACAGCAAATGCCCAGCTTCAGTCAGACTTAAGCTTCGAGTAGTACGTTGGATTAATTGAACACCGAGTCTATGTTCGAGATCGGCTACCTGCGTACTGACCTTAGACTTAGAGATCCCAAGCCTTCTTGCGGCTGCGCTAAAACTACCCGCTCTGGCCACATGAGTAAAAATCGCAATAGGTTCTAACAGTTCTAACATTGAAAGTCGCCTTAAGCAGTTTACGACAATGATATTAACTTTCGGTCATTCACAGTGGTTAGCGTAATCATCGCTTAAAAACAACCATAGCATTGATATCTCGCATTAAACTGACTTAATGCAGAGATTTAGACCGAAAAAGTCCACTAAAGTAGGGTGTTATATCTGACTGATATGCCAGCTTTTAATTATATTTTAAGAGTATACCAAATATTGGCCTCAAGACTGTAACATTCCGAACTAAATCGCTGCAAGCCTAGCCTACACGCCACATCGACTTAGCCATAAGAGTTTTCGCTACGATTAGACTCTAGCCAATAAAAAAGCCCCTAAGCGATAAATTGACTAGGGGCGTAGTATTCAAATTTGACTCATGCACAAGGAGATAGAAGTTATTGCAGTTAACACTAAAAACAAAACCAAGGGCTATTCACGCAGATCCTTAGTAGAATTTTGCGTCAACGCATAGGGCGCGAGTTCTGGCACTTCTTGGCGTAATTGATTTTCAAGCACTAACAGATTTTCAAATCGGTCGCACAAACGGTCAGCCTTAGCTTCCAATCCCTTAGATTGACTCTCGATTTGCTGCTCAATATCTTGGCCTAAGTTGTCCATTTTTTTGGAGAAGGCATCCATCTTGGCTTCAAAACTATCACCGTCGCCAGACATGATTTGGCCACCTATGGTCATCATAATAGTGCCCACTGAGTTCTGAACAATTTGCTCCATTTCCTGCTCAAATTCGTCGTTAAAGGTGTTCTGCATCGAATCTTCCGTCGCACCTAAATAGAAGCTATCACCATGCTTGTAGGCCACTGAATCAACACGCTTTTGAACGCCTGCCATCATTTCATCGAACTTAGCACCGGCCGCATCGCCCATTAAAGGGGTTAACGCCATGCTCACCGCTTGGGATGCCAATGCGACGGCCTCGTTCACGACTTCAATCACTTCAGGTACTTGAGTCGACACTTCATCGGCGTATTGAGTCACTAACTTTCTTTGCTTATCGGTTAAGTTAACTTGTTTGCCTTCAACAAATAATTTATCGACTTCGATACGATACTTTTCTGTACCCTTCTCGCTCATGACTAATTTTTTAGGCTCTACCATAACGTCATAATTTAAAGAGACTTCACAGCGGTCATCGACGTTAGGCTCGGTTTGCGCTTGCGCCAACTGTAGGCCAGATGTTCCTAAAATCACCCCGGATAAGGCAAATCCAGTTAATAACTTATTTAATTTCATGTTGTTCGTCCTTTAATCTGAATAATTTGATAAACCTAAACTACTGAATAACTTATAGCAGGAGATTAGCAGGAGACGTGCCAACTTTATAACAATATGATTATGTTGGATTTAGGAAGTTTAGCACTAAAAGGTCATTAGCGAAATTCGCTAACTTTTAGTCTGATAGTGCTAATAAAAACGTGAGATAGAGCTAGAAAATAGAACGACCAAGACGCTGGCTTAAATGCTCAAGCATGGCAGTGCCAGCAAGTGAATTGCCATTGCCATCGAGTTCTGGCGACCAAACACAAATCGACAGTTCCCCAGGAATAACGGCAATGATGCCGCCACCTACGCCACTTTTACCTGGCATACCGACACGATAGGCAAACTCACCCGCTCCATCGTATAAGCCCGAAGTCGCCAACAGGGCATTAAGCTGCCGAGTTTGCACCTGAGAAATCAGCTCAATGCCATCCAAAGTCTTGCCGCGATTAGCCAAATACAACATGGCTTTAGACAAGTCAGCACAATTCATCTTTAAGGCGCAGTAATGAAAATAGGTGCGCAGCACAGTATCGACATCGCCTTGAAAATTACCAAAGGACTTCATCAAATAAGCGATAGCCGCATTGCGCGCACTGTGCTGATATTCTGAATCGGCCACTTGTTTGTCGAAACTCACCTTATCGTTTTGGCTTAGTTGCCTGACTAACTCGAGCATTCTGTGTTTAGGCGCACCTAAACGGCTCTGCAATAAGTCAGCAATCACTAACGCGCCAGCATTGATAAAGGGGTTGCGCGGCTTACCACGTTCTAACTCGACTTGGACTAAAGAGTTGAATGAATGGCCCGAAGGTTCTTTGCCAACACGGCTCCAAATTTCGGCCTCTTCATATAAAGTTAACGCTAAGGTTAAGCTGAAAACTTTGGAGATACTTTGAATCGAAAACGGCTCAAGGTAATCGCCCGCACCTAAGGTTTCACCGTCAACAGTCGTGACGGCAATGCCTAATTTGCCAGCATCGACGCTGGCCAGTGCGGGGATGTAATCTGCAACCTTTCCTTGGCCGAGCAAGGGTCGAACTTTCTCGATCACTTCCTCAAGTAATGCCAACTCGGGCATTAACTCCACCAAATGTCGTACAGTTCGCTAACTTCAACCTGAGAAACTTTTTGGTTCGCCCAGAATGCCTTAACTGCAGCAATATCTTCTTCGGTGCATTTGCCAATCGTTTGGGTCGCGATAATGCCTTCCCATTCGATATGACCACCGCCGTGGAAACCTAATTTGCGGGCTTCAATCACTTCATCGATAAATTTATCAACAGTTGCATCGATATCGGCTTCAGATACTGATGCATCAAAAGTCCAAGCCATATCAAAACCTAACTCTTGGAATTCATCGACACGCATTTTCTTACGTAAACGACGGCTACGATTAGTTGCCATAGTGACTTTCCCCGTTGTGTTAAAAAACTAATTAATCAATTGAAATATCTAGATTAAGCGATACGCTCAAACATCAGATCCCATACACCGTGACCCAATCTATGGCCACGGGCTTCAAACTTTGTCAGTGGGCGATGATCAGGACGCGGCACCACAGTGCCATCACTCGACTGGTTTTGATAACCATGAGCCGCTTGCATCACTTCCAACATATGCTCGCTGTATTCTTCCCAATCGGTTGCCATATGGAACACGCCGCCAATTTTTAGCTTGCGGCGGATCAGTTCAGCAAATTCAGCTTGCACGATGCGGCGCTTATGGTGACGCTTCTTATGCCAAGGATCGGGGAAAAACAATTGCACTCGGGCCAATGAGCCGTCGGCAATCGCATGTTCTAATACTTCCATGGCATCGTGATGATACACACGTAAATTAGTCACACCCGCAATAGCCGCATCGCTTAAGCAAGAACCGACACCCGGTTTATGCACTTCAATACCAATAAAATTCTGCTCTGGTGCATCTTTAGCCATTTGCACTAAAGAGGCGCCCATGCCAAAGCCAATTTCCAGCACTGTATCGGCTTCACGGCCAAAAACGTCGCTCAGGTTCAATGGCGCTGGGCTGTAATCTAAGCCCATGGTTGGCCACTGGCTTTCAATAGCTTGGGCTTGGCCTTTAGTTAAACGACCTTCTCTTAGGACAAAGCTTCTGATCTTGCGCAGATACTTGCCTTCTTCATTAAATTCAGCGGTAGTGACTTCGCTCATTTTTGCCTCGTCTAGTGGATAGCACCATATAAAAGAAGGGCATTATCCAAAGTTCAACATACAGTGCAAGCACTAATGGCGCCAAAGTATACCAAGATTATTTAAGAGTGCGAATTTAGCGGCGATTTTTGGCTTTTTAGCCCTTGTTCACTTGTCTTTTAAGCTTGTCTAAGAAGATAACTGCCGCTACACTGCGCCGATGAAATCTACAGCCTCCTTCGCCACACGTATCGTCTCTTGGTACGACAATCACGGTCGTAAAACCCTCCCTTGGCAGCAGGATAAAACCCCATATAGCGTATGGGTTTCTGAAATTATGCTGCAACAAACTCAGGTTGCGACTGTTATTCCCTATTACCTTAAATTTATGGCGCGTTTCCCCGATGTGTTAGCACTCGCTAACGCGCCAGATGATGAGGTGTTGCATCATTGGACCGGCCTTGGGTATTACGCTAGGGCGCGTAATCTGCATAAAGCAGCCAAGGTGATTCGCGACGATTATCAGGGGCTATTCCCAACGGATTTTGAGCAAGTACTTGCTCTGCCGGGTATTGGCCGCTCGACAGCAGGCGCAGTATTGTCACTGTCACTTGGGCAGCATCACCCCATTCTCGACGGTAACGTCAAACGCGTGTTAGCACGACACGGCGCTATCGCCGGTTGGCCGGGGCAAAAAACGGTCGAAGAACAGCTTTGGCAACTGACTGATGCCGTTACGCCGCAGCAAGATATTCAGAAATATAATCAAGCCATGATGGATATCGGCGCCAGTATTTGCACTCGTAGTAAACCTAACTGCGCCGCTTGCCCTGTGGCGATTGATTGCAAAGCTCAGCTGATTGGCAGACAAACCGATTTCCCCGGCAAAAAGCCTAAAAAAACCATACCGACCAAAGCGGCGTGGATGTTAGTGCTGATGCAAGATAACCAAGTCTTTCTAGCTAAACGCCCGCCAGCGGGAATTTGGGGAGGGCTTTGGTGTTTCCCTGAGTTTGCCACCCAAGCTGCCCTTGAAACCCATCTTGAAGAACAAGGGTTTGCTGCGCAGCCACTCGAATGGTTAACAGGCTTTAGGCACACATTTAGCCACTTTCATTTAGATATTCAGCCCATGATGCTTAACTTAGATAAAACCCACGGCGATAAAATCCACGGCAATAAACAGAGCGTGGGCGCTGTCATGGAACAAAACCAGTCACTCTGGTATAACATAAGTCATCCTTCCAAAGTGGGACTCGCCGCCGCCACCGAGCGCGTGCTAGCCAATTTGGGATCACTCGTTCAATCCGCAGTCAGTAAGGAATAATCATGGCGCGTACAGTCAATTGCGTATATTTAAATAAAGAAGCCGACGGCCTAGACTTTCAACTGTATCCAGGTGATTTAGGTAAACGTATTTTTGATAACATCAGCAAAGAAGCTTGGGGCCTATGGCAAAAAAAGCAAACCATGCTGATCAATGAAAAGAAACTCAACATGATGAATGTTGATGATCGTAAGTTTCTTGAAGAACAAATGATCTCTTTCCTCTTTGAAGGGAAAGACGTTGAAATTGAAGGTTTTGTACCAGAAAAAGATCAAGATTAATTCTTGTTTTAACCTAACAATAAAACCCACAAAAAAGCGCCTTTCGGCGCTTTTTTATCTCTAAATGGCAGAATAAAGCGTTACTTACGCACACCTTCAACCACAAGATCTAACTCAACATGGCTAGACGCTGGGCCTAAATCCATCTTGATACCGAAATCTTTCATCGCAAACGTGGTTGTGCCAGTAAAACCTGCACGGTAGCCACCCCAAGGATCTTGACCTTCGCCCACTGCATGGGCCTTGATCGCTAATGGCTTAGTCACACCATTTAAGGTTAAGTTGCCGTTAATCACTAAGTCGCCATTGCCTTTATCTTCAACTGAGGTTGAGGCAAAAGTGGCCTGCGCAAACTTGCCAGTATTGAGAAAGTCTTCGCTACGAATATGCTTATCACGCTCGGCGTGGTTTGAATCCACACTTAAGGTATTTACCGTCACATTTACTTTAGCCGCAGTGGGTTTAGCCGCGTCATAACTAAAGTCACCGCTAAAATCATTAAAACGACCAACAACATAGCTATAACCTAAGTGACTCACTTTGAAAGTAATAGAGGCATGTGCTCCTTCACGGTCAATGACATAGTCCGCCGCTGAAGCCGTCATCGGAGCCAATAGAGATGCACCAATCAGTGCGCTTAACAGTTGCTTTTTCATTGTATTATCCTCGATTAAATTTAATCATTTTGAGTAAAGTTGCATCTTTATCAATAAAGTGATGCTTTAATGCGCCCGCGGCGTGAATCACCACCAGTGCCATCAAGCTGTAAGCCGCATATTGGTGAATATCGCCCGCTATATCGGCTTGGTTTTCAAAAAAAGGTCCAAATCCCGGCAGTTCAAACCAGTCAAACACCATAATTCCCCGACCTTCGGCCGTTGAGATTAAAATCCCTGCAAACATGATCACCAACAGCAAGGTATAAATGGCTAAATGCGCGATATGTGCCGCCTTTTTCTCCCACGGCTTATGATCCGCCTCTGGTGCGGGCTTAGGGTTTACTAAGCGCCATAACAAACGGAATAACGTCAAAGCTAAGAGTAAAATCCCTATGCTTTTATGTAGATGTGGCGCAGTTTTGTACCAAGCGCTGTAATAGGTTAACTCCACCATCCACACACCGACTGCAAACAAACCTATGATGACTAACGCACTCACCCAATGAGTCACTATGGCAATTAATCCATAAGCCAACTGACTATTTCGAAACATACTGCGACTCCATACCCGCGTAATTTCCATCCATCGATGAAATAATGTTCATTATCATAAGTCTAAATTTAAAAACTAAAATCAGTAAAAATCGCTTATATCTTTCGAAATTTTAGAAAGTAAGTCAAAAACTGGGATTTATAAGCACAAAGCTATAGTAAACATCAGCATCCCTCCGACTTGAAAAATACAGTTAACAAATGAAATTGGCCTGAATTCACCCAATAAAAGATAAAAAACATCCAAGATGCGCATTAAACAGCCGAACGAGTTATTTGTCAGGAAAAAGCGCTTGCAGAGGTGAAACTCCCTAGCTAATATAGCCGCACTTCGAAGGAGATGGCTTAGCCAACGAGTTCAAAGTAGTTAACTAACGCTTAGTTTAGTTGCCCGAATAGCTCAGTCGGTAGAGCAGAGGATTGAAAATCCTCGTGTCCCTGGTTCGATTCCGGGTTCGGGCACCACTATTTTGCAGTAAAATTTTAGCCGGCATAGCTCAGTTGGTAGAGCAACTGACTTGTAATCAGTAGGTCCCGAGTTCGACTCTTGGTGCCGGCACCATATAAACAATGAAACCACTCAAACGAGTGGTTTTTTTGTATCTGTGATTTGCATAAGCTCAGTTGGTAGCGCCACTGACTTACTCTCGATAATTCCAGTAGCTCCCGAGTTCGACTCTTGGTACCGGCACCATATAAACAATGAAACCACTCAAACGAGTGGTTTTTTTGTATCTGTGATTTGCATAAGCTCAGTTGGTAGAGCAACTGACTTACTCTCGATAATTCCAGTAGCTCCCGAGTTCGACTCTTGGTGCCGGCACCATATAAACAATGAAACCACTCAATGAGTGGTTTTTTTGTATCTGTGATTTGAGTTCTGCAAATTAAGCATCTAAATATCCATTACCGCCAAAATGCTAAATTTTTCAGCAATCAAGGTAAGATAAAATTGTCGAAACAAATAAATACTCGCTTTTTGTTTAATAGTTAATCAGTCGCCTAACAAAGGGCTTGCACAGCCAAAGCGAGCACTATATTATACGCGCACTTTAAACAAACAGGGCTCAAGCCTTAGTTTAAAGTAGATGACTAACACTTAGTTTAGTTGCCCGAATAGCTCAGTCGGTAGAGCAGAGGATTGAAAATCCTCGTGTCCCTGGTTCGATTCCGGGTTCGGGCACCACTATTTTGCAGTAAAAGTTTAGCCGGCATAGCTCAGTTGGTAGAGCAACTGACTTGTAATCAGTAGGTCCCGAGTTCGACTCTTGGTGCCGGCACCATATAAACAAAAAAACCACTCAAAGGAGTGTTTTTTTGTATCTGTGATTTGCATAAGCTCAGTTGGTAGCGCCACTGACTTACTCTCGATAATTCCAGTAGGTCTCGAGTTCGACTCTTGGTGCCGGCACCATATAAACAATGAAACCACTCAAACGAGTGGTTTTTTTGTATCTGTGATTTGCATAAGCTCAGTTGGTAGCGCCACTGACTTACTCTCGATAATTCCAGTAGGTCTCGAGTTCGACTCTTGGTGCCGGCACCATATAAACAAAAAAACCACTCAAACGAGTGGTTTTTTTGTATCTGTGATTTGCATAAGCTCAGTTGGTAGAGCAACTGACTTACTCTCGATAATTCCAGTAGGTCTCGAGTTCGACTCTTGGTGCCGGCACCATATAAACAACGAAGCCACTCAAACGAGTGGTTTTTTTGTATCTGTGATTTGCATAAGCTCAGTTGGTAGCGCAACTGACTTACTCTCGATAATTCCAGTTTATTTGCTTAACTCGAGTGGCATAGGCCTATCCCCTGTTTGTACTTGATGTTGAACATGGCGCCAGCCTTGAGTGAGTTCGCTAAGGTGCTCTTTTCTCTCGGGGAAATGCATAGAAAGTTTATCGAGAACATCGATTTGCATCTTACATAATAATGACCAACGATCCGCATTTGATAGGTACATGGCGTTTTCCTTAACTAGGGGTTACTTTTCCTTGGCCAATTAAGTCTAGGCTGAAATCCTTTGATAACCAATTCAAAATTGCGTGTTAGCGCACTGTTAAAACATCCCACTCCAGAGTATCTTTGTCCTATAAACATAAGATAGGAGGCGTTATGACAGCCGATATTTTCAAACTCATTTTTGTGGTTATTGGTTTATTTCTGGTTTACAAACTGATATTTAGCGGCAAAAAGGGGCTTACAATTTTTGAAATGCATTTTAAAGATGGCCGTATGACCCAGCATAAAGGCAAGATCCCAGAGCGCTTCGAGCGGGAATGCCGCCACATAGCTAAAGTAGAAAAATTGACCTGTACTGTAAGGGCTGAAAAATCTGGAGATGTCCGCTTACATATTTCCGCCAATGTAAGTGACAATGTGAAGCAGAGAATTCGCAATCTATTTCCCTTCGAGTATTACGATAAAAAATCCGTCGATAACAGTCGCCAAGCGGGTTAGTCCCCCGTATTTATACTCGGACAACCTTACACTCCAATGTGAGGTTGTCGCAACATCGCATATTTTCTTACTGAAATTTTATCTGTTTAGACGCACTAAACGGCCACCTTCTCACATTTCGAATTGGACTCTTTAGGATGGAGCCTTTTTCAATACACCTAGTACGGTTAACGCCCTTGCTCTTGCTGTACTGTGCTCGACAATCGCACTCGGATAAGCCGTTTGAGTGTTAAATAACGGCTGTTCAAACAAGGATGGTGTCTGCGCTGTACTGGGGTGATGTAATTGCTTAATTCCCCAAGAAGCGAGTTCTGGTAAGAACTTACGGATGAAGCTGCCATCGGGATCAAACTTTTCACTCTGGCTTATAGGATTAAAAATACGGAAATAGGGCTGGGCATCGCAGCCACACCCTGCTGACCACTGCCAACCGCCATTATTCGCAGCTAAGTCACCATCGATGAGCTTTTGGCGGAAGTAGCGCTCGCCCCAGCGCCAATCAATCAGCAGATGTTTAGTCAGGAAACTCGCCACCACCATACGCAGCCGATTGTGCATCCAACCCGTTTGATTGAGCTGGCGCATAGCCGCATCGACAATCGGATAGCCAGTACGACCCTCACACCAAGCGGCAAACTCCTGTGGATTGTTGCGCCACTGCACATGGTCGGCTTGACGATTGAAATTGTGATCCTTAGATAAGTCAGGAAATGCCACCAGCAAATGACGATAAAACTCACGCCAGGTAAGCTCATTTAACCAAGTACGAGCAGGGCTAGTGTCGTCGACAATCACCTCAGGGAAGTGATGCAGCAGCGCGGCAACGCATTGTCTTGGGCTAACCACACCAATGGCCAGATAGGGTGAAATTGAGCTAGTACCATCTATGGCGGGGAAATCCCTATCTTGCTTATAATCCTGCACTTTTTGTTGGATAAATGCAGAAAGCAAACGCTTTGCCTGCCCTTCTCCCGCAGCCCAAAGTTCACTCGATACTTTAGTGACATGGTTAAACAAAAGCGGCTTTGGCTCGGCCAACACCGATCCAAGCGGCGCCGGAACTGCAAGCGGCAAAATGGCATGGCGGGCGGCAATTTCTCGCCACTTACGGCTAAAAGGGGTGAAAACCTTATACATGTCGCCGGACAAATTCAGCACTGTGCCCGGCTTTAGCAAACAATGCTCGTCGGTTAACACCAGAGGAATCCCCGCCTGAATACAGGCTTGGTCGCGCAATTGCTCGTTAATCTCAGGCTCACTGCCGGCAAACACACCGCCAATCCCCCGTTGCTGGCAATAGTGAGTGAGAAACGCTGGTACATCGGCAAAAGTATCTAACTGAATTAATTCGAATGTAATCCCCAAACTCGCCAGCCCTTGGGCAAGCAGATTGATATGACGTTCGATAAAATCTAACTGAATGGGTGCCACATCATGGCGTTGCCACTGGGTGGGCGTAGCGATATAAATTGCCTTAAGTGCCACGCCATTCCCCCGTGCCCAATCGCAGGCGGCGGTGAACGCCTGATTATCGGCAAGGCGCAAATCTTGGCGAAACCACATCAGTGCATTATTGCCCTGTACTTCTTTTGGCAGTAAAACTGGGCTTGGATCCTTAACTGATTTCATTACTTTCTCCACTCTTGCCCTGCTCGCTCTGACTCACGCCAATACTTTTCCCTGTGCCTTTTTGACCTCTGTTGGTCTTCCCCACTGCTCGAGACGGCATTTGTCCAACCAAGTCTGTCATCGAGGGTGCCCAAAAAGCCGATAATGAAGTCAAGGTCGGCGCAAAGGGACCAACAAATCGACAGGGGAAACTCATTTGTGCCAATACAGTGAGCATTTCGGTCTGCTCAGAACCCGAATGATTTGGATCAGGGATCAGCAAAAGTGCATCGACGTTAAGCCTGCCCTGCAGTAGCAGTAAACTGCCAATAGTCTGCTCACCAAGGTCGATAATCGATACTCGAAGCGACGCTAACTCGAGCGATAGCAGCAAAGAAAACAAGCTGTTAGTGCGAGTAGAGCTAGGCGGCGTTGCAGAGCCACGGGATAGACTAATCACAGCAATGCGCGCAGCTGCTGGCTGCCCGGTAAAGGCATAGCGCCCGCCCACTCGGCTGAGTAATTCGCTTTTTAACCACGCGAGCATTAATTCGGCATCGAGCCGCTCAGCCACTAAGTCATCGAGTTGATTAAACCAAGGTTGCAGCAGCTTTTCTTTCACTAATTGAAAAGGATATAAGCCCAATGCCTCGTCTAATATCTGCTGCAATTTATGCTGATTGAAGTCGAACAATGCCGTATTCAAGGCTGTTATTTGCTCGCCCCACAGATCGACAGCTTGAATTTCTACCATTTCAATAGACAAGGATTTGGCAGTACTCATCAGCAAAGGTTTAACTTTGCTGATCGCAACCCCTTTGGCTAGCCATGCATTAATCTCATGGATTTCTTGAATATTTTCGCTCGTATATAGCCTGTGCCCCTTAGGTGTGCGCGCTGGGATCACTAAACCAAAACGGCGCTGCCATGCCCTTAAGGTCACAGCATTAACACCTGTTAAGGCTGACACTTCACCTATAGGCAATAAGGTTTGGTCATTCTTGATTGAGGGCGAATCTTTTTTCATATTAATCACTTACTATTTTTGTAGCATTGAAAACAACGACTAATAGGCATATCGCAGCTTTAACTCCTCAGGATGGGGGTTTAAGTACACTTGATCTTCAATGTAAGGCGTCGGGAATTCCCGCAGATAATGGTTAATTAGCGTGATAGGCACTAACAGGGGCAATAACCCTTGGCGATATTTCATAATCGTTTCAGACAGTTCTGTCTTTTGCTCTTTACTCAGATGCTTTTTAAAGTAACCCTGAATATGCTGCAGCGTACTGGTATGATTTTTACGGGTCGCATTGATTTTCAGCGCCGTCATAAAGCCTTCAAAGTAGCGGGCCGCGCTTTGCTCAAGATCCTCAATATTGGCCACTATCGGACCAAACTCGCGATACCATTTTGGGCTGTGAGCCATTAATAGGTATTTATAGCGGGAATGAAACTTGACTAACTTATGCTTAGTCAGGCCTTCATGCTTCATCAGTTGCCAATCGTGATAGGCATAAACGCGGGTGAAAAAATTCTCCCGCAGCACCATGTCATGCAAGCGGCCTTCTTCTTCCACGGGCAATAGTGGATATCGCTCCATCAACTTGCGGGCAAACACGCCAATACCCGACTTAGAGCCATTGTTAGTGCCAATTTTATACTCAGTCACCCGCTCCATCCCGCAGGTTGGCGACTTAGCGCAGAGCAAGTATCCGCCAAGGAAATCGAGCTCCTGAACCTTGTTTTCGCTGTATTCATTGAGCCTGTCGGTCACATCTAAGCTGCCGTCACCGCTCTGAACCAAGATAGTCTCACCATCACGGACTAGACGGATACTTTTACGGGGCGCACCTAAGCCAATCGCCATTTCAGGGCAGATGGGCATATAATCAAAAAATTGCTTAATCTCTTGATTACAATAGGAAGAATTTTTATGGCCACCATCGAAGCGAACCTTCTCCCCCAATAAGCAAGCACTGATCCCAATCTGAATTCGCTGTGGGTTAAACTTGTACATAAGTCGACTCCTTGTATCACTATGCTTCTAATTACGGACCATAGTTGTACAAGGATCAAGTTTTTGTATAAATATTTTCGAGAAGCCTGATTCAAGCTAACCTGGCCGAAGTATATTACTGCTAATTGTCTGGATAATAAGGAAATACTGTGAACTAAGATGATGAAAAGTAGTCTACTACTAAAGTAATTTAGCAGCTTATTCATAGAAGATGTCCCTGCTCCTATGTTGCAGTAAAAGAGTTACATATTTACATGCCCAATAAATCTTCAGTTATGAATTTATAGCATTGCACTTGGCGCTTATCAAAATCCAGGCACAACACATTGATTAATATATTATTTATTTTTTAAATGTAAAATTTTACGCTTTTTTTACGCGTCAAAAATCTATTCAACTGTTAAAGTCAAAACCTGTACTACATAAAGACGTACTTTAATGAGTGGAGCAAAAAAATTTAAGTCTGCTATGAGGTTACCATCTAGTTATTGGCTCTCACTTGCTATTTATTTATCCTTGAACTACTTGATGGAGTCATGTATAACAACTTTTTTTGCTGTTATCATAATTTCATTTCAATATGGCACTCAATATGCGCACATATTTGCATTTTTAGAAATTGTTAACTTTTTATTTACTCATCCTAGAAATCATCTCAATTTAATAAATTCTACTGACGTTATCAGTTTAATAGTTTTCATTATCGTTACAGCAACTATAATTACACTTACTGAATATTATAAAAAAACACTAAAAGAAAACAAGAACAACACCTCTAACACTCTAATAATGTTACCATTTTATAAAATAAAAATGCATTACCTCTGCCAGAATATAGGCAATCTACTTAGAGCGATGAAATTACAATATAAAAAATTGAAGTTTAACAAAACTACCCTATCTATAGCAAAAATCACTACCACGATAAAACCCTCACCACATAACGAATGCTGGGTCGCATTTAAAATAATATTTCAACCACAGCTAAATCAGAATGACAGTGAAATTATCTTATTGCTTGCCATTAATAAGCAGGTATTAGCAAGACTCATCTAAAAATAACGACAGCCACCTTATCTGACAAAAATTTTCTAATTTACAATCAAGTTATAGATAGAGAAAGAAGGACTTTAGAATGATTGATACAAGTCGAAAACATCAAATCAGCTCTCGTTTTCACACAATTATTCATCTGTGTAGTTTTTTGATAGTAATATATAGCTTCACAATGTTGGCCCCTATCGCTGTAGCATTGTTTTATAATGATGGCTATATCACTCCATTTGTAACCACCTTTTTACTTTCTCTTTCTATTGGACTTACTGGCTGGAGGATGACAAGTAAGGAAGATAAAAATCTTCAAAAACGTGATGGTTTCATGGTTGCTTGTTTATTTTGGCTGATATTTTCCTTGATGAGTGCATTACCTTTCCTTCTTGATCGGCGGTTGGATCTGAGTCTAACGGATGCCATGTTTGAAGGTGTATCAGGAATTACGACTACTGGAGCCTCTATTTTTTCTGATATTGATGATTTACCTAAGTCTATTCTATTTTATCGTGCGCAGTTAAATTTTCTTGGCGGTTTAGGAATTATTGTTTTGGCCGTTGCTATTATGCCATTTCTCGGTATTGGTGGCGCAAAATTGTATCAGTCTGAGATGCCTGGCCCTATGAAAGAAGAGAAGATGACTCCTCGCCTTGCTGATACAGCTAGAAATTTGTGGGGTCTTTATAGCGTGCTAGCTTTAGGCTGCGCTGTTGCTTATAAACTTACAGGAATGAATTGGTTTGATGCGATATGTCATAGCCTATCTACCGTTTCATTAGGTGGCTTTTCTACTCATAGTGACAGCTTAGGATATTATAACAGTGCTGGTATAGAGTTCGTTGGAGGCGTGTTCTCAATACTTGCCGCAGTGAACTTCGCTTTATACTACATAGTTTTAGTTCGACGAAGCATAAAACCTATTTGGGATAATGCGGAGGTTCGATTTTTTATTCTTATATTATCTATCGTTGTTGGAATTGCCTGTTTAGAGCTTGTTCGTTCTAAAACTTTTGCTACCCAAGATGCTTTAATCCATGGATTTTTTCAAACGGTTTCAGTTATGACGGACAATGGATTAGGTTCTGCGGGTTATCCTAATTGGCCCAGTCATATAGTTCTTTTATTATTAGGCGCGAGCTTTTTTGGTGGGTGCTTTGGTTCTACTTGTGGCGGTATTAAAGCTGTCAGATTTTTACTCTTGTATCGACAAGGAAGTCGAGAAATTCACCAATTGATCCATCCCAATGCTATTCTAACGACGAAGATTAGTGGCCAAGTCGTTTCAGATAGGGTCATTCGTTCAGTATGGGGATTATTTTTTCTCTACATTTTTTTTACTTGCGTTTTTGTATGGGGATTAGTCGCAATTGGACATGACTTTGTCACCGCTTTTGGAACCGTAGCCGCGTGTATTAATAATATGGGGATAGGTTACGGTGATACGGCCTCTGGATTTGGTACTTTAAAAGATGCGGCTAAATGGCTGATGTGTGTGGCTATGCTTTTTGGACGATTAGAAATATTTCCTATATTGATTATTTTCTCTCGGGCATTTTGGCGATTTTAAATTTAAATTTGGTTCACGGTTAATTTACCGTATTGATTGGAAGGATCATTAAATGAAGTGGTTATTCGCATGTATATTGCTCATCATGCTGGAAGGATGTCAGAATCCTCCCAATTACGTCAAGTTAGAAGGCCTTGCGCAGGGGACGAGTTGGCATGTGACATTTTGGAGTAAAGACAATATAAATAGTACAGAGATAAATCGCGAGATTGAGCTGCAATTAGCAGAAATAGATCTTCATATGTCGACTTATCGTTCAGATTCAGTGATTTCTCGTTTTAACAGTATGCACTCCGCTATGGCAGTAGGGAATGATATTTTAGGACTTATAGAAATAGCCAAGGAGGTCGCTTCAAAAACAGAAGGGTGTTATGATTTGACCATTAAACCACTATTCGATTTGTGGGGATTTACCCATAACCAATTAACCATTCCTACAGAAAGTGCACTTCAACAGACATTAACCTATGTTGGCTTACACCATTTAAGTATTAATAATAAAATGTTAACTAAAGATTTGCCAGAGGTACATCTCGATTTGTCTTCGATTGGACAAGGATATAGCGTAGGCAAAGTTGCAGATGTGCTAAAGCGATACAATATTAATAATTATTTGGTAGAGATTGGCGGCGAAATGGTTGTACACGGCACTAAACTCGACGGTTCTGCTTGGAAAATCGCGATTGAAAAACCACTGCCTGAACAACGTACTATGCAAAAAGTTCTCCAGGTCAATTTCCCTCAAGCCATTATGACTTCTGGCACATACCGTCACTATTTCGATCATCTAGGGCAGCGCTATTCACATATTATTGATGCGCGAACAGGTAAACCCGTTATACATAACACAGTATCTGTAACTGTATTGGCAACGGATCCTGCTAGAGCAGATGCTTGGTCTACAGCGCTATTATGTTTAGGAAGTCAACAAGGATTAGCCGTCGCTAATCAGAATGATATAAAAGCATTATTTATTGATGATAATAAAGGTGTACTTAAAGAGATTAAGACAGATAGCTATAATAAAATAAAAAATATAGAGCTTAATTTAACAACGAATAATTGAGTTATCTATTATATAGATACTCTCATTAAATCAAGTGCTAGGATTATTTTATCAGAGTAAAAATCGCCCAATATCAGCTAGTGTCCATAGCTGATATTTCTACTTATTGTTAATAACTTACCCTGTAGTTTATGTAGATTACCTTCTAATACTGAAGACTATGACATCACCCATAATGACAAATGATTGTTAAAACATTGATACAAACCCAGCCTTTCTTCGTCACTCGCTAAACACACCAACGTTGCATATTTATCCTCATCTACTTTTGCTGAATATTGTTATTTTTACGTATTCTTTACGGGATTCGTCTTTGCCATTCTAGAGACTTTACGCGGTTAATTCATATATTTGTCCTGTCACTCAATTTCTTAAGGACAAATTATATGGACTGGATATTTCTAATACTCTCCATAGCACTTTTCATCTACTTAGCAGTGGCAATGTTTGCCCCTGATAAGTTTTAGGAGTCGTTATGTTTGAAATCACCCTTATTTTCATTACTGCGCTTGGGCTCGCATGGCTGCTGGGATCCTATATGACAGGAGTTTTCTCTGGTCAGTCCCATTTTTCAGATCGGTTATTTAATCCCATTGAAAAGTGGATTTATCGGGCTATAGGCGTCAAGGCCAATACTGGGATGAGCTGGAAATCCTATGGTGCAGCGTTTCTTATCAGCAACTTAGTACTTGGCATTTTGGCGTTTCTTATCCTTCTATTCCAACATCTGTTACCGCTCAACCCCGATGGCATAGGGCCATTATCTTGGGATCTGGCTTTACACACTGCGGTGTCATTCCTCACCAATACCAATCAACAGCACTATTCCGGGCAGGCTCAGCTCAGTTATCTATCCCAAGGTTTTTTAATTGTCACGCTGCAATTTGTCACTCCAGCCATGGCGCTGGCGGTTTGTGTGGCGATTTTACGGGGAATGTTAGGCGGGTTGAATAATGACAGCGCCAAAGAGGGCGAGGCTCGAAATCTGGGTAACTATTATGTTGACTTAGTGCGCGGTGTACTCAGACTCATGCTGCCATTAGCAGCTATTGTGGCGCTGTTACTGACTTGGCAAGGCGTACCGAGTAGTTTTGACGGTGCGCAAAAAGTGAACACCTTAGATTCTGCATCACCTATCACTGAGCAGGTCGTTCCGATCGGCCCCGTTGCTTCTATGGTGGCCATCAAGCAGTTAGGCACTAATGGCGGGGGCTGGTATGGCCCCAACAGCAGTAACCCGCTGGAAAACCCAACGCCAGTCAGTAATGCAATCGAGACCATTGCCTTAGTGCTGATCCCTATGGCCGTCGTCTTTATGGCTGGCGGAATGCTAAGACGCAAAAAATTTACCCTGATGGCTCTGGTTGCTATGGGTCTATTGAGCGTCAGTTTTCTGGGTGCGACTGTGTACAGCGAGTTGCAACCCAACGCTGCCTTTGCGGGATTAAGCGCACAAGGGCCGAATATGGAGGGTAAAGAAGTTCGCTTTGGAGCTGAGCTATCGGCACTATGGGCTTCTTTTACCACACAAACCTCTAACGGTTCGGTCAATGCCATGCACGATTCCTTCAATCCAATAGGGGGATTGATGACGCGATCAGGCATGTTACTCAATGCGATATGGGGCGGTATTGGCTGCGGTTTTGTTAACTTTATCGTTTATGTGTGGATTGCTGTTTTCTTATCGGGATTGATGATTGGCCGTACGCCAGAGATATTTGGTCGTAAGCTCGAAACCCGTGAAATCACCCTTTTGGGAAGTCTATTAGTTTTACCTACCTTGTGCGTCTTAGGTTTGACGGCGATCACTGTGGCTATCCCGAGTATTACGGGCAACAGCAACCCCGGCTTTCATGGGATTTCGCAAGTCTTTTACGAATATACCTCCGCTTTTGCTAATAACGGTTCGGGTTTTGAAGGTTTAGGTGATAACACGCCTTGGTGGAATATCAGCTGCGTTATCGCCTTACTGCTTGGTCGATACTTGCCACTGTTTTTACCACTGGCGATTGCGGGGATGATGTCGAGTAAAAGAGTGAGCCCCGACAGTAACGCGAGCTTGAAGCTCGAGAGTCCCATCTTTTGTTTCACCCTTATTGCCGTGATTTTAATCATTAACTTCCTGTCTTTCTTACCTGCGGCGGTATTAGGGCCTATTGGCGAAGCTTTAGAACTTGCCACTATGAGTCTGGAGAAATAGTCATGCATAAACCTGCTCAAATATTAGATAGCGCCGGCGTGAAGCAAGCTGCCTTCGGTGCTGTAAAGAAAATGTCCTTAGTGAGTATGGCTGGCAACCCTGTGATGTTCGTGGTGCTGGTGGGCGCTTTACTCGCCGCTTTGATCACAGGACAAAAGTTCTTCAATGGCGAGACTGTTGGTTTTGAGTTAGCCACGACCCTTATTCTTTTGCTTACCGTGTGGTTTTCTAACTTTGCGGAATCCGTGGCAGAGGCAAGGGGTCGCGGACAAGCGGCCAGCTTAAAGTCGGCGAAAGAGGCCCTGCAGGCTCGGCGTATACGCCACGGTGAGTTGGAATCAGTATCCGCAACTTTGCTTGTCAAAGGCGATAAGGTGAGGGTTTTACAGGGTGATTATATTCCTGCCGATGGTGAAATCATCGAAGGGATAGCCACTATCAATGAATCGGCGATTACCGGTGAATCTGCGGCTGTGCTGCGTGAAGCAGGCACAGATCATTCCGGTGTGATTGGCGGCACTAAGGTACTTACGGGTGAAATTACCGTGCTGGTTGCCAACGATCCGGGGAATAGCTTCTTAGATCGCATGATAGGGCTGGTCGAAGGGGCGAAGCGTCAGAAAACACCGAACGAAACGGCGTTGACTGTGCTACTTGCATCATTGACTGCGGTTTTCCTTATCGTGGTGGTGACTTTGCCACCCATGGCGGGTTTCGTCGGTGCAAGCCTTGATTACACTATGTTAATTGCGCTGTTAGTGTGTTTGATCCCAACGACGATTGGTGGCTTGTTACCCGCTATTGGTATTGCAGGCATGAACCGCGCCTTAGCCGCCAATGTGGTCGCTAAATCGGGTAAAGCCGTGGAAGTTGCGGGGGATATCGATACGTTACTGCTGGATAAAACTGGCACTATCACTTTCGGAGATCGTCAAGCGACCGCATTTTTACCCGTGAAAGGCATTGCAGCTGAGATGTTGCGTGATGCGGCGGTACTTTCTTCCCTCGATGACCCTACTCCTGAAGGGAAGTCTGTACTCAAATTGGCCATAGATTTGGGCGCGGTATTGCCCGTCAAACCTACGGATGCGACTTTTATCCCATTTACGCCGGAGACTCGGGTTTCTGGAGTGATTTTAACCGATGGTATTCAAGGCATTAAAGGCGCGGGCGATGCGATGCAGTTTTGGGCGCAGCAGCATCAAATTCACTGGCCTGAATCTGTTAACGCGCTTATCCGCAAAGTGGCTTTGCAGGGGGGCACTCCCTTAGTCGTCGCCAGTGGCACGCACATTTTAGGGGTTATAGCCTTAAGTGACGTGATTAAGCCAGGCGTTGCGGAGCGGTTTGCCCGTTTAAGAGCGCTCGGTGTGCGGACCATCATGGTGACAGGGGATAATCCGCTAACGGCTGGCGTGATTGCCGCCGAAGCTGGGGTCGATGATTTTGTCGCTGAAGCTAAACCTGAGGATAAACTTGCCCTTATTCGCGCAGAGCAGGCCAAAGGTCGATTAGTGGCTATGGTGGGGGATGGTACTAACGATGCGCCAGCATTAGCGCAGGCCGATGTAGGTCTTGCGATGAACTCGGGTACCCAAGCCGCTAAAGAAGCTGGCAATATGGTGGATTTGGATTCAGATCCCACTAAATTACTGGCTATCGTTGAAGTCGGAAAACAATTGCTGATCACCCGCGGCGCCTTGACTACCTTTTCCCTCTCCAATGATGTGGCTAAGTACTTTGCCATTATTCCTGCGGTATTTGCGGGGGCTTTGCCTGCGATTGGTGCACTGGATCTGATGCAGCTTCACAGCCCAACCTCAGCCGTACTCGCAGCGCTCGTATTTAACGCTCTCATCATTCCCGCCTTAATTCCATTGGCATTAAAAGGCATCACGCTCAGACCCATAAGTGCAGAAAAGTTACTGCGAAATAACATGCTGATTTATGGCTTAGGTGGGGTGATTTTACCCTTTGTCGGCATTAAAGCACTCGACTCAATCATTGCCCTTATGCTCTAGGAGACAGTAATGAATTCAATCGTATATACCACTAAAACCCAGCATGTCGTTATGGGATTGAGAGCCAGTCTCGCCCTGTTATTTGTGTGTGGCGTTGTCTATACCGGCACTGTGACTCAGCTCGGTGGCGCTTTATTTCCCGTACAAGCTAAGGGCAGTGTGATCCACAGGGATAATGTCGCTATGGGTTCTGAGTTCATCGCTCAGCCCTTTGTTAATCCTGCCTATTTTTATAGTCGGCCGAGCGCTGTCGGTTACGATCCTATGGCGACAGGTGGTAGTAACCTTGCGCCGAGTAACCCGGCGCTACGTGAACGTGTGATGGCAACAAGCCAAGAAATCCAAGCCAGAGAATCCGTTCAGGCCGCTGATATCCCTGTGGATTTACTCGCCACATCGGGGGCGGGGTTGGATCCTCATATTTCACCCGCAGCAGCCAAACTGCAAGCCGCGCGCGTGGCTCAGGCTCGCCAGTTAGCCGAACCGCAAGTGTTGACCTTAGTAGCGCAATATATCGAACCACCGCAGTGGGGCATTTTTGGGCAAGCGCGCGTCAATGTGCTCAAGCTCAACCTCGCACTCGACCAGATTGCTAAACACGCTCAATAAGTATTTTTCTGAATTTAAGGATAAATTTTTATGTTACCTATTAATTGTTCGCGCCTCTGCGTGGGTGTGATGATGGCGCTATCTTCACTCTCTATGGGCGCGCTTGCCAGCACAGAGGCGCAAGGAGGTAAAGCCTCTTGGCAGAGTCAAGGGAGTGTGATGCTCACCAGTGATTATGCGTTTCGCGGTATTTCTCAAACCGATGAAGGACCCGCGGTTCAAGCTGGGTATACCTTAAGCCATGATTCTGGCTGGTATGGCTCGCTTTGGGGCAGTAACATCGAATTTGGGGATGGAAGCTTAGAACTCGACTTATCCGCAGGTTGGGCCAAGGATTGGGATAATGGCTTAACAACGGACCTAGGCGTGATACGTTATCAATACTCGCAGGACGATACCGACCTGAGTTATAACGAAATTTATGCTGTGGTAAGCTACGCCGATGCTAAATTAGGGCTGGTTTATTCTCCTGATTATTTTGGCGAGAATGTGGACGATTTTCAGTATGTTTACGCCAGTTATGAGCCGCAACTGTTCTCTAATGTAAGCCTAGCTCTGCATCTTGGGAGCAATTTTTTTGCTTCTCAGCAAGATATGGCACTGTTTTTAGGTTCTGTGATCGCAAGCAATAGCCACTATTTGGATTGGCGAGTTGGGCTGAACCTTAATATGACTGAGCAGGATGTGTTGAGTGTCGGTTATGTCGATACGGATTTATCGCAGAGTCAGTGCCAGTCCCTGTGTGATGCGCGCTGGATAATGAGTCTTTCAAGGAGTTTCTAACCGTGGTACCAATCAGTCAAACACAGCAAGCCAATGCGCTCTTAAGTCAGATACAGCAAAATGATAAAGGCAAACTGACGGTTTTTCTTGGGGCTGCACCAGGCGTGGGCAAGACCTATGCAATGCTCAGTGCAGCAAGGGAAATGGCTCAGCAAGGCGTAGATTTGCTGGTTGGACTGGTTGAAACCCATGGGCGTGCCGATACCGAAGCCATGTTAGCGGGTTTTGAGGTATTGGCGCGTAAATCCATTGACTATCATCATAATCAGTTAATGGAATTCGATTTGGATGCGGCGCTGCTTCGCAAGCCTAAGCTTATCTTGGTCGATGAACTGGCCCATACGAATGTCCCCGGTAGCCGCCATAAACGGCGCTATCAAGATATTGCTGAATTATTGGCTGCGGGTATCGATGTCTATACCACAGTCAATATTCAACATTTGGTCAGTTTGAATGACCTAGTGTTACAAATCACCCAAGTGCGAGTCAGGGAAACTGTCCCCGACCATTTCCTTGATGAAGCCCATGAAATTATATTTGTCGATTTACCGCCATCAACACTCATAGAACGCTTACAACAAGGCAAAGTTTATCTACCCGAGTATGCTCGCTCAGCCTTAGATGCCTTTTTTTCGGTATCGAATTTAACGGCGCTGCGTGAATTGGCAATGAAAAAAGTCATAGAGCGAGTCGATGCAAAACTGATCTGTGAACTCGATGCCAAAGCACAGGGAACGGATTTTGTTCTTAAAGACAGGTTATTAGTCCTAGTCAGTAATAACAGTGATCATCAATATTTGATCCGCATAGGTCGGCAGATTGCCGAGCGGCGGCAAATTCCTTGGTTAGTACTCTGGGTCGATACCGGCAAAGCGTTGGGCCTTTATCAGCGGAAAAGGCTAAATGAAGCCTTTGCCTTAGCGAAGGAACTTGGCGCGCAGACTGAAGTATTACGCGGCACTAGCAGTTATCAGGCTATTTTACCTTACATAGCCCTACATCGAATTAATACTGTATTAGTTGGCGCGGGTATGAAACGCACCTATCCCTGGTGGCGTAAGCGGCTCTACCAACGTTTGATTGAGTCTGGTTTACCCGTTGAAGTCAGCGTATATCACGCCCCCGACGGCCAAGTCCAAGTACGAGATCCCATTAAGTCTAAGGCCAGTTTTGGTGATTTGCGAGGCCATCTTTTCGGGCTGATTGGGGTTGTCGCTATTTTTCCTGTCGTTGCACTGTTAAGTACTTGGCTCAGCAATGGCAATCTCGTACTCTTGTATGTGTTCTTGATTGTCGGTATTGGCTTAACCTATGGCGCTCGGCCTGCCATGGCAACAGCGGTATGGTCCTTTTTTAGTTTTAATTTCTTTCTCACCGACCCAATATTTACGTTAAATGTGAACAGTAAAGATGACATTGCCACCTTAATTTTTTTGGTTTGTATTGGACTCATCAGTGGTCCGGCCGCATCCCGGATCAGAAATCAGTTTATTTTACTACGTGAATCAAACCGTTATTCGGAGGCCTTAAAGGATGTTGCCCAAGAATTATCGGTCGCCGATGATGAAAAAGCCCTTTGGCAGACAATTGGGCGTAAAATTGCCAGTTCAGTGAATGCAGATTGTTATATTGTCCTGCAACATAAAGATGGCCAACGCACCTATTTACCCGCGCTTAATACCCCATTCAATGATCTCGATTTAGCCGCAATCGATTGGACCCTGCGCCATGGGCAAACGGCTGGCCGTTTGAGTGACACCTTGAGTGCATCGGGTGTGAGTGTATTCCCCATTGAACTAGAAGGTACGACGATTGGTGCGGCAATTTTAGATTGGCAACCCAAAGTCAATGAACTGAGCCCCTTTGATAGAGAACTTATTCTAGCCATGTTACAGCAAGGCGCTAATACCTGGCGGCGTATTCAATTGGTGTCAGATCTGGAATCGGCACGGGTGAAAACAGAGATAGAGCAATTACGTTCTGCATTATTATCGTCTGTGTCACACGACCTAAAATCGCCACTCTCGGCTATGATGGGGGCGGCGGAGAGCTTAAAGTTATTGAATAAACAGCTATTAGAGGCTGATCGCAACGAGCTGCTCGACACTATCTTGCAGGAAAGCCGCCGCTTAGACAGTTATATTCAAAATCTACTCGATATGACTCGCCTGGGTCATGGCACTTTGAGCATAGAGCGTGATTGGGTTTCGGCAGATGATATTATTGGCAGCGTACTCAGTAGACTCAAACGCTATTTTCCTAACGCCATATTTGAATACCACAGGGAAAAGGAACCCCCACTCCTGTTTGTACATGCGGCGCTGATCGAACAGGGCTTATTTAACATCCTCGAAAATGCAGTTCGTTTTTCACCGCCAGAAGAACCGATTAGCATTGAATTAACGGTTTCAAATCATCGCTGCTGTATTGCCATTGAAGATAAAGGGCCGGGGATACCCGAAAGTCATAGGGATCAAATTTTCGATATGTTTTACGTGGTTGCCGATGGCGATCAGAAAAAGCAGAACACGGGCATGGGGCTGGCTATTTGTAAAGGCATGATAGCTGCACACGGGGGCAGTGTACGGGTCACAGATTGTTTGCACGGGCAAGGGACTCGTTTTGAAGTTGAATTACCGTTAGACTACCCGGTTCCTGGCTAATCATTTTTAGTCAAAATATCCTTAATAAACCACACAATGGATTAGATACGTGGCAATAAAAATCGTGGTTATCGATGATGAGAACCAAATACGCCGTATGCTGCGAATAGCCCTCACCAGTGAAGGTTATGACGTTACCGAAGCTGAAAATGGTCAGCAAGGACTCGCGGCTGTCGCACGCCAACAACCTGAATTAGTGATTTTGGATTTAGGCTTGCCAGATATGGAAGGCCATCAAGTGCTACAGGAGTTACGGGGATGGTCCGATGTTGCAGTGATTGTATTATCCGTTCGCAATCAAGATAAAGAAAAAGTCGCAGCGCTGGATGCAGGTGCGCAGGATTATGTGACTAAACCCTTTAGCGTGGAAGAGTTACTGGCGAGGGTGCGCGCGATTTTAAGGGATCATATCAAACCTGAAAAATTACCCATTTTGGATGACGGTAAGCTGCAGATTGATTTAAGTCGCAGGCTGGTAAAAGTTGACAACCAAGTTGTTGAACTTACCCCCAAGGAATACGCGGTATTGTCTAAATTGGCGTCGTCACCTAACTGTGTTGTCACTCAGACTCAGTTACTGAAGGAAATTTGGGGGCCGGCTCATACAGAAGACACACATTATCTGAGAATTGTCGTCAGTCACTTAAGACAAAAACTAGGTGACTCCCCCAGCGAGCCCCAATATGTGCGGACTGAACCCGGTGTTGGCTATCGTTTATATCTCGAGCTATAGAAAGCCATTGATACTAACCTCAATGAACTTATAACTATATTTCCTATAAATACATTATGTTAACTAATCTATGCTGCCCGTTTATTATAGATTTTTTAATACACTTCCGCCCAAAGCACGCCAACTTAAGGACCTGCCCTCTTCCCTTGAATTGACCTATGTTTAACGCTTTTTACCGCCGAGGGCGCGTTTTTTAGCGCGTTGTTTTTGGGCGGCTTTGCTGTTGCGTCTCGGCTCTGGGGCCATTTTATTAAAATCGGGCTCAAAGCCTGGATACCATTGCTGGGGCAGGCGCTTATCGAGCACCGCCTCGACTTCTTCGAGCAACAAGGCATCCTCTTGACTAAATAGGGTAATGGCTAGACCTGCATTACCCGCTCGACCTGTGCGACCGATACGATGAATATAATCTTCGGCAATAAAAGGCAGTTCAAAGTTGATAACATATTGTAATTCAACAATATCCAGCCCCCTTGCCGCCACATCGGTAGCCACTAGCACTTGAATTTTGCCCTGTTTAAAATCCTGTAGTACTTTTTCCCGCGCCCCTTGGGACAAATCGCCGTGGAATGCTTGGGTGGCAATATCGAGTTTATTGAGTTGCAAGGCGAGTTTATCCACGCCCTGTTTAGTGCGGCTAAAAATAAGCACTTGGTGCCAATTTTGGCTGCGAATTAAGTGGCTTACAAATTCTGTTTTACGGTCGCTATCAATAGCATAAACCCGCTGTTCCACCTGCGCGGCCGTGGTATTGCGTTTAGCCACTTCAACCCATTTAGGCTCACGCAGCAAACTTTTACTCAAAGTGAAAATGGCATCGTCTAAGGTGGCTGAAAACAATAGGGTTTGTCTATTCGCTGGCACTTGTTTGAGTACCGCCTTTATTTCATCCATAAAGCCCATATCGAGCATGCGGTCTGCCTCATCAAACACCAGCACATTCAATTGTTTAAGATTGAGCGCGCCTTGACGTAGATGATCGAGCAAACGCCCAGGAGTCGCAATGAGCACATCAATTCCCACTTTAAACACCTCGACCTGAGCATCGATACTCACGCCACCATAGGCGATCCCAATACGGATATCCGTGCCTTTCGCATATTTAACAAAGCTTTGCTGAACTTGGACCGCAAGCTCCCGCGTGGGAACTAACACTAAGGCACCTATGTGCCTTGGACTCTCCTTCGCTAAGGGCTCTGCCATCAATCCATGCAAAATCGGCAAGGCAAATGCTGCCGTCTTCCCCGTCCCCGTTTGTGCACCCGCCATCAGATCCTGTTTTGCCAAAATCACAGGAATAGCTTCAACTTGGATAGGTGTCGGTTGCTGATAGCCGAGTTCGGCTAAGGTGTTTACTAGCTGGGAATGCAAAGAAAGTGAGCTGAAAGACATTAAAAATCACCACAAATCATAATGAACCAATGTTAACAGACTGGGAAAGGTGCGACTAGCCGCAGCCGAGCCGCATAACGTAGGCAATTACTCTGGGTTAGCGAAAAATGCCTCTAGTGCACTCGGTAACTGAGGCCGACTGAAGAGATAACCCTGGGCTTGATCACACAGATTTTGTCTTAGGAAATCCGCCTGCTCCTCGGTTTCAACCCCTTCGGCAATAATCTCTAATTTTAGGGCGTGGCCAAGGGCGATCACGGCCTTCGCAATGGCGGTATTGTTCGTATCGAAGGGAATATCCCGCACAAAGGATTGATCGATTTTAAGCTTATGGATCGGTAATTTTTTCAAATAATTCAGTGATGAATAGCCAGTACCAAAATCATCCACTGACAGTTCAATGCCCAGATCCCCAAGCAGCTTTAAGTCTCGGATAGCCAGATCAGGGTTTTGCATCATCACACTTTCAGTGACTTCTAACTCTAAGTACTTGGCAGGCAAGCCTGTTTTCTCTAATACCCGTTTTACCTCTTCAACAAAAGTGCTGCGTTGCAACTGCTGGCCCGCTACGTTCACGGCGATACGCCCAAAATGTTGACCTTCGGCCAGCCAAGTCACGCCTTGGCGGCAGGCCGTTTCGAGCACCCACAAACCGATATCGTGAATAAGGCCAATCTTTTCGGCTACGGGAATAAACACCGCCGGCGATATTTGCCCCAATTGTGGATCATGCCAACGAAGCAGTGCCTCAACCCCCACGGTTTTACGGGTTGATAAATCCAATTTTGGCTGGTACATCAAATACAAAGCGTTCTGGGCAATGGCACCATAGAGGGCGTTTTGTAACTTTAAATGTTCGAGGGATTGTTTGGTTAGAGACTCAGTGTAGAAGGCAAAATCATTACGACCCTCATTCTTTGCCCGATACATGGCCGCATCCGCATTACGCAATAGGGTGTCCGCATCGGTTCCATCGTTCGGGTAGAGTGATACACCCATACTTGCGGTGAGTCGTAGATGATCACCGGTGCTCACCACAAAGGGTTGCTCAAAAACCTGACGCAATTGATTGATGGCATGGGTGGCATCCTCACCATTTTGAATGCCAGAGATCAAGGCGACAAACTCATCACCACCAATGCGCGATAACACATCCTGATCACGAACTTTGCTACGGAGTCGCTTCGCTAACTCCACCAGCATCTCATCACCTATGCTATGGCCAAAACTGTCGTTAATGTGTTTAAACAAGTCGACGTCGATAATCACAGTTGCGAGTTGGGCATTTAGGCGCTTAGCGTGCCTCACCTCTTGTTTTAACTGCATCATTAACTTCATTCGATTCGGTAGATGCGTCAGGGGATCGAAATAGGCTAAATGGGCAAGCTGAGCTTCGCTCTGTTTTTGTGCGGAAATATCTGAAAACACTGCGACGAAATAACGAATATCACCCACATCGTCATAAATAGTGCTGATAGTGATATTTTGCGGGAAGATAGTGCCATTCTTACGGCGATTCCAGATCTCGCCGTTCCACTTACCTGTCTCTAACAGGGCATTCCACATGACATCGAAAAACGCTTTATCATGGCGATCCGAATTGAACAAACGGGGGTTTTGTCCGAGCAATTCCTCACGGGAGTAACCCGTTATTTCGTAAAAGGCACCATTCACATCGGTGATATTGCCGTGCCTATCGGTCACAACGACACCTTCCACCGAGTTTTTAAATACATTCGTTGCGAGTGTAAGTTGCTCTTCTACTTCCTTATGTTTAGAGATATTGCGCGTCATGCCAATCACGCCAGCCAACTGTCCCTCTGCGGTGAAGGCGGGCATTTTTAAGGTTTCTAACCAGAGGTGTTTTGCCTGCTCGCCGCCATCTAAACATTCGGCAACGATAATAGGAGTGCCCGTTTCAATGGCGAGCCTGTCACCATCGAGGAAAATATCGGCAATATCTTTACCAAATAATTCAACATCTGTTTTGCCGACAATCTCACTGCGCGGCATTTCCCAGGCTTTTTCAACACTCAGATTACAGATAGTGTAAACCCCATCGATATTCTTGACCCAAATATGCTCCTCAAAGCTATCGATAAAGGTTTGTAAATCTAGCACTTGTAAGTTGCTTTGCTCACCACGGGCCAATGCTTCATCGGCCCTATGCTGGCGCAGGATCTCGGTTAAACTAAGCTGAATGCTGTTGACGTTAAGCTGGGCAAGTTGCAGTGACTGACCCGTTAAATGATGGGGCGCACTATGGTACAAACACAGGGCACCAAAACTGGCCCCCGATGACCAGAGTATCGGCAAGCAAATCAGGCTGCCTAAACGGTTATAGGGCTGCCAAAACGGATCTAATGAGGTGTCTGTGACTAAGGGCATAGCCAGTAAATGCGGCGTGAGTTGCACTTTGGCATTAGAGACCATAGCTTGATGACTATGGACGACACCCGGTTTATCAGCTAGCTCAATGTGAGAAATATCCGCAGCTTTACTATGTGGCGTGGCGGTTTGCTGTAGTTTAAAACCGTGATGAGCATTGAGTTGACCGAGTATCGATGCGATATCCTCATCCGTGGCCGCTGCCGACTGTAACAATAGGCTCAATTGACCTGCGCCATTACGGGCGAAGATAAGTGCATGGCATGCAGACACCTCAGCGACTAAATTTAAGTCACTTAACCAACTGTCTTGTTGCTGTTGTGGAATGATCACATCAATCATATATATTTGCCAATCAATGCCTTGTTACTGCTTAATGTTGACTTACTCTGAACTCTCAAAGCGCCCTTATACACCGACACAGAAGATGAATGCAAGTCACCCGAGCGACATCACTGGCATGGTACCTAGAGCCTTATCGGCGCCTAGCCTTTGCTAAAAATACAAACTGCGATTCTGCATCATATCAGTAATTATCAGTATAGAGGCCAAACCATCGTTATTTCCTAATACATAAATAATTTATAAAACAAAGGGCAGGAAGGTCACTGGCGTTATACATCATCAGACAAATTAGGTGGAGAATAACCGATTTTTAATTGACAACGATGTTATCTTATTGTCTACAATGGAAATATTAAGGCTAAAAATTCAAGGATATTTATGCCCACTGACCACCCATCTCATACTAAGCCGAATCAAACCATTCAATTAACTAGCCAGCAATTGTATCGTAAATGTGAGCTAAAAGAATTAAGTCCTAACTGCCAATCGACCGCAGAACTGACCCCACTCGATGACATCGTCGGCCAAGAACGCGCCCAACAGGCGGTGGAATTTGCCATGGGTATAAAAGAAAAAGGCTATAACATTTATGCCATAGGCCAGAATGGATTAGGAAAACGCACTATGATGCTGCGCTATCTTAATCGTCACGAGCCGAGCGATCACAATCTGCACGATTGGTGCTATGTGGTCAACTTCGACGATACCCGTAGTCCTAAGGTACTCAAGCTCACAGCAGGAACTGGACTCGAATTTAAAAAAGCCATCGAAAAACTCATGCTTAAATTAGTCAAGGCGCTCCCCTTAGCCTTTGATAATGAAATGTACTATGCGCGAGCCGAAAAACTAAAAAGCCAACTAGCCCAAAAGCAAGAAACCGCACTGACCGAATTAAGTGAGGAAGCCAAGCAAAAAGGCATCAGCCTCAGCTTAACCCTGCAGGGCGATTATCAAATGATCGCACTGAAGGGTGAAGACGAGCCCCACGATGAAGCCTCCTTCAATGCCCTGAGCGAGGCCGAGCGTAGTCAATTTGAAAGCAATATTAACGGACTTGAAGTCAAACTGCGTGGCATTATTCGTCAAAATACTGAATGGGAAGAAGAGTTTAGCGACACTCAGCAGGAGCACGATGAGCAAGTCGCTAAGGATGTACTTATCCACTTTTTTAAGCCACTGAAGGACAAGTACAAACATCAGCCCGAAGTGAGAGTCTTTTTAAACGGCATGCAGGCGGATATCTTAAGTAATTTAGATATCTTTTTAGAGGAAAGTGAAGAACAACTCGCCCTCGCCTATGCCTCTCTAGAAAAGAAAATGCCCCGCCGTTATCAAGTCAATGTATTGGTTTGCCAAGGCTCACAAAAATTTCCTATCGTAGTGGAAGAAAGCCCGAGCTACCACAGTCTGTTCGGCTACGTGGAAAACGCGACCTTTAGGGGCACAGTGTTCACCGACTTCTCGCTGATCCGCTCCGGTAGCCTACATAAAGCCAATGGCGGCGTGTTATTGATGGATGCGGTGAAAGTGCTTGAACGTCCCTATGTCTGGGATGGATTAAAACGCGCCCTACGTTCCCGCAAATTAGATTTAAGCTCCCTCGAGCGTGAGGTCTCACTCTCGGGTACGATTTCCCTCGCGCCAGAGCCCATTCCCTTAGACGTTAAAATCATCCTGTTTGGCGATTACGAAACCTATCAACTATTGCAGCACTATGATCCTGACTTTAGTGAACTGTTCCGTGTCACCGCCGATTTTGAAGATGTAATGGACAGAACCCATGCATCTGAAGCCCACTATGCGCGTTTTATCTCCAGCATAGTGCACGACAACAATATGCTGCACTGCGAGCGTAGCGCCATAGCTAGGATCATCGAATACAGCTCCCGCGAGGCGCAGGATCAGCAAAAACTCTCCCTACACTCAGCTAATATTGCTAATTTACTGCGCGAGTCGAACTACTGTGCTAAGTCCACTAGCAGCGATCAAATTCTTGTGCCCCATGTGGAACAGGCACTGCGCAATCAAGAAAAAAGGGTCTCCCGCCTGCACGATAGCATTATGGAGAGCTTTATTAACGGCACGACCTTGATCAATACCCATGATAACGTCGTCGGTCAAATCAATGCCCTATCCGTTATTTCTACCTCCGATCATCAATTCGGCATGCCTAATCGCATCACAGCGACCACTGCTTTTGGTAAGGGGGAAGTGTTAGATATTGAACACAGAGTCAAACTGGGTGGACGGATCCATTCTAAGGGAGTGTTGATCTTAACCGCTTATTTAGCTTCAGTTTTAGGCAAGACGGCACAAATCCCCTTAACGACTTATCTCACCTTTGAGCAGTCCTATAGCGGGGTTGATGGCGACAGCGCCTCGATGGCCGAATGCTGCGCCATTATCTCAGCCATAAGTGAACAACCTATTAGGCAAGATATTGCGATCACAGGTTCGATGAATCAATTCGGAGAGGCGCAGCCCATTGGCGGCGTAAATGAGAAAATTGAGGGCTTTTTCGACGTCTGCAAGATAAAGGGGCGCTCATCGAGCCAAGGCGTGATTATCCCCGCTTCGAACGTTGCCAACCTTATGTTACGTAAAGATATTGTCGAAGCGGTTGAGCAAGGAGAATTCCATATTTGGGCCATTACCCATGTCACCCAAGCGATGGAACTGTTACTTGGCAAGGCCGCTGATACGCGGATTGAAAGAGAGGCTAATAGCCAAGAGCGATATGCGCCCGAGAGTATTTTCGGTATTGCCCAACAAAAACTTTTAGCCCTCAGAGCCCTAGCTAAAACCGATAAAAAAGGGTAGAAACATAAAGGGTTAGCACTTAGCTAACCCTTTGTTTTGATAATTCAATTGTTAAACTAATGTCGCCAGCATTTCATCGCTGTAGGGCACAAGTTCCTCATTAGTGCGCACCCGAGCGACATAGTCTGGATTGGCAATAAAGGGGCGACCGATAGCAATCAAATCAAACTTATCTGCAGCTATCGCTTCACTTGCGCTCTGTGCACTGTAACTGCCGACACCCACTAAGGTTTTGCCATAGTGTGCTCGCACATAACTTGAAGCACGACCACCTAAATAGTCAAACTCCATGCTGTCATCAAAAATACCAATATGCACAAAGGCAATATCGCGCTTTTCGATTTCTGGTAATAGATAATCAAATACCGCACGATCGCGGCTATCGGCAGCCATATTAAAATAGGCGCCGGGAGACAGACGTAAACCGGTTCTGTCTTTGCCGATACGAGCGACAACAGCATCAACGACTTCGAGGGCAAAGCGCGCCATATTAGCTGGCGTACCACCGTATTCGTCAGTGCGACGATTACTGTCATGGTGTAGGAAGGCATCGATTAAATACCCATTTGCACCATGGATTTCAACCCCATCGAAGCCCGCTTCTATCGCATTTTCAGCCGCCTTGGCATAATCGCGCACCAGACCCTGAATATCCTCTAGGGTTGCAGGTTTTGGTGTGACATAGGTCAACTCACGCATTCTGGGGACTGAGCCTTCGATCTTCTGCGCCGATGGGGCGAGCACATCGCCACCACCAAAAAAGTGAGGGTGCGCTACGCGCCCCGTATGCCATAACTGCACAAAAATTTTTCCACCTTTGGCATGCACCGCATCGGTAACCTTACGCCAGCCAGCAATTTGTGCCTGGGTAAAAATACCTGGGGTATTAGGGTAACCTTGGCCGTCGGGGCGAATAATCGTCGCCTCTGTGATGATCAAACCCGCCTCGGCACGGCGCGCATAATAGGCGACCATATCCTCGGTCGGCACCAGTTCGGCATCCGCCATACAACGGGTTAAGGGCGCCATTAAAATACGGTTATTTAAGGTAATAGCATCGTTAAGTTTATAGCTTTCAAATAGATTTGAAGTGGCGTGTGTGGTCATAGTCTCGGTCTCAATCTTGAATGTACGTTCAAGATAATATTATTTGAATGAACATTCAAGTTCATTTTTGAATGTATGTTCAAAATTAGGTAGAATGGGGCTAAGTTTTTCTAGACGAGTAAAATAAAGTCGATGCGCAATGCAGAGTTCAACCGAGAACAAGTGCTTCGCGGTGCTATGACCGCCTTCATGCACAAGGGTTACACTAAAACCAGCATGCAAGATCTCACCCAAGCCACGGGATTGCATCCAGGCTCAATCTACTGCGCCTTCACCAATAAACGTGGGCTATTAATTGCCGCAATCGAACAATACCAACTCGATAGAAACGCGCAGTTCAGTCTCCTCTTTACCAATAGTGCCGATGTGCTCGCGAACCTGAAGCGCTACTTAGATAATCTGGTCATCGAATGTTTAAGTTGCGACAGCGCACAAGCTTGCTTACTCACTAAGGCATTGAACGAAATTGCAGAACAAGATGATGAAATACAACAGATTATCAATAAGAATCTACAGACATGGCAAGACGCACTGACGCAACAATTTGACTTTGCCGCTTCGCAGGGGTTGCTCGAAGGGGAACGCAATAGTACCCAAAGGGCCCAATACCTGATGATGGGCATATACGGCCTGAGAACCTTCGCCCACACCCATCCACAGGCGCAAATTTTACAGCAATTAGCGGATAAGCTCTTTATCGAAGTCTGTCGATAGGAGTGTCGAAACAGCGCCCAGGTGCAATAGGGCCTAGATTGTGAACGGCTTTGATTTAGGACAAGGACCCCGCTTTATCCATTATCGGCATTAAAATTAAGGGGACGGTAAATTATCTTTACCGTCCCCCATTGTCTGTGCAGTTTTCGATCCGCAGGGTGGTTTTAACCTATATTAGCTTGGGCAAAGACTCGTTCTCCTAGGGAGTTCAAAATCTTACACTCACCTTCTAGGACAGCTATGATGGATTTTCCCTTACGGAAACTGGCTGGGATCATCACTCGGCCAGAGTCGCTAACAGGTAAACCATCTAGCACAGCATTGTGCATAATCAACCCTACAGGTGCATCATAATACAGAACGGTTACAATCGCTTGTTGTGCTTGCATAGCTTTTAACTCACATTAAGCAGCGCCTGCTGCTATCGACCTAGATGACAAGAGTCTCCCTTACTCTCTTAGACAGTAAAACTTAGAAAAAATTTTACTATTTAAAATCAATTCGCTAAAAAAAACCGCCCCTACTGCTTCAACTGAATATGTTTGAATATCTTAGCGCCATCAATATTTTGCTATTTAAGCACTTCGGCAAATAGATGCCAATCTATTTCTATTTTGTTAATCAATTCCGCGCAATTGATCACAAGAGTTAACTTTGTTGGCCTGAGTTTTTATGCAATAAGCTTCACTCCCATATCGAGTTACTCGCGATTACTTGGCTTTAAACCCGACCCTAAATCCGCCCCAATGTTTGCCATTGACATAAATAGGCACGGATAAATCGTGCATCACTTCACCCGTGTCCCGTTTATAGGTTTGTAATAATACTGGTTCTGTATGGTCACCACAGCGGATCCCGGTTGGATCATTAAACAGGCGTTTAGTGCGATTGTGCACTATATCAACTTCGTGCTTTCCCGTTAGGGCTTGGGTAAAACGTTTATTATGGGTCGGGAAATAGCCTTTTTTATCCACGGCTCCTGCATAAATAATTTCGTTATATTTTGCTAAAATAGGTTCTTGGATCCCGGGGAAATGTTGATCGGTAAACTGATCGAAAGCCGTGCTGTATTTCTGTGGTTGCGTATTGGCAATAGGTTGGTACTTGGGATTAAACAACTCTGCCTCACTAAAATTCCCCTTTGCTAAACCTTCAGCGAGCTTTTCACCGCAGGCCGTTGCAGCAGCATTGGCTAACACTAACACCCGTTGATCGAAGGTTTGTGTGTCCCAGTTGGATAGGGCTCTAAAAATTCCCTCCGTCGTTAAAGAAAGGGTAAATGCCTGCTCAGACACTTGATGACTCTGTTTTCCCGTCGAGTTTAAGGAGTCCCGAATTTGGCTGACCGAACGGCTGATATCATTCGTGGTGTTGTTATATTGCTTAAGTGAATTCTCCATATCACCAAGGGCGTGGGCGGAGTGCGTCACCGAAGTCGATATTTCAGTGAAATGTTCATCGAGTTCCCCCATAGCAGCGACAACATCTGCAGTCTGAGAGACCACCCGCTCCATCAAACCCGAGGTCTTATCGGTTTCGCTGCGGATCTCTAATAGCATTTTGCCTATATCTTGGGTTGCAGCAGCGGTTTTAGCCGCGAGGCTGCGGACTTCATCCGCTACCACAGCAAATCCTCTGCCTTGCTCACCCGCACGAGCCGCCTCAATCGCAGCGTTTAATGCCAGAAGATTCGTTTGTTCGGCAACGGCATTAATCACCTCGGTAATTTTTTGAATTTGTTCAGCTTTGAACCTAAGCGCCTGTACCTGCTCCGCCGCGGTATCAATATCAGCACTAAGAGATTGAATCGCCTCCACCCCCTTTTGGGCCTGTGTTCGGCCTTGCATACTGAATCGTTCGGCCTCTTGGGCCTGCACTAAAATATTGGCGGCATTATCCCCAAGTAGTGCTGTGGTATGGCTGAGTTGCTCTGCGGCTACGGCGATGGCACTGGCATGCTCACCGTTTGATTCAATTGATTTATTCAGCAAATCAATAAAATGTGAAACTTCGGCCGAGCCAATAGCCATTTTACTCGTTTGTATACTGATCTCGTGCGCCGAGGTATTTTGTACCTTAAGGTGCTGAACCTTAAGTCCATCAGCCTGCTGTTGAGTGGCCACGGCACGCTTCGCCATCCAGAGTAAAAATCCCCCCGCTAACACGGCTAACACAATCGCCTGAATAAGGCTGGGAAGCGCCAGCGTCGAGAGCAATAAACTGCTCAGCATGATGAGGATAAAACCCAGAGCGGCCACGACTTTATGTTGTATTTCCATATCTATTCTCACAACGGCGCACACAAAGGATGAAGGGCTCGATTAAGGGAAGTCGACTCAAAATTAACGAGTAATAGCCATCCATTGCTACGCTAACTAGCAGCGAAACCGATAAGACAGGTAGGATCTTAAGGCGAATACGACTCGCCTATCCCTCTGACTCAGAAAACAATTCACTCTTTGGCGAAAAATAAAACCAATAGCCTATCATCGACAGTCTATCGATCTTATGGCATTAGACCTTAGTATGAAAAGTCACATCTCGCACTCTATTTAAGGTTACAACCTTATTCCCCCAAGCGATCAGAAATGCGGTCTGTATCGCCTTCTAGGCAATAATTCCCGCTGAGACGACTGCACTTTTACCAAGAAAACTGCTACTATCGGCGCAATTTTTTTGAGCTAACGAGATCAAGATGGGCAGAGCATATCAAAATCGTAAAGAATCCATGGCGAAAACTGCAGGCCAGAAAACCCGCCTTTACTCGCGCTACGGTAAAGAAATTTACGTTGTCGCTAAGCAAGGTGGCGTAGAGCCAGATGGTAACTTATCACTACGTCGTTTAATTGAACGCGCAAAGAAAGACCAAGTTCCGGCGCATGTGATTGAACGCGCTATTGAAAAAGCCAAAGGCGGCGGTGGTGAAGATTACGATACAGCCCGTTATGAAGGTTTTGGTCCAGGCAACTGCATGGTGATTGTTGACTGTTTAACCGATAACGTAAAACGTACCTTCACCGAAGTCCGCCAAGCCTTCGTGAAGAACGATGCTAAACTCGGTGGCCCAGGTACTGTTGGCCATATGTTTGATCATGCTGCCGTTTTTGTTTTCCCAGGCGATGATGAAGATGCCATTTTAGAAATCCTAATGATGGCCGATGTGGATGTGAGCGATGTCGAAGTCGAAGATGGCATGATCAGCGTATTTGCACCACACACTGAATTTTTCAAGGTCAAAACGGCACTGACCGACGCCATGCCAGAGATTAACTTTGAAATCGAAAACATCACCTTCGTCCCGCAAACTATGACTAAAGTGACTGGCGAAGATGTGGCCGTATTCGATAAGTTTATCGCCGCATTAGAAGATTGTGACGATGTACAAAACGTCTACCACAATGCGGAAATTGAAGACTAAACACCACTTTCGCCTGAAATAAAAAACGCAGCCCTTGGCTGCGTTTTTTATTTCATGGCTAAAATCTAACGAAGCTCCATCTCTTGGATAATTTCATGGGCAATGGCTGGCGTAGTGCAGCTTGGGGTTTCATGTAAATCGGCTTTTAGTTGGCCTTTACGGTGCTCAAGTGCGGCATCTAATTTTTTCGATGCGGCCTTGATGGCTGGGTACATGATTTCATCCGTACCCGATGCAGAAATGCGGCTGCCTTCATAATTAGTTCGAATTTCAACCTGAAACTCGCCATGCTCCTTCGCGATAATGATATCGAGTGCGATCAAAGTAGGGAAATGGGTGGCGATTTTTGAAAACTTTTCGTTGACATGTTCTTTAACAGAATCAGTAACATCGACATGGTGACCAGAAAGATTTATTTTCATAGGTTGTCCCTTTTAGTGTCATTACTTTTATTTTCGTTTCACTATTAGAGCTTGGGGCATGCAGAATAAAACACAAGCCCTAAAGATAAATATTTCGGGTAACGCAGGTATTAGCAGCGTCTAAATGTGAAGTCTATCAAGAAATGTGTCATGTAAGAGATAAGTAAGTGGTTGATTTTAAAAAGTCAATTCGTATAAAAATCAACCACTGCCACATATTCAGCCTATTGCAATAGCTCCAATTTCACTCAATATTTGCGCTGCACACTCTGCTGCCAAAACTGTTGTGACAGATGATGCGTCTTGGTCGATAGACGCGACACTTGATCGCCCCGCGCGGCCGCATCTTGGGTCTGTTCTAAACTCTGCTGAGCTAAATCACTGATCACATGAATAGCTCGACTAATTTCAGCGGCCACAGAGGCTTGTTGCGTCATCGCAGCGGCATTGTCATCACTGAGGGAGTTAATTCTGGCGATGGATGATAATAACTCCCCAAAGGCCACGCTCGCATCCTGTGCTAACTCAACGGAACGTTTGACCTGTTCTTGTCCTGCCACCATAGTCGAGGTCGCCTTGTGGGTACTGTCCCTAAATCGGCTGACGATTTGCTCAATGTGGGATGTCGATTGGCTGGTACGGCTCGACAATTGCCTGACTTCATCGGCGACGACAGCAAAGCCACGGCCGCTTTCCCCTGCCCGAGCAGCCTCGATGGCCGCATTTAAGGCTAACAGGTTGGTTTGATCGGCAATGGCGCGTATCACTTCTAGCACTTGGTGAATCGCATGGCTATCCTGCTCAATGGTCTGCACCACATCGGAGAAATGGCTGACCTGCACACTCAACTGATGGATTGCGTCGATCACGGTTTCTAAGCGTGAATGTCCCCGCTGCGCCGCCTGATGACTAGACACCATCTCAGAGGCCGTGCGATGAATGTTGCCCGTCACTTCGGCAAAACTGGCGCTCATTTGCTCCATCGCCGTTGCCGCCTGCGTCGTTTGCTCACTCTGGCTATCCGCATGTTCCCAAGTATTGGTAATGGTTTGTTTAAGGTTAACGCTCTGCTCTTGGATCTCGCTGGCAGAATCGGCCATGCGCCCGACCACACCGCCTATTTCAGTGATTAAAAATCGCAGGGCCAGATCCAACTTGCCTATTTCATCCTGCCGGCCGGTATACACTCCCATGGCGACGGGATCGTCAATGATATTAGTTGCTATCGACACCAGCCTTTGCAAGGGCTGCATCAGGTAGTACCAAGTGAGGCACGCAAGACTCATACCTGCTATAGCCGCCACTAGGGGGGAATAACTGGCGATCACAGCTGTGGAGATAATCGAAACCAGCATAGTCAGCAATATCTTACCGCTAAAACCTAGCCTATCTTTGCGCAAGGCCTTAGGTTGTTTACCCTGATTAATATCGCTGTAAATAGTCTCGGCGGCTTTGATCTGCTCGGGTGTCGCTTGGCGGCGAACGGATTGAAACTCGTGAATGACCCCATTCTCATACACAGGTGCAACATAGGCATTCACCCAATAGTAACCACCATGCTTAGTTTTATTTTTGACTATCCCCATCCAAGGCTTACCGCCCTTTATTCTTTCCCACAGGATTTTAAAGGCGGCGGGCATATCGGCATGGCGCACTATGTTGTGCGGACTGCCCTGCAACTCGTTAACACTAAACTCACTGATCTGCGAAAAGGTCTGGTTTACATATTTAATGTTGCCCTTAAGGTCGGTAGTTGACAGGAGAATGGCGTTATCAGACAGGTGTTTTTCACCCTTTGTAGAATGTGTTTGCATAGGTTATAGGGCAGACTCTCGGTAAAAAGATGAATGGCATTTTGCCAAAAGGACAAGCTGTCTACCTTGATTAAGCTCACAATGACAGTAGAAAAATTAACCAAAAGCTAAACAAGTAGTAACCGCTGAACACACTCTAATAAATAAAAACAAACAATTACGGTAAATCTAGCAACTCAAAAACCCATAATTTGTTTCGTACGCTGTTTTAAACGCTTCACCTACATAGAGTGAATCTCTGTCCCCTCCAGCTAAGCTCTATAAAAAACCACCTTAAGCTTGCACTTAAGGTGGTGTTACATTCACATCGTATCCACTGTGAGTGAACCGTGGCTCGCTGCGATAGTTTAGTTAACCTGAGTGACCGTTAAGCTTGGCGATTTAGGATCGGGCCCCGTCACAGTAAAGCGGTAAGTGGCCGCCGCTGGCGCATTAAAATGCATATTGGCGCCCTTAGAAGCCAAGACTTTTAACCCATCAAGCGTCACAGCTTCATCGCCCACCACAGCACCAAAATCGACACTAGACCAATCTGATGAGGCAATTTTAAACTCGTTATCCCCTGCTGCTAACACGATATCGACACTGTAAACCGAGGCGCCTTGGTAGGCTAACGTGTCCACTGTGCCCCAGCCATTCATGCCACCACGAATATAAACCGTGTTCGCACCAAACATCGCCGTTTTATACACGCTGAGTTTAGGTTCATTACGATTTGAAGCATCAAATACAAAGCTGTAGGTATCATCGCTGTCGAAGGTGATGCTCAGATTGCCGCCTTTGACCGCCAGCAATTTCTCTTGATTGAGCACAACGACACCATCGGCCTCACCAGTACCATAATCTACAGTAGACCAATCACTTGACGCGATTTTAAAACCCTTAGTACCCGCCGTGATGGCGAGATCAACGCGGTAAATCCCACCGCCCATATACTTGACTTCGTTATCCGTCCCCCAACCATTCATATCACCGCGCAGATACACAGGCGTGCCTACAAATGGCTCTTCGTTATAAACGCTTAATACTGGATGGTCCTTATCCGATGCATCGAGGGAGAACACATAGGTTGCCGTTATCCCCGCGGAAAAATGCAGATTCCCGCCCTTCGCTGCTAGCGCTTCGGCCACGCCTTCATCAACTTGCGCGACATCTGCATTAATAGCACCGAAGTCAACGGTATTCCAATCTGCCGAGGCAATTTTGAAATCATAGTCACCTGCATTCAGTTTGATGGCAATACGGTATTCGCCAGCGCCGACGTAGGCGAATTTATCGACTTCACCCCAGCCATTCATGCCGCCACGGACAAATACATCGGTACTGCCATAGGGCACAACATCAGGCGCACCAACAGTGGCATTTGCCGAGAGACCCGCCCCCTGAGCACCGTTTTGTTTTTTCACAAATACAGCCGTGCTGTAGGCCGGAACCGTAAATGTGCCTTCATCCACACCTTCACTAAAGCTTGCGCCGCGGATTTTGGCATCAACGGAGTTTGCTTGTACTTCGTGTAAGCTAAAGCCTGCTGCAGTCGGCACTGTGTGAGACTGCTCCGTTGCGCTGCCGTTGATCATCACCACGATGGCGTCGACTGCGGGGTCGAGATCGCTAAGACCCACACTGTCGTCAAGGCTCATGACGATGACGCCCTGTTGCTGACGTTTACCGACGTTATGGAATCCCACCCGCTCAATAATGGTCTGCTCATCGGTCAGGCGGAATAATGGGCTCTGATGGCGTATACGTAAAAACTCGTTAAATACCCCCGAAGCCAATTCGATATCCGACATGGACGCCGCCGCATTTGGGTTAGCAGAAATACCCGCAATCTGTGTCCATTTGCTGCTGTTATCCTGCGCGAGTGGTAAACCTACATTCCAGTTATTGCTGTTGTAGGTAAAGTCGACATAGTTAAACCAGTCACCCGAGTCATAGCTGTTTCTGTCCATCGATTTTGAGCGCAGCAAATCGCCGCCCATTTGCAGGAACGGCACCCCTTGGCTCAAGAGTGGAATACTGGCAGCCATATTTTGAACTCGAACACGACTTTCAATACTCAAACCAATGGCATGTTTATACTGCAGGATATCCCACAGGGTTTCGTTATCGTGCTTAGACACATAGTTAATACTGTCGGCAGGATCGAGGGCATAGGCACTCGGTTGTGAGTTCCAGCTAAAGCTACTGCCCTTAGCCGAATTGCCATTAAAGTCTTTGAGTACATAGTTTTGTAAGTTACCCGCCAATGATAAACGTAGGGTATCTTGATCCCGTAGGTAGTCATCCTTTGCCTCAGTCGCAAACAATGCGCCGCCACGCACCGCCTCACGAATTCTGTCATTAAAGGTGCCCACTTCGGAGCCTGCCATATTGGCTTGGGTTGCCTGTTCGAATAGACGATTATCGGCAACTTCACCAAAGTTCCATCCTTCACCGTAGAAGTAAGTGTCTGGATCGACGGCCTGAACAGCGGTTCTCGCATCGAGAATACCTTGCTTAGGCATGTGCCCCATCACATCGAAACGGAAGCCGTCATAGCCATATTCTTTGGCAAGCAAGACTAATGAATCCGTGACGAGTTTGCCCATCATTCGATGTTCTGTGGCGGTATTTTCACAACAGCTTGACTGTTCCATCGCCCCAGATACGGGGTCGTATCTGTGGTAATAACCAGGAACGACCTTATCGAGCACAGCGTTAGCATTCACGCCAGAAGCGCTAGTGTGGTTGTACACCACATCCAATACGACTCTCAGCCCCATATTATGTAAGGCTTGGTTCATTTCGCGCAGTTCAAGCACTCGCGCCGTACCCTCAGCCACTGTGGCATAACTGCCTTCAGGGGCAAAAAAGTGCTGCGGATCGTAACCCCAGTTAAAGCCATCTAAACCACGCATAGCATCCACTAATGCCTGCGCATCGCTTGAGCCGAGTAAGCTATTCGCCAGAATACTCTCTATCGTTGCTGACTTGTTTTGGGTTTTACAGGCATCGGCCGCATCATTGATTTTGCTGCATAACTTGGCCAGTGTGTCGGTCATTTCGATGCGTTCACTGGCATTTTCATTGACCGTCGCCATATCGGTGGCGGGCAACACATGGAAGTGCGTTAAGCCATTATCAACCAGCTTTTTAAGGTGCTCGACTGGCGCAGAGCCTTGCTCGGTAAAGGCCAAATATTTACCACGGTGGGCGGCACTGGTGCTCTGATCTCGAATACTAAAGTCACGGATATGCCCCTCGTAGATCACCGCATCTTCTGGGTGAGCAATAGCGGCAACGGTTTGGTTATCCCAGCCGTCTGGTTTAAGATCCACATCGTCCAAATTAATAAACTGGCTAAAACGGCCGTTACTCGACACATTTAAAGAATAAGGATCTGTGCTTTCTAGCGACTCCAGTTTTTTGGTCGTTGGATGGTACACACTGAGCGCATAACGATAATAGAGGCGATTAAGGCTAGCATCACCGCGATAGGACCAAATACCAGTGAGGCTATCTAAGGTCATGTTCTCAGTGCTTTTCAGTGTTTTATTGGCATCGTAGACTTTCAGTTTTACATCTTGGGCAGTTGGTGCCCACACTGAAGCAATAATGTTCGCCCCATCGTAAACCACACCGAGCGCAGCTTCATCAGCATCTTGGTCGCCCTGGGTGTAAAGATCATCAAGCACCTTGGCCGCTTGCACATAAGTTGCGCCAACGGGTTTGTTATCGGCATCGTAAGCGACTAATACTAATTGATCTTTTGCAATGGCTTTGGCTTCATCCGCAGTAAAATTAGCAGTATAAGCAGGCCAATCTGCCAGCACTGGCGATAACGCTTTTTGTGCATCACTTAAGGTCGCTGGCGTTAAGGTCACTTGGGTGCCACTGATCACATTATTATCATCGGCGGCGATATCGGCCTTAGCTGAATAATGCAATTTCACACTTGTTACCCCCTGCGGATCTTGGTTCCACACAAAGGTATTGCGATCTAACCAGTGGGCACTCATACCTGAAATAGAGAAACCTGTCTCAAGGATCGGATACTCATACACATCCGACTCGCCGTGGATGGTGAAATTCACGCGTACATAGGTCGCATCGTCCTGCACCAGGGACATAGTTAAGTTGTTTTTACCTAAGGCCTTACCCGCATCATCCGTACCGGCATGCACAATAAAGTTGCCGCAGGCACCATAACCTTCCTTCAGATTAAGGATCCAATAGGCGCCATAATTAGGATCAATACCATCGAAGGGATGGCCGTTGGCCCAATCGCTGGTATCAAAGGGAGCGGCATAGGCATCACACTTTTCATCGTTCCAAGTATGTAATTTGTACTTAGGATATTCAGGGTTACTCGCAGTATTGTTTTTATCTTTAATGCGGTTGTAATACAACACAGCCTGATTGGCCTGCGGAAATACGCTGGGCGCGGGTAATGAGGGATCTAAGCCGTTTATACAACTCTCGTTTTTAGGATCAGGGAATTTGGGCGCCTTACAACTGATAGGCGTAGGGGCAACGCAGCTTGTGCCCGTCGCATCTGGCACCATAGGCACATCGCAGGTTAATAACACTTTACCCGGTTCGGATGAATCGCTGCCGCCACAGGCCGAGAGTAAGCTCATACTCAGGGCTAAGGCCGACAGTTTAATCAGATTAGAGATACTCAACATGAGTGGTTTCTCCCAATTTGCGAATAAGGCGCCGTGATACTAAATGGCGCAACATTTAATGGATTTAGGCTCTGTGCGTTTAAGCACACCAACTGATGCAATGGATTACAGGGCATAGGTGAACCCCAGGAAAAATTCGCGGCCAAAGTATTGCAAGGTGCCGGTTTTCTGCTCGGTGCCGAAGTAACTCTTAGTCGGTTCATCTGTAAGGTTATTCACTTGAAACAGCACGTTTAAACCGTCCATTACTTGGTAGGAGGCTTGATAATCCATCACGGTTTCAGAATCGAAGTTCACCACTTGATCGTTAATCGCAACCTGTTCAGAAACAAAGGCATCACGGTAACGGGCACTGATACGGGTTTCAAAGCCCTCATAGCCGTAAAACAAGGTGGCACTGAGCACATTATTCGATAAACCCGGTAAAGATTGAGTCACACTGTCACCGCCTAGGCTAGTGATGGACTGCACCTCACTCTCGGTATAGGAATAACTGGCGTTAAAACCTAAACCGGAAAACAAATCGGGCAAGGAGGCAAACACTTGGGTGTAAGCCAGCTCTAAACCGCGAATGTATCCGCCCTCGGCATTGTTCATTGCAGTAGTGTAAGTGCCATTACTTGTTGCGGTTTGCACCCCAGTAACAGGATCGACAATGTAATCCGGCACGTTGAAGCCATTCCCCTTAAAATCGAAATTGGTGATAGCCACAGTATCAATAAAGGAGTCGATATTTTTGTAGAATAGCGCCGCGACAAAGGCGCCTTCATCAAAGTATTTCTCATAGGAAATATCATATTGATCCGCATAGAAAGGCTTTAAATAGGGGTTATTAGTACTAGAGCCATTGATGACGCCATCGCTATTAGCCGTTGCGCTCGCATCCCCCGCCAAGCGATTAATGGGCGGACGCGACATCACTTTAGCGGCCGCTAAACGGATTTGAGAATCTTCAGTGATCTTAAAACTGAGGTTAAGGGAAGGTAGATAATCAACATAATCTATCCCTTTGATTTTAGGTGCATAGTAGTTATTCACTATGCCTAAATCATCGACAATATACTGAGCACCAAGTTCGGGATGTGCGCCGACATTCTCTAAGACAGTTGCAGATTGGTCGGTATCAACACGGCGTAAACCGAGATTCCCCGTGACAGGAATACCGCCGATCTCAGTATCAAAATTGACCATGGCATAAGCCGCAAACACCTTTTCGAACACCTCACCACTTTGCAATACGGTCCAAGAATAGTTAGTGGTATAGCCCTTAGCATCGAGTACACCATCGGCATTACCCCAAGTTTGTACTGGCTGTGGGATACCTTCAGGGAACCAAGCCGCTAGCGCCGCGTCGAGGTCAATGGCGAGATAGGATGGGAAATAACTGAACTCCCCCTGCCAATCGACGACCGAAGCCATATCAGACGTCAGCTTGAGTGGCGGCTCGGCGCTAGAGAAAGCGCCATCATTGCCATATTCAAATACCGAGCGGCGATTGGAGTAATTGCGATCCGAGTAACGCACGCCAAACTCTACTGAGCTAATGTAATCATTCTCAAGGTCGTATTTAAAATCAAGGCGATAAGCCTTTACCGCATCTTCATTCTCATAGGGATAGATGCCGTACTTACTCACCATCACCCGATCCAGATCGGTGAAGGCATCTGCTTGATTAAAGCCCACATCGGGCAGATTAAGCCCGTTAAGTTGATAACTAATCGAGACATTCTCATCGAAAACTGGGGTGTCGGCATTAGCATCAACGGCAACGTTCGCCCATAGCAGGCCATTCCTAAAGTTACTTTTGGCAGAGGAATAGGAAATATCGGCGGCGACATTCAGTCTGTCTGTCACTTGCCAGTCAGCATTTAAACCAAAGCTATTCACTTCATCAAAATCTTGGTTATCGTCGTTGACAGTCTCAACTCGGGTATAGCTCTTTGAGGTACGATTAAAGGTTCCGCCAATAACAGAATTGCCATCGAGTACAGGATTGGCAATCGCAGCGCCTGAGCCACCAAACTTAACCCTGAATCCTCGGGCAAAGGATTCGCTATCGAAACGTGATAAAAATGCATCGGCCTTGAGCTTAAAATTATCCCTAGGTGCCCACTCAATCGCGCCCATATAACCGTTACGCATTTCAACACCACCGAGGTGCTGTAGCTCAAAACCCTCGCTGATGTACTCATTCGCCGGGAAATCAATCGAACCGTTGGTATCATTAGTCTGTCCATCGACTTCTTTGCTGTCGTTATAGGCCAAGCCGATAAATTGGGTCGCGACACTGGGTTGTTTTAGACGGGCATAACCTAATGCCACGCCTAAGGTATCGTCGAAAAACTTACCCTGATAAGAAATACTCAATCTGTGGCCATATTCGTCAGCACCGTACACTTCACTGGCTCTGTCGTTATACATACCGCGGGCATTAACCAGAAAACTATGGTCTTTATCGGATTGCAGTGGGCTGACTGTTTGCAGTTCAACTGTGCCGGCAACGCCGCCTTCAATGAGTGAGGCTTTAGGGGATTTATACACAGCGGCGGATGAAATCAACTCAGAGGGGTATTGATCGAACTCGATACTACGAGTCCCACTCGTCGATACCTGTTCACGGCCATTTAAGGTTGAAAAAACAAAACCGCCGGACATACCGCGAATGTTAATTTCCGCCGCTTGTCCGCCGGTACGAACCGCTGAAATACCGGGTAAGCGGGTCAGCGCATCCGCCATTGATACATCGGGTAAGGCGCCCAGATCATCGGCCGATAATTGCTCTGAAACCGTGTCGCCGTAGCGCTTAGCATCGAGGGAATCAATCAGACTTTTGCTGTAACCTTTAACCTCAATACGTTCGATATTTGCCGCTTCATCGCTGGCTTTTTTGTTGGTTTCGACGCTCTTAGTATTCGGGTTGGTATCGTTTTCTATATTGTCGTCTTGAGCTTGTTTAGCCTCCTGTTGAGTTGGCGTGGCCTCTGCAGCAAAGGCTAACTGCGGTGTATACACCACACTAAAGCCTGCCGCCGCGAGAGCCATGGTCAAGACGCTGAGTTTACAATGACGCATTTGGCATTCCCCTATGTCATAACGACTTGTTTTAAACCCATGTTCTATTCACCACATCAATCCAAGAAACATAGGGCAATCAAAGTGTCATACTAACGGTGTAGCGTTTTTCGCCTCAATGGGATGCATACGTATTCATAACTTTCCATTCACAATATATTAACCTTCTGTTTTTAACCTTTGATTTAAAAGCTTTATATCCAATGCTAGAAACACACAAAAGCACAACTTAGTAACAATCCGCACCTCCGTTAGCCCAAGATCACATTTTTATATTTGAATCTAAATGATATCGTTTATCATTTTATCTGACTGAGTTATACTTCTCGCGATTAGCTATTCCCTGTTATAGGAATACATTCGCCGTTAAGCCGAGTCTTCTGTGGTTAAGCTAGAAAGCCCAAGCACACTTTGCAGAATGAACCGTAGCGAATAGCCATAGCAGACCCCTATTGGCTCGGAATGAGAAGTGGTACTTATGTCTAATACACCCGCGTTTGAAACATCAACGCAATCACCTGCAGCTCAAATGCGCTCGTTCTCATTGATTTCACGGGGGATTGTGCAGATTGTGCAATGGTTTACGCAAGAGCAATCGCTATTTGCTTTCAAGGTCTTTGCCCGTGCGAGCGCAGCACTGCTGGCGGGCTATATTGCTGCCGCAACTCTGGCCAGCCTACTGACATTAGTACTGCCCATGCCACGATTCGAGAGCACTTTAACGGCCAATATGTTGTCCTTTTTGTTCTATGCCATCGCCATTATTTACGCCTTTTGTGTACGTCAAACCTGGCATGCTTGGCGAGATTTAGGCCTAGTGAGTTTGTTATGTTTTGGGTTGATTCAGGTGTGTGGACAATAGGATGAAAGAGACATTTTTTAGAACCTTATCTTGGTTACATACCTGGGCAGGTCTGCTGGTTTGCTGGGTACTACTGCTCATTTTCTTTGCGGGTAGTTTGAGCTATTTCCGCCATGAGATCAGCCTCTGGAATGAGCCCGAATTACATCAAGGGGTTTATCAAGACTATCAAGCCGATACACTCGCAAACCAGCTGGATAAAGGCCAAGATTATATCGCTGCGCATTCGCCCGAAACGGCGCAGCGCTGGATGATCAACTTCCCATCCGAGCGTAAACCCTTTTTAAGTTTTAGCTGGCAGCTGCCGCCGGAAAAAGGTCAACGCCGCGGCAAGACTGAAGAGCACGTGACCCTCGCCGACGGCAGCGGCATGGTCTCAGAGGTGCGGGGCAGTCGCGGCGGCGATTTCTTCTATCGGTTGCACTTTGATTTGCATTATATGCCAGCCATCACGGCCCGCTATATCGTCGGTGTTTGCACTATGTTTATGCTAATTGCCCTTATCAGCGGCATAGTGATCCACAAGCGGATCTTCAAAGATTTGTTCAGTTTTAGACGGGACAAGGGCGTCCGCTCTTGGTTAGATGCGCACAATGTAAGCTCAGTTATCGCCCTGCCCTACCATTTGATGATCACTTATACTGGCCTTATCACCCTGATGCTGATCTATATCCCATGGACTGTGGATACCGCCTATTCCGGTGACAACCAAGCCTTCTTAAAAGAGCTGAATCCCGCTAGACAAACCGAGAAGGCCGCGGGGATTAGTGCGCCACAGGTGCAACTGAGTCAATTACTGCCGCAGGTGCAAGCCGCCTGGGGCGATGCGCCAATTAAGCAAGTGATAGTGTCATACCCTAAGGATCAAAATAGCCAAGTGACCTTCTACCAAAACACAGGTAAAGATGTGACCGATGAGGCCAACATCTTGATATTTAATGGCGTTAATGGTGAGCTTAAGTATGCCAGCCCGCAGGAAGCCTCGGGAGTGTCCGCCACCTACGACACTATGATGTCGCTACACACGGCGCGTTTTGCCGCCCCACTATTACGAATATTATTCTTTTTCTGCGGCTTATTGGGCTGCGCTATGGTCGCAACAGGCACTTTGATGTGGGCCATTCGTCTACGGCAGAAACAGCAAAAAGAAATTGATAAAGGCGAGAAACCGAGCTTAGGACTGCGTTTGGTTGAAGGGTTAAACTTCATGTTTATCTTAGGCTTACCTTTAGGCGCTGTAAGCTTCTTTTACGCAAACCGTCTGCTATCGACAAACTTTGCAGGCCGCTCTGAATGGGAAGTTCACAGTTTCTTTATCGCCTTGGTGGCAATGGGGGTGTGGGCTTGCTTTGGCCGTTCACGTCGTCAGTGGCAAAGGGCATTAATACTCACAGGAACCTTGTGCTGCGCACTGCCCGTGCTCAATGCCTTCACATCGCCAAGCAATCTCATCGATAATATCCAATCCCAGCAATGGGCTTTAGTCGGGTTTGATCTGCTCGCCATCCTGCTCGGCGGCGCTATGCTATTTGCCAGTCAAAGATTAACTTTGATTGCAAAAGCCCCCGCTAAACGCCCAGCAAGACCCGCATCCAATGCAACGAATGCCAAGGCCGATAAGGCGCGCCGCGGCGAGCCACAAACATCCTTAGCCAACGAACTTACCTCGCCGTCTTCATTGGAGGAAGCCAAATCATGATGCCAGAATTTATCCCCATACTTGGGATCTTAGGCTTGAGTTATCTCTCCCTCGCCCTGTTCGCCTTAGCTAAGTTTGGCCATTTTAAGGATGTGTTTAATCGTCCCCCGGCTCAGTGGCAGAGCCGCCTATTAAGCTTATTTGCATGGCTATTGCTGATGTTCAGTTTAAGTGCCTGCGCTAGCGATCAAGGCTGGGCCTACGGGAGCATTTTGTTTATGGGGATCATTTCCCTCGCGGCAATGCTGGTCATACTGACGTTAAGCTACAGCCCGCGCCATTTACCGATTGGCATAGTCACAGGCAGCGTACTCACTAGCAGTCTGTTACTGAGCGCTGGGTTATAACTTCGAGTTCACTTAGTGCAGGTCATGGATAAGTGAACACCGCTAGGCTATAGTGCCCTGATGTCCTTCAGATAGGAGAAAATAATGGGCTTTAATTTAACGGTTAACTGGCAAACTTCCCCCGCAGAAGAAGGCGAGTTTTGCCGAGATCACAACATTACCTTTGGTAGCGGTCAAACCATTCAGGCTTCATCCGCGCCGGAATACAAAGGCAATGGGCAGAATGTAAACCCAGAGGAAAGCCTGCTGGCGGCATTATCCTCATGCCATATGTTAACCTTTCTCGCGATTGCACATCTTAAGCGCTTACCCGTGATGTCCTATGTGGACAATGCCACGGCAGAGCTAGGTAAAAATGATGCGGGCAAATTAGCCGTCACCAAAATGGTGCTCAATCCTAAAGTGGTATTTGCCGAGGGTGTTGAAGTCAACCGAGAAACGATCGAAAAAATTCACGAAAAAGCACACGCTAATTGCTTTATTGCCAATAGTTTAGCGACAGATATTCACATCAAGTTTTAAGCTATTAGGGCAAGTTTGAGCTTAAGCTTGCTTGCCCAACGTCTTTTACCCTGCTTAAATTACACGCTATTCAGCTTAGGTCTAGCCTTTTTACCGTACGATACCTCACATCAATTGAGTGACTCGATTTATCAGTCTCGATTTAAAAGAGGTAAGCCATGCATATCCAATCTAACGCTAATGTCTCAAGCATAAATGCAAGCAAATACATCAATGCCAACAATTCTGCACCTTGGCTGGATCCGACCCAAACGAATTTGCCGCCCGCGTCCTCGGAAACAGTGACTATCTCGAGTGAAGCAAGGCAACTTGCGCAAATTGAGGCTCACGCCGAAGAGAAGACAGAGTCCACTCCACTACCCAGTGTGCCGGATATGCCGCAGATTGGGGGCAACATCGAAAAATATCTTGCCTTTCAAGAAGCTAGGATGAAGTATCAGGTCGTATCCGATATGACGAACATCGCAATAGGGAATAGCGAAGGGATTTCAGCCCCGACGGCCTATTATCTAAGCAATAACGAAGAGGCTAGGACCGCGAGTGTCAATCACCTCGCATATCAACAACAAATAAACACTATGCAAACCTATGTAGAAGCGAGTAACGATGTTGATGAATGGGCATAAAAATGGGTGTTGTCTCGGGAACTACAAGACAACACCCTAACTTTGTACCTAAGCATCTTAACCTAGATAGCTTAAATTTCAGTTAAATACTGAATTTAAACATCTACTACTTAGCTTTAATGTCCTGGGCCATTCCTTTTGCCGGCATAGGCTGCGCTTTTAAGGCTGGAACGGGCTGCTTAACCAATTCATCCTTCAAATAGCTTATTGCCGTCTCAAGCTGTGCATCTTTACCGTTAAAGGTGGCGAAAGGTAAGTTATCGACTTCGATATCCGGCGTTACGCCATGTCCTTCCAGCACCCAGCGACCATCCATTGCATACTGTGGATACTCCGCCACCCGCGCCATCCCTTTATCGGTCAACGCATTACGCCCAGATAACCACACGCCCGCCCCTGCCGTTTGTTTACCAATTAGCGGTGCAATACCCAGCGCTTTAATCCCCGCGGAGAAGGTTTCACCATCGGAATAGGTCAGCTCATCGGTTAACACCACTAAATGGCCGCGGAAGGTTTGCTGCATATTGGTGTTTGGCGTGCCGTGGGTCGGTTGCCAAAACGCCCAAGCGCGGCGCAATAGCTTCTCGATAATCCAACTGTCAATATTGCCGCCGCGGTTACGGCGAACGTCGATAATCAAACCGTCTTTGTCGTAATTGGCATAGAATTCACGGGCGAAACTTTCGATGTCACCGCCGCCCATAGCATATAAATGCAAATAACCCATCTTGCCCTGACTCGCATCCTCGACCACAGCCGCATTATGGCTCACCCAATCTAAGTAACGTAACTGACTGTCCACCATGGTACTGACGGGCATGACGATGGTTTTATGGGTTTGGCTGCCACGCTTAAGCTGCAGCAAGACTTGCTTATCCTGTTGATTGCGTAAAAGGCGCGTGACGTCGGCCACGTTCGCCACTGGCGTACCATTGATAGCCAGTAACATATCGCCTTCTTTAGCATCGACTTCGATACGATTTAACGGTGAAGCATTAGCAGGTAACTCAGGATCGTTACTGTAAATATGCGCAATTTTAACGCCATCTGCAGTCTGTTGTAGGCGCGCACCTAGGCTCGCCGCTTTGGCTGCATCGGGATCTTGGGGTAAATCACCACCGCGCACCTGCGAGTGCAAAGAATCTAACTCGCCCATCATTTGCATGAAGATGTCATTCAGTTCGTTACGATCGGTCAGGCGATCGAGCAAAGGTTGATACTTAGCTTTGGTCGCTTGCCAATCGAGGCCGCGCATCTTCTTATCGAAGAAAGATTCCCTGTGCATCAACCAGGCATCTTCAAACATTTGCTGCCATTCAAGCTGGGGAGAAATCGCTAACTGCCATTGTTCCGTTTGCACTTTGGCATTATCGGTATCGCCTAATTTATCGCCGCCATCAACAATCAGGAGTGATTTCTCATTACTGTGCTTACGTAGCATCAGCTTTTTACCATCGACAGCAACCTCATATTGGCCAATGTCCTCGGCAAATACCTCGGCTTTAGGGCTTAATCGGTCAAATTTGATGGTCATTAAATTAGGGGCCACATCGTCGCCAATAGCTTGATCTAACAGATAAAGCCTATCATCGACGGCGCGCAATTCACTGTAATTACCTGAATCGACGGGCACTTGCCATAAACGCTGGGAGATCCCCGCCCAATCGATTTTCACTGGACTCGGTTTATCCTTAGCATCGGTTTTTTCAACTTGATTAGATTCGAGTTCATTGGGTTTACTAAAGGGGAATTTGGCATTTTTGACCAGTGCGATGGCAAAAATTTGGCTGCGTTTATCAAACACTGGGCCCATATTTCTATCGCCCCAGGGTGAACTCGGCGTGGCGCTGAATTGACGGTTTGACAGGAAATATAGCCACTGGCCGTCACTGCTAAAGGTTGGCGAATAGGACTCGTATTTGTCGCTGGTGAGCGTCTCGGCCTTATTTTCATCCACAGAATACAGGACGATTTGCGGTCTTTGTTTACCGATTTCCGACTTAGTTAATGCAATAAAACGGCTGTCACCGGACCAGCGGATATCGGCGTAAGGCCCAAGTCCCTCACCGTTAGTAATGATTTTTTGATTGATATTTTTCTTTAAGTCGAGCAGCCAAACGTTACCATCGTTATCGTCATGGGCGATAAATCGACCGTCATTGGACAAATTCAGACTCATTCTTAAAGTATGACCATCTTTGGTCAACTGTTTAGCGCCACTGCTGCCATCGGCGGGGAATTGCCAAATTTCCTGCTGGCCCGTCATATCGCTAATCGCATAAACCGACTTGCCATCTTTACTAAGCACAGCTTCCCTAACGCGATAGGTCCCAGGTAGCGCCACTTGTACTAAACGCGATCCATCGACACCCGCGATTGCCACGTGGCTGCGGGCGGTGATCACCACTTTATCGCCCGCTGGAGCTAAATTAGTCGAAGAAGCATAATCCATAGGATCTGTCACCCAGTGCTCACGGCGCTCGGCAAAATCGGAAGTGAGTTCGATATTGAGTAATGCGTCTTTCGCGGCCGCAATATCAAACACATGGATATCCGCGCCTAACTGGAAGACCACTTTGCCTTGATCCATCCGCGCGCCGCGGACTTGCCAATCTTTAAATTGGGTCAACTGTTTTGCATCTGAACCATCGAGCGCCATTGACCAGAGGTTGTCGTTACCATCGCTGTCGCTGATAAAATAGAGTCTGTCTTGCCATAGCATAGGTTGACGCACAGAGCCGTCGTGCTGGCCGCTAAGCAACTGGGCTTCGGTTTTGCTACCGAGTTTAAAGCGCCATAATTCGCCCTTTGCGCCGCCACGGTACACTTTGGCGTTATCGCCAGTCACTTGTAGACCAAAGCGGGTGAAGTACACGTATTCGTTGCGATCATCAATCACACCTTCGACCGCATCGGCTAAGGGTAAATCTGTGGTGGTAAGGGTTTGAGGATCGACGCTGCGCAGCATCCAATTATTCGCAGGACCAAAACCAGTGTCGGTAGAATATAAAATCTCGCCTTTGGCGGTCCAACCCTGAACCCGCACACGGCTATTCTCGAAACTCACCCGTTTAGCCACACCGCCCGTAATGGGGATCATATACACTTCGCTCGCGCCTTCATAGTTGGCAACATAAGCAACCCACTTGCCATCGGCGGAAATGGTCGCACCTAGCTCCTCTGCGGGTAAACTCGTTAAGCGAGTCGCCGCTTTTTGGCCTAAGGTCTGAGTCCATAAATCGCCTTCAGCGGTAAAGACTAAGGTTTGATCCTGCAGGGCTGGCGCGCGGTAATAGCCTTGATTATTCACGGCAGTGGCAGCGATGGCGTGGGCCGCAGTTAAAGTGCCGAGTGCGAGCATACAGCAGGCGACGGAATGACGAAGTTTCATAAATGGCCTTTATCCTATTGTTATTGTTAGCAACGGAACCTTTGCGTGGACTGTGTAATAAACTTTTGTAATGAGCTTTTGTAATGCACTTTTGCGCAATGTGCGTTAATCAAACTCAGGGTTTGATAATTTAGCCCATCAAGCTAGCAGAATTTGATAGAGAGTTCAGTAACTTCAAAACGAAGAAGTTTTAGCAAATGTGTCATAGCGTTACCATCAAGGATACACAAGAAATCACTCAGTGATTATCGCGCAATTGGGGATAAATCAAAGCTAAGGCATACCAAGCCTCTTGAGTAGGGTGCTGACGACTCATATTGGTTTGTTGCGCGAGGGAGATCTGCTGCCATTTATGTAACACTCTGGCGATTTCGCCATTATCTTTCAAAGTACGGATGGCATGATTTATCTGTGTGAGCTGTAAAGCTGACATACTCACCTTACTGAGCATCAGATGGATTGGATTTTCCTCTAATACTAATTTGAGAGGTGCTAGCCTGACGCCTTGGTATTGGCTGGCAATATAGGGAACTGCCATAGAGTCACCTATGATTAAGTCTGCACGACCGTGATAGAGCATTTGTACAGATTTATCGAGACTGGGACTCAAGACTAATAATTGCGCTTGCTCGAGTCGCCCCTGAGAATCATGGTAATCATTGCCATACCAACCACTTGTCGGAACGAGCAAACGCAATTTTTGGGTAAAGATATCCTGCCATTGGCCCAAGTGAATTTGTTCTTTTTTCTCATCCAATACAAAGAGGCGTACTTCTTCATTTCGATAGTCTTCGGAGAATAATGCATATTCTTGCCGGTCTTGGGTCTTAGTGGCCCCCATCATCATATCGAGAGTGCCAGCCTTTAACATTTGATGTGAACGTTTAGCGGGCACGTTGATAAAACTCACGTCACAGCCTAGAAATTGAGCAAATGAACGCATCAATTCGACATCGAGTCCCTGCGCCTCACCTTGGGGATCTTGCCATGCGTAGGGAGCCCAATCGTTATAGCCGACTTTAATAGGATTAGGGCAGGCAAAAGCGGCCGTTGCTGGCGACGCACTGTGGGCGGGTAAGACGTAGATAAACCATATAAAAATACAGCTCAGTTTCAACCTTGATATAGGCACAATTTGAGCCCCGCAGGTAATAGCACACTCTCAATAACAAAAGCGTCAAATCCAATGACGCTAAATCCAGAGGGTTTTCCCTAACCTTTAATAAGGGTAGTCCGCACATGGGATTGGCGCCATAAGCGAAATATCTTCCTCAATAAACGCTCATTTACAGCATCAAAGTGTGTCGGTATTCAGCAGGCACAAGCAAAAAGGGAGCATAGCTCCCCTTCTATACAAACTCGCCATTCATGTATCTAAACAACTGATCCTTATTATGCTACATCGCAGGATACAGTGATCTAGAATTCGAAACGGCTATTTAGCCTAAGACTAGGCGAGCACGGTCAATAAATGCGCCTTCAATTTGGCAAAATCTGCGGGTAACTCTGCAGATAAAATTGTCTTAGTCGCCACAGCCTCAAGCTCGGCAGGCAGGGGTAAATCAAGCTTTAACTCCCTATCCACTACGTCCTTAAATTTAGCGGGATGCGCCGTCCCTAGAAATATGCCCACTTCGTCGGGCACTAAGGTTAAAGATAACGCCTTAGCCGCGATCGCCGCATGGGGCTCAGACACATAACCTTGAGCATATAACTCGGCTAATGCCTGTGAGGTTTGCTCCTCGGATAAACAGATCCCCACTAAATTACTCAGTGGCCAGCCTAACTTCTCACAAATGGCCTCTACCCGCGGCCAGTTACTGGGCTCACTCACATCCATCGCATTAGACATAGTCGCTTGAGTCGGATTGGGCTGCCATTGACCGTTTTCTAAGTAACGCGGCACAGTATCGTTAGCATTGGTGGCGGCGATAAAGCGTTTAACCGGTAATCCCATGGCTTTGGCAAATAATCCTGCCGTCAGGTTACCAAAGTTACCGCTTGGCACTGAAATCACAGGATCGGCACTATGGCGCTGTTTAGACTGGGCAACGGCTTCAAAGTAATAACAAATTTGTGCGAGCAAGCGGCTGATGTTGATAGAGTTCGCCGAGTTTAAGCTCAGCCCATCGCGGACTTCTGGATCATCGAAGGCGCGTTTAACCAGATCTTGGCAGGCATCAAAGTCAGACTCTATGGCGACTGTGTGAATATTTTTGCCTAACGTCGTGAACATCTTCTCCTGTAATTCGCTAATTTTGTCCTTAGGATAGAGCACCACCACATTGACTTTCTCAAGCCCATAAAAGGCATCGGCAACCGCTGCGCCAGTGTCGCCCGAGGTCGCAGTCAAAATGGTTAAGCGTGTGTCGCCGACAAAGGCATTGACACACTGCGCCATAAAACGCGCGCCAAAATCTTTAAACGCCAGTGTTGGACCGTGGAACAATTCGAGGCAAGCGCGCTGCTCATCGACGGCAACCAAAGGTAACTCGAAGTTAAAGGCACGCTCAACCAGTTCATCGACCGCAGCTTGGCCTAATTCAGAGGCAAGCCATGCGCCGAGCACCTTTTTACTGCGCTCAACAAATGGCAATGCCAGTAGCCCTTCAATATCGTCTAATACCGGAATTTGGGTGGGGAAGAACAAACCTCTGTCTTTACCTAACCCCAGTTGTACCGCTTCCTTAAAGCTCACTTTCTGCGAAGGGTGTTTTAAATTATACAGTTCCATGATTACTCAACCTTTTGATGCTAAAGCTTAAATTTGAATCTTTGGGGTACTTGGTCTTAGTTAAATTGATGATTTAATCGACCCTGCGCGTGCCTTGCTCGTCGAGGCGACACACGTGGGCAAAGCCACCCGCCTCGGTGAGATAATGCTGTTCTAACCAAGCTTTAGCCGCATTGGCCGTGGCTAAATCATCGGTAATCGAAAATAGCGTTGGGCCACTGCCAGAAATCCCCGTCGTCAACATGCCTAAATCGGCTAACGCAACTCTGGCCTTGTCGTAACCCGGGATCGCAGCGGCGCGGTAAGGCTCGGCTAACACATCCTTTAATACGCTGATCGCAAGTTTGGCATTCTGCTGATAAGAGGCATGTACAAAGGCACTTAAATATCGACCAAAATCGATTGTGACACTTTTATCGTATTGATCGGGCATGAGTTTACGCATCATCGCCGTCGAGAGTGAAATCCCAGGATAGGCCACAACCCAATACCATTCTTTAAAGCTCGGTATCGCTTCGCAAACTGTCCCCGGCACATTGAGCATCAGTTGCATGCCGCCCAAGTAACAGGGGGCGACGTTGTCATAGTGCACACTGCCGCTGATCTTACCTTCAAACTCGCCCATCAGTTCCAGCAGTGCTTGCTCGTTATAGGGTCTGTCAAAATATTCATTTAATGCATACAACGCCGCCACGACTGAGCTTGCACTCGAACCTAAACCACTGCCGACGGGCAGGTTCTTTTCCAGTGTCAGTGCCACGCCTTCATCTGCTTTACCAAGCGCGTCTAAATACTCCTTACTCAGGGCGGTTAAGAAGAACTCGGCACATTGGTACACAATATTGTCTTTTGGATTGTCAGGCAGTTTATGGGCCCAAGCACCGATTTGCGCTAGGCTCACACCCGATTCGGCCGCAGCGATAGTCACTCTATCGCCGAGTAAACTGCCGTCTATCGGCGCCAAAGCGGCGCCCAATAAATCAAATCCGACTCCCACGTTACCCATAGAGGCTGGAGCGTAAACCGTCAAACTCATACATTCACCTCACGGGTCCAATTCAAGGTTCTTAGTACATCGGCAAAGGCACCAGCGGCGGTCACTTCCGTTCCCGCGCCATAACCGCGCAGCACAAAGGGAATGGGCTGATAATAACGGCTATAGAATGCCAAGGCATTTTCGCCACCTTTAACGCTGTAAAGCGGATCATTTGCATCGACTTCGGCGATACGCACACGGCAGACTCCATCCTCAATTTGCCCCACATAACGCAGCACTTTACCTTGGGCTTTGGCCTGCGCCACTTTTGCGGCAATCGCGGCATCAACCTCTGGCAAACGCGCCATAAAGCTTTCGACATCGCCTGAATCATCAAACTCGGCGGGTAATACAGATTCAACCTGCACGTCACTGAGTTCTAGCTTTAGTCCCACTTCACGGGCAAGGATAAGCACCTTACGCGCCACATCCATACCGCTCAAATCATCACGGGGATCGGGCTCAGTAAAGCATTTTTCCCGCGCCAGACCAGTCGCTTCTGAAAGTGTCATGCCGTCATCGAGCATGCCGAAGATAAAGGATAAAGAACCCGATAAAATACCGTTAAACTTATGCAGTTTATCACCCGCAAATAACAGTTTTTTCAGGTTATCGATCACAGGTAAACCCGCGCCGACTGTGGTTTCGTATAAAAATTGACGGCGCTGTTTTAATGCCGTTTGGCGCAGTGCTTGGTAATAGGCATAATCGCGAGTGTTCGACTTTTTATTCGGTGTGACCACGTGTAACCCCGCGTTCATCACCTCCAAATACAGGTTCGACACTTGCTCGCTCGAGGTACAATCCACCAGCACAGGATTGAGTAACTGTTGATCTTTTACCCACGCGAGTAACGCAGGAATATCACAGGCTTGCTGACTATCGGCAAGCAAGCTAGACCAGTTGCTTAAATCGATACCCGCACTGTCGAGTAACATCTTATTCGAGTTCACAATCCCACAAACACGGATGCTAATATGTTGATCCTTCAAGACTGGCGCCTGCTGTTTGATTTGCTCGAGCAGACCCGCACCCACATTGCCACAACCGACGAGAAACACATCTAAATATTGCTGCACATCGAAAAAGCCTTGATGACAAGCCGCCACCGCATGCTTAGTCTTACGCTGCTCGATCACAGTCGAGATCGACCGCTCGGACGAACCTTGGGCTATGGCGATAATGTTCACGCTTGCCTGTGCTAAGGCTTGAAAGAAACGCGCCGCCACCCCTTTGTGGGTACGCATGCCATCACCAATCAATGACACAATTGCCAGCTCATGACGCATAGCGATAGGCTCAAGCAAATCACTTTTTATTTCTAATTCAAATTCTTGCTCTAAGGCCCATTTCACTTTGGCGGCATCAGATGTGGCCACACAGAAGCTAATGCTGTATTCAGAAGAACTTTGGGTGATGAGAGACACAGACACACCACTGCGGGAAATCGCCGCTAAAGTACGGCTCGCCATGCCAACCATGCCCTTCATACCTGGACCAGAAACATCAAACATAGTTTGATTATCGAGATTGGAAATAGCCTTAACCTGCAAACCGCTCTTATCGGCTTGATTGGATACCAGAGTGCCGGGGGCATCGGGGTTAAAACTGTTTTTGATATAACAGGGAATATGGAACTGAGCAATAGGGGCAATCGTCTTAGGGTGCAATACCTTAGCACCAAAATAGGACAGCTCCATTGCCTCTTGATAACTGAGTTGTGACAATAACTTAGCGTCAGCTACCACCCGAGGATCGGTGTTATAAACACCATCAACATCGGTCCAGATTTCACAGCTCGACGCATCTAAACAGGCGGCGAGCACGGCAGCAGAATAGTCAGAACCATTACGGCCTAACGTCACCACTTTGCCCTGTTCATCGGCGGCGGTGAAACCCGGCATCACCCATACGCGTTTTTCATCGAGTGCTAAATTTTTGAATCTTGGTTTGCTCACGCTGATATCAACGACGGACTCCAACGGTTTCCCACGCCCCAAAAATAATGCACGGGGGTCGAGCAAACCAGATGTAATGCCCTTTGCTAACATGACTTGTTCCATCAAGGCCGCAGATAATCGCTCCCCTGCCACCACGATTTCGGCGCGGATACCATCGGGGCATTCTTGCAACAAGGCAATACCACGGAGCCTATCGTGCCATAACGCTAACTGACTCGCTAAACCTGCAAACAAGTATTCACTTTGTGTGCTAGAGAGTCCAGAAGTCACCGCATCTTGGTAAAGCGAGGTAAAAACCCGTTCAACATGTTGTATAACAGGGGAATAATCTTCGCCTTTAACTGCTACGTCGACCATTTCTAATAACGCATTGGTCACAGTTGCAGGCGCCGATAGCACTGTAGCTATGGGCTCAAGTTTAGATGCCTTGGCAACAATATCCGCCGCCATAGAGAATCGCTGCCAATTTGCAAGCGAGGTACCACCAAATTTCATTACTTTCATCTTGTTCTCCTGTGTACCGCGCCCGACTTAGAAATAAGAGCTATAAACAAAAAAGCCCGCTTCTTTGTGGGAAGCGGGCTTATCGTTAGAATTCTTTAGGGTGTATCAGCCCGCCCCCACTGTTGTTGTAGTGGTGGTTGTAATAATGGTAATTACTACGAAACCTAGGCTATGCATGTGTTTGGGCTAATCCATGTTAATTTCTTGATAAACAGAATTGCTTTTTTTACCCGCGCTTGTCAACCCCTAAAATGGATTATTTATAGGCAAATCTTCACACTCAATAAAATGCTGCATCAAGATTAGTTAATATAAAGTTTTCTAGGGGTAAAAATGCGGTTTATGCAATAGATAACTGTTGACGTCAACGTAATGTCGTAAAATAGTGATATAAAAATCACTTATTTTTCATAAAATTATTCATCACTCACTTTTTACTGCTGTGTTATTTGTTCTACCTTATCACTCAGAACAGATTGATAGCCTAACGAGCAAAAAACACATTACACATACTCGACAGCACAAAACAGCGGTTAATCCGCCGAAAAAAAAGCTGTGCGATATCTAACATAAGCTGCTTCAAATTATCGCCAGCGCCAAAAAAGCACGTTATTATGCGCGCACATTCCGAACCGGAGGCGATATGAAGATCACCCAACACAGCGCGGTAACCATTCATTACCGTTTATCAGACCAAGAAGGCAGACTGCTAGAAGACTCTTTTAGCGCAGAACCTATGCTGTATTTGCACGGCACCGAAAACCTGATCCCAGGTTTAGAAGCGGTGTTAGAAGGCAAGGTCAAAGGCGAAAAACTCGATGTGACCATTAGCGCTGAAGAAGCCTACGGCCCTTACCACGATGGCCTGCGTCAAGCCGTTCCCCTAGAAGCCTTTGGTGATATCGAAGATATTGTCCCAGGTATGCGTTTTATTGCCGAAACTGAAATGGGCCAACGCCCAGTTCAAGTTGTCGAAGTCAAGGATGATGTTGTTATTGTCGATGGCAACCACCCTTTAGCAGGTCAAGCCTTGAGCTTTAGCATCGAAATTCTCGATGTGCGTGAAGGGACTGCCGAAGAAATCGCCCACGGTCATATCCACGCCCATGGCGGTTGTGGCAGTCATGGCCATGATCATGACCACGGTGGCGGTTGCTGTGGTGGATCAAGCAAAGAAGAAGCGGGCGGCTGCTGTGGTGGTTCTGACCACGATCATGGACATCACCATGAAGAGCACGAAGTCTGTGACACGCCTAAAACCGGCTGTGATGGCAATGGTGGTTGTGGCTGCCGCGGTTAATAAAACACTCGGCTTAAGTGTAAAACTAGCCTTAACTTAGCTTAGTTTTTCACTTTACCGTAATGAAGCACTTCCTTACATAAGGGAGTGCTTTTTTTATACAGAAATGATTATAATTTGTTAGTAAGCTCTAAAACTGACTTACGATTTGGAATCAACAACTACTTATCTGAATATTTTCAATTCGATATGATACTAAATTTAAGCGACGGAGTGCTTATGCTAGCTAAACCTTTGTATGAAATTTTACCCTATGCTTATATGGCGCTTGGTAGTTCGAGCTTTATTGCACTCGATATCAATTACGCCGTGATAGCGGCTACTGTGATTTTTATACTAGGAGCAAGGATCTATATTCAGCGGTCTCAAAACCGTCGCACCGATCCGGCAAGACGTAGAAAACCCGGTCATCTCCCTGAAATTATTTACAATTTTCTACCTTTTATTTATCTATTCGCCGCGCTATCAATTTTCAAGTTCATGCCCAAGGATCTTTATCCACTGCTCGCCATTTGCCTGCTGAGCTATGGTCTATATATTTTGGTTAGGCGTGCACTATATCGCCGGCACAGATTGCCAGCATCACCTCATTTTTGAAACACATGCGGCGTCCTTGCGCGCCATATGATTGTTGTTTCGCTAATCGATAAGTTTCTGAATTTTCGCCCTATGCTCTGGAGTCATATTCTTCAAATAGTTAGAACAGCGGGTAATAGTCGCAATGCTCACCTGAAATTCAGCCGCGATTTGCCTTTGGCTCATTTCACCATTGAGTAGTAGCTGAAAAACCTTGAGCCGTCCCGCGATAGCGCTACGTTCCTCTTCGGTTAACAGTAAATGAAATAGCACGGAAAGATCTTCATAATTTCCATGACTCAAAATCCGTTCTAGTACTAGATCCCAGTTTGCTCGCATAATCGCCCCAAAAGTACTGTTAAAGCATTACATTAGCAGTTTAACAGATTTACTTCCGCAACAAATAACTTGTTACGCTTCTTCATAATATCTAGACAAAAACTGACAAAATTGCTTCTAGTACATCAAGTTAATTTGTGTACAATAGTGGCGCAATGTCACACTTCGACGCTAATTTGTGAGAATACGATGAAAAAATTACTACTTACTCTTGTGGCCAGTACCTTGCTGGCTTCAGCAGCTCAAGCACACAATTTCGAAGATGCAAAAGATGCGATTGAATATCGCCAATCCGCATTTAGCCTTATCGCCTATAACTTCGGTGATATGGGCGCCATGATGAAAGGTAAAAAACCTTTCGAAGCAGAAACCTTCGCAATGCGTGCAACCAATGTCGCTGCATTATCAAAAATTCCTTTTGAAGGCTTCATTGACGGTTCAGATAAAGGCGAAACCGAAGCTTTAGCGAAAGTATGGCAAGATAGAGCGGATTTCGATGCAAAAATGAAAACCTTCCAAGAAAACGCTGCAATTCTCGCTACTGTGGCACAAAAAGGTGATCAAGCTGCAATCAAACAAGCCTTTATGGATACAGGAAAAAGTTGTAAAGGCTGTCACGACGCTTATAAGAAGGACTAGATTTGTGTTCCCCCATAAAAAAGCCTGCAATTTCGCAGGCTTTTTTATGGGGGACCGACCACTCTACAACACTTGTACTATTGGCCAAATTAGATAAAAAAATACCACTGTTGCTAACAAGGCCAATAGCATGAAAGCCAACCACACAGACTTAAACGTTAATTGGCTCGCATGTGCAGAAGATAGCTCAACGCGAGGAATTTTCTTATAACCACTGAGCATAGCGCCGACTAATCTATCGCCTTTAATGGCATGCACTATAACGGCCAAAACATGAATAACACTCAGCAACAGGATGAAATCAAAATTTAACTTATGCAGCCAAGTTAAAAAAGCACTGCTATCAGAGCTCACATAGCTGTATAGCGGACCCTCAGTAAAAATATCGTCCGTTGCAAATAACCCTGTCACTAATTGCAAACTGATGACAGCAATCAATACCACCACCATATAGCCACCCATAGGGTTATGCCCAAGCCCCCTAGATAGGCCTTTCGTTCGCACCTCTTTAAGATACTCCATCACAATTTTAGGGTGGTGTACAAAATGGCTAAATCTAGCGGTATCGCTACCAATCAGCCCCCATAAAAGACGAAATCCAATCAGGATCAATAAACTGTAGGCAAAAATTTGATGCCATTGCATCTCGCCTGCATCGGCACTCCACCACAGTAACATCATCAGCAGCACCATAGCCCAATGAAAAATGCGTGTAGGTAAATCCCATACTTTAATTTTGACGTGCTCTGTTTTCATAAAACTGGCCCACCCGAGTGAACTAATGAAATTAAGTAGAAGTATTTTATCGGGATTTAGTCAAAAACTTAAAGTAAAGATAGGTAAATAAGGGAAAAGACAGCGGAGTTATCCCATCAAATATGGCCCTATTCTGCAGGCATTACAAGGCTTTTGGGCTGAGAATTCTCGATATTTGTCTAAGTGATCAAATATCCAACGAACAGATACTAACAGGGGCAAAAATGTGATCTAGATCTCGTTTTTGATGACTAGGATTGGTAATCTGAAATCCAAGGAAACAACAGAAGGTTCGACATATGCTAAAGATTACGAGCAAGCAACTAGAAGTCACTGCCCCAATCCGTGAACGCATTGAAAGCCGTTTTGAAAAACTTTCTAGGCACGATGTGCAGTTGATCAATCCCCATGTAATCATCACAGAGGAGAAACCCGGTTTCAAAATTGAAGCATCGGTTGGCATCCCAAATGGAGAACTTTTTGCTCAAGCAAAACACGAAAACCTTTACGCAGCTATTACTGCCATGGGTCAGAAATTAGAGAAGCAACTCAATCGATTAACCCATAAACCTGAAGCTCAACGTTTTGTTTCAGTCGTGCAATCTGACGATGCAGTTAACAACATGGATGAATATGAGGAGGAAGATGCAGCTTAAATTGTTCAATGTTAGTGAGAGACACATCACTTCGAGAGGCATTAAGTAGAAAGCGTTTAAATTGTTTACCGTTTCTTGCAAGGGCTCAACAAATCATCATAATGATTGGCAAGAAACAACACGACATATTAAATCTCTACTACACTTTACAAAGTGACAGCAAGAATCGAAGTGATGTGAATTAAACTAAACTGATAAACAGTTAAAAATCAACCGTTAGTCCCATCTATAAAAGGAGCGCAAAAGTAATCAACACATTTAACACTGAAAATCTTAATGTTAAATGTATCCAACTAGATTTGACGTTCACCATTAAGCTTTACTGATTCTTAGTTTTTATCGGCTCCACCTTTATTCAACTGATGCAATTGGATAGGAGAACACGAGGAACTTATTGAAAGCAGCTAAACGAACTTCCACAACGTTGAGTTATTTGATAAAAACGTTATCTAACAACATCTTTATCTCAAATGGAGCAACAGTAATCTATTAGCAACACGTATTAACTCTATTATTTATCGACTACATGATAAGTAGAAGCACAATCACTATAGAGGAGCAAAAACAGTCTAGTCATACAGTAACAACGCTACGGTATAACCTAAGATAATAAGGTTTACCTAATAGCTAACAAAAATAACTAAAAGGAGCAAAGAGAACTAGTGTTGAATTTTGCAGTTTCTACAGACATACAGAATTTTTAATAACCATAGAGGAGGACCGTTAGTTCAGAAGATATACATGAGTATGTTACAGTCGAAATATTAGTAAGTGCATGTTTATTTATAGGTTAGAGTCAACTGTTAGTGGGAAATGTAATACCGTAAATAAGATAGATAGTCACATTGTTATAGCAATACCATGAAAATTAAGCGAGTGATAAGGCTAAGCTGCTTAACAGCAATATGTACCTAGTACAAATGATGAGCCGTAAACTGCTTATTGATAAACGTAAGTCAGAGAAGCAAGTGTTAGTTGTAAGTGTTAGTTGTTATGTAGAGTGATGGGTAACCCAAAGATAAATAGGGCTAATTTAATTTGATGCTCATTGACATAAGGAGGATAAACTCGCTTGACCAGATATGCTATCTCAGACCAGCGCACCTCCGGGTGCGCTATTTTTTATTACCGCGATCTCAATGTTGAAATAAGCGATATATAGTTTATTTCGCCAACAACACAAGTAGCAAGTAGCAAGTAGCAAGTAGCAAGTAGCAAGTAGCAAGTAGCAAGTAGCATAATGTTATGCCCTCCTTAAACTGGGCAAGGCTAGCATTAACCAAAATATCCTTTTAGTGTAAACTGCCCTCCTAGTCTATTATCTCAAAGCAAGGCATTGAAATCATGACCCAAGCACTGTTTTATCTGATGCCGCCAATGGAACCTAGATCGACAACAAATCATACAGACAGCGATCTGACGATAAGTGCAACTACAGCTTTAATCGAGATGTATCAATTAGCTTGTCACGTCGCCAAGCAGGCTTTTATTAAGCAACAGTCTGTTTATATTCATTGCCAAAACAAAGAAGTCGCTTTTGAAATTGACGAACTCTTATGGCAGTTTGAGCCGACAGCATTTGTACCACACAACTTGAAAGGTGAAGGTCCTGCAACTGGTTCTCCCGTTGAAATCGGTTTTGATCGCCTTGGTGCCAATAAAAGTCGCCAACTTCTGATTAATCTTGCAGACCAAGTGCCTCCATTTGCGGTAAACTTTGGCCAAATCATCGATTTTGTTGCCAATGACCAACAGCATAAAGCTGTCGCCCGCGAACGCTACCGGCAGTATCGCGACTTAGGTGTCGAGTTAACGACCCAAAATTTAGCAACACATCCATTTAATTAGTTTGAGACAGACACGTTCCCATGGAAAAAACATACGATCCGCAGTCCATCGAGCAAACGCTTTACCAAAACTGGGAAGAGCAAGGTTACTTCAAGCCACACGGCGATGAATCCAAAGGCAATTATTGCATCATGATCCCGCCACCTAACGTGACGGGCAGCTTGCACATGGGCCACGCCTTCCAAGACACCATTATGGATACCTTGACCCGTTACCAACGGATGAAAGGCAAAAATACCCTATGGCAAGTCGGTACCGACCACGCGGGTATCGCCACCCAAATGTTGGTTGAGCGTAAGCTTGAAGCCGAAGAAGGTAAAAATCGCCATGACCTAGGTCGCGATGCCTTTATTGATAAAGTGTGGGAATGGAAAGCGCAATCGGGCGGCACTATCACTAAGCAGCTACGTCGTATGGGCGCTTCTGTAGATTGGGACCGCGAGCGTTTCACTATGGACGAAGGCTTGTCCAAGGCCGTGCAAGAAGTGTTTGTACGTCTGTACGAAGACGAGTTGATTTATCGCGGTAAGCGTTTGGTCAACTGGGATCCAAAGCTGCACACGGCTATCTCTGATTTAGAAGTGGAAAGCAAAGAAAAACAGGGCCACATGTGGCATCTGCGTTATCCACTGGCCGACGGTGAACTGACAGCCGATGGTAAAGACTATTTAGAAGTCGCTACCACGCGTCCAGAAACCATGCTCGGCGACAGTGCGGTTGCAGTGCATCCCGATGATGAACGCTATCAAGCGCTGGTCGGTAAGTTTATTCTGTTGCCGATTGTTAACCGCCGCATTCCTATCGTGGCCGACGATTACGTCGACATGGCCTTTGGTACAGGTTGCGTGAAGATCACCCCAGCCCATGACTTTAACGACTATGAAGTCGGTAAACGTCACAACCTGCCCATGTTCAACGTGTTGACCTTAGATGCCGCCATTCGTGCAAGCGCCGAAGTGGTGAACTCTGACGGTACCTTTAACAAAACCCTCGATGGCAGCCTGCCTGAACGTTTTGCCGGACTTGACCGTTTTAAGGCGCGTGATGCTATTGTCGCTGAATTTGACACTTTAGGGCTGCTCGAAAAAATCGCGCCTCATGCCTTGAAAGTGCCTTACGGCGATCGCTCAGGTGTGGTTATCGAGCCTATGTTGACCGACCAATGGTATGTCGCTGTTGCGCCAATGGCGAAAACGGCTATCGAAGCCGTCGAAAATGGCAGCATCAAATTTGTGCCGCAACAATACGAGAACATGTACTTCTCATGGATGCGTGACATTCAAGACTGGTGTATTTCGCGTCAATTATGGTGGGGTCACCGCATCCCAGCATGGTACGACGAAAACGGTAAAGTCTATGTCGGCCGCAATGAAGCCGAAGTGCGCGCTAAGCACAATATCAGCGATTCAATAACACTGCGCCAAGACGAAGACGTACTGGATACTTGGTTCAGCTCAGCCCTGTGGACTTTCTCTACACTCGGCTGGCCGGACAATTTAGAAGATTTGAAAACCTTCCACCCAACCGATGTGTTGGTGACTGGTTTTGACATCATCTTCTTCTGGGTCGCCCGTATGATCATGATGACTATGCACTTCATCAAAGATGAAGACGGCAAGCCACAGGTCCCGTTCAAAACGGTGTACGTGACCGGCCTTATCCGTGACGAAGCGGGTAACAAGATGTCAAAATCTAAGGGTAACGTACTCGATCCATTAGACATGATCGACGGTATCGGACTCGAAGATCTCGTTGAAAAACGTACCGGCAATATGATGCAGCCGCAACTGGCCGCCAAGATTGAAAAGAGCACTCGCAAAGAATTTGCCGACGGTATCGAAGCCCACGGCACAGATGCACTGCGCTTTACGCTTGCGGCGATGGCATCAACGGGTCGTGACATCAACTGGGACATGAAGCGCTTAGACGGTTACCGTAGCTTCTGTAACAAGTTATGGAACGCCTCACGCTACGTGCTGATGAACACAGAAGATCAAGATTGCGGCCCAGGCTCACCAGAGTACTGTGGTTTAGAGAATGGCGGCGAGCTAGAACTGTCGTTGGCCGATCGCTGGATTATCGGCTTGTTCAATCAAACCGTTAAGACATTTGACGATCACATGGCGGCCTATCGTTTCGACTTAGCGGCCAATACCCTGTATGAGTTCACTTGGAACCAGTTCTGTGACTGGTACTTAGAGTTAACCAAACCGGTATTGCAAAACGGCACTGAAACGCAAATGCGTGGCACCCGCCACACCTTAGTGACTGTGCTCGAAGCGATGCAACGCCTGATGCACCCTATGATGCCGTATATCACTGAAACCATTTGGCAGCGCGTTAAACCGTTAGCCGGTGTCACTGGTGATACCATTATGCTGGCGCCGTTCCCAACATTTGATGCCGCTAAAGTCGATAGTGCAGCAATGGCCGATTTAGAATGGGTTAAGCAAGTGATTGTCGCCGTGCGTAACATTCGCGCCGAGCTGAACATTGCCCCATCTAAGCCGCTAAATGCCCTACTTCGTGGTGTTAGCGCACAGGATAAAGCCCGTGTTGAAGCTAACCAAACCTTCTTCACTACCCTTGCCCGTTTAGAAAGCATGACCATTTTAGCCGATGGCGAAACTGCGCCTATGTCGACCACAGGTTTGATTGGCGAAATGGAACTGCTGATCCCTATGGCAGGCTTAATCGATGTCGCCGCCGAAATGGTCCGTATCGACAAACAGCTTGAAAAACTCGGCCAAGAGATTGCTCGCATCGAAGGCAAATTGTCAAACCAAGGTTTTGTGGCAAAAGCCCCAGCCGACGTTATCGACAAAGAGCGCGCTAAGATGACAGATCTGAAACGTGACATGGACAAGCTCAACGAGCAAAAATCAGAATTCGCTAAGTTAGAAGCTTAAGCTTCTCATTTACTCTGATTCACTTGTTATGATTGCTTCTAACTGAATGAAGGGCGGCCACTAGGCTGCCCTTCTTGTATGTATAATGCTGCAATCCGTGGGCTATCTTGAGCCTGATGCCTTCTTAAACCCAAACCAATTCTAAACACGGCCACATTAGCCTACTGCACTGCATTAAAACCACTTAAGACTCATCTTAATCCCTTGCACCTGATGCCTCCCCCCCATCAGCACCGACATGAGTTATCTCCACTGAGCCCAAACAGCAGCGAACGAGTCTAGAAACAACACTGAAAGACGACCAATAAAAAAGCCCTGCAATTGCTTGCAGGGCTTATCTATTTGGTGCGCATGGAAGGAGTCGAACCTCCGACCGCCTGGTTCGTAGCCAGGTACTCTATCCAGCTGAGCTACATGCGCAAACTCGTTTTTGTACTTCTAATAGATCCAATCAAGATTGAGTCTAGGATAAGCACTTTTATCTCGCAAATTTATTCTATTCCCCTCGACTAAAAGAATAGAATGGCGGAGAAGGAGGGATTCGAACCCTCGATGGGAGATAAAGCCCATACTCCCTTAGCAGGGGAGCGCCTTCGGCCACTCGGCCACCTCTCCGCAAAATCTGCATTTGTAAGCAAGCTTACATAATTGGTGCGCGTGGAAGGAGTCGAACCTCCGACCGCCTGGTTCGTAGCCAGGTACTCTATCCAGCTGAGCTACACGCGCATTTTTACTTTTTGCTGATAAACAATTAGCCTATCAACTAATTTGGTGCGCATGGAAGGAGTCGAACCTCCGACCGCCTGGTTCGTAGCCAGGTACTCTATCCAGCTGAGCTACATGCGCATTTTTAACGTTTTATCACAACACAAAAGCATTGAGATTGAATTGGTGCGCGTGGAAGGAGTCGAACCTCCGACCGCCTGGTTCGTAGCCAGGTACTCTATCCAGCTGAGCTACACGCGCATTTTTACTGCTTACTAGAAGCAACTAACTACAAAATTTCAAACTGAAATTCAAACCTGATGAGTTAACAATAACTAATGCAGAGATGGTGCGCATGGAAGGAGTCGAACCTCCGACCGCCTGGTTCGTAGCCAGGTACTCTATCCAGCTGAGCTACATGCGCGACTTGTATCTTTTTGCTTCAATAAAAAATGGTGCGCATGGAAGGAGTCGAACCTCCGACCGCCTGGTTCGTAGCCAGGTACTCTATCCAGCTGAGCTACATGCGCACTGTTTTCTATCGGTAAGAAATGGCGGAGAAGGAGGGATTCGAACCCTCGATGGGAGTTAAAGCCCATACTCCCTTAGCAGGGGAGCGCCTTCGGCCACTCGGCCACCTCTCCGTTTTCTTGGCGCACATATTACTGTTTGACGAAAATAAGTCAAACCCTTTTTCTGAAACAGATTCCATTTGGACTGTTTTTAATCACATTGCTGTTATATCAAGCCAATGCGTTGATTTGCGCCAATCTTTCAGTCTAAAAAATAAAAAAGCCAGTTAAAAAACTGACTCTTCTGCGTCCATAATACTCACGTCGAAACGCAGTATTAAAAGTTACCACCTTCCGATGGTGAACCCGATTTTTCAGATTGAATGCGTTGATAGATTTCTTCACGGTGAACAGAAACCTCTTTAGGTGCATTCACACCAATACGCACTTGATTGCCTTTAACACCTAGCACTGTAACAGTGACTTCATCACCAATCATCAGTGTTTCGCCAACACGACGAGTCAAAATCAGCATTCGATAGCTCCTTTATTTCCTAATTCAGCTTACACACGGCACTCATCCGGTAGATGGGCTTATTATAAGGTCAGCTTAGTACAAATTAATAGTATTCAATACTCAAACGGTTATTTAATTACACCTTATTTAGCTCGAAAGCGTGATGTAACGCCCGAACCGCCTTGTGTAAGTCCCTTTCATCGATCACGGTTGACAACTTACTCCCCGACGTCGAGAGTAACTTAGCATGGATTGTTTCATTACCCAAGACCTCTAACATCTTAGTCAATAATCCAATTTTTTCCTGTAAACCTTTGCCAACTAAAGATACTTTTGCACGTTGACGCTCAACAATCAATTGGCCAAGATCAAGGCTAGCGCTTAAAACTTCGAGTTCTTGCAAAAGAATATCCACTTTTACTTCTGCTAACATAAAACTCACGCTGTCTGAGGGGGTATCCTCATTCAGCCTCAAGGGCGTTATAAACTCGACATCAATCTCAAGGCGCGATAAACAGGCTAAAAGAGCCTGGTAACGCTCACTGGTTGTAAATAGTCCATCTATGGTCAAAGTTGCTAAGGCTTTATTGACCGCAATCCCCTGAACTAAAGAGGCTATCGCGACTTCGGATTCATCACCAAATTGAATTAATGTCCCTTGCCCGGCCTCGAAACTCGATAGCACTCGTAAAGGCACCCTAAACCGCTGTGCATATTCCACCGAATCAGGATGCAATACCTTAGCGCCAAGCTTAGCCATTTCGAGCATAACATCGAAACCAATCACCTCGAGACGACGGGCGCTGCTATCGATATTAGGATCTGTGGTAAACACACCAGGAACATCGGTAAATATCTGGCACTCATCAGCTTTTAACGCCGCAGCTAATGCTACAGCGGTAGTATCCGAACCGCCACGGCCTAAAGTAGTGACATCGCCATTGGGATCAATCCCTTGAAATCCCGCCACAATTGGCACAATGCCTTGTTCCAGCAAGGAGATCAGGTATGCCGTATCGACACTTTCAATACTTGCCCGACCAAAATGGCTGTTTGTATGGATTTGCACTTGATCGCCAGTGAGGGATCTCGCCTTAATGCCTCGACGCTGCAACGCCATCGCCATCAAGGCAATACTGATTTGCTCCCCCGTCGAAACAAGCATATCGAGTTCCCGCGCACTCGCACGGGGATCAATTTGCGCCGCTAGTGCAAAAAGACGATTGGTTTCCCCTGCCATGGCTGATAAAACCAGCACCTGCTGCTCACCACTGTGGGCGGACTTTGCAATCTGTTCGGCAACGACTTCGATACGTTCGATAGAACCCACCGAAGTGCCGCCAAACTTTTTCACAAAAAGCTTGCTACCACTAAGCTTTCGTTTTTCGAGCACAGCAACCTCTTAAGCTAAACGCTCAGTAATCCAAGGTAATACTTGGGACAGTGCCGCATCCAGATTTTCTGGTTGACTACCGCCCGCTTGCGCCATATCAGGGCGACCACCGCCCTTACCACCCACCTGCGCAGCAACCATAGCGACTAGTTCACCCGCCTTCACTTTGCCGACTAAATCGCTACTCACGCCGGCGATCAGGTTAACTTTCCCATCCTGCGCCGTACCGAGTACGATAATAGCTGACTTAAGTTTTTGCTTTAATTCATCTTGCAGGCCGCGAAGTGCACCAGCTTCAACGCCGTCAAGCTTCTTAATCAGCACGTTAACGCCGTTAACCACCACCGCATCGCCCGCTAAATCCGCACTCGCTGCCGCCGCTAACTTATCTTTTAATTGCGACATTTCTTTCTCGAGCTGCTTCATTTTATCCAGCTGAGCCTTTAACTTAGTCACAACTGAATGGGTATCGCCCTTGAGCAATGCCGCGGCTTCTTCAAGCTCTGCCTGTTGCTGCGCCACATAGGCCATGGCAGCAGCACCTGTTACGGCCTCGATACGGCGCACACCCGCGGCAATACCGCCTTCTGAGGTGATCTTAAATAGACCAATATCACCAGTGCGTCCCACATGTGTACCACCACACAATTCGATCGAGAAATCCCCCATGGTAACCACGCGCACTTCTGAATCGTATTTTTCGCCAAAGAGTGCCATAGCGCCCTTCGCTTTAGCTTCATCAATCGCCATTTCAGCGGTTTTCAGCTCGTGGTTACGGCGAATTTGAGTATTCACTAGCTCTTCAACCTGTTTCAGTTCTGCAGGTTTTACCGCTTCAAAATGGGAGAAGTCGAAACGTAAACGCTCTGGATCAACTAATGAACCTTTTTGCGAGACGTGGGTGCCGAGCACTTGACGCAGTGCGGCATGCAACAAGTGAGTGACTGAGTGGTTTAACTGAGTGCGGTGACGCAGTTTCTTATCCACTTTGGCCTCAAGCACTTGACTAAGGCTTAAGCTACCGGAAGTTAACGTGCCTTTATGACCTGAGGCTTGCCCAAACTTTTGAGTATCGTTAACAACGAACTCAATGCCTTGGGCAACTAATACCCCCTTGTCACCCACCTGACCACCCGATTCGGCATAGAAAGGAGTCACATCGAGTACCACTACAGCGTCATCACCAATGTTGATCGTAGGTACTGATTCGCCATTCACGTAAAGGGCTGTCACTTTTGCATTGCCAGTCAATTCGGTGTAACCACAGAATGCAGTTTCGGCATCGATCTTAAGCGCCGCGTTATAATCGGCGCCGAAGTTACCCGCCGCTTGGGCGCGGCTACGTTGCTCGGCCATCGCGGCTTCGAAGCCTGCTTCATCGACAATGATATTGCGCTCACGGCATACGTCAGCGGTTAAATCCACGGGGAAGCCGTAGGTGTCGTACAGTTTAAAGACTGTTTCACCGTCTAAGGTATCGCCCTGTAACTCATTTAACGCTGTGTCTAGAATGCCTAAACCGCGCTCTAACGTACGGGCAAACTGTTCTTCTTCAGCCTTAAGCGCTTTTTCAACGATAACTTGTGTTTCAGCTAAGCCTTTGGCCGCATCGCCCATTACATCAATCAGCGTCGGCACTAACTTGTAGAAGAAGGCTTCGGTAGCACCTAACTTATTACCATGACGTACCGCGCGGCGAATAATACGGCGCAGTACATAACCACGACCTTCGTTTGAAGGCATCACACCATCGGCGACTAAAAATGCGCAGGAGCGGATATGGTCGGCAATAACACGCAGTGACTTATTGGATAAATCAGTCACGCCGATAATTTCGGCCGTTTTTGCAATAAGAGCACGAAAAATATCGATTTCATAGTTAGAATGTACGCCCTGCATAATCGCAGCAATACGTTCGATGCCCATACCTGTATCGACGGACGGTTTCGGCAGAGGCAACATTTCGCCAGAGGCTTGACGATTGTACTGCATGAAAACGATGTTCCAGATCTCGATAAAACGGTCACCATCTTCTTCTGGGCTACCAGGACGTCCGCCCCAAATATGGTCGCCGTGGTCATAGAAAATTTCAGTACAAGGGCCACAAGGACCAGTATCGCCCATTTGCCAGAAGTTATCTGAAGCATATGGTGCGCCTTTGTTATCACCGATACGAATGATATTTTCGGCGGCGACACCAATCTTTTTATTCCAGATTTCAAAGGCTTCATCGTCTGTTTGGTAAACGGTTACGCACAGACGTTCCTTCGGCAGCTTTAAGGTTTCGGTTAAAAATGACCAACCAAAACGGATCGCTTCTTCTTTGAAGTAGTCACCGAAACTGAAGTTACCTAGCATCTCGAAGAAAGTGTGGTGACGGGCGGTATAACCGACGTTGTCTAAATCATTATGCTTACCACCGGCGCGCACACAACGTTGAGCAGTGGTCGCACGTGTGTAGCTACGCTTGTCCATGCCAAGAAACACGTCCTTAAACTGGTTCATACCGGCGTTGGTAAATAACAGCGTTGGATCATTGCCGGGCACAAGAGAACTACTGTCCACAACTTGGTGACCATGGCTGCGGAAAAATTCGAGGAAAGCACTTCTAAGCTCTGCTGTCGTTTGATACATGAAATCGTCCTGAATTGGGTAAGCATGACCAGCTACACCATAAGGTAGCCGCATTTCTAATTTGCCCAGCATTATAAGCAGACTGAGGAAGGACGACCAGCCTTGATTGCGGATATACTCATCAGGAATTTAATATTTTAAGCAAGACTGGGATGAGGTCAGTTATCAAAGTCGTCACTGGGATCATAATCGAGCGCATAGATGACCTGTTCATAACTGAAACCTTGCCCAAGTAAAAAGCGCACCCGTTTAGCCTTTTCCTTGGTTAACAGTTCTAATGCTTTAGAACCTTTGACTTCTGTTACCTTAGGATTGCCGTATTTTTTGATCGCTCTATCTTTGGCTAATTCAAACCAATCACAACCGCTGTTTACAATGGCGGTTTCGATGCATTCTTTGGACAACCCTTTCTGTGCAATAGCTTGACGTATGCGAATAGCACCGTGCCCACGACTAATATGGCTACGAACAAGCAACTCAGCATATCGGCTATCGTTGATAAAACCTAAGGACTCACAGTCATTAAGTACGGCTTCAATCTCGGGTAATTCGAAGCCTTTTTCGAGCAGTTTAGTGCAAACTTCTTGGCGGGAGTAATCGCGGCGCGCTAATAGCGCGACCGCGATTTGACGGGCTGACTGGCTCAGAAAATTTCGCCTGTTTCTAAGTCAATATTCCCCTCGCTATTGTCATCATCGGATGTAGATGCAGCCAGAGCACTCGGGTTACTCAACAATAGCTCACGTAACGTCTTATCAATTTCAGCGGCTACGGCTGGGTTTTCAGTTAAATATTTACCCGCGTTGGCACGGCCTTGACCGATCTTATCGCCCTTATAACTGTACCAAGCACCCGCTTTTTCGATCAGCTTATGGGCAACGCCTAAGTCAACTAACTCGCCGGTGCGGTTAATACCTTGGCCATAAAGGATTTGGAATTCGGCTTGTTTAAAGGGAGCTGCGACTTTGTTTTTCACCACTTTAACGCGAGTTTCGTTACCAACCACTTCATCACCGTCTTTAATGGCACCTGTGCGACGAATGTCTAAGCGTACAGAGGCATAAAACTTCAACGCGTTACCGCCAGTTGTGGTTTCAGGGTTACCGAACATCACACCAATCTTCATCCGGATTTGGTTGATAAAGATAAGCAAGGTATTAGACTGCTTTAAGTTACCCGCAAGCTTACGCATGGCTTGGCTCATCATACGCGCCGCTAAGCCCATGTGAGAGTCACCAATTTCGCCTTCGATTTCAGCTTTGGGCGTTAACGCCGCCACAGAGTCAACGATGATGACATCCACCGCACCTGAACGAGTTAGAGCATCACAAATCTCAAGAGCTTGCTCACCAGTATCAGGCTGAGAACAAAGCAGATTATCAATATCTACCCCTAATTTTTTGGCGTAGATAGGATCTAAAGCATGCTCAGCGTCGATAAAGGCACAGGTTTTACCTTCACGCTGCGCTGCGGCGATCACTTCCAGCGTTAAGGTCGTTTTACCTGAAGATTCAGGACCATAGATCTCAACGATACGTCCCATTGGCAAACCGCCAGCTCCCAAGGCGACGTCCAGAGATAGCGAACCGGTAGAGATGGTTTCAACATCCATGGAGCGATCTTCGCCCAGCTTCATGATGGAGCCTTTACCAAATTGCTTTTCAATTTGGCTCAATACCGCAGCAAGTGCTTTCTCTTTGTTTGGATCGACCTTCATTCCTGTTCCCTCATCTAGACAGCATCTAGGCTGTCAAAAGTGATATTCAATTTAATAACGCGGGCAATTCAAAAAGCGAGGCTTTCTGTCTCAATATGCTGACTAGTATACTGTACAATCATACAGTATCAAGACCTGTAGCTGAATTATTTTTCGGTCAATGAATTTGCTTAAAATAACCCGCTTTTAGATGACTCTAAGTCAGATAAATCACGATATAAACGAATATCCACAGTTTAGGGCTCAATTCTCAGTAAATTATTGCTAAGATTGGCGCAACTTTTTTTGCGCAGTAGTGGCCAAAGTCCCTGACATTTTAGCTATTACCAGACCAATTGATATCGCCTTTAGGGCAGTCACAACGGACGATAACGATTTAATGAATGTAATTGATACCGATGATTTAGAAAAACATACTCCTATGATGCGTCAATATTTGACCATGAAAGCAGAGCATCACGATATGTTACTGTTTTATCGTATGGGTGACTTCTATGAACTCTTCTACGACGATGCCAAACGCGCTTCAGAATTATTGGGCATCTCGCTGACCGCCCGCGGCAAGAGTGGCGGCGATCCTATTCCTATGGCTGGCATTCCCTACCATGCGGTTGAAGGCTATTTAGCTAAGTTAGTTCAAATTGGTCAATCGGTTGCCATTTGTGAGCAGATTGGCGATCCCGCGACCTCTAAAGGTCCGGTTGAGCGTAAAGTAGTGCGCATAGTGACCCCTGGCACCTTAACCGATGAGGCGCTCTTACAGGAGCGCCAAGACAATCTGTTAGCCGCGGTTTACCAAGGGAAAGTTGGCTTTGGCTATGCGACCCTCGATGTCTCTTCCGGCCGATTTGTGATTACAGAACTTGAGACTCGAGAATCCTTAGAGGCCGAATTACAACGGACCAATCCGGTTGAAATTCTCTACAGTGAAGACTTTGGCGCACTGGAATTATTGCACAATTTCAAAGGCAAGCGTCGTCGCCCCGAGTGGGAATTTGATTACGATACCAGCATTAAGCTGCTGCTCGCGCAATTTGGCACTAAAGATCTGCATGGTTTTGGCATTAGTGATGCGCGCTTATCTCTGCAAGCGGCGGGCTGCTTGATGCAGTATGTTAAAGATACTCAGCGCACCGCCCTGCCCCATATCAATGCCATCACCCGTTTCAATCAGACCGATACCATAGTACTCGATGCGGCTACTCGCCGTAATTTAGAGTTGACCCAAAATCTGAGCGGTGGCCGGGATAACACCCTCGCAGCCGTGCTCGATAATACCGCCACTGCCATGGGCAGCCGTATGTTGCAACGCTGGATCCATCAACCACTAAGGGATCATGCGCAAATTTTTGCTCGCCAAACGGCAGTCAATGAATTGCTTGAAACCTCTGTACATGAGTCATTGCATGAGCAGCTTAAAGCGCTCGGAGATATCGAGCGCATCATGGCAAGACTGGCGCTGCGCACGGCTCGTCCGCGAGATTTTGCTCGTCTGCGTCAAGCCTTAAGCCTGTTACCGCAATTGCAACAGTCATTAAGTCAGCTGAGTGCGCCCCATACAGTAAAACTTGGCCAATTCTTAGGGGAATTTCCAGAAGAACAACAACTGCTTGAGCACGCCATTGTCGATAATCCTCCCATGCTTATCCGCGACGGTGGCGTGATCCGTGAAGGCTACAATGCTGAATTAGATGAGTGGCGTGGATTGAGCGAAGGTGCCAGCGATTATCTGGTCCAACTCGAAGCGCGGGAAAAAGAGCGTACAGGCATAGCGACACTGAAGGTCGGCTACAACCGAGTACATGGCTATTACATTGAGGTCAGCCGCTTACAATCAAGCCAAGTGCCGCTAAATTATCAGCGCCGTCAAACCCTTAAGAATATGGAGCGTTATATCACGCCCGAACTTAAGGAATATGAAGAAAAAGTGCTGTCGAGCCAGGGTAGAGCCTTAGCCCTAGAAAAGCAGTTATGGGAACAACTATTCGATCTCATTTTACCTAAATTACATGAATTACAAGCCTTTGCGAGAGCTGCAGCCGAATTCGATGTATTGAGTAATTTTGCCGAACGTGCCGAAACCTTAGGTTATACCTGCCCAGAATTGAGCAGCGAGATTGGGGTAAAAATTGATGCGGGTCGCCACCCTGTGGTTGAACGTGTTAGTCAAACACCATTTATCGCGAATCCCGTCACCTTGCACAATCAAAGACGTATGTTGATTGTGACTGGCCCCAACATGGGGGGTAAATCCACTTATATGCGCCAAGTCGCCTTGATAACCCTAATGGCTCACATAGGCTGTTTTGTACCGGCAGAGCGGGCGGTCATTGGTCCTATCGATCGAATATTTACCCGTATTGGCGCATCGGACGATCTGGCCTCTGGCCGTTCAACCTTTATGGTCGAAATGACAGAAACCGCCAACATCCTCCATAATGCAACGGCTCAAAGTCTAGTATTAATGGATGAAATTGGCCGCGGCACATCGACCTACGATGGTTTATCGCTCGCTTGGTCAGCGGCTGAATATCTTGCCCAGCAAGTCGGCGCTATGACGCTGTTTGCCACCCACTATTTCGAGCTAACTCAACTACCTGAGCTAATGTCTGGTGTCTATAACGTCCATTTAGATGCGATAGAACATGAGGACACCATCGCCTTTATGCATGCAGTGCAGGAGGGTGCGGCCAGCAAGAGTTATGGTTTACAGGTTGCGGCACTCGCGGGCGTGCCAGCAAAAGTCATTAAGGCGGCGAAACACAAGTTGCAGCAATTAGAAAGTCGCGATCATCAGCTTGAGGGCACAAAAACGCCCATTCAAACCCTACTCGCCCTACCTGAGCAGGCTGAGAATCCCGCTCTCACTAAGTTGCAGGCACTCAATCCCGATAATTTAACGCCAAAACAAGCGCTTGACTTACTGTATGAGCTAAAACGTTTAAGTTAAATAATTGAATTTTAGATAACAAAACGCCCACTTAGGTGGGCGTTTATATACCAACGACTCTCGAGACAACCCTAAAATTAAGTCTCCCCAAAGAGATTAATTTCTAAACAAGGCTTCTACCGATAACCCCTGTGAACCGAGCAGATCACGTAGACGTTTTAGGGCTTCAACCTGGATTTGGCGTACACGCTCACGGGTTAAACCTATCTCAGCCCCCACATCTTCTAAAGTGGATGGCTCATACCCCAGTAGGCCAAATCGACGGGCTAACACTTCTCTTTGTTTGGTATTGAGTTCGTTTAACCATTTGACGACAGAGTTAGAAATATCTTCATCCTGCACTTTATAGTCTGGGCCCACATTATCGTCATCGGCTAAAACATCCAGCAGCGCCTTGTCATTATCGCCCCCCAAAGGCGTATCGACAGAGGTGATTTTCTCATTCAACTTCAGCATACGACTCACATCGGCGCTGGAAACCTGCAGTTTTTCAGCAATTTCCTCCGCAGTGGGTTCATGGTCAAGCTTTTGTGCTAACTCCCGCGCTGTACGTAAATACACATTCAATTCTTTGACAACATGGATAGGCAGACGAATAGTGCGTGTTTGATTCATAATCGCCCGTTCAATCGTTTGTCTAATCCACCACGTCGCATAGGTAGAGAAGCGGAAACCTCTTTCGGGATCGAATTTCTCTACTGCGCGGATCAATCCTAGGTTACCTTCTTCGATTAAATCTAACAGCGCAAGACCACGATTATTGTAACGACGGGCAATTTTCACGACGAGCCTTAAATTGCTCTCGATCATGCGGTTACGGGATTTTTCACAGCCTTTTAAGGCTTTACGGGAAAAATAAACTTCTTCTTCTGCGCTAAGCAGCGGGGAAAACCCTATCTCACCTAAATAGAGTTGAGTGGCATCAAGGTTTTTTTGCAGGTCATCTTGAACCTGTTGTTCTAGCCCAAGTTCTTGAACTAAATCGGCGACAGTATCCTCTTTTTCGAGATCAAACTCTGCGGTTTCTACGGAAAAATCTACTAGTTCTTCTGCGGCAGTGCTATTTATGCGGCTCATGATCAAATCTCCCAAACCTAATTTAACTGCTTGAATTACTGCAATTCTATTTCCTCCATGCCAACAAGGCCCTAAACAATCATTGCTTAGGTAAATAGTTAAGTGGGTTTACAGATTGACCATGATAACGAATTTCAAATCGCAACATTACCTGGTTAGTGCCTGTGCTGCCCATTTTTGCAACTGTTTGTCCAGCAAGGACATGTTGCTTCTCTGTGACTAAGATCTGATCTGCGTGAGCATAAGCACTAAGGTAATCGTCACTGTGTTTAATGATGACTAAATTACCATATCCCCTAAGCGCACTACCTGCGTATACCACCCGCCCATCTGCAGCGGCTTTGATGATATCTCCACGTCTTCCTGCGATCTTAATGCCTTTATTCCCCTGCTCATTGGCAGAGTATGTCCCAATCAGTTTACCTCTCACGGGCCATTGCCATTGACTCACACTGTCAGGCAGTGTCGAGGTAGGGGCAACTATTGAAGAGTTAATATTTTGTTGGGTACTTGTTGCAGAATACGCAGGCTTCGCTTTCTGATCAAGTGTTTTTTTCTGTGGGTCATTTGACTGCGATCTTGCAATCGAATTATCACTATTCGATTGTTTTATCGAGGAATTACCCCCACTCCGCCCTTTGGCTGTCGAGTTATTGCCACCTAAAGTGGTCGATTTGGATTTAGGCACTGATGGGATTTCGGTTAAATATAAAACCTGCCCTGGGTAGATAGTGTACGATTTATCTAATTGATTAATTTTGGCTATTTCCGCAAAATCCTTGCCCGCCGCCCATGAAATTGAATAGAGCGTATCGCCTTTTTTAACTTTATATGAATTTGATTTAATGTGGCCTTTGTTATGTTTTGAATAACTGTGGGAAAGACTTTCAACAGGTGCAGGACGACTCGCCTGAAAGCTACAGCCTACAAGCACTAACAATAAACTAAGGTTTAAAAATAAACCCGCATTCAACAATAAAAACTCCTTTCCTAAGCCGTATCACAGTTAACTCTAGGAGAAATAATTTCTCACAACGATTTTCCACCTTAGACAAGGGCTGCAAATGTTAAGCGAGTTCACCATTGACTAGAGGTACAAACTTCACCATTTCAACGATCTCGGAACTGTAACGATCGGCATGACGGGTGATCCGCATCAATTGCTGGGTTTCTTCACCTACGGGGATCACTAATACACCACCGTCGGCTAACTGGGATAATAAAGCCTCCGGCACAGTTGAGGCCGCAGCCGTCACCATAATACCGTTAAAGGGGCTACGATTTTGCCAACCTTGCCAACCATCACCATATTTAAAGGAAACATTATGCAGATCGAGTCGCTTCAATCGCTGCCGAGCTTGGATCTGCAGGCCTTTAATCCGCTCTATGGTATAAAGCTCAGGCACTAATTGCGCCAAAATCGCCGCTTGATAGCCCGAGCCAGTTCCCACTTCAAGCACCCTCTGTGGCTGATTTTGCAGTATTAGCTCTGTCATACGAGCCACAATATAGGGTTGAGAGATAGTTTGACCTTGCCCTATCGGCAAGGCGGTATTTTCATAGGCCTTGTGGGCTAACGCATTATCGAGGAACAATTCCCGCGGCGTTTGTGAAATTGCCTTCAACACGGCTTGATGACGGATCCCCGCATCATGGAGCTTTTTCGCTAAATTCACCGCCGATGTCGAGGCAACTCGAGTCATATTTTATCTACCCAATTTTGCAATGCCGATAATTGTCTATATGCAGTGAGATCTACCGTTAAAGGCGTGATGGAAACATAACCGTTAGCGATAGCATGAAAATCCGTCCCCTCGGTCGCATCCTGCTCTAGGCCTGGAGGGCCTAACCAAAAAATTTCCCGTCCCGCGGGATCTTGGGTTCGCACTATCCCTTCGGCTTTATGCCTCGCGCCAAGCCGTGTCACTCGGATCCCTTTAATTTCTTCTAGGGGTAAATCTGGCACATTGATATTTAAAATCTGGTCGCTTGCCAAGGGGTGCGCTAACAATCCTTGTACTATACGGCGAGCATAAACGGCCGCCGAATGATAATGGTTGCCCTCGCGACCATTAAGCGAAATCGCCACCGCAGGGAAACCTAAAAACCGTCCCTCCATCGCCGCCGCAACTGTGCCCGAATATAAAGTGTCATCCCCCATATTCGCGCCCGCATTAATGCCTGAAACCACCATATCGGGCTCACCATCGCAAAGCTCACGAATGGCTAAGTGCACACAATCGGTGGGAGTGCCGTGCACTGAAATATAGCCGTTATCTAACCTATTAATTCTTAATGGATTAGTCAAGGTCAAAGAGTTACTTGCGCCAGAACAATTACGGTCGGGTGCGACTGTCAACACATGGGCGATTTCAGCGAGCGCTTCGGTTAGGGCGCGGATCCCGAGCGCATTGACGCCATCATCGTTACTGACAAGAATATGGATCATGATGTAGTTTCATCACTGCCGTGAGTCGTTTGCACCTCAGGGGAGAGCGTTGCCTGCCATTGCTGCTCTTTTACATCCTGATAATTGACTAACTCTCTGAGTAAGGAAGTCGCAAAACTCCCCGCGGGTAAAATAAACTCCAACACGAGACCATCTGCAGTTTGTTCGTATTTAAGCCCTTGTGGTTCTAAAAGTAATGGCCGGCGTTCCTGCTCCAATCCCGCATGTTCTAAGCCATAACAATCATCCGTTAATTCCGCCATAGCGGCGGTTTCCATCGCGGCGGCTTCACCTTGAGGTAACATCATGCCGCGGCCCCACAAGGGTGCAGAGAGTTGAATGTCTTTTTCAATCAAACGTTTCAACACCACCAGATCCCATTCAGGCGTGACGAAGAAGCTTTTACTCCCCGCCAACATCACACAATCCCCCGCTAATGGCTTAGTACCATGGTTAGCTAACCGGTATGACACAACGGTATTAAACAGATGTGAGCGCACGGCAGATAAATACATGCTGCGTTTATTTCTGTCTTTAACCTTCTTGCCGGCCAACATTTGCCGTCCCAGAATTAAGTTTTTACCATCGTGGCCAAAGCGTTGCTCACCAAAATAATTGGGTACACCAATTTGGCTCACTTTTTCAATACGGCCGATAATATCTTCAACTTGAGTGACATTACGTAAGGTCAGGATAAATCGATTACCCAGCAGTGCGCCGATGCGCAATTTTTTGCTGTGACGGCTGCTGGAGAGAAGCGTCAATCGTTCGCTGTTAAGTTCTGCCCAAGCGGGGGTTTCTTTACCCGGAATACGTACTCCAAACCATTGTTCCGTGATGGCATTTTTATCTTTTTGCCCCGCGTAGGTCACTTCTTTTGGATGCACTTTTGCGAACTTGGCTATCATTTCAGCCACTTGAACCGTATTCAGCCCATCCTTACGGATATGCAGCAGATGATGTTCGCCTTCGCCAGTCGGGCTAAAAGGCAAAATCTCTTTCACGATAAAATCGCTGTTATGAGTACGTAGATCGGCGCTGCCAAGTGGCTTGCCGTATAGGTAATGGAGTTCACTCATGGGACTTATTTATCTCGTTAATTAATCTTGTATAGGTTTCATCAAGACAACGGCTTCTACCGCAATACCTTCTTTACGCCCGGTAAATCCTAGCTTTTCTGTCGTGGTGGCTTTGACATTAATATCATCTAATGGAGCACTTAAGTCGGCGGCAAGTACCCGGCGCATGGCGTCAATATGCGGCGCCATTTTAGGTGCTTGAGCAATAATAGTGACATCTAAATTGCCTAGCTCATACCCTTTTGCGCTTGCTAACCCATAACAATGACGCAGCAATACACGACTATCGGCACCTTTATAAGCGGCATCCGTATCGGGAAAATGTTTGCCTATATCCCCTAGCGCCAGTGCGCCAAGTATGGCATCGGAAATCGCATGCAAAACCACATCACCATCGGAGTGGGCAACGAGTCCAGTTTCATAGGGCACTTCAACACCACATAAAATTAATGGTCGCGCTTCGCCAAATTTGTGAACATCAAAACCATGGCCGATACGGATTTTCATTTATCCACCCTAACAAATTGATTATTTTTAATTTTATATAAACTACTTAATAGCTCGCATCAAAAAAAGCTCTGCTAAGCCCAAATCATCGGGATGAGTCACTTTAATATTATCGGCTCTCCCAGAAATCAGCCCTGGTGATATCCCCGCCCATTCCATAGCCGAGGCTTCATCCGTTACCACGGCGCCCGCGGCAATGGCACCTTGCAGGTACGATTTAAGCAGGGACGTGGGAAATAATTGCGGTGTCAATGCGTGCCATAAATGATCACGGCAGACGGTTGCGCAAATCTCCCCCTTTGCATCGGCGCGTTTCATAGTATCGCGTACTGGCATAGCCAAAATCGCCCCTTGGGGAAAGCGTATTCTCGATGCCAGCAACTTATCGATATCCCCTTCGGTTAAACATGGCCTTGCCGCATCATGTACTAAGGCCCAGCTGTGCTCAGGTGCAATTTGCAACGCTGCCAACACCGAATCGGCGCGTTCACCACCGCCTAACACTGTGACTAACTTAGGGTGCTGAGCCTGGGGTAAGACCTCAAAAAAAGTGTCTTCTGGATGCAGGGCGACAATAACTTGGGTGATCTGCTGATGGGACAATAACCTATCTAAGGTATGGGCCAATATGCTTTGGCCTAATAACTCTAAATATTGTTTTGGCTTACCTGCCCCCATACGGGAGCCGATCCCCGCCGCTGGCACTATCGCCACAACCGAGTGAAGCTGATGAGCTGTGATGTCGGCCATTTGTGTTTGGTTTTCTGAATGCTTATCCGCTTCTAATGCGATATCCATACGCATTTGCTCCATCACTGTGAAGGACTCGATACTGAGCGTTCACCACCCACGACGCGATAGAAGGTTTCACCTTCTTTGACCATGCCAAGCTCGTTACGGGCACGTTCTTCTATGGCTTCGGTACCACTTTTAAGGTCGATGATTTCTTCCTTAAGCACTTGATTACGCTCGTTGAGTTTGGCGTTGCCTTCTTGCTGCGCCGCAATCTGTTTTTGCAGGACAAAGTATTCGGGCAGGCTGTTATCTCCCGACCACAGCCGGTATTGCAGCAAACCGAGTAGCACTATGAGTGCAATGACAAAAAATTTCATGGAGGAATTAGCGTCAGTATCTTGGATTAAAAAATATATTGCAGATAGTACAACAAAAAAGGCCACCAAGTGGTGGCCTTTTTACATCGGACGTTAAATTACGCCTGACCTTTGATCTCTTTCAAACCACGGTATGGGGCTTTTTCGCCTAATTGCTCTTCGATGCGCAGCAATTGGTTGTATTTAGCGACACGGTCAGAACGACACAGTGAACCAGTTTTGATTTGGCCAGCAGCCGTGCCTACGGCTAAGTCAGCAATGGTTGAATCTTCGGTTTCACCGCTACGGTGTGAAATCACCGCAGTGTAGCCAGCTTCTTTCGCCATGCGAATGGCAGCTAAAGTCTCAGTCAATGAACCGATTTGATTGAACTTAATCAGGATTGAGTTAGCGATGCCGTTTTCGATACCACGGGTTAAGATTTTAGTGTTGGTTACGAATAAATCGTCGCCCACTAATTGGATCTTGTCACCCATAATCTTAGTTTGGTACGCCCAACCATCCCAATCTGACTCGTCTAAACCGTCTTCGATAGACACGATTGGATATTGCTCCGCCAATGATTTTAGGAAATCAGAGAAGCCGTTTGAGTCAAACACTTTACCTTCGCCCGCTAAATCGTATTTGCCATCTTTGTAGAACTCAGAAGCGGCGCAGTCTAATGCCAGAGTCACATCAGTACCTAACTTGTAGCCCGCCAGTTCAACGGCTTCTTTAATTACCGCTAGGGCATCGGCGTTTGACGCTAAGTTAGGGGCAAAACCACCTTCATCACCAACAGAAGTACTTAAACCTTTGTTGTGTAGCACTTTTTTCAGCGTGTGGAAAATTTCGGCACCCATGCGCAGCGCTTCACGGAAGCTTTTCGCGCCAACGGGTTGTACCATAAACTCTTGGATATCCACGTTGTTATCCGCGTGCTCGCCACCGTTCAAGATGTTCATCATAGGCACTGGCATAGCATATTGGCCTGGAGTGCCATTTAATTCGGCGATGTGCGCGTATAAAGGAATACCTTTAGATGCAGCGGCAGCTTTAGCAGCGGCTAAAGACACAGCCAGAATCGCGTTTGCGCCTAACTTGTCTTTGTTTTCTGTGCCATCTAAGTCGATCATGATTTGGTCAAGTTCGGCCTGTGCTGTGGCGTCTTTACCTAATAATTCAGCGCGGATAACGCCGTTTACGTTGGCAACAGCCGTTAATACACCTTTGCCTAAATAGCGGCTCTTGTCGCCATCACGTAATTCTAACGCTTCGCGGCTACCGGTTGATGCACCAGAAGGCGCCGCAGCCATCCCTACAAAACCGCCTTCTAAATGCACTTCGGCTTCAACTGTTGGGTTACCACGAGAATCCATAATCTCGCGGCCAATCACGTTAATAATCTTAGCCATATTACCCTCGATTTAAGTTTAAAAATAAAAGAAAAAACCAATACCTATGGGAATAAACAGATGTAAAGCACGACTAAAATCTTTAAATTCCGTTTACTATTTCCGTCTATACGCATGTCGTTTATGCACATGGGTACGAGTTCTCACTCAGGTTTAAGCGGCTTGAGTGTAGCAAAAGGCCGGCCCCACTGTCGCGGGTCCGGCCTCAAATATTCTTACTTCAGATCACGTTTTTGATGCGCACTTGCCGCAGCAATAAAGCCTTCGAACAAAGGATGACCATCACGCGGCGTTGAGGTGAACTCAGGGTGGAATTGACCCGCAACAAACCATGGATGATCTTTTAATTCGATCATTTCCACCAGCTTACGATCGGAGGACAAACCACTGAACACCATGCCCGCTTGCTCTAAGCGTTCTCTGTACTTGTTGTTCACTTCGTAACGGTGACGATGGCGTTCAATACAAGTGTTGCCTTTATAGGCCTGTGCCGCTTTTGAACCATCGAGTAGATGACATAACTGGGCGCCTAAACGCATAGTGCCACCTAAGTCAGATGCCTCATGGCGCTGCTCTAGGTTACCTTCTTCGTCAACCCATTCGGTGATCAAGCCCACCACTGGGAACGGCGTTTCTTTATTGAATTCAGTTGAATGAGCGTCAGCCATACCAGCGACATTACGCGCAAATTCAATCAGGGCAACTTGCATACCTAAACAAATACCGAAATACGGTAGTTTGTTTTCACGGGCAAATTTTGCCGCCAGTATCTTACCTTCGACACCACGCTCGCCAAAACCGCCTGGTACTAAGATACCGTCTAAGCCCTGTAGGACTTCTTCGCCTTTGGCTTCCACGGTTTGTGAATCAATGTACTTGATGGTCACAGATACACGGTTTTTAAGGCCAGCGTGTTTTAATGCTTCGTTGACTGACTTATAGGCATCTGGCAGTTCAATGTATTTACCCACCATACCAATAACGACTTCGCCGTTTGGATTCGCTTCTTGGTAAATCACATTTTCCCACTCAGATAAGTCCGCTTCACGGCATTCTAAACCGAAACGCTTAACCACTAAGTCATCCAAACCTTGCGAACGTAACAAAGCTGGGATTTTATAAATACTATCAACATCTTTTAATGAAATAACCGCACGCTCTTCGACGTTACAGAACAGCGAAATTTTGGCTTTTTCATTCGCAGGAATCGCACGATCACCACGGCAAACCAGCACATCGGGGGCAATACCGATAGAACGCAGTTCTTTCACTGAGTGTTGAGTTGGCTTAGTTTTCACTTCGCCTGCAGCACCTAAGAAAGGCACTAAGGTTAAATGCATAAACAGAGTACGGTCGCGACCCAGCTCAACGCCGAGCTGACGAATAGACTCGAGGAACGGCAAGGATTCGATATCACCCACAGTACCGCCGATTTCCACGATAGCCACATCATGGCCTTCGCCACCGGCTAATACTTTTTCTTTAATCGCATTAGTGATATGTGGGATAACCTGAATGGTTGCGCCCAAATAATCGCCACGACGTTCTTTACGTAATACTTCTTCGTAAATACGACCGGTAGTGAAGTTGTTACGGCGGTTCATCTTAGTACGGATAAAACGCTCGTAGTGACCCAAGTCGAGATCTGTTTCTGCACCGTCCTCAGTCACAAATACTTCGCCATGTTGGGTTGGGCTCATGGTACCCGGATCAACGTTAATGTAAGGGTCCAGTTTCATGATGGTTACATTGAGACCGCGGGCCTCTAAAATTGCCGCTAATGATGCAGCTGCAATGCCTTTACCTAGTGATGAAACCACGCCACCAGTAACGAAGATATACCTTGTAGTCATGCTGAACCTGAGAAAATGAGTTTGAAAATACGTGCTTGTAAGAAAGCACTAGGACGGGGCAGTAGTATACCAAAGGTGGTGCGATTCGACAAACACCAATCGGGATAATTTGCCGTTTATCTCGTCTCCGTCGCTTTTACGCTATCCCAGTAAGCATCTAGCTCGGCTAAGGTATGTGCTTCTAAGCCCTTACCATTTTCGGCGGCGAGCTGTTCTACACCGCGGAAACGGCGCTCAAATTTAAGGTTCGCTTGGCGCAATGCTTGCTCTGGGTCGACCTTAAGATGACGGGCTAGATTCACCACGGCAAACAGCAAGTCGCCCATTTCGGACTGCACTTTAGCTTGGTCTTGCTCACCTTGATTCACTTCATGCAAGACTTCATCGATTTCTTCATGGATTTTAGCGACCACTGGCTCAAGTTCGGCCCAATCAAACCCGACTCGTGCCACCCTTTGCTGAATTTTAATTGAACGTGACAGCGCAGGTTGCGAGCGAGGAATATTATCCAATACAGAAACCTGTACATCAGCTTGGGTTTCACCCGCCACTTGCTGCGCCTTTTGTTCACGCTCAGTCGCTTTAATCGCCTCCCAATTGGCCTTCATCGCGTGGGCGCTATCACCTATTTGCGGATTTTGTTCGCCAAACACATGGGGATGACGACGGGTGAGCTTGTCGCTGATTTTCCCAATCACGCTCGTAAAATCAAACTTGCCCTGCTCTTTACCGAGCTGACAATAGAATACGATTTGAAATAACAAATCCCCAAGTTCATCGGGTAACTCATCCCAGGCTAAACGCTCTATGGTATCGGCGACCTCATAGGCTTCCTCTAAGGTAAAAGGCACTATGGTTTGAAAGGTTTGCGCTTTATCCCATGGGCATCCTGTCTGTGGATCGCGCAGTTTTTCCATAATCTTAAGTAGCGGTTCTACATCTGTTATAGACAGTTCCGTTGTAGAAGGTTCCGTTGTAGAAGGTTCCGTTGTAGAAAGTTCAGTTGTTGAAAGCGCCGTGCGGGAAGTCATGCTGATATCCTTTAAAAATAAATACTGAAACGAGCAAATGCCGAGGAAGGGCAAAAGAATACGCCCCAGCAGTGCTTTTTAGCGAAGACCACAATAAAGCGATGATAAGCTAGCTAACATAAAAGTGCTATGCGATGCTCACCATGGCGCAAAGGGACAGCGTACCTTTACCTACAAATTCTCATCTATGCGTTGCATATCACTATTCAGCACAGGCCGCCTTAAATGATAAGATACGCAGCAATATTTCAACGACGCTAAAACTCACCTTGTGGATATGCGGTAATTGCGGCCTAACCATACATGAGTGAAAGCTGCGAGATGAATGCAGTCATTCGATTTATTTATTTGATTATGCTAGGTGTTTTCTATTCTATCGCCCTATGTTAGGGCGAACACCCCTATAGATTTCAGCATTACTGGAGACAAAACTCATGACAAACGTGACAGTGGATGCCACGCCGTTAACGACTAAGCCATCCCAAGATGGTTTTTATATGCCCGCCGAATGGGCGGCGCAGCAAGCCGTATGGATGATTTGGCCCTATCGTCCCGATAACTGGCGCTCTGCAGGCGCTTATGCTCAAGCGACCTTTGCTAAGGTGGCCGATGCCATTGGTGCGGCAACGCCGGTTTATATGGGTGTCCCAGAAGCCTTTTTAGCGGAAGCTCAAAAAGTGATGCCTTCCCACGTGACTCTGGTTGAAATCGATAGCGACGACTGCTGGGCTCGCGACACTGGGCCAACCGTCGTTGTGAATGACAAGGGCGAGTGCCGTGGCGTTGACTGGGGCTTCAATGCTTGGGGCGGCCATAACGGTGGCTTGTACTTCCCATGGGATAAGGACGAACAGGTTGCCGCACAAATGCTCAAGCAACATGGGTTTGCCCGTTATAGTGCGCCGCTGATCCTCGAAGGGGGGTCTATCCATGTTGACGGTGAAGGCACCTGTATGACGAGTGCCGAATGTTTGCTCAACGCCAACCGTAACCCGGAACTGACAAAAGAACAGATTGAAGCCTTACTGCGTGACTATTTGAATGTTAAGCAGTTTATCTGGTTACAAGATGGCGTGTATATGGATGAAACCGACGGCCATATCGACAATATGTGCTGTTTCGCCCGTCCTGGTGAAGTGATCCTTCATTGGACCGACGATGAATCTGATCCCCAGTATCCACGTTCAAAAGCCGCATTGGACGTGTTGCAAAACACTGTGGATGCCCAAGGCCGTAAGTTAAAAATTCACCTGTTGCCACAACCAGGGCCGCTATATTGCACCGAAGAAGAATCACTGGGCGTGACAGAAGGCACTGGCGTGCCACGCACTGCGGGCGAGCGCTTAGCGGGCTCTTATGTGAACTTTTTAATCACCAACGATCGTATCGTATTCCCACTGCTTGACCCTGCAACCGACGATATCGCCGCTCAAAAACTGCAGGAAATTTTCCCTGAGCACAAGATTGTGGGTGTGCCCGCACGGGAGATTTTATTAGGTGGCGGCAATATCCACTGTATTACCCAGCAGATCCCTTCTGGAAAGTAAGTACACCAAGGAGAACAGTATGACGCTTGATGTCACTGTTATTGCAGCACAATTGGCTTTCTGCGGGAGGGCGTAAGATGTTTGAAGTCACTGAAGTTTCCATTGCCGAGCTGCGTGCAGCACTCGAATCCGGCCGCACGACTGCGGTTGAGTTGGTGAAATCCTATTTGGCTCGAGTAGCTGCTTACGATGGTCCTGCCACTGAGACTAAGTTGAATGCGTTAGTGGTGCACAATCCCGATGCGCTGAAAGAGGCCGAGGCTTCCGATGCGCGCCGTGCCTGTGGCGAAACCTTAAGCCCGCTCGATGGTATTCCTTACACCGCTAAGGACAGCTATTTAGTGAAGGGACTGACGGCGGCGTCTGGCAGCCCTGCATTTAAAGATTTAGTGGCCCAGTACGATGCTTTTGCCGTCGAGCGCCTACGCGCCGCGGGTGCCATTTGCCTAGGCAAAACCAATATGCCACCCATGGCGAATGGCGGCATGCAGCGTGGTCACTATGGCCGCGCCGAAAGTCCCTACAATGCGAACTATCTGACGGCGCCCTTTGCCTCGGGCTCATCCAACGGAGCGGGCACAGGAACGGCGGCAAGCTACTCGGCGTTCGGTCTTGCCGAAGAGACTTGGTCGAGTGGCCGTGGCCCTGCGTCTAACAACGGTTTGTGTGCCTATACGCCGTCTCGCGGCGTGATTTCCGTGCGTGGTAACTGGCCATTAACCCCAACCATGGACGTGGTCGTGCCTTATACCCGCACTATGGCGGATATGCTCGAAGTGCTCGATGTGATTGTGGCCGATGACCCTATCACCCGTGGCGACCTCTGGCGCCTGCAACCTTGGGTTCAAATCCCTAAAGCTTCTAGCGTTCGCCCAGAATCCTATCTGGCGCTCGCCGCTAGCGCCGACACCCTTAAGGGTAAGCGTTTTGGCGTTCCGCGCATGTACATCAACAAAGATGAACTCGCGGGAACCAGCGAAAACCCAGGTATCGGTGGACCAACGGGACAACGCATCCATACTCGCCAATCGGTTATCGATTTGTGGGAAGCGGCGCGTAAAGCCCTAGAAGCCGCTGGCGCGGAAGTGATTGAAGTCGATTTTCCGCTGGTGTCTAACTGTGAAGGCGACCGCCCCGGCGCGCCGACCGTGTTTAACCGCGGCATAGTCACGCCCCAGTTCCTCCATGATGAATTATGGGAACTCTCGGGTTGGGCGTTCGATGAGTTCCTGCGTGCGAACAATGACCCTAAACTCAACAAGCTTGAAGATGTGGTGGGACATTTGATATTCCCCCATGACCTCGGCACCTTGCCAAACCGTGAAGGTGACTTAGCGGCAGGCATGGAAGAGTATGTCAACATGGCTAAGCGTGGCCTTAAATCCTATGACCAGATCGACAGTATTCCCGATGGTCTGCGTGGCTTAGAGAAGACCCGTAAGCTAGATCTCGAAGACTGGATGGACAATCTTAAGCTCGATGCCGTGCTGTTCCCAACCGTGGCCGATGTTGGCCCCGCCGATGCCCATGTGAATCCGGCCTCAGCCGATATTGCTTGGAGCAACGGAGTTTGGGTAGCTAACGGTAACCTAGCAATTCGCCACTTAGGGGTACCGACTGTGACTGTGCCTATGGGCGTAATGGCCGATATTGGCATGCCAGTCGGTTTGACCTTCGCGGGCCGTGCCTATGACGACAATAACCTGCTGAAATTTGCAGGTGCATTTGAGTCCACAGGTGACAGGCGCATCATTCCGCCACGCACACCAAAACTGGGTCAATAAGCACTAAACTGCCAAATATAGACTTAGCTTAGTCTTAGGGAATTTATCTTCTTAGAGGTTTAGCCCCTTATAACGGCAAAGTGTAGAGTTATAAAAGCGGGATGGGTCTTAATGTGCCAATCCCGTTTTTTTATTCTAACAAAAGCCAGATACGACATTTTGCCATTCGCTACTGTTTGCTGCTGTGTGAGAGTAATACAGTCTTATACCAAGTAATTAAGAATCACATTAAATGGCAGCGATCTCATCGATACGTAGCATTCGATAAAATGTTTTTGCCCCAAAGCAAGACAGTTGAGCTACACGCATTGCGTATTAATTGTCATTGCTTCCCCAGTGACACGCCGCCCTTGCATTTAACAAGAAGCGTCCCTGAGGGCTCTACTAAAACATCCATGTTTTAGAAGGTCACTGGTGCAACAGTGCCAACCCTAACGAACCCTTTCATTGTTCTTTTAGCTAAAAAGCAATTGCCCCATTCCGTGTTACAGCGTTGTTTTACAGGCAGATTGAGCTGTATTAGTTGACCTACTTTTAGTAATGATACAAAGTGTCCACTATTACTGGATCAGATCACCATTTCGAAAAGGAGGTTTAATGGGCATCCGCGTACGCGCTTTGCAGGCGAATCATGGGGACTGCATTCTGGTAACCCACGAAGGGCCTCACAGTACGTTCAACCTCCTTATCGATGGTGGCAACGCCAGAACTTTCAAATATGGCCAGCAGGACCGTATGAAAGGCGAATTGTGCAAGTTGCTCGACGAGCTCAAAGCACTGGACCAGCATCTTGACTTGGTTATTTTGACTCATATTGATGATGATCACATCGGTGGGCTTCTCAAGGCTTTAAAATCTCCAGATTACAGCCAGCTTGTAAAAAGTGTTTGGTTTAATTCGTCAAGATTAATTACGGATCACTTCAGTTTCCCTGAAATTCCAGCGAATGACATTTATTTGCCAGATTCATCTCCTGACACGAGTGTTCGGCAAGGGAAGAAATTTGAAGAGATCTTAGATGAGCGAGGAGTAGAACGTGGCCATATAGTTATGGCTGGGCAGGAAATCGTTAAAGGCCCTTTTACGTTTAATATATTATCACCAAACGAAACTCAGCTTCGGAAGCTCCTGTGTATTTGGCCAGTAGAAAAAACGTCACCTAACACATCCGCGGATGTGACCGACTACTCTATAAGTTTTGAGCAGTTCTGGGCGGACGACAGTTTCGAAAGCGATACCTCGATAGCTAATGGAAGCTCAATCGCTTTCATGCTACAGGCAGACGACCAGAAAATGTTATTCTTGGGGGATGCCTATGATACTTGCACTGTCGAAAGCTTAAAGCAACTAGGTTATAACGAGCAGAACAAGTTGAATCTGAGTTTAGTGAAAGTTTCACATCACGGAAGTCAATACAATACCAGTTCTGATTTTTTGAGCATGATTTCTGCTATGCATTACGTTATCTCCACAAATGGGGCAAGGCATGGACTGCCCAATAAAAGAACCATTGCAAGGATTCTGGCAGCTGGGGATGGGAAAATTTGTTTCAACTACCCTAAGGTCGCCGCTTCAATGTTGCTTCCGAGTGAGCAGCATCAGTATGCTGAACGCTTGAGTGTGGTTACTCAGATAGAGTTTGAAAATGACGCCTGATGAGCTGATAATTTCTTATGCTGTAAAAATAAACGACGGAAGCGGAGTTCTTGTTGGTGCGCTTTCGCAGGACTACACCTATGTCTTCACAGCCAAGCATGTATTGAGCGCGACCAACCAAGTTACCCGAAGTGGAGTGCAGCTTCAGATAATTGATGAGCCATATCTGCACCCAACACTAGATTGCGCAGTAATAAAAGTCGAATTCCAAAAGGATGTAAAGCAACGCAATTGGTTAGGGAATGTGTCATCAGGGGCAGCGCTTTCATTTGCGGGATTTCCTGACACTAACGCTAATACCGATATACCCTACAAAATTTATACGGGCCATCTAAATAGTACACTTAGTGATGTCGTGGTTTGTAATCTCAATAACAGTCCAGCGCAAGATGCGATTGTTGGCATGTCTGGTGGCGGTCTGTATCACGTGTACGACGGTTACCCTTACCTGATGGGTGTTGAGTTTCGAATGGATGATGAAGAAGAGCCACTGCGATGGGGCCGCATACGTTGCTTCTCCATGGCTATCTTCGAAGAAATTATTGCTCAGCATGATCTTGCCTTAATGGCTCCTAGCTTCATGGCGTGCTTTTCACAGCTTAAGGATGATATCTTTAATTTCAATGCCGCAAATCCAGCCAATGTAGTAAAACTTCACAAAAAGCTGCATGAGTTTGCAGATATGCTTATAGATCTGGGATTGCCACCTCCGCATGAACTAATGACGCGCTACAACAAAAAGTTGTTAGTGGGTCATGAAACACAAGCTGCTGTATTGGATAAAGATCTGTGGGTTGCATATTTTGAGTTTATAATCGTTTGTGCCTTGATTGATGAGCAAAAAAATATTGATGAGGACTACATTAAGGATTTGGATAAGCGGCGAAGGTTTGTCTACTCTGGCAGTAATGCTCACTGGATTAGACATCTTTCGGAGATTTTGAAAGCAGCAAAGTCCACGTTGGATGAACATGGCATAATGATTATTAGCTCTCCTCAAGAGGAGGCTCCCTGTCTTCCGGACGAGGAAGACTTGGAAGAGGTTATTGACGATATTGCCTCAGCTCCTATTACAGGAACCGGTGGAAGAATTGACGATGTTCACGGCGAGGTATATAGGACTTATACGGTCGCGCATATGAAAGGGTTGCGCAATAAGTATGTGCTAAAAAAGCATCGCGAGTATGGGCATGCCCGTGCGAGCGAGCAGCTGAAAATATTCAGGGATTATTATAATGAAGTTATTAAGTAGGGCGCACGACTTTAGCTTCCTGACCTCCGAAGTCGATGGGGTCAGGTTTGAGTTGTTTGCCTCTAGCCAATCCTTCTTAACCTGTATTGTTTGTTGGTTTGAATCCTCCACGGACGTCATGATGAACTGGCAGGCAATTCAAAGCATAGTATCAGTTAGGTTTAAGCCAGAAGGAGGGCATTCAAAATGGAATGTATATTTGATTTTGATGTGCCCCGACAGCCTTAAGCTTCGGGATAAATATGTAGTTCAAAATGACCGCTACGCGGCTAGGAAGATCATTTTGGATGGGCTCGGTGAGCTACCTGACTCTCCGGATGTTGAAAAATTGGTAAACGTAGCGTTATTGGGCACGGATCTCGAGCTAGCACCAGTTTCGGATAATTCCAAAGATGACATAGAAACACCCATTACGGCAATTGTAAAAGGTGTACCCTCAGGTTCCAGTGTTGATGCGAAAGAAGCGCGCAGTGAAATGATCAACAAACTAATCGAGTTTTTGTCAGAAAATGAAAATAAAAAAAGTTGAGATCGAGGGCTTTCGCGCTTACAAGAACAAAAAAGACGGGACTTTTGATTTTACAAATGAGAGTGGTGAACCGTCGAATTTTGTTGCTATTTATGCCCCTAATGGATTCGGCAAGAGCTCTTTTTACGATGCCGTAGAATGGGCTTTTACTGATAATCTTGAGAGGTATACCAACAGTCACAATAAGAAAAATAATGAGCTGGCGGCAAAAGGAACAAAGCAACTTCAGGTTCCTCAAAAGATACTTCGAAATACAGAGGTGTTGGATGACGTGCCTACGCACGTATCTGTAATCACAACCACGAAAAAATTCGAACGAAAGCTGAAAAAGCCAAGGTCGAACTCAAGCGATCTCACTTTTAAGGCAACTAAGAAAAGTGAAGATGTAGAAGTCTACAAGAGAGTTATACTATCCCAAGACGCAATCGACCGTTTCCTTCGCGAGGCAAAACCTCAAGAAAGATATGATCTTTTCATGGTTTTTTTTGGTGGAAGTGCAGAAACACTACGCCAAGAAATGACCTTGCTAATCAATGAGAACGAATCGAAAATCCTTACGCTGGTGGCTGAGCGTTCAAGAATCGAGTCTCAGCTAAATAATCCAGTCGACTCCCGAATATTCGAAGACTTTAATACCCTTGCAGCCGCCCTTAACTCTCAAGGTGAAGGAATTGTCTTCGTTGATGAGAACTTTGATACGCATGCTGAACACCAAATACTGTTATCGATCGTCACTCGGACGCTAACGCTTAATGCTGAGCGGGCTGCGATTCAGCAACGACATGCTGCGTTATTGCTACAATTATCAGGGCTCCCTAGCTTTAAGCGTAACCTAGAGCTGTTGCCGCAGCAGAATTCGTATGTCAACAGTGTATCGAAAGGCTTGCAGGATTCAGTCAAATATCAACAGCTCACTGCAGCACATAGTCGCGGCCTTTCTGAATGGCAGTCAATTAGTGATGAGTTGAAAGTTCTGGAGGAGGTTATTGCCCAGGTTCCTTCATTTATTGCTGATGAAAAGGTTAGAGTACAATCCGTTGGTCAATTGCCTGCTTTAACCGCAGAAAAAAACCGATTAACCGCGGAGCTTAAAACGGCCGAAACATCGGTAGCTGACACCAAGAAATCAATTGTAGATCTCGATCAAAGGGCGTTGGAGCTTCAGTCATTGATCGCAACTAGTCCAGCCATTTACTCCGAAATTGCTGTCAACGAAGCCGGCCTGATTGGGCTGAAAGTGGACTTAAGTGCCAAGATCACTTCCCTCCAGCTCACTGTTGCGGAGCGGGACGCCATTGCTTTGCAACTTAACAACATCCCCACCTTGCCAATCACTGCTGATACCCTGCTGTACGGTGATACCAGCTACCTAGGCCTGCCAGATGACTTCATCGGCAAAATTCAGGTTGCTCATGAAGAATTAGCTGCATTGCGCTTGCACGACCAGTCGATTAAAACGACTCAAGTAGCTCTTACTCAGCAAATGGAAGTTGTGGAGAGCCTTGTTTCACTCGGTATCTCTTACCTCTCAAAATGGCCCAGCTCTAACTGTCCACTGTGCCGACTACCCCACCCAACATCTGATGACTTAATTGCAGCGGTCAAGAATAATGACCTGCTAACGTTAGTTGCAAAGCAGAATGCACAGGAGTTAGAGAGAATCGCGCTTCGCATCCAGTCGCTTTCAGCAGAAATTGATTCTCATGTTGCTGCAGCCCAGAAGAAACATTCAGAACACTTATCGTCGTTACGACAGAAGCTCAATGATTTTGGTTCACGGGTCACTGAGCTAGAGAATCAAAGAACACGTCTTGCAGCAAGTGTCGACACAGCTGAGCGTACGCTTAAGTCATTGAAAGCGAGGGTTTGGGATGTTGACTCGAAAGAATTGAGAAAACGCGTCGATGCGGAGTTAGCTGTTGCATCGGAGCGACGACCTTTTTTGGCGCAGCAACTGGCCTCAGTCGAACATTCGGTTACTTCGCTCCGCTCCCAAATTCAAAATCTCGAAAATCAGATCTTGGGATTAGTAAACCTGATACACGAGATAACGTACAAAACCATGTACGAAAAAGTTAAAGCCTTTATCTCCAAAGAAGCTGTTGCTGAAATCAGGACTCTTGCCTCAAGCTGCGATAGAAAAAAAGCTGAGCTAACGACAAGAATTAATGAGCTGGGTGAACAACTTGGTCAACTATTAGGCGAGTGTGACGACCTTCAAGGCATAATGAGTTCAGAAGGTAATTGGATTGATTTTGCGGTTTTAGCGTCTAATAAAAACGAAGCAGTCAGGCACCTGAATGATACTCAGTCTGCTATCACTACATTTGTTCAAACTGTTGATCGACTAGTCGGAAAGCCTCTCGGAAAAGATTCTGATCTAATCGAACGGGAGATCAATGAACTGACACCAGAGCTACTTCGTCGCGATGACGCACTGGCCGCTAAAATTCAATCATTTGATTTGCTGACGGAGCAGCTTAAGGCGTTCAAACCTTACTTTGATGGATTGAAGTTGCGAGACCAGCTAAAAGTGGTCGAGCATGATCTTTCTCTGCATCGATTAGTAGAAAGCAAGCTCACAGCTGAAAGAGAGAGCGTTATATCGAAGCTGAAGGAGAGGGTTAAAGAGTTCTTTTTTACCGACTTGATTAATGCCATTTACAGCAAAATTGATCCGCATCCTTCATTCAAAACTGTTCAGTTCGTAGTTGACTTTGAATCTTATGACAAGCCGGGATTGAATATTGTATTGCAAGATGAGAGAGGTGACATAATTTCTCCAATGCTATATTTCAGTGCTGCACAGCTCAATATTCTTAGCCTGAGCGTTTTTCTTGCTAACGCTTTACACGCGACGGACAAATCTGGAACACCTCTGGACGTGATAATGATTGATGACCCTATTCAGTCAATGGACTCCATTAATGTTCTGGCTACTATTGATTTGTTGCGAAACGTCTCGGAAAGATTTAATAAGCAAATCATTATTTCCACACATGATGAAAACTTCTTTGGTTTACTCAAGCGTAAGATTCCTACCGATGTCTTCAATTCAAAATTTTTGCAACTCGAAAGCTTTGGAGTTGTGAGTCAAGGCTAGCGAGTGGAATTGAGATGATGCTCCCCGAGCGGCTTCTTAGAAAGCAGTATTAGCCGCTATGGGTAATAAGGATGGTCTGATGAAGTTCGGTGAAGAAAGAGCAAAGAAAACAATAGAAAGACTATATTCTAATCCTAAAAATTGGAGAAGAAAGGAGTTCCGAAAAGCTTACTATGTTCTTACAGGTCAGAAACAGGTTATGTCGGAGGAGATTGCTAAGGAAATCATCAAGGCGTGTATCGATGATGACAACCTTAAAGAAAGAGTCGAATATGTTGCAGCACTACTCCTAATTACGGGCAAGTGGATATTGCCAACGGTTGTAATCCCAAGTGGAATGTCTAGCCAAATTAAGGCTAGGTACAGTAGTGGAGACTTACGCTCTTGTTCTAGCCCATTAGCATACAGAAAATAAACATTACAAATAAGGATAGGCCGCGCGTAGCCGCGACCTTAACTCCAACGTTACCCCATAGAAATTTTTATCCGAAATTCACCTGACACAGCCGACGTTCTAACGCGCCCTTGTCCAAAACCTTGCCGTTTAAGAAATTTAAATCAACAGGTTATGTCAACACCAAAAAGGTGCGCCATGGTGATTTGTGAGACGACCGTCCGCCCCATGGCCGCTTTTTGGCATCCATGCCGTCGCGGCATTTGTGGATCCTTTCACATCAGACGGGGCGGCCCTGCATCCAGACGGACTTGAACAACATCCCTGTTTAACTGCCAGTTCGCCATCTGATAGGCAGGACGCCTGAATGTCGTGCAATGCAGGGGGGCATGAGAACGACCATGGCTCTCGTTCATAAGCTCAGAAACCCTAGGTTTCTATTCACCGTGTCGGTGAGTGAATGCCATGGCAAGCCATTATGAAAGGCTTGAGCAACAGCTAAGCATACAAAGACTAAATTAACTGCTCATCCCGCTCAATTTTCATAAAAAAACCAAATAAAAAAGGCGGCAGGTGAAATTCATCCTGCCGCCCTAATCCTTGATGACTTTCTTTCTAGCCTCTAGATGGATTCTCTATGCCTTTTATATTGCTAGTAATTTCGAGGCTAATCGCTTCGCAAGACATTGCGAAACCTAAAGCCGTCTTGCCTCGATCACGCTTTCGACCTGTGTCAGTTTAGATAACACCCGCGATAAACCATCGAGATTATAAAGCTCCAGTTCCAACTCAATCGCGGCGGTCTGGTTTTTAGTATCCGATGACGAACTCATGGCCAGTACATTGGATTTTTCGGCAGCCAGCACTGAGGTTAAGTCACGCAATAAGCCGCTGCGATCGTGGGCCAATACCCGCAGACGCATCCGATAACCGCCGGAGTAATTTTCGCCCCAGACCACATCGACACCGCGCTCTGGGTGAACCCGCATTAACTCTTTAACTTGTTCACAATCAGCGCGATGCACAGAAATGCCACGGCCTTTCGTGATAAAACCTAAGATCTCATCACCGGGAACCGGCTGACAGCAACGGGCGATATGGTTAAGCAAGTTACCCACACCGTTGACTTCAACCTGACCACGGCCACTGGAGGTCGGTTTATGTTGGCCTTTCTTAACTAACTCTTCGACCGCATCTTCTTCTGACACTTCGTCGAGTCGCAGACGGCTTTGAATATGGTTAACCACTTGATGCAGACGCACATCACCGCCGCCAATGGCCGCCAGTAAGTCATCCATGCTCGCCATATTAAAGCGCTCGACCGCGATGGCCGCGTCTTTAATTTTAAGGCTCACCCGCGCGAGTTCTGACTCGAGCATTTCTTTGCCAGCGACAATATTCTTGTCTCTGTCCTGCTGCTTAAACCAATGCTGGATTTTAGAACGCGCCCGTGAAGTACGGATATAACCTAAGTTAGGGTTAAGCCAGTCGCGCTTAGGGTTGGGCTGTTTCGAGGTGATGATCTCGATACGCTCGCCCGTTTCAACCTGATAGGTGAACGGCACAATACGGCCATCGACCTTAGCACCAATACATTTATGCCCTACTTGGGAGTGAATGTAATAGGCAAAGTCGAGCACGGTTGAGCCCAGTGGCAAGTCGACGACTTCACCGCTTGGGGTGAACACATAGACTCTATCTTCAAACACTTGGCTGCGCACTTCTTCGACCAAGTTACCACTTTCGACCACGTCTTCCTGCCATTGCAGAATTTTACGCAGCCAGTTAATTTTTTCTTCGTAACCGCTTTGCTTACCGGAATGATTGCCTTCTTTGTATTTCCAATGCGCGGCCACACCCAGCTCTGCATCTTCATGCATATCTTGGGTACGAATTTGAATTTCAACGGTTTTGCCCTCAGGCCCCACCACCACGGTATGAATCGATTGATAACCGTTAGGTTTAGGGTTAGCAACATAGTCGTCAAATTCCCGTGGAATATGGTGCCAAAGCGTATGCACTACGCCTAATGCACCGTAGCAGTCCTGCAAACGCTCAGTCACGATACGCACGGCGCGCACGTCAAACAACTCATCAAATTTGAGGTGTTTGCCCTTCATCTTGCGCCAAATACTGTAGATATGTTTCGGCCGGCCGTAGACCTTAGCGCGAATGTGATCTTCATCTAATCTTTGTTGCAACTGGCTGACAAACTTGTCGATAAAGACTTCACGATCCAGTCGTTTGCCATCTAATTGCTTAGCGATGTCTTTGTAGGTATCTGGATGCAGATAGCGAAAAGAAATATCTTCCAGCTCCCACTTCAATTGGCCAATCCCTAAACGGTTGGCCAGCGGCGCATAAATATCGGCAATTTCACGGGCCAGTAGCACACGAGTTTCTTCATCGGCATTTTTCACCGCCCGTAGCAAACACACACGCTCGGCCAGCTTGATGACCACAGCGCGCACATCTTCAACCATAGCCAATAACATGCGGCGGATATTGTCGATTTGCGGCTCGGTGGAGCGGCTGTTGGGATTGATTTTTAAGGCGCCAATCGCATTCATGGTCACGACACTCGCCACTAAACGCGCCAGCGGCTCACCAAATTTTTCTTTTATGGCTTCTTCGGTCAGTAACCCAGCATCGAATACCACAAACAGAATCGCCGCTTGCAGGGTTTCAATGTCCATGTTCAGCGGTGCGAGGATTTCGATCATCTCTCGAGCACGTTCGAGCAGTTCTCTCTTCGCAGCGGGACTCTTAGCAGGCAAAGCATCAATCTGCCCAATCAGGGTGAGCAGCATCTGCGCTTCATCGACATTGCCGACATAGCGAGCCACCCAATCTTCTAACTGAAAATCGGGATCATTAAAGTGCGCTTCGCGAACAGAGACCATCTAATTTATTTCCTTATCCGTGCTCAGGGAGAAAGTGGGCACCACTTCCGCTCTCCTATCTTCAGCATTGGCGCGCACTTGTCAAACCCAACCGACGTAATAATCACATTTTTTACGTTATTCAAACGCTTTGCTTACTTTGCCAACGCAAATTACTTGGTTAATTCAAACAGTGCCATAGCTTCGATATGGTGTGTTTGTGGGAACATATCGATAAGTCCTAGCTTTTGTAGCTTGTAGCCCCGTTCTAATAAAACCGCGCTATCGCGGGCCAAGCTCGCAGGATTACACGAAACATACACGACTTTGCGCGGCTTCATTTTCTTCAGCCATTGCAAGCTTTCAAAGGCACCCGCACGGGCGGGATCGAGCAGTAATTTATCAATTTTGCCCATCCAAGGCTCAAGGGATAAATCCGCACTTAAGTCGCCGTGGTAAAAGGTCAAATTATCCAGATTGTTGGCTTTAGCATTCACGCGCGCCTGCGTCACCATCTCGGCAACCCCTTCGACGCCAATCACATCCGCGCCCATTTTCGCTAAGGGCAAACTGAAATTCCCCATGCCGCAGAACAAATCTAAAATGCGCTCGTCTGGCGCTGGCGCTAGCCAATCCATCGCTTGAGCGACCATAGCCTTGTTGATTTGGCCGTTCACTTGCACAAAGTTACCGGGAGTGAAACTTAAACTCACCGCATCCGACTGCGCATTTTCATCTAACAGCTGATACACAGGTAACACTAACTCGGTGCCAACGCCTTGGAATTGGCCTTCGTTGTCCTGCAAACAAATATGGATTTGATGCTGCTCGGCAAAGGCTGACAGCTTAGCGAGATCTTTATCGTTTAACGCCTTAGTGATCCGCAGCACGGCGAAGTGACCATTATCGGCGGCAATCAACTCAAGGTGACCTAAACTGGCTTTAGCCGACAACTGATTCAGCAACTTAGCAAAGGGGACGATCAAGTCAGATAACGGCTTAGCTAACACCTGACACTGGCTGATTGGCACCACATTGCTGCTACTGGCCGCGCGGAAACCTAAGCTTAAGTGTTTGGTATTTTTATCAAATAAAGTCGCAAGACGGGCACGGCGACGATAATGCCAACCTTCCCCCGTTAATGCGGGCGATAACGCGCCGCCTTCGGCACCGGCAAACTTCGCCATAATATCCAGCAGCGCGGCTTCTTTATGCTCACGCTGGCCCGCTAATGACATATGCTGTAAGTCGCAGCCGCCGCAGGTGTGATAGTGTGGACACTCAGGCTCGACGCGCTCAAGGCTGGGCGTATCGACTTTAATTAACTTGGCACGGGCGTAATTTTTCTTTTGCTCGGTGAGCTGTACCGTCACGGTTTCATCGGGCAACGCGCCGGGGATAAACACGACTTTACCTTGATGTTGTGCTATACCAGCCCCTAAGTGATCGAGCTGATCCACGCTCAGCGATAACTTAGCCGACAACTGTTTGGAACTATTTGGTTTTGCTTTAAAAAATTGCGCCATTTCGGCCTCTAAATCAATAAAATACTGGCAAAGACCGCCCTCTTTCTGGCAGTCTTATAAAATTATCTTAGTCTTTGTCACAGGAAACACCGCCGCTGCTATGAACCCAGTCAACAACATGACCAAATACAGCCTACGTTCTTGGGTTCTTGTACTGGCACTCGCGCCAACAATCTTGGTCGGTATCCTTCTGGGCAGCTACTTTACCATAAACCGCTTTTATGAACTCGAAGATACGCTCATTGAGCAGGGCAGTAACATCATTGAGCCGCTCGCCATCGCCAGTGAAGGGGGATTAGTCAGCAACGATCGTGAAGCCACCAAACGTTTACTCGCCGCGGCGCAGCTCAATAAATCCACCTTAGTGAAATCCATCGCCATTTTTGATATTCACAACCAACTGTTTGTCACTTCCCATTACCATAAAGACTTTGAGATCATGCGCTATAAAGAGGCGCTCGGCAATTTACAACAAACAGAAATAGAACATGTCGGCGATAGTCTCATTTTACGCACGCCCATTTTTGCCACAACGCCCACCGCAGCCCCCGCCAATATGGAGACTCACACGGAAAATGGCGAGTTATTAGGGTATATTTCCGTCATTATCAATAAGGAGCGGGCCTTACTCGAGCAGCACAGGGCCGCCGTTGCCGCTTTTATTATTGTGCTGATCGGGGTGCAATTAAACCTACTGTTCACTTTCCGCTTAGTGAAAAACGTCACCCAACCTATTACCGAAATGGTGCGTGTGGTCGCCAAAATTCGTGAGGGGAAATTAGACGCGCGTTTAGATGGCAATCTGATTGGGGAGCTGGATTTACTCAAACGCGGTATCAATGCCATGGCGGGTTCGCTGTCGGAATACCACGATGAGATGCAGCAAAATATCGATCAGGCCACTTCCGATCTGCGGGAAACCTTAGAACAGATTGAAATCCAAAACGTCGAGTTGGATTTAGCCAAGAAACGCGCCCTAGAAGCGAGCCGGATAAAATCTGAATTCTTAGCCAATATGTCCCACGAGTTACGCACACCGCTCAATGGAGTGATCGGCTTTGCTCGCCAGCTGGTAAAAACCCCCTTGCATTCGAGCCAAGTCGATTATATCAATACCATTGAGCGCAGTGCCACCAACCTGCTAGCCATCATTAACGATATCCTCGACTTTTCTAAACTCGAAGCCGGTAAAATGGTGTTAGAAAACATGCCCTTCGGTTTACGGGAAACCATAGGCGACACTATGACCTTGATCTCGGGTAGCGCCCAAGCAAAGGGCCTAGAACTGGTCGTCGATATCGCCCCCAATGTGCCCGATAGTGTCAATGGCGATGCCATGCGTGTATGTCAAATCATCAATAACTTGGTCGGCAATGCGATTAAGTTTACCGACTCGGGTAGTGTATTGGTCAAACTCGAATTACAGAGTCAATCGGACGAACAGGTCGTGCTACGCTGTGATGTCATAGACACGGGCATTGGTATCGATGAAAGTCAGCAGGACTTTTTATTTCAAGCCTTTGGCCAAGCCGATTCATCAATATCGCGCCGTTTCGGTGGCACTGGGCTCGGTCTAGTCATCACTAAACGCTTAGTCAATCAAATGGGCGGCCAAATTGGTTTTACCTCCTCCGTCGATAAGGGCTCAAATTTCTGGTTTACCCTGCCATTAGGGCTCGGTCAATTCCAGCTTGGCGACTCGCTGCCGCTTGAGAAACTCAAACATAAAACCATACTCTTTTATGAGCCTAGGGTACTGACACACTCAGTCCTCAGCCGTCAATTGCAACTCTGGGAGACCAAAGTCACCCACCATCAGCATATTCCAAGCTTACTCATCACCCTCAGCACCACCGAGGGCAACTTCGATTATATTCTGTTGAGTTGCCACGGTTTTAGTGATGCAGGCCAACTGGTTAATACCTTAAATCTAGCCAAAACAAAAACCGATTGTTTAATTGTGCTATACGATTGCCAAGAGCAAGATGCACTCAGTCAATTTATCCGCCCCAATGCCGATGTTGTGCTTTCACTTCCGGTCAGTGAACATCAACTCGCTCGCAATATGCTTTATCCACCAATGGAATACGACATAGTCGCTCCCATTGCTATTGCAGCCCCTGCCGCCCGTCAATCCTTAACGGTACTGGCAGTGGATGATAATTTTGCCAATTTAAAACTGATAGAAACCTTACTCAAGGAGCTAGTGACCACGGTTGTCGCCGTTAACAGCGGTGAAGATGCCGTAAAACAGGCGAAGAGCCGTACCTTCGATCTGATTTTTATGGATATCCAAATGCCAGGAACCGATGGAATTAGCGCCACTAAGCAAATCCGCCAAGGATCGATGAACCGCAACACACCGATTATTGCGGTGACAGCCCACGCGATAGCCGAAGAGCGCGAACTGATTTTAGGCAGTGGCATGGATGGCTATTTACCTAAACCTATAGATGAAGCCGCGCTTAAGGTAGTGATCAACCGCTGGATCACGCGGCCCAAGTTTACCCATTTTGATCTGCACACCTTAAATTGGGATCTGTGTTTAACCCAGGCCAATCATAAGTCGGACTTAGCCCTAGATATGCTAAGGATGCTCTTGGACTCACTCCCCCAAACCGTGGAGACGATTCAAACCTCACTGAATCAAAATGATCAAGCCACTATACTCAGTACCATACATAAATTACATGGCGCGAGTTGCTACTGTGGGGTGCCGACGACACAGCGTTTATGCCAAGAGATTGAATCGGCATTAAAACGTGAAACCCCAGTGGCAGATCTCGAACCGGAAATACTAGAGTTACTTGATGAGTTAACTAAGGTAGAATCGGCGGCAAAACAAGTGCTATCACAGCTATCAGCGGAAATAACAGATGACCAAGAAAACGGGCTTCTTTAAGCGTCTAAAGGCGCTAGAACTACCACAAAAACAACTCTTTGCCATTGCGCTCTGTCAACGCATGTTGCCCAACTACCAACTGTTTTCAGAGGTCTGCGAATTTGGCGATCCGGCGGTATTAAGCACTGTGTTAGAGTTACTGTGGCAATCCCAATACGACAATAAACTCAAGTTTAATATCGATGTTCATCTGCAGCGATTGGAAGACAACACGCCGGATCCCGCTGACTTTGAGGCCTATGGCGTTTATCCCGCTATGGATGCCGTCGTTGCCCTATCGACATTATTAGGCGCCATTCAAGGTAAGATTGAAGAAGATATAGTGAATATCAGTAAGTTATCCTCAAGCACTGTCGCTAACTATATTGAGGCTATCAGCGACGTCGATCTCGTCGACGACGCACTGGATGATTTCATCTTCGCCCATGAAGTCATGGAAGAAGAAAAAGCCTTACAAAATACCTTACTCGAAATTATTGAAGAAAATCCCAAGATCACCGCAGAACTCGTGAAAGGTTTACGCAAAGATATTATCGAGGCAGGTGTATCTAATATCGGCATTAGTGTTGCCTAAGTCTTAACCGCGGTAATTTCAATCTGTGTTATCTAGGGTATTTGACACTTAGATAACACCAGGTGAAGCACGCCAACTATTCTTTATCCTGCGTAAATTAGCCGATTTAGCCTATGAGAAAAATCGTTTACCAAGGCTTTATCCTCACAAACAATGAGGGCCGTACCGATACTTGGAAACTCACTATCGGTCAGCAAAGCCGCATGGGATCCCTATTTGAACTGCGCCGTCTGCTCGGTTATTACCTTGAGTTAGGCATTTTACCTGCGACAAGGGCGAGCCTTCAGGAGGTAAAACAAACCCAAAATGCCATGGGGAAAAACGCGATAAAGTCCCGTCAACACTAATATCAGCTCATCGAAAACAGTTCTGCCGCCTTTGACTGCATAAACTCAATAAAGACCCTGACCTTGAGCGGTTGTTGGCTGCGTTGATGATACAAAATAGAAATCCGCCGCTGCTCGCCTATCCATTCAGGGAGTAACACTTGTAGTCGCCCCGCTTTAATCTGCTGTTTAACAAATAATTCCGGACCATACAAAATCCCACCGTGATCTAATGTTGCCTCAATCGCACCGTGCAAATCCGTTAAGGTCAGCTTAGTCGGGCCATTAAAGTAAAAGGACTCACCATTGGGATGTTTTAGATGCCAATTAAATAAGGGCCATACCTTTATCAACTGATGGTCCTCTAAATCGTCAGGGTGTGTTAATTTGGGGGCATGGGCCAAATATTCCGGTGTTGCAAACAAGCAATAATCCAATGCCCCTAAGGTACTCGATACCCACGAAGAATCGGGCTGCGCGCCCCCTACAATCGCCACATCAATTCCCTTATCAATCAAATCGACCAACTCATTGCTTTGGGAAATATGCAGCCGAATATCGGGATAGAGACGACCAAACTCGTTCAGTGCACGGATAAAGATAATGGAAATAATCGAGATCGGGGCCGCGATGCGTAACGTGCCTTCGGGTTTATCACTTCCCACCCCACTAAGTTCATCAAATTGAGCGATAACACTCTGGTAGCGCTGAAATAATGCTAAACCTTCCTCCGTCAGTCGCAATTTACGGGTGCTGCGCATAAAAAGTTGCTTATCGAGCTTCTCTTCCAACTTCGCTAATTTGCGGCTCACGGTAGCGATGGGCATGTCTAACTCTTTCGCTGCCTGAGAAAAACTCCCCGCATTGACTAAGTGCACAAACAGGTAAATAAGCTGTAATTCACCACCTAAATCATCATTCATCTTAGTTCCTAATGCCCCTGTGCGCTGTTTTTTCAATCACAACCTTAACGCTAAGTCACTGTGTTTTTAACATAGAATTATACGACCATAGCGCAATAGCCTTACCGATAAATGGTATGCTAATTTGCAGACAGTTTTACTGCGCTAGTTCGAATAATATTAAATCAAAAGGATGAGTGAGGGACATGACTATTTTAACCCCTCTGTTTGCCGTCTTCGGGATCATGTTACTGGGTACGCTAGTACAAAAGTTGCGCCTCCTTCCCGTTGAAACAGACCAAGTGCTAAACCAATATGTGTACTATATTGCCTTCCCTGCTATCTTACTGATTGCCCTCGCACAGCAACCGATTAACGAGATTTTGCAATGGGGATTTATTGCTGGCTATAGTGTTGCAATGGTCATTATTTATCTGATCTGCCTAGGTATATCTCTTATCGCACACCCCAAAAAGCATGCCATAGCCGCGATTAGAGCCCTCAATGCAACCTTTGGTAATACCGCATTTATTGGGATCCCACTGCTCATCATCCTCTTTCCACAGCAACAAGATGCCTTAGTTGCTGCGGCGATTGCGAGCCTCTTATCCGTGTTGATGTTTGCCGTAGCCTTAGTCTCATTGGAATTGGCCACGAATACTCAGAGACAACAACATGCTGCCATCATAATGCTTATGGCCGTAGGTAAAAATCCCATCGTCATTGGCTGTTTGATTGGCGTTGGGATTTCAGCATCCGGCATTAAGCTGCCCTCGGGGCTGGCAATGATGATCCAGCAAATAGGCAATACTTCTAGTCCCTGCGCTCTCTTTGCCGTGGGTATGGTATTAGCAAAAGCGATGCGCTATCAAAAGGACAGTTCCCTTTTTAGCATGGCAAATTTTGTCGAACTCAGCGTAATAAACCTCTTTAAACTCGCAGTCCAGCCCGCTCTAGTCTTTATAATGTTGAAATGTTTTGGAGTCAGCGGCGACTATCTGGTGATGGGGGTTATTCTCAGTGCATTACCGACGGCGGCGAGCGTGTATTTGCTTGCCCAGCGCTATAATACTCAGGCATCAACCAGTGCCCAGGGCATTCTATTTGGCACCTTAGTCACTTTCTTTAGTTTGCCTATCTTAGAAAGCTTAGTAAGAACCCACGCATAATCAGTCAATTAAAAATATTACCGTCAATAATGTCGATTATTTACCCAAGTCACTTTACTGTATATAAAATCAGTATATACTGTTTATCAATACAGTGGTTTGGTATGTTTTTCGACAGGAATTCACTATGCTTTGCCAACTCAGCATTAATAACTTCGCTATCGTCCGTTTTCTTGAGCTAGATTTTCGCCCCGGCATGACCAGCATTACCGGTGAAACCGGTGCAGGCAAATCGATTGCCATCGACGCCCTTGGACTCTGTCTTGGCAATCGCGCCGATGCCAGCAGTGTTCGCCCAGGCGCCAATAAAACCGAGGTTAGCGCCCGTTTTTCCTTGGATGATATTCCACTAGCAAAACGTTGGTTAGAAGATAACGATCTTGAACTCGATGATGAGTGCATCCTACGCCGCACTATTGGTAGCGATGGCCGTTCGCGCGCCTACATTAATGGTAATCCAGTGCCGTTGACACAGCTCAAATTACTGGGTCAGTTGCTTATCGGTATTCACGGTCAACATGCCCACCATGCAATGTTAAAGAGTGAACATCAACTGACCCTGCTCGACAGTTATGCCAACCACAGATTACTTATCGATACGGTTGCCGCCAGTTTTCAACGCTGCAAGCAAATTGAGGCAGACCTAAAACAACTCGAAGCTTCTCAGCATGAACGTATTGCCCGTAAGCAATTAGTACAGTATCAAGTAGAAGAACTCGATGAGTTTGATCTTAAAGCCGATGAGTTTGATGAAATTGAGCAAGAGCACAAACGTCTGGCCAACGGCACTGAGTTGATTGATACCTGTCAGGCAAGCTTAGAGTTACTCACCGAGGGCGAAGAAAACAACATAGAATCGCTGCTCAACCGAGTCGTTTCCCTCGCCGAAGATCTGCAAAGCTACGATCCTGCATTAAGCAATATCAACATTATGTTGAATGATGCCTTAATCCAAGTACAAGAAAGTGCAGGTGAATTACAGCATTATTTAAGTAAGCTTGAACTCGATCCGACCCATTTCGCCTATTTAGAAGAACGGCTATCAAAAGCCATGCAACTGGCGCGTAAGCACCATGTCAGCCCGAATAAACTGGCCGAACATCATTTAGCATTAAAAGCAGAGCTGAGCACCTTAGACAGTGACGAAAGCAAGCTCGAAGAAATTCAATTACAGGTCGATGCCAGTAGAGCCGCTTACCTTAACAATGCACAGAAACTCAGCCAAAGCCGCGCTAGATATGCCAAAGAACTCGACAAACTAGTGACTCAGTCTATCCACGAACTGAATATGCCTAAGGGGAAATTCACTATTGATGTCAGTTTTAACCCAGAGTTAATGTCTCCTAACGGCAGCGATCATATCGAATTTATGGTCACAACAAACCCAGGGCAACCTTTGCAGCCCATTTCTAAGGTGGCGTCGGGGGGGGAATTGTCACGTATTGGCCTTGGTATACAAGTGATTACCGCTAAAAAAGTGGCAACCCCTACGCTGATTTTCGATGAGGTCGATGTAGGTATTTCTGGGCCGACTGCCGCAGTCGTTGGCCGAATGCTGCGCAGCTTAGGTGAATCAACCCAAGTACTGTGTGTAACTCACCTGCCACAAGTTGCAGGCAATGGTCATCAACATATGTTCGTCAACAAGCAAAATAAGGCAGGTAGCACCGAGACAACCATGACCCAGCTAGATAAAGAACAACGCATTCAAGAGCTTGCTCGATTATTGGGTGGCGATACTATCACGACTAATACCTTGGCTAATGCGCGGGAGTTATTGCAGTCATAGTTGGCACTATCGAGCGCAGCAGTATCCATAATACAAAAGCCAGCTCGGCAATGATGTCCATATACAAGAGTCTGTTCTGCAAGGATCTATATGATGCTCAGTAGCTTACTGGCTCCTCCCTAACACTTTGACACAGGGCAGATTAACAATATTGAATACGAATAAAATCGTATATTAAACATATTTTTAGGTATAAAGGGGAAATAACGAGTTTCCACCATAAAGTAATGATTTGAATTTAAAAGCGTTAATTTACATAGATTATTATTACCTAAATTGCAAATTTGATAGCGATATTTAATATTACTCTATTATTAGGCTTCTCCTAGACTTAATAACCCAAAGGAAGTAGGAGAAGAACATGTCCTTTCAGCATATTCTCGCCGCGATTGATGATGTCATCTCGCCTGCGGCTGTGCTTAAAAAAGCCGTTATTTTAGCCCAAAAAAGTCATGCATCCTTAACCGTCCTAAAGATTAAACGAACCCATAACTTCAACTTGAGTCTGCTTTTTCACCAGGATAACTATATTGAAAATAAAGAAAAAAAACGAAAGTCTCTGCTGACGTATCCAAATAAAGAGCATCCTATTGTCATAAAAGAATGTCAGTCTCATTCTATCCACAACGCTATCGTCAACGAATGTAAACAACAACCCTATGATCTTATTGTGGTGAGTCACAAATTCTATCCACCCTTTTTCAGTGAATTTTTAATTGCAGATGAATGGCTATTACTGCGCATGCCAGATATTCCGGTGATGTTTGTCAACCTTGTTGATTGGCATGAAAATGGACATATTTTAACGGCACTCGAACTAGATAATGAGAATGTCTCACATACGATTTTTAATGAAACCCTAATAGCAGAAAGCAAACATATAGCGAATATTCTCTCTAACGACCTCCATTTAATTAACAGCTACCTACCCGATCCATTCTATATGAGCTTTAATGCACCAGACGCTAGACTACTGATATCAGAGCGAGATAAATACCAAGAAAAGCTAACAAATGTCGCTCGATATTATAATCTCGATACCGATAATCTTCATGTCGTCGAGGGGTTACCTGAGGATACTATTTCCATGGAAGCTCAAAAACTTAATGTGAATATGCTTATTATGGGGAGTGCCGAACACAAGGGATTGTTGAGTCTATTGAAAGGAAATGCTTCTCGAAATATTATCAATCAATTGAAAACCGATCTTTATATTGTAAAACCGAAATTACAGCATTGAATAAGACGATAACCTTAACGAGAATACTATAACAATGCCTTTATCAATATTATCGTATAAAGGCATTTTATTTATCAGGCAAGGTATTCGGGGAATAAGCATGAATATGCGGCGTATTATACCCGCTATAAGAGGAACATGGCTAAGATTTGTAGACCGATAAAAGCAAAAACGCCCGCTAGCACATCATCGATCATAATCCCAAAACCGCCTTCGACTTTGGCATCGAGCCAGCGGATTGGCCAAGGCTTGATAATATCGAAAAAGCGAAATAAACCAAAACCAACGGCTAACCAAATCCACCCCGCTGGTGCCGCTATCATAGTAATAAGCAGTCCTGCGACTTCATCCCACACAATTGCGCCATGGTCATGCACCCCCATATCTTTAGCGGCTTTATCACAAATATAAACACCCGCCAATACGCTAAGCAGGGTTAACCCCAGATACCAAGTCAAGGGCAATTGTGCCATCAACAAATATAAAGGAATAGCCGCGAGTGTCCCGAAGGTACCGGGGGCTTTGGCTGCGAGTCCACTGCCAAAACCGAGTGCCAAAAAGTGGACAGGATTTTTTAATGACAGGCGAGCTAGGGCCTGATCCTTTGAAAGCCAATTCATTAAAAGTGCTCAAAACCGTGGTAAGGCGGTGTAAAAGGTTCACCATTGAGTTGTAACTTAAGCTTAGTGCCCGCGCTGATTTGCCCAACTCGGACAAATTTAGTCCCCGCATGGCTTAACGCCGTTTCTAGAGCCCCTTTTTGCGCCTCGGGGACAGTAAACAACAGTTCGTAGTCTTCTCCCCCAGTCAGTGCATACCCTAAGGCATGCTCTTCACTCACAGTATCTTTCATCGCACGGGACAAGGGAATATTCGCCACATCGACAATGGCACCAACCTGTGACGCCTTAAGGATATGACCAATATCGGAGATAAAACCATCGGAGAGATCGATAGCACTCGATGCTAATGAACGCAGAGATTGCCCTGCCAATACCCTAGGCGTAGGGCGATAATGGCGGTTGATCAGAAACTCTTTATGCTCTGCTCGCGCATGTTGATCTCCTCGAATAATATCCAGACCTAAGGCAGAATCTCCAAGCGTACCAGTGACATAGATCCAATCCCCAGCCTTAGCACCGTGGCGGGTCAACGCTTTACCCTGCGGAACTTGGCCGTGTACTGTGATATTAATGGCCCGTGGCCCACGCGTCGTGTCGCCGCCAATTAAGGCGATGCCATAATAATCGGCTGCTTCAAATAAACCTTCGCTAAAACCACTGAGCCAGGCCTCATTGACTTCTGGCAAGGTTAAGGCAAGTGTCATCCACGCAGGCTCGGCGCCCATGGCAGCTAAATCAGATAAATTGACCGCTAAGGCTTTGTAACCTAAGGCAGCAGCAGGTATATCGGGGAAGAAGTGGACATTTTCGACTAAGGTGTCACAGGAGATAGCGATCGACTTGTTTTCTGCGGGTTGCACTAAGGCGCAATCGTCACCGATACCAAGCTTCACATCACGGCGAGTGGGGCCGCGGTTGCTAAAATAACATTCAATTAATTGGAATTCTTTCACTGTACAGTTTGGCACGACTTACATCGGCCACCTTTGTTAGCAATGAAAAACGGTATCCTAGGATACCGTTTGTCTTTATTACTTACGTGCAACCAGTTTGTCGAGTAATCCATTAACAAACTTATGACTGTCATCCGCACCGAAAGCTTTAGCCAACTCGATTGCCTCGTTAATGGCAACCTTGAAGGGTACATCTTTACGGAAGGTCAGTTCATAGCTCGCTAGGCGAACTATGGCCTTTTCCACTGGCGACACCTCATCAATTGGGCGGTCCAGAAACGGGATAATCAGTTCATCCAGTTGGGCTTTCTTAGTTGCAACGCCTGCAAATAGCTCACGAAAATAAGCTACATCAACACCGTCGAGACTCTGCTCAGTTAAAAACTCATGCTCGACATCGGCAATATTATTCCCGCTTAGTTGCCATGAATAAATGGCTTGAACGGCTAAACGGCGGGCCTTGCGGCGCTCAGAAGGCTTCATTATTTTTCCTACTATTACAACTGTTGTTCAAGTTCTTGCAGAACGTTGACCATTTCAAGCAAGCTTAGGGCAGCTTCGCCGCCTTTATTACCCGCTTTAGTACCTGAACGCTCAATCGCTTGTTCAATGGTATCAGTGGTCAACACACCGAAGGCAACAGGCAGATCAAACTCAAGGGCAACTTGGGCTAGACCTTTGTTACATTCGCCTGCAACAAAATCAAAATGGGGAGTACCACCACGGATCACCGCACCTAAGGCGATAATGCCGTCGAACTTACCACTGGCAGCCACACGGCGGGCAGCTAGCGGTAACTCAACCGCACCGGGTACACGGACGACGGTGATATTGTCGTCGCTGACTTGGCCAAAACGCTTCAGCGTGTCAAGTGCACCTTCCAGCAGGCTCTCAACTAAAAAGCTGTTGAAACGCGAAATTACAATCGCAACTTTGGCATTTTTCGCTTCGATATTACCTTGAACTACGTTCATTATCTTACCTAAATTTTGCTAAAGCACCCAGCTCGGGGCGAAAAGTGGCGATATGATATCACAGCCATTTGCCCAGAGCCCTATGCAAATTATCAGAAATAGTTAATTTTACCTGACTGCAACTTCATCCCTACTTAGTGAGTGACTCAGTCGGCCAAATACTCGGTCACTTCGAGGCCAAAGCCCGAGAGTGAATGATAACGCTTAGGTGAGCTAAGCAGGCGCATTTTAGTCACGCCTAGACTGGCGAGGATTTGCGAGCCCACACCGACACGGCGTGACGTTCCCTGCCATTTGGCGCAGGCAGGCGCTTGGCCTTGGTCTTCCGCCTCGAAGGCTTTGACCTTAGCAAGGATCTCATTTGGGTGTTCTTGATTACCGAGCAACACCAACACGCCACCTTCAGCGGCAATGCGTTCCATGGCTTTTTCCAGTGGCCAGCTACGTTGCTGGTCGCGCTCTGAGTGGAGTAAATCGTTGAAAGTATTTTGCAGATGCACGCGCACCAAACAATCTTCTTTCACCTCACCTTTGACTAAGGCGAAATGCAGTTGATTGTCGATTGTGTCCCTAAAGGTCACCATATCGAACTCGCCGAAACGGGTCGGTAGTTTACATTTAGCTTCACGCACAACCGTGGTTTCTTTGGTGTTGCGATACTCAATTAATGCTGCAATGGTGCCAATTTTAACGCCATGTAATTCTGAGAAAATCTCTAAATCGGGGCGACGAGCCATAGTGCCGTCTTCATTTAAAATCTCAACAATGACCGCCGATGGTTCAAGTCCCGCAAGACGAGCTAAATCACAGCCCGCTTCGGTGTGGCCCGCACGGGTTAATACGCCGCCGTCCTGCGCCATCAAGGGGAAAATATGCCCTGGTTGCACTAAGTCCGACGCTTTAGCCTCTTTAGCCACCGCCGCTTTTACCGTCACGGCGCGGTCGTGGGCCGAAATACCGGTAGTCACGCCTTCCGCCGCTTCAATAGAAACCGTAAAGTTAGTCGAGAACTGAGCGTTGTTATTCGTGACCATCAAGGGCAAATTTAACTGCTGGCAACGGGCTTTGGTCATGGTCTGGCAAATGAGTCCACGACCGTATTTCGCCATAAAGTTGATCGCTTCTGGCGTGACCAGCTCGGCCGCCATGATCAAATCACCTTCGTTTTCTCTGTCTTCGTCATCCATCAAAATAACCATCTTACCTTGACGAATATCTTCGATGATCTCTTCTATACTGTGCAGCGCCATTGTAGGACCTTTATGATTTTGCTGTTGTTATGGAATTTTATACCTTAGCAGTACGATTGCCAGTGCTCTAACGCACAAAGCCGGCACGGGCTAACATTTCCAGGGTGACGCCAGCGCTCTTATTGTCTTTGCTATCAAAATTCATCAAGCGTTCTAGATAACGGGCGATTAAATCCACCTCAATATTAACCTTATCACCCGCTTGTAGGTCGACCAAGGTGGTTTCCCCTGCGGTATGCGGCACTATGGTCAAACGGAATCGACTGCCGTCCACTTCGTTAACCGTCAGGCTCACGCCATCAATAGTAATGGAACCTTTGTGGGCAATGTAACGCCCAAGCTCTGCGGGTGCGGCTAACCAGAACTCGATGGCTTGGCCACGGGCGTGACGCCGCTCAACCGTTGCGATACCGTCCACATGGCCGCTGACCATATGGCCACCTAAACGCGTGGTTGGAGTAACGGCCTTTTCAAGATTCACCTTAGTGCCCACTTTATAGTTGGCAAAACCGGTTAGACTCACGGTTTCGGCTGAAACATCGGCCACATAGCCATCGGCTAGCTGTTGTACCACAGTTAAGCACACCCCATTGGTGGCAATACTGTCGCCTAAGCGCACATCGCTTAAATCCAGTTTGCCGCTCGCCACCGTTAAGCGAATATCATCGCCCTTGCGTTCAAGCTTTCGCAGTGTGCCAACGGCCTCAATAATCCCAGTAAACATGGTTAACTCACTTATTCGATAAAGATGGTTTGGGCTTAAGCCTTAATGTTAAACGGGTATCCACACCCACTTTGCGCTCATCGACCAAAGTTAATGCAGGAATTTGCGCCATGGTTTGATAATCGGGTAGCTGCAGCAGATTGTGCCCTTGCCCGCCGAGGATTTTCATCGCTTGGTACAGCACTAATTCATCGGCCAATCCTGCGGCGACAAAAGCCCCCGCCAAGGTTGCACCGGCTTCCACCAGCACTTGATTACAGCTTTTACCTAGATAGCTTAATAGTGCGGCTAAGGAGATTCGACCTTCGATGGCCGGTAATTGGAGGCAAGTCACATGGGCAGGTAATCGCGCCATAAAGTCTGGCGAATAAGGCACTGTCGAAACTAATAAAATAGGGAATTCGGTCATAAACAGCGCGGCCGTGATAGGCATACGGGCGCGGCTGTCTAAAACGACCCGCAGTGGCTGTAAGACCTGCGTTTCACTCAATTGAGTGGTTAAGCTGCCAAGCTCTGGGTATCGCACATTCAGTGACGGATCATCGGCCAGTACAGTTTCAATCCCAGTGACCAGCGCGCAGGAACGTAAGCGTAATCGCTGCACATCGTGGCGGGATTCTGGGCCGGTTATCCACTTAGACACACCGTTTGATAATGCAGTTTTACCATCGAGGCTCGCGGCTAATTTTACCGTCACCCAAGGCATTCCCGATTCCATGCGCTTCATAAAGCCTAAATTTAAGGCATAGGCCTCATCGCGATGTAATCCCACATCCACTTGAATACCCGCATCCCGCAACATTTGAATGCCGCACCCGCCGACCTGTGGATTAGGATCTTCCACCGCCACCACCACACGTTTTACGCCGATATTGATCAGCGCTAAGGCGCAGGGCGGCGTGCGGCCATAATGGCTGCAGGGCTCTAGGGTGACATAGGCCGTTGCACCGCGGGCCAGTTCGCCAGCCATACGCAGTGCATGCACTTCGGCGTGGGGTTCACCCGCTTTTTGATGATAACCTTCACCGACAATGTGATTATCGTTAACGATAACGCAGCCGACGCTGGGGTTGGGCCTAGTGGTATAAAAACCTTTGCGCGCCAATTGGATAGCACGGCTCATCATTTTAATGTCGAGTACGGACCAACTTATGTTCAAGCTCATGTTCAACCTGTTGTTAAAGGTTTTAGCCTTGAGGCAGGATAAAAGGCATCTAGCCTCTCCCTTCAATTGCCCTATACAAGGTGATTATTTTTGCAATTTCGCAATCGCCTCACCAAATTCAGACACATCCTCAAAGGCGCGGTACACAGAGGCGAAACGAATATAGGCAACCTTATCGAGATTCATCAATTGCTCCATCATCAAATTACCAATCATCTCCGATGGCACTTCCCGTTCTCCCGTGGCACGTAGGGTCGACTTGATCTTACTGAGCGCCTGTTCAATTTCATCCATTGACACGGGGCGTTTCTCAACGGCGCGCAGCATGCCACCTTGGAGCTTTTCTTCATCGAAGGGTTGGCGTGTGCCATCGCGCTTAATCACTCTAGGCATGACTAACTCGGCGCCCTCAAAGGTGGTAAATCTTTCATGGCATTCGGTGCATTCCCGGCGACGGCGCACTTGATGGCCTTCCGCCACTAATCGGGAATCGATCACTTTCGTATCTGTCGCGCTGCAAAATGGACAATGCATTGAGCCTCCTGCCAGTGAATGGCGTAAAGCCGTTGGCTTTACGATGTTATCTAAGATTAACCTGTTTGGTTTAAGTCTAAGATTTTAGCAATAAAAATGGCCGCTTAATGCGGCCATGGGATTTTATCCTATTTATGGGCTGAGGTTAACCACCTGATGCTTGTTAGGCTCAGCACCACAAAAAGGCGGCTATTTACAGATTAACCGTAAACAGGGAAACGGGCGCACAGTGCCAATACTTGGCCCTTCACACGCTCAATCACAGCAGGATTGTGGGCATCGTCGAGGATGTCACAGATCCAACCAGTTAACTCTTTCGCTTCGGCTTCTTTAAAGCCGCGGCGAGTGATCGCTGGCGTACCGATACGCACACCCGAGGTCACAAAGGGTGAACGTGGGTCGTTTGGCACAGAGTTTTTATTAACAGTAATGTTGGCGCTACCTAAGGCGGCATCGGCTTCTTTACCCGTTAAGTCGCGACCAATCAGGTCAAGTAGCATTAAGTGGTTGCTGGTTCCGCCAGAGACGATTTTGTAACCGCGCTCAAGGAAGACTTCGACCATAGCTTTAGCGTTGTTAACCACTTGCTGTTGGTAAACTTTGAACTCTGGCTCTAGGGCTTCTTTGAACGCCACCGCTTTACCGGCGATAACGTGCATCAATGGGCCACCTTGACCGCCTGGGAATACCGCAGAATTCAACTTCTTGTATAAGTCTTCATCGTCAGCAGCAGACAGGATCACACCACCACGGGGACCGGCTAAGGTTTTGTGGGTCGTTGAAGTGACAACGTGTGCGTGTGGTACTGGGTTTGGATAAACGCCCGCAGCGATAAGACCGGCAACGTGCGCCATATCGACGAACAGGTAAGCACCAATTTTGTCTGCGATTTCACGCATTTTTGCCCAATCAACGATACCAGAATAGGCAGAGAAACCGCCGATCATCATCTTAGGCTTGTGTTCTACGGCCAGACGTTCCATTTCGTCGTAGTCAATTTTGCCAGACTCGTCGATACCGTAAGGAATGATGTTGTACAGTTTGCCAGAGAAGTTAACCGGTGAACCGTGGGTCAAGTGACCACCGTGGGCTAAGTTCATGCCCAGTACGGTATCACCAGGTTTTAACAATGCCATGTAAACCGCGCTGTTTGCCTGTGAACCTGAATGAGGTTGCACGTTAGCATAAGTTGCGCCAAACAGTTGTTTAGCACGTTCAATCGCTAAGGTTTCCACTACGTCCACATACTCACAACCACCGTAGTAACGCTTGCCTGGATAGCCTTCGGCGTACTTATTGGTTAACTGTGAACCTTGCGCTTCCATCACGCGTGGACTGGTGTAGTTTTCAGAAGCAATCAGCTCAATATGCTCTTCTTGACGCAGAGTTTCGTTCTGAATTGCGTTGAACAGTTCCGGATCATAATCTGCGATATTCATATCTTTTTTCAGCATTGCTTACTCCAGCTGCCAATTCTTATAGGTAGGGTTGCGCGGTATTCTACTCGGAACGCGGCCACAATCCCAGTATTTGAAACATGAAATTCCTATGGATTGTGCTTGAACTTGGCTCATTGCCGAGTTGAGTTCGGCGCGCAATCGAGTAGAATTAGCCGCATCATTAGTCACTTAAGATAGAGAAAAATGGCTCAGTTTGTTTATAGCATGCTGCGGGTGGGCAAGGTTGTTCCGCCTAAGAAGCAGATCCTTAAAGACATTTCTTTAAGCTTTTTCCCCGGCGCCAAAATTGGCGTATTAGGTCTCAACGGTTCAGGTAAATCCACCCTACTGCGCATTATGGCGGGTATTGACACCGAAATTGAAGGTGAAGCGCGCCCAATGCCGGGGTTGAAAATCGGTTACCTACCGCAGGAACCTAAACTCGATCCAACGCAAACCGTGCGTGAAGCGATTGAAGAAGCGGTCTCTGAGGCAAAAAATGCCCTGACTCGCCTCGATGCCGTTTATACCGCCTACGCCGAGCCGGATGCCGATTTCGATGCCTTAGCAAAAGAGCAAGGTGAACTCGAAGCCATTATTCAAGCCCAGGATGCCCATAACTTAGATCATATCCTTGAGCGCGCCGCCAACGCCCTGCGCCTGCCGGATTGGGATGAGAAAATCGAAGTGTTATCGGGTGGTGAACGTCGCCGCGTGGCGATTTGTCGCCTGCTGCTTGAAAAGCCTGAAATGCTGCTACTCGACGAACCGACCAACCACTTGGATGCTGAATCCGTGGCTTGGCTTGAGCACTTTCTGCAGGAATATGCCGGTACTGTGGTTGCTATTACCCACGACCGTTACTTCCTCGACAATGCCGCTGGCTGGATTTTAGAACTCGACCGCGGTGAAGGTATTCCGTGGGAAGGTAACTATTCTTCATGGCTTGAGCAGAAAGATGCCCGCTTAAAGCAGGAATCTGCCGCAGAAAGCGCCCGCCAAAAAACCATTGCTAAAGAATTGGAATGGGTTCGCCAAGGCGCGAAAGGCCGTCAGTCTAAGGGCAAGGCCCGTATGGCGCGCTTTGAAGAACTGAACACTAACGATTACCAAAAACGTAACGAAACCAACGAGCTGTTCATTCCGCCCGGACCACGTTTAGGTGACAAGGTTATCGAAGTGAATAACCTGACCAAATCCTACGGTGACCGCGTCCTGATCGACAATCTGTCGTTCTCTGTGCCTAAGGGCGCGATCGTCGGTATTATCGGTGCCAACGGCGCGGGTAAATCGACCCTGTTCCGCATGTTATCCGGCGCTGAAACCCCAGACAGCGGCAGCATTGAGCTGGGTGATACTGTGCAATTAGCATCGGTTGAGCAGTTCCGCGATTCGATGAATGATAAGAACACCATCTGGCAAGAAATTTCCGGTGGCCAAGACATCATGCGCATCAACAACATGGAAATCCCAAGCCGCGCCTATGTGGGCCGCTTCAACTTCCGTGGTGGTGATCAGCAAAAGGTCATCGGCACTCTGTCGGGTGGTGAACGTAACCGAGTGCATTTAGCCAAACTGTTGCAAGCGGGCGGTAACGTTTTATTACTCGACGAACCGACTAACGACTTAGACGTTGAAACCCTGCGCGCACTGGAGGAAGCGATTCTGGAATTCCCAGGTTGTGCTATGGTGATCTCCCACGACCGTTGGTTCCTCGACCGTATCGCGACCCACATTCTGGATTATCGCGACGAAGGCCAAGTGAACTTCTACGAAGGTAACTACACCGAATACTCGGCATGGTTGAAGAACACCTATGGCGCCGATGTGGTTGAGCCACACCGCTTGAAATATAAGCGAATGATTAAATAGAATCTAGAATCTAGAATCTAGAATCTAGAATCTAGAATCTAGAAAGTGTGTATCTGAGGAGTTTAACTCGAAAGGGTTAAGCTCCTTTTTTATTCCATTCGATTACGTGGAGCTGGCTTTGGCACTATTTCAAACTGGCACTATTTCAAACTAGCAAAATAGGCCACCAGCATATCCATCATCACCCTGAGTGCGGGCTGCATATGTTTGCGGGATTGATACACGCCATACACTCCAAGGGACTGCGGCTTAAATTCAGTTAATAAAGGCACTAACTGACCCGAGTCTAAATAGGGTTTCGCCGCCCATAGCGGCTGCATCGCAATCCCCTCACCCGCCAGCGTGGCATTGAGCACCACCATGGAATCATTGGCGCTGAAATTCCCATTCACAGGCACATTAAACGCCTGACCTTGGTTTAACGTAGGATCGGAATTCAGCGCTTGAGCCTGTTTCGCCCCTACATCGGTTTTATAAAAGCGCCACATCACATCGCCAAAATAGGAATAGGTTAAACAGTTATGCTGAGTTAAATCCTCGGGATGCAGCACGGCGGCGCGCGCGGCGAGATAACTCGGCGCGGCGCACACCACAGACTCACACTCCCCTAAGCGCCTCGCGATAAGATTGGGGTCAAGTTCATTGGTGATGCGAATGGCCAGATCAATCCGCTCTGCGATCAGATCGACGGTTTGGCTACTCACGTGGATATTCACACTCGCCTGCGGATAACTGGCTAGGTATTGGCGCACCACGGGCGCTAAAATCTGATGTGCCATAAATTGTGAGCAGCTAATGCGCAGTAATCCCCGCGGGACCGCCACACCAGCATGGCTGACCGCCGGCACTTCATTAGCCAGTTCGAGCAATCTGTGGCAATAATCCAGTACTTGCTCACCCGCTGGCGTTAAGCTGAGGCTGCGCGTCGAGCGATGCAGCAGCCGAGCGCCAGACCATTCTTCCATTTCACTCAAGTAACGGGTCACCATAGAGCGTGACATATCTAAGGCATTGGCGGCGCTGATCATGCTGCCACGCTCAACAATCGCCACAAACACCTTAGCCGCTTCGAGTCTGTCCATTACTTATCTCCACTCACGTTCAACCACTCACTTGTAATCACTCAAAGGCTCATTCACATACTTTCGTACTTTCATAACTAGGAGTGCAAGAGTGCATGCAGTCATTCATCCGATTTATGCAACAAATATGGGCAATTGTACGCATTTATCCAGTGATTTTTGCAACTTATACTTTACTCACTTTTGCAACAACTGCAAAGCAACGACTTAAATCTTGAATATAAGTGAGCCCCAAATGAACACATCGAGCTATGCAATACGTAACATACTGAAAGCCACCTTTAAGGCTTCGTCTAACATCAACCTAGCTGCCACTCTGCTGCTTGCGGGGCTTAGCGTGGGACTTGGCGCGGTCAATGCTGCGCCATTGCAAGTGAGTCATTTTAATCCCGGCGAAAACAGCATCTTTGCCGTGTCATCGAGCTTTATCAGCGGCGAACACGAAATGATGTTAGTCGATGCACAATTTCAAAATAACGATGCCCAAACCTTGGTTGATACCATCAAGGTCAGCGGTAAAAAGCTGACTCAGGTGTATATCAGTCATAGCGATCCTGACTTTTATTTCGGTTTAGCCGTGATTAAAAAGAATTTCCCCGATGCACAAATTGTCGCGACTCAAACCACAGTCGATGCGATTAAAGCCTCAATGGAAGGCAAGCTCGCCTACTGGGGGCCGATTTTAAAGGACAATGCGCCAAGGGAATTAGTGTTACCTAAGGCCGTTCACAGCGACACTTTCACTATCGACGGTGAGCAAGTGATTGTCGAAGGTTTTAATGACAAACGCCCTAAACACACTTTCCTGTGGGTACCCTCGGCAAAAACCATCACAGGTGGCGTAGAAGTATTTGATAACACGCATGTTTGGATGGCAGACACTCAAACTGCCGCAGAGCGTCAGGAATGGTTAGCCCATTTAGATGCGATGGAAAAACTGCTGCCGACCACAGTGATCCCAGGGCACTACTTAGGCGAAGCGCGATTTGATACCCGTGCCATCGGTTTTACCCGTGAATATGTAAAGGCCTTTGAAATCGCAGCAAAAGCATCGAAAGATTCGGCCGAATTAATCCAAAAGATGCTGGCGCTATACCCACAAATGCCAGCCGATGCCGGGCTTGAGATCAGCGCCAAAGTCATCATGGGCGAAATGAGCTGGCCGATGTAAGCCCTACACATTTTGTAGATATAGGCACGTCAGCAATTCCTTGTCTCTAACACTGTACCAACCTAACTATTTTAATCGATGATCTCAAAGGGCTTAACTCACTAATTTAGCGACTTAAGCCAAAAGGTTTAACTATGACTAATCCAACAACTCATTTTGATAAAACGACCAACAGCACTTCGGAAACCAAAGTGCGCACCCTGCACGCCATTATCGACCCTTTATGTGGTTGGTGTTATGCCGCAGCACCACTGCTCGACGCCGCAGCCAAAGCTGGTTTTACCATTCAGCTCCACGGCGGCGGTATGCTCACAGGTTCTAGACGCAAACAAATTGATGCTAACTGGCGCGACTATGTGATGCCCCACGATCTGCGCATTGCCGAGTTAACCGGACAGCCTTTTGGGGAAAGCTACTTCGATGGTCTGCTGCGCGATACCACTATCGTGCTCGACTCGGCGCCACCCATTAAAGCCATGCTCGCGGTCGATACTATGGGTGGCGACGCTTTAGCCTATCTACACTCAGTGCAACTCGCCCACTACCGCGATGGTCACTGCGCCAGTGATGAAGGCAATCTCGCAAGGTTAGCCGTTGAACTTGGGCTCGACCCTATAAGCTTTGCACAGCATTATGCCCAAGGAGATGACAAGCTGTATAAGCATATCCTTGGATCCAGAGCATTACTGAATCTGATTGGTGCCCAAGGCTTCCCCACGATGGCAATGGAGACAGAGGATGGCAAAATAACCGCCATTAATATCAACCGCTACTACGGCCAACCCGCGCAATGGGTAAGCTACCTTAAAACACAATTTACCGGGACAATGGCTATACTCAATCCAAATGCGACTCACTAAAATGCTGGGGTGTATATGGAGACAACCTTACCTCTGATAGCGAGCTTAATACTACTGCTATTAAGCTATATTCCTGACGCTTTTGCGGGCCGTGAACTTCACTTAGTCGCCACTAACTACCCTCCTTTTTATGCCGATGCCTTACCCGAACAAGGGGGCGTTGCCCAAGTTGTGAAGGAGGCCTTTAAGCGTCAAGGGTACGATGCCAGCCTCAAGTTTTATCCCTTCGCCCGCGCGGCGCTCTTAGTCAGGACAGGCCAAGCCGATGGTATAGTTGGACTCTGGTATCGTAAGGAACGCGAACAATGGGCGCAGTATTCTGCGCCAATCCAACCCGTACAAATCGTATTTTATAAGCGTAAAGACCATTCCCTCAGTTTTAGCCAACTGTCCGATCTCAAACCCTATACTATCGGCATTGGCCGCGGTTATGCCAATCCACCGGAGATCTTCGCTGCAGGGCTCACGACCGAAGAAGGTAATTCAGATGAAATGAATCTTAAAAAGTTATTTCTAAAACGTATCGATTTAGTCTTGATTGGCAATAACTTAGCTAGATACTTAATCAAAAAAGGCCCCGCTGAGTATGCCAATGTTTTCGAACCAGTAGGCCAACCCATAGCGACAGAGATCTTTCACTTAGGCGTATCCTTAGCCGTAGCAGATCATCAGCAATTAGTGGCCGATTTTAATCAAGGCCTTGAAAGCATGAAAAACGATGGCCGCTTATCCACTATCTTGAGTCAATATCCACAGATAGAACTGACACAGGCGCCCGCAGAGAAAACCCGCACTGAAGTGCATCCTTAATATCCCGCCGTAAATCATTGCGCCTAAATATGCTACACCGCAGGGTATATTCATCCTTCAGCTATTCTAAGCCGCGATTTAGAGGTCACTTAGCGCAAAATCCCCTGTGCTCCATCTAGCAAAAACACAATTTCTTTCACTTTCGAGTGCTTAACTTTACAAATTTTTACCCTATTGGCATAGGTTGTTCACTAGAATAGCGCCATTAGTAGTATCGCCCTCTTAACTGCCTTTGTGCGAGATAATCATTCCAATGAAAAAAACCATTATTGCCATTGCCTTAATAGCGGTGATAGCCACAGCCGTAAGCTTTAGTTATGCCATTCAAGCGGCTAAACCCGAAAATGCCCCACATCTGATGCGCACCGTTCCCGTGGTCACGGGGACTGTGGTCGAACATCCACTGACGCAATCTATCGCATTAATTGGCAAACTGGCGGCCGAGCGCGCCGTGGTGATCGCGCCACAGGTAACGGGTAAAATTAAACACATCGCAGTGACCTCCAACCAAGCGGTTAAAAAGGGTCAATTACTTATCGAACTCGATGATATGAAGGCCCAGGCTGCCGTTACCGAAGCCAATGCCTTCTTAAACGATGAAAGACGTAAACTCAAAGAATTTGAAAAGCTTATTAGCCGTAACGCCATCACCCAAACCGAGATTGACGCCCAAAAGGCCAGTGTCGATATCGCTCAGGCACGGTTAGCTTCTGCCCAGGCGGATTTACATTACCATTCACTCATTGCCCCTTTTGCAGGTAAGACAGGGCTAATCAATTTTAGTGAAGGTAAAATGGTCAGCATGGGTACAGAGCTGATGACCTTAGATGATTTGTCCAGTATGAGACTAGACCTGCAAGTCCCCGAACATTTTCTGTCACAGCTGAGTATCGGCATGCCAGTGTCCGCCAGCAGCCGCGCCTGGCCGGGGGAGCTTTTTAACGGTAAAGTGGTCGCAATCGATCCCCGCGTCAATGAAGAGACCTTAAACCTTAAGATCCGCGTTCAGTTTGATAATCCTAAAAACCGCTTAAAACCGGGGATGATGATGTCATCCACCATCACCTTTCCGCCAATTATTGCGCCGATTGTGCCAGTACAGGCCTTAGAATATTCAGGCACTAAACGCTATGTCTACGTGGTGGGTCCCGATCATATCGCCCAGCGTACCGAGGTGATCTTGGGCGCTCGCGTGGGTGATCAAGTACTTATCGATAGCGGTTTAAAGATTGGTGATAAAGTCGTCGTGCAGGGGCTAGTAAATATGCGCGACGGTTTGAAAATCAATGAAGTGTCCCTCGATACCCAGCAAACGGGCACGAATTCCAACGACGTTTCTGATCTGAAAGCAACGGAGACCAAATAATGTGGTTATCCGATGTTTCAGTTAAGCGCCCCGTCGTCGCGATCGTTTTAAGCTTATTGCTGTGCGTCTTTGGCTTAGTGTCTTTCACTAAACTCTCGGTGCGGGAAATGCCCGATGTCGAGAGCCCAGTGGTGACTGTAAGTACTAGCTATTCTGGCGCCTCGGCCGCCATTATGGAAAGCCAAATCACTAAGACCCTCGAAGATGAATTAACGGGGATCAGTGGTATCGATGAGATCACCTCAACGACTCGCAATGGTAGTTCACGGATCACAGTGAAATTCCTCCTCGGCTGGGACTTAACCGAAGGCGTGAGTGATGTGCGTGACGCCGTGGCCCGTGGTCAACGCCGTTTACCCGAAGATGCAAACGACCCCGTCGTTTCTAAGGATAATGGTTCGGGTGAGCCTTCTGTCTATGTTAATTTAAGCTCAACCGTGATGGACAGGACTCAACTCACAGATTACGCCCAGCGGGTATTAGAGGACAGATTTAGCCTTATCAGTGGCGTAAGTTCCATCAGCATCTCAGGTGGTCTGTACAAGGTCATGTACGTCAAACTTAGGCCCGAGCAGATGGCGGGACGCAATGTCACAGTCACGGATATCACCAATGCATTGCGTAAGGAAAACGTCGAAACCCCAGGCGGCCAAGTGCGTAACGACACCACTGTGATGTCGGTGCGCACTAAGAGACTCTATTACACCCCGAAAGATTTCGACTATTTAGTGGTACGTACCGCCAGCGATGGCACACCTATCTATTTAAAAGATGTGGCCGATGTGGCCGTCGGCGCCCAGAACGAAAACTCCACCTTTAAGAGTGACGGCATAGTTAACTTAAGTTTGGGGGTGATCACCCAATCCGATGCCAACCCTCTGGTGGTTGCACAGGAAGTGCATAAAGAAGTTGATCGTGTACAAGACTTCCTGCCCGAAGGCACTAACCTAGTGGTCGACTTCGATTCTACCGTCTTTATCGACCGCTCGATCAACGAGGTGTATAGCACGCTTTATGTGACGGGCGCCTTAGTGGTACTGGTGCTGTATATCTTTATCGGTCAAGCGCGGGCGACACTCATCCCTGCGGTAACCGTTCCGGTATCGTTAATCTCGGCATTTATTGCCGCCAATATGCTAGGTTATTCGATTAACCTACTGACATTAATGGCGTTAATCCTCTCCATTGGTCTAGTCGTCGACGATGCTATTGTGGTGGTCGAGAACATATTCCACCATATCGAAAAAGGGGAAGAACCTTTACTCGCCGCCTATAAAGGCACTCGCGAAGTCGGTTTTGCGGTAGTGGCCACCACGGCCGTATTAGTCATGGTATTCCTGCCGATTTCCTTTATGGAGGGTATGGTTGGCCTCTTGTTTACCGAGTTCTCCGTGATGCTAGCGGTATCGGTACTATTCTCGTCCTTAGTGGCACTGACACTCACCCCTGTACTGAGCAGCAAACTGCTGAAAGCTAACGTCAAACCGAATCGCTTTAACCGTTGGGTCGACTGCGGTTTTGCCCGCATGGAAAGCGTCTATCGCGTCGCCGTGACTCGGGCGATTAAACTCCGTTTACTCGCGCCCTTAGTTATCCTTGCCTGCGTGGGCGGTAGTGTATGGTTAATGCAACAAGTACCATCACAACTTGCTCCGCAGGAGGACCGCGGCGTGCTCTACGCCTTTATTAAAGGTGCCGAAGGCACGAGTTACAATCGTATGACGGCCAATATGGACATAGTCGAAGACCGACTGATGCCATTGCTGGGTCAAGGTGTGCTGCGCTCCTTCAGCGTGCAAGCCCCAGCTTTTGGTGGTCGCGCTGGCGATCAAACGGGCTTTGTAATCATGCAATTAGAGGACTGGGAAAATAGAAATGTCACGGCGCAGCAGGCCCTTGGCATGATCAGTTCGGCCTTAAAAGATATCCCCGATGTGATGGTTCGCCCTATGATGCCGGGCTTTAGGGGGCAATCGAGCGAACCAGTACAATTTGTGCTTGGCGGCTCGGACTATACCGAACTGTTTAAATGGGCACAGGTATTAAAAGAAGAAGCCAATGCCAGCCCACTGATGGAAGGTGCGGACTTAGACTATGCCGAAACAACCCCAGAGCTTATCGTCTCCGTCGATAAAGAGCGTGCGGCAGAACTGGGCATCAGTGTCGATGAAGTCTCGCAAACCTTAGAGGTGATGCTGGGCGGGCGTAAGGAAACCACCTATGTGGATCGCGGCGAAGAGTACGATGTGTATTTACGGGGTGACGAAAACAGCTTTAACAACGTCGGTGACTTAAGCCAGATCTACATGCGTTCCGCCAAGGGGGAGTTAGTGACGCTTGATACCGTTACCCATATTGAAGAAGTCGCCTCGGCACAAAAACTCAGCCATACCAATAAGCAAAAATCCATCACCCTCAAAGCGAACCTCAGTGAGGGCTATACCTTAGGTGAAGCACTTAAGTTCCTGGATAATAAAGCCATTGAACTATTACCTAAGGATATTTCCATTGGTTACACCGGCGAATCTAAAGACTTTAAAGAAAACCAAAGCAGCATTTTAATAGTATTCGGCTTAGCACTGCTGGTCGCCTACCTAGTATTAGCAGCTCAATTTGAGAGTTTTATCAACCCTCTGGTGGTGATGTTCACTGTGCCTATGGGGGTATTTGGCGGCTTCCTCGGCTTGCTTGTCACTAGCCAAGGGATCAACATCTACAGCCAAATAGGCATGATCATGTTGATTGGCATGGTGACCAAAAACGGTATCTTGATTGTCGAGTTTGCCAACCAACTGCGTGACCGCGGTTTTGAACTCGATAAGGCGATTATCGATGCCTCGACTCGCCGCTTACGCCCAATTTTGATGACGGCCTTCACCACCTTAGTCGGGGCGATTCCACTGATTTTCTCGACGGGCGCAGGCTCAGAAAGTCGTATCGCTGTGGGTACTGTGGTGTTCTTCGGTATGGCATTCGCCACCTTTGTGACCCTGTTCGTGATCCCCGCCATGTACCGTTTAATTTCGGCCGCCACCCATTCACCGGGTTACGTTGAAGCGAAACTCGAAGCGGCCATTAAAGCCCAGGAGTTAGCGGCACAAGAGGCCGCCAAATAGCAGGAACAAACGGCAAAAGCCTAATTTATCGCAGTGATGGAAAACGGCGTGAAATAATGCTTTTACTTAAATCATAAAAGCTAAGGGATTATCCCTTGGCTTTTTCATTTATGTTTGAGAAGAGTTCCCCCTCCGCACTGTGCAACTGAGTCCTATACATAACAGTGCCGCGAAGGTGATGACGACCCCGAGATGGTTAATTATGCCCGCGCCGCCCAAACCTAGTCCCAACAGAATGTAATAAAACAACCCAAAGAGCGCACCAGCAGAGCCCGCATAAGCGCGATAGTTTGCCAGTGCCGAACTCAGGATATTGGGGATAGCAATACCGTAAGCAATCACAATCAATAACATAGGCGCCAAAAAGTAGATGGGGTTCCATCCCGTCCAACCGACTTGCACCCAAGAGATGCCCGCCCCACCCATGAGTGCAATAAGGCTCGCGAGCCGAACCAAGCTAGCACTGGAATTCCCTTGGCCCAACAGCACTTTATTGAGATAGCTCCCCAGAAAAGCCCCAAATCCTAACAATAAGCCACTGGCACCAAAGGCCAAAGTCGATAGCCCCTGCGCCTCAAACATAAAGGGCGCGAGCGAGAAGTAGCTAAACCACATCAAATTAAACATGGCCACCAGCAAGGTGCTTTTTAAAATATGCCCATCTGTGAGCATCTTTATCGCCAATTCGATAAGTGCAATTTTTTGCGAGAAAGCGGGTTTCGTTTCGGGTAAGGCATTAACCGATAACCACAGCAACAGCATTGCCGATAGCATTAAGGCGATAAAGACCCCGGGATAACCCCAATAGGCACTGAGAACACTGCCCAATAGCAATCCGATAACAGGGCTAATTCCAAGTGACATGCCCATTATCGAAAAGACTTTAGCTAACTCGTCGCCACTGTAACTGTCACGCATCATAGTTTGAGTGATGACTGACCCCACAGCCGCCCCAAAGGACGATACTACGCGTGCCAGTAACAACAGGCTAAAATCGCTCACCATCAAGGCTAACGCTGAGCCAATGGCATAACATACTAATCCCGCGAGCATAGCTTTGCGGCGACCAATAATGTCGGCTAAGCGGCCCCAGCAAAATACGCCGATAGCAAAGGCAATAAAGTACACAGATAAGGTTTGCGATGCGCCAGCAATCGACACTGCAAAGTGTTCTGCAATATTAGGCAACGCTGGGCTATAGATAGTTTCCATAATTTGCGGAAACATCATTAACAGCACAGCGAGCCCTAAAGGGGGTTTTATATTCATGATTTTTAGTCCATTTCAGCACTCCAACAAATGAGTTGGTTTACCGAAATGTCACTCCATACTTGTCAAAGATGGCGCAGTATAGATAAAATCCAAATGTGACAATTAACAACACTTAGACAAAAAACATCAAAAATAGGACAAGATGGCCTTTATTCAACCCGAACAGCTATTTAATCCAGATCTGCTGGATAATCTGGTTATTGGCATTGCCGCCGATATGGGCGAACACGATTCGGGAATACATCACCACAGAAAGGCACAACTGCTTTATGCTCCAACAGGATGCATGACATTCACCCTAACCCAGACTCAAGTGGTATTACCGCCGACGCGAGCCGCTTGGCTACCAGCTGGCGTTAAGCACAGCGTCACCATGCGTAATGTCGTCGCCTATCGCTCACTCTACTTTGAGCCAGAAACCGTCAGCTCATTGCCCGATAAAGTCACTATTTTCCATGTCAATCCGCTACTCAAAGCCTTAATCGACACTATGTCGTTTTGGCCTTGGGACAAACCAAGAAGCACTCAACACAATGCCTTTTTGCTGCTCTGCGAAGAATTGGGCAATGCCACGGAAGAAAATCTGGCTTTACCCCTCCCACAGGATAAACGTTTAACAACCTGGCTAGCGCAACTGCAGCAAGATCAAAAACCGCCAGCCAACCTTAAGGATATGGCAGTAGAAATCGGAGCCAGTGAACGCACAATTAGTCGCATTTTTAGCGCACAAACGGGAATGGCTTATCAAGCCTGGCGCCAGCAATGGCGTTTACTCTCGGCCATTGAACAATTAGCAACGGGAACCTCGGTGGCGCAGGTGGGCTTTAATTTACAATTTTCCAGCGACAGTGCCTTTATCAGCTTTTTTAAGCAATATACCGGCACTACTCCGGCACAATATTTCAAATAAGTACTGGCTCGACTGACTTACAATCATCGAATCGAGCCTTGCCTCATATGCACTTTCATGACGCTAGCTGCGACGTTAAGCTTTCACCGCTGGCGTGGCAGAAGACTTAAACCAAGCAAGCGGTTTTTGGCGGCGCGTTAACATGTTTCCGAGCGCGACCAGCAAGAGTCCCACGCTTGAATACCAAGTCCACTGATAATCCTCAAACACACTCGATACACTTAACGCCACCACAGGGGTAATCACCAACAGATACGCAGCGGCATTAGCGCCAATTCGCTCAACCAAGATCAAATAAGCGGTAAAGCCAACCACAGAGGCGATAACGGCTAAGTAGAACAAGCTGCCAAGATAGCGGGTTGTCAGCGGTAAACTAAAGCTTAAATCTTTAAACCAGATGATGAGCAGTAACGCCGCACTGCCATAGCACATGGCATACGCTGTTGAGGTAAAGGGCGACACATTATCGCGCGAGTTGCGCATACTGATCATGTTACCAATCGAGAAAAACCAAGTACCTAACAGCGAAAACAGTAAGCCCCACACTAAGGTTGGTGACCACTGAGTCGCGAGCAAATCGGCGCCAAAGAGCAAGAGAATGCCACCCAGACCGACACTGACTCCTAACCAAAAGTTGCGGCTGGTGGGCGTGCCGTAAAAAATGCGACCATGTATCGCATTAAAAATGGGTGCAGTGGCCATAATTACCGCCGTTAAACCGCTGGCGATATAATGGGTTGCGGAATAAAACGCGATAAAATTTAAACAAAATAGACACACGCCTTGCAGTAACAACCAAGGATGCTGCCTAAGTTTTACCGCTTGCAGCTTGTTAAAGGCAAAGCCGATGGCGAACATCAAGAGACTCGCAATCGCAAAACGATAAAAAATCGAGACTTCGGTCGCCACCTCACCGTGCTGCCACTTAATGGCAATCCACGAAAAACCCCACACAAAAATCATCAGCAAATACATCACAGCAGCCATAATGAGCCCCCTACACCTTCATAAAATGCTTAATGAGGCGAACTATACAAGGATGGCTTTCGTCCTTATGCCACTATCTTGTTGGTCATAACACGATATTGCGGTTTTAATCGCGAGCGAGCGTTGAGCCACACCCATAAGTGCGATAATTTGGACAGACAAAACCCTTAGCCAGTGAGATCACAAGGCCCCATGGAGCCCAAATACGTCAGTTTTGATAAATCCGCTAAAACCTGTATTCGCAAGCAAGCGATTACGGAGGAGTTATCTTGGGCCCATTATCAAAATGCGGGCGAGCGTTTGTATTACCAAAACGATGCACAACACACGCTGAGCATGTATCTGGATGGCGGCTACGAAACCCACAGAACCGATATCAAGGCCGACTATGGCGCGCCCAGCAAGTTTTGCCTTATGCCCCAAGGCTGCCAAAGCCATTGGCAACTGGGACAACCGCAGCAATTTATGCATCTGTATTTTAGCGATGAACATCTGAAGAAATTGGCCGTGCGAGTCTTCGATAAAGATCCACGCCAAGTGCGTTTACCCGAGTTAACCTTTGTCGATAACCCGACGTTAGAAGCACTATTTCGGCATCAAGTTGCCGGGCTCAATTGGCAGACCAGTGATAACCATCTAATGATGGAACAGGTCACCGACACTGTGCTGGTGACGTTACTGCAAAGCTCAGGCTTTAATTTGTCCGTGGGGCCAATTAAGGGCGGGTTAGCACCTAAAGTGGCCAAAGCGATCAAAGAGTTTATTTATTGCCATTCACATCGGCAGATTTACTTGTCTGAGCTGGCCGAGATTGCCCAGCTTAGTGAGTACCATTTTTGCCGCATGTTTAAATGCCAATTTGCGATGACACCGCAGGAGTATTTGCTGCAAGTGCGCATCGAAAAGGTCAAACAAAGCTTGAATCATTCAACGCAATCCTTGACCGATATCGCCCTTAATAATGGTTTTGCCAACCAAAGCCATATGGGGCGTTACTTTAAAAAACTCAGCGGCATGTCACCGGGCGAATATCAGAAATATCATAGAGGCTAACCCGCATTAGAGTCCCGTCGCCTGCTATAGTGGCACTCTTTATCTAGCCGTTGAGAAATGTCTTGAAAAAAATCGCTTTATTTGTCGATGTACAAAACATCTATTACACCTGCCGCGAGGCCTATGGTCGCCAATTTAATTACCGTAAATTATGGCAACACTTAGGTTATGAGGGAGACATAGTGTTAGCTGTGGCCTATGCCATCCACAGGGGTGACGATGGGCAGTTAAAATTCCAGGACGCGTTAAAGCACATAGGCTTTGAAGTGAAGTTAAAACCTTTTATTCAGCGCAGCGATGGCTCGGCCAAGGGCGACTGGGATGTGGGGATCACTATCGATATTATGGAAGCGGCGAGTGAAGTGGATACTGTGATCTTGTTGTCTGGTGATGGCGATTTCGATTTATTGCTACAAAAAATCCATCAAAAATATGGCGTTGAAACCCAAGTCTATGGCGTCCCTACCCTGACAGCGAAATCCTTAAGGGATGCAGCGTCTCAATTTCATCCCATCGATGAGGCGTTACTGCTTTAAGTGAACGCAGTAAGTGCATAGCCAGCAGATGACTTAACACTTATAAAGCAAAAAGGCCTGTTTATACAGGCCTTTAACTGGATCGCTTTATATCTGAATCCTATGTATTTGCATGCTGTTGACCTGTAGTAATATCCACCAACGGCTCGACATTTTTACCGCCCCGCTTTGCTAAGGCATAGTAGAACAACGGCGTTAGGATAAGACCAAATACAGTCACCCCAATCATACCGGCGAATACCGCCACGCCCATGGCTTGGCGCATCTCGGCGCCCGCACCAGTGGAGAACACCATAGGCACCACTCCCATAATAAAGGCGATAGATGTCATCAAGATAGGTCGTAAACGTAATCTTGCCGCCTCTAATATCGCCTCCATAGGCGCCATACCGTGATCTTGTTTCTCCTTTGCGAACTCGACAATCAGAATCGCGTTTTTAGTCGCGAGCCCCACCAACACTATCAGGCCAATCTGGGTGAAGATGTTGTTGTCGCCACCATAAATCAGCACCCCACTGAGGGCTGAAAGTAAGGTCATTGGAATGATTAAGATAATCGCCAATGGCAGGCTTAAGCTCTCATACTGGGCGGCTAACACCATAAACACTAAGATGATCACCAGCGGGAAGACTAACAAGCCCGTGTTGCCCGCTAAGATTTGCTGATAAGTCAGCTCAGTCCACTCGTAGGTCATACCGTTTGGCAGCGTCTCGGCGAGGATTTTCTCAATCGCTGCCTGCGCTTGGCCGGTACTGACTCCAGGGGCTGGACCACCGTTGATTTCAGCGGTCGTGAAACCGTTATAGTGCATCACCCTGTCTGGGCCTGAACTTTGGCTGACGTTGATAAACGAACCTAGCGGGATCATGTCACCATTTAGATTGGGCACCTTCAGCTGACTTATCTGCTGCGGGCTTTGACGGAACGCCTCATCGGCTTGCATATTCACCTGATAAGTTCGACCGAAACGATTGAAATCGTTGACATAGGTCGAGCCCATATAGGTTTGTAATGTCTGGAAGATTTGATCGAGCGACACTGCCTGCTGTTTCGCTTTAGTTCGATCTATATCCAGTTCAAGTTGTGGCACGTTCACCTGATAGCTGGAGAAGATCCCCGCTAATTGTGGATCGGCCCACGCCTTGTACATCACTTGTTGGGTCACCTGATACAAGGCCTCATAACCAAGGTTGGCTCTGTCTTGAATTTGCAGACGGAACCCTCCTATAGTGCCGAGGCCTTGCACAGGTGGCGGCGGGAAGATGGCAATAAACGCGTCTTGAATACCGGCAAATTGCTGATTCAATTGTCCTGCAATGGCATTCGCCGACAGTTCAGGACTGGTACGCGAGTCAAAATCATCGAGCGCGACAAACACGACGCCTGAGTTAGGACTGTTAGTAAAACCGTTGATGCTAAGGCCAGGGAAGGCAATCGAGTGCGCCACACCCGGGTGATTAAGGGCAATCTCAGACATCTTTTTGATAACGGTATCGGTACGTTCAAGGGACGCCGCATCGGGCAACTGGGCAAAAGCCACTAAATACTGTTTATCTTGGCCGGGCACATAACCCGTTGGAGTATTGGCAAATTGCACACCCGTTAGCGCTACCATGCCTAAATATACTAGGCCGATAATGCCGCCAAAACGGATCACTTTGCGCACTAACCAACCATAGCCATCGGAAGCGCGGCTAAATAAGCGGTTAAAAGGCGTGAACAACCAAGCACCGAACAACTTGTCCATTAGACGGGTTAAAGCATCCTTCGGCGCATCATGGCTCTTGAGCAATAATGCGGACAATGCTGGACTCAAAGTGAGTGAGTTAATCGCCGAGATAAAGGTCGAAATAGTGATAGTCAAGGCAAACTGTTTATAGAACTGCCCGGTTAAACCGCTCATAAAGGCCGTTGGAATAAACACCGCCGCCAGCACTAAGGTGGTTGCCACAATTGGGCCGGTCACTTCTTTCATCGCCTTTTGCGTTGCCGCAATGGGGCTTAAACCTGCGGCAATATTACGCTCGACGTTTTCGACCACCACAATCGCATCATCCACCACGATACCGATGGCGAGCACGAGTCCGAATAACGACAGGGCGTTGAGCGAGAAGCCGAGCAGATGCATAAAGGCAAAGGTACCAACCAAAGATACAGGCACTGCCACCAGCGGAATAATCGAGGCGCGCCAGGTTTGCAAAAACAGCACCACCACTAACACCACCAGCAACACCGCCTCGAGCAAGGTTTTTACCACAGCCTCAATCGAACCGCGCACGAAGACCGTTGGGTCGTAAACGATTTCGTATTCTAGCCCTTCGGGGAAAGACTGAGACAATTCCGCCATTTTGGCACGCACATCGTCGGAAATTTGAATCGCATTCGAACCCGATGCTTGGAATACTGGAATCGCCACCGCATCTTTGTTATCCAGCAGTGAACGCAGCGCATAACTCGTCGCGCCCAGTTCGATACGAGCCACATCCTTCAAACGATTCACTTCACCGTTTTGGCCAACTTTGACAATGATATCTTCAAATTCAGATAATTCAGTTAAACGGCCTTTCACGTTGATCAAGAGTTGAAAGTCAGCATTGCCACTGGGCTGGGCACCTAAACTGCCCGCTGCCGCCTGTTGGTTTTGCTCACGCACGGCGGCAATAATATCCGCTGGCGATAAACCCAGCGCCGAGACTTTATTCGGGTCGAGCCAAATTCGCAGGCTATACTCGCCAGCGCCAAACAAGCGCACCGCGCCGACGCCATTAATCCGCGCGAGTTCGTCTTTCACGTTTAGCGCCGCATAGTTAGACAGATACAACATGTCATAACGGTTATCCGGTGACAGTAAATGCACCACCATAGTCAAGTCCGGCGATGACTTTTCGGTGACTATGCCTAGGCGTTGTACTTCCTGCGGCAGACGCGGCATAGCGCGATCGACACGGCTCTGCACTTGGGTTTGTGCCCTGTCTACATCGGTGCCAATCGCAAAGGTAATGGTTAAGGTCATGCGCCCATCGGACGTCGCCTGGGATGACATATACAACATGTCTTCGACGCCGTTGATTTCCTGCTCCAGCGGCGAGGCCACAGTTTCGGCAATCACCTTAGGGTTAGCGCCGGGATAGTTAGCGGTCACAACCACAGTCGGCGGTACAACTTCAGGATATTCTGTAATAGGCAACTGCCAAACGGCAATCGCCCCTGTGATAAAAAACAGCAGTGAGAGTACGGCTGCAAATATCGGTCTCTTAATGAAAAACTGCGACAACATAGTGTTTTGTTCCTTAACCGCGGCTAGCCGTTTCGACCGCTTGCGCCGTCAAATGATCTTGGTTTTTATCGAGCATTAACTGGGCTTGACGTAATGCTTCGAGCTTGTCGCTGTCGACCATGTCCACCATGTTTGGCTCAATTTGCATCCTTGGGCGCACGCGCTGCATGCCGTTGACGACAATCTTGTCCTCGGCTCCTAAACCTTGAGTGACGATACGCAGTCCTTGGACTTTCTCACCTAAGGTCACGCCGCGATATTCGACTAAACCATCGGTACCCACCACCAACACAAACTTATTGTTTAGATCTGTGCCAACGGCTTTATCGTCGATCAAGATACCCTCATAGGCGCCGCTGCCTGCGGTGCGCAGGCGGGCAAACAAACCTGGTAATAAGTTATTGTCTTCATTGTTAAAAGTAGCTCTAACTCGAATGGTGCCGGTCTGTTTATCCATCGCATTATCGACAAAATCGACTATGCCGATATGCTGATAATCACGCTCATCGGCTAAGGCCATGTACACGGGATTATCCCCTGCTCGCGGGTCGTTACGTTTCTTTTCGGCCGTTAATTTCACGTATTTAAGATAGGTTTGCTCATCCACATCGAAATAGGCATACATGCTGGCGGTAGACACTAAGCTGGTCAGCACACTCTGTCCTGCAGTCACATAGTTACCGGTGGTGACATTGGCATAGGAGACGCGGCCATCAATCGGCGCCCGCACTTGGGTATAATCCAAATCGAGTTCGGCCCGCAGCAATGCCGCTTTTACCGACGCCACAGCCGCTGTGGTTTGGCGTTTATTCGACTCACGGGTGTCGAGTAATTCTGCTGACACCGCTTTTTGGGCAAATAACTTACGGGCACGCTCTAGATCGTTAGTGGCCAGTTGCTCGGCAGAAAGCGCGCTAGCAAGATCTGCTTTTAACCGGGCCACTTCCACCTCAAATACGCTCGGATCGATGCGGAATAACACCTCGCCTTTTTTCACTAAGGCGCCTTCTTTAAAATTCACCGACTCGATATACCCCGATACCCGAGGCACTAAGGTCACACTCTCTGGCGCCTGTAAACGGCCGGTAAATTCATCCCATTCGGTAACTCGCTCGTGCAATACTTGGGCGACATCCACTTTAGGCGCACTCGGCCCAGGCCCCTGCTGCGCGGTTTGCTCACCACAAGCGGAAAGGACGACTGCGGCAATGGCCGTTAACATCATGGTTCGTAAGGGGTTGTGGCTCATCATATTCGTGTCCTCAAAGTGGTGTGTATTTTGTGCAGCCCTAATAAATACCGACTGGTAAAAAATATTCTGTACTGGACGGTAATATATAGCGTAAAATGACTCTGTCAACAAATTTATGTACCGATTGGTATTAAATTAAAAGCGCGCACTAACCTTCACTTTGCAATGCGCCCTTAGGCGGAAAGCCACAAGTTTGATCTTCAACGCATTTTTATGAATATTGAGGCGAACACTGACTGACACGGATTGAATGCTGAACTTAGGTGATAGCTTGAATGACTAAGTAGCCAAATCCCCTTAGTCGATCATCAGTCAGCAAGTGTGGCTGGACACGGGCTAAACCCATGTCTATCCTAGGGGCAATTGAGAATTGAGGAGCCTAATGATGTCAACCGTCACCCAGACGCCCTGTGTAGGTCGCCCACGTGCCTTCGACACTGACGATGCATTAGCCAAAGCCTTAGAAGTCTTCTGGCGCAAAGGTTTTGAAGGTACATCGTTAACCGATTTAACCCAAGCTATGGGCATTAATAAGCCAAGCCTTTATGCCGCCTTCGGCAATAAAGAACAGTTATTTCTCAAAGCGATAGAATTATATGAACAACGCCCCTGTGCGTTTTTCTATCCCGCGCTTGAGCAGAAAACCGCCTATCTGGTGGTCGAGTCAATGCTGCTCGGGGCTGCGAGCTCTTTGGTGGATAAAAGCCATCCACAGGGATGTTTGATTGTTCAAGGGGCATTAACCTGCAGTGAAGCAGGGCAAGCGATTAAAGACACCTTAATTAATCGTCGCCGCGACGGTGAAATCGCCCTGTGCGAACGACTGCAACGCGCCAAAGATGAAGGTGATTTGCCCGCTGATGCCGATCCCTTGCTGCTTGCCCGTTATGTCGGCACTGTATTACAAGGCATGGCTGTACAAGCAACCAGTGGGATTTGTCCGGATGAATTGCGCAAAGTGGCTGAACTGGTGTTAGCGAATTTTCCAAAAAGTAACCGCTAATTTATCCACTTAATTAAATACCCCCTGTTAAGTCATCGCCTAACAGGGGGTTATTTTTTGGGGAGACTATTTGGGGGAGATTCACTATCAATCGTTAGTCATTAACCCTATGGGTCACGAGTGTTGGTTGTAAAAGATTGTCATGTACAGGGCAACGATTGCACACAGTATCTAAAAATTCACGCTTCTGCTCCTCTGAAAGATCGGCATCGATACTGGCGTTGAGTGCAATGTGTTTAAAACCGACCGGATCTTCGGAAGGCTGACCTAATAAGCCTGCGGAATTCATGATGGCACGGACATGCACATCAAACTGACGTAGTTCAATATGACGTTCCCTTGCAACCATTTTCGCGATGGCAGAAATACAGCCTCCCAGCGAGAATAGGAATGTCTCCAAGGGATTAGCCCCCTCGTTGGTGGCACTCGGTTGATCTATCACTAAAAGATGCTCTCGAACCTGCGCGGTGACTTTCCAACCACTTGCCATATGGGTGGTAACTTCGACAACTTTTTCAGCCATTGAATAATGCTCCATTAGTTTTTTTTCAATCAGATTATTCTAATAGTTGATTTGGCAAAAATCACGGAGAAAGATCACAGTCTGCTGGAGTTTATTATGCTATCGAGCATATTTAAGCTCCCATAAAATAATTAGCCTAGCGACAGAGACTTATGCTATAAACGCCATATATCAAGGTAGGTATAAACGGACGCCAAATGCGTGTAGGGACTCAAGCAATTATAAAAATGCCCCAATTATTTTATTTACCCCGGTCATTTTTGCTTGGTGTTATTCTGTTATTCCTGTTGACGGGTTCCCCCCTTACCTCTGCCCAAGAAAGTCTCCCCCTCGCTAGCACAGTTCCCCAACAGGCGATCACTCTGGCGGCGGAGGATAGCTGGCCTCCCTTCGCTAATCAGTACGGGCAAGGTATTTCCCACCGTTTAATCCAAGCCGCCTTTAAACAGTCGCATATTGAAGTGAATAGCTTAGTCGTGCCCTATTCCCGTGCATTAATGATGGCGGAAAAAGGCACTGTAGACGGTGTTTTTAATGTGACACGCGAGGCGAGTACTGAGCAGCGTTTTGTGTTTGGTACGACGCCCTTATTTATTGCTACAGCCTCTTTTTACCATAAAAAAGAACAGACTATAAAAGCGGGTAATAAATGGGAGCTGCCTAAGGGCACAGTCGTTGGGGTGATAAAAAGCTACGAGTATGGCGATGAGTTCCCCCTATTAGTCAAACAAAGGCAGCTCAACCTAGTACAAGTCGCCACACAACAGCAGTTAATTAATTTATTGCTGATAGGACGCATAGATACCGCATTAATGTTCGACCTCGTCGCTAAAGAAAATTTACAGAAGATGGGGGTGAACGATGAAGTCGTTCCCGCCTTTAGCAATCACAGCAGCAATATTTACCTCGCGTTTTCCAAGGCAAATCCCAAATCAGTTCTGCTCGCTCAGGCACTGGATAAAGGATTATTGCAACTCAAAAGTGATGGGCAATACCAAAAACTCTTCGCCACTGGGCAGTAAGATATATACTCAAGCTACTTGAAGGCATATTCGCTATTTAAGACTGTTGAGAGCGGATAATCTCTTGATTTACCCAGTATAAAAGCTGTTTTATCGCCTTAGAAAGAATTTGGTTTTGCCGCACTATATAGCCCAAACTTGTGCTTGGAAATTGCGGCAGAGGCGTCACCTTAGTCGTCAAGTTAGCCTTAGTGTAAATCGAAAACTCGGGCACAATCGCAACCCCAAATCCGGCTTCAGCCCAATCAATTTGCGCATCAACACTGCCCACCTCCATGATCCTGTAACTGGGCAGGTTTAAGGATGGGAGCGCAGGATCCAATAACTCACGGGTACGGGTATCGTGGCCGAGTAAAATCAACGTTGGTTGCTCGGCAATCGGCGTGTCTGCTGACAATTTAGCCTGCTGCCAAAGTTCAAGATTATCCCCAAGGGCACACCATTTAATTTGCTGTAATTCAGTAAAATGCAGCGGTTGGCTCTCCTTCTGCGCGATCACAAAGCCTAAATCCGCCTCGGCATTGGTCACTAACTCCGAAGCCTGCGAAGAAGTAGTATTAAGTAGTGAAAAGTCAATTCCCGGAAACTCCGCTTTAAATAGCTGGAACGGTTGGATCAACAATAACCGCGAAATAATATCACTCGCCGCGATGGTCAAGGTGCCTTGGCTAAGATCGTTAATGGCATTCAGATCCGCCTGGCAAATTTGCAATTCCATCAGGGTCTTTTGGCTGCTCTCTAACAGACGAAATCCCGCCTGCGTCAATCGAAAGGGATTACGTTCAATCAACTTCACCCGAGTCGTTTGCTCTAACTGCTTAATGTGTAAACTCACATTAGGCTGTGTCATATGCAATGCCGCCGCAGCCTTACCAAAATGCTTATGTTCAGCGAGGGCGACAAAGGTTTTTAACCAATGAAGATCGAGCATAGTGCACCCCAAGACAATAAAAATGTATTAATTATGGGATAATGATATATGAAATTCTTATCAGCACGATAACTATAATTAATTTCTCTTATTTCTATTGGAGGTCTAGCATAACCGCTTAATCAATGTGGAGATGATGCTATGCCGTCTATCGTGGTTGTGGGTGCAAATTGGGGTGATGAAGGCAAAGGCCGCATCGTGGATTATTTAGCCGCGGATGCCGCTGCCAGTATTCGCTTTCAAGGTGGTAACAACGCAGGCCATACGGTAGTCAACGACTATGGCACCTTTAAATTACACCAATTACCGAGTGGCATTTTCAACCCTAACTGCATTGCAGTATTGGGCCCAGGCATGGTCATCAGCCCAGAAAAACTCAGCGTTGAAATTGCTGAAGTTGAAGCGACAGGTGTTGAAGTCAAATTATGCATTTCTGACCGCGCAACTCTGTGCTTACCGCTACATGCATTAGAAGATACCTTAGAAGAACAACGTCTTGGCGATTTAGCCTATGGTTCAACCCGTCAAGGGATTGCGCCAGCCTATGGCGATCGCGTGATGAAAAAAGGCATTTTAGTCGGCTGGTTAAACCAACCCGAAGTGCTGCAAGAACGCATTCAATTTATGCTCGACTGGAAGTTGCCACAATTAAAGGCTCTTTATCCAAGCTGCGATTTTAATCAAACCGCCGCCGAGATGACCGCATGGTTATTAGAAGTGACTGCGCCTTGGCGCCCCTTTATTTGTAATGTGACTGAGCCATTAAAAGCATTACAAAAACAAGATGCAAACCTATTGTTTGAAGCACAATTAGGCGCTGGCCGCGACTTAGTCTACGGCGAATATCCTTATACCACCTCTTCAAACGTGACTGCGGCTTACGCGGGTATCGGCAGTGGTTTACCCGCACTGCGCCCAGAGCGTGTGATTGCCGTGGCGAAAGCCTTTAGCTCCTCTGTGGGTACGGGCACGTTAGTGACTGCGATGGAAGAGCAAGATGCGTTTCGTGAAAACGCCAACGAGTTTGGTGCAACCACGGGTCGTCCACGGGATATGGGTTACTTCGACGCCGTTGCCACCCGTAATGGTGTCGAGCTGCAAGCGGCAACTGAAATTGCCCTGACTAAGATTGATTGTCTATCGGGCATGAAAGATCTGAAAATCTGTGTTGCCTATGCTGGTGAGCACACTGAGAACCCCATTTGGCCACAAACCGCCGCATTGAGCCCAGTGTATGAGCAAATGCCAAGTTGGAGCGAAGATATTACTGGTTGTCGCACCTTCGAAAGCCTGCCCGTGGCCGCGCAGCAATATGTTGAACGTATTGAGGCCCTAATGGGTGTGCGCGTCAGCATGGTGTCCGTTGGACCCGAGCGTGATCAAATGATCATCCGTTAACGCATCGATTACCCTACAAAAAAGCCATATTCGCTAAAACGAATATGGCTTTTTACTTTGTGCTGTCGATGCAATTTCCCCCCAATATGCAGGATTTAGCCTGCATATTGGGTTTTGTTTAGCCCCATAAACCGCTAGACTGCGCTCAAACAAAACCAGTCCATATCGAAAACACCATGCCGCAATTTAGCCCGACTTATGCTTTCCCAGTGCAAATCTACTATGAAGATACCGATTTTTCCGGCGTGGTTTATCACCCTAACTTTTTGAAATACTTTGAGCGCGCCCGCGAGCATGTGATTGGTGCCGAGCGTTTAAGTGCCCTGTGGCAACAAAATCAACTGGGGTTTGCCGTATATCGCAGTGAAATGGTATGCCACGAGGGGGTGGAATTTGCCGATATTATCGATGTGCGCACTAAGTTTTACTTTGAGAGTAAGTACCGGACTGTGTGGCAACAGGAAATTTGGCGACCACAGGGCAAAAAACCTGCCGTCACAGCCACTATCGAAATGGTGTGTATGAATCAAGCCCGCCAGCTAGCCCCAATGCCTGCAGAGTTAATTGCTGTCCTCAGTAGCGGATTTGAACTGAACCAATAAGCATCCAAGTAAATCTAAAAACGCGGCTGTAACTGAGCCCAGTTCATTTCCAGTTCTGCGGCTCTCATGGGTTTAGCGTAATGCATCCCCTGCAGAGTATCTGCGCCCATTTCCACTAAAATATCACGTATTTCAGGGGTTTCTACACCTTCGACAGTCACATCATACCCGAGCTTTTTCGCTATATTGATACTAGCCTCGAGAATGTATTCCGCCGATTTATTCTGCTCAAGATCCCTTAAAAAAGCCTTATCAATTTTGACCTCATTGGCGGGCAAATGTTTTAAATACGCGAGGGACGAATGGCCAGTGCCAAAGTCATCGATAGCGAGTTTAATCCCCAGCTTGCGAATTTCCTCTAAGGTTTCCACTGCCTTATTAAGATCCGCCATCAAGGCACTTTCGGTGATTTCGATCATTAAACATTCTGGGGGCAATTGATAATGGGCAAGACGCGCCGCCAACTCCTGGGGCAAGGTTTCACTGTCAAGATCCCGTGTCGATAGATTGATCGCAACACAAAGCCTCATCCCCATGGCCCGCCATTCTACCTGCTGAGCTAACACCTGCTCCAACGCCCAGCGGCTCACTAAATCAATCATGCCTGCGTATTCGGCCAAGGGAATAAACTCACTAGGGGAAATGAATCCCAAGGTTTCGTGATCCCAGCGTATTAATGCTTCAACTTGGGTGCACTGCCCCGTCTTTACATCCTGCTTAGGCTGATACACCATATACAAGTGATTACGCTGTAAGCCTTTGGGTAAGCTGTCAATAATCTGTAGTTCCCGCAGTTGCCTAATATCATCATTCTCACTGTAATAGGCGATGGCACTGCGTGTCACGCGCGCTTTGTTAAGGGCAAGATCGAGCCTGCGTAGCATATTGCTGGTATCGGCATGGTGCTGCTCTAACTGTACGCACCCCACCTGAACTCGCACACTCACGGGTGTGTCTTTTATCCTAAAGGGCACCTGTAGGCGACCACGTAGCTGCAATAATTGTTCTTCCGATAAGCTCTGCTCATAGTACAGAAAAAACTCATCGCCATTTAAACGCGCAATGAGTCTAGGGGCGACATTGAGGTTGGTTAACCGTTCGGCAAATTGCTTGAGCAAGATATCACCAAACACAAAGCCGAAAAGATCATTGACGTAGCGAAACCGATAGATGTCGAGCAACACCATAGTACCTTGGGTGAGCGGCATCATTGAGGCTAAGGTGCGTTTCAGCCCGAGGCGGTTGCTCAGCCCCGTCAGTTTATCCTTACCCGTTCCCGCGGGTAAGACGGCTAACATCTCGTTTAATGAGTGATAGAGAGGAGCAAACTCCTGCGGGACTATGGGGATATTCAGGGGCTGACGTTCAATCTTTTGCTGGTCAAGCTGCGGGCAAAGCTGTACTAAAAATCGTTGTTGTTGTCGCAAAGAGCGATATTTTTCTAACAAAATGTACAGCACACCTATCAAGATGATAAACAGGGCTAACCCAATAAATCCCAACATAATCATACCTAGGCCTCAATCTTACCGCATAAGCTTATTTCCGATGGCGACTCTGCGAGAGTCATCATTTGAGTTCCATTTAGGCCGACTATTGGTAACTTTCTCTAATAGAATGGAATTTATCCATAAACTCATCACTGGCTAAATCGCTAGCCGATACAGGCAATCCCCGCTCAACAAATACATCTAGACGCTGCTCTAACTCTGTGCCAGCCCGCAATTCTCCCGAATAAAATGCCGCGGCGCGGATAAAATCTAAGTAAGTCACTTGCTCGGGCAAATAAGGAAGATCCGCCCAACGCTCGACCACTTCCATCACTTCGGGGGCAAAATCCCAACTCTTTAATACGGCCCGCCCTAATGGCCCCTGCATTTTACGCACTAACGCACGCAGTTGATCTATGCTAGTAAACAACTCAGGATGCGCTTCAGCCTCGGTTAATACGGGCAAAGCCCCGATGTTATGTACCAGCCCAGCCAAGGTTAAGGTATCGAAGTTTAACCCACTGCCATGGCGACGCTTATTGTACATCTGCAATATGGCACAAGCCGCCGCAGTAACATCGATGGAGGTACGCCATACTTCATCCATCACTTCCCATACCATTTCATTGGTGGAAATAAATAACTGTTCCATCGCCACTGACGTGGCAATGCTCTTGATCTGAATGAGTCCAATACGTGAAACGGCGCTGTTAATGCTCTCAGCGGGAATACCGCGACTATATAAAGCACTGTTGGCAACCTTAATGATCCGAGCAGAAATCGCCGCATCTTGGCCAATCACTTCCGCCACTTGTTTAAGACTGGCTTCGGGGCGTCCCACGACTTCCTGCACCCGCATTGCCACTTCGGGTAAGGTTGGCAATACTAAGGCATCATCTTTTAGTTTTTTTAATAAGCCGACTAACAGTAGATGTTCGGTAGACATCTTAGCTCCCATCAATCTATCAACATGAACATTGGATAGTTGGAGTATATCAGTTGGCCGTGATAAGAAGGGTAGAAAAAGCAGTAGAGGTTAATAATTTGTATGATTGCGTTATCAATTTCGGCCATAGGGCCGTTTTCTCATCTTATATTCGCAAAGTGTGAAGTACCGCTAAAGTTAGCTGCCGCTATTTGCATAACCCTACTTTCATTGTGTAAAATCCCGCCCCCGCGCACTGCGCCTTTATAGACCAACTAATTCGAGAGTTATTATGTTTAAACCAGAGCTATTATCTCCCGCAGGGACGCTGAAAAACATGCGCTACGCCTTTGCCTATGGCGCAGATGCCGTGTATGCCGGTCAGCCGAGATATAGCCTAAGGGTACGTAACAATGACTTCAAAATGGAAAACCTTGCCACAGGGATTGAAGAAGCCCATGCGCTCGGTAAAAAGCTGTATGTGGTGAGCAATATCGCGCCCCATAATGCCAAACTTAAAACCTATATCAAGGACATGGAGCCCGTAGTGGCGATGAAGCCAGACGCACTGATCATGTCCGATCCGGGTTTAATCATGATGGTGCGTGAAGCGTTTCCCGATCAGGTAGTGCATTTATCCGTACAGGCCAATGCCATCAACTGGGCCTCGGTCAAGTTTTGGCAAACCCAAGGGATCAAGCGCGTGATCCTGTCCCGCGAACTGTCCTTAGATGAAATCGAAGAAATTCGTCAGCGCTGCCCAGATATTGAACTCGAAGTCTTTGTGCATGGCGCCCTGTGCATGGCTTATTCAGGCCGTTGTTTACTCTCGGGTTATATCAATAAACGCGATCCAAACCAAGGCACTTGTACTAATGCTTGTCGCTGGAAATACGATGTACACGAAGCGCAGCAAAACGACAGCGGCGACATCATTGCCATGCCTAATGCAGTACAAATCGAAACTCCGACGACTTTAGGTGCGGGTGCGCCCACGGATCAAATCTTCCTACTGCAGGAAGCCAATCGTCCCGGCGAATACATGCCAGCCTTTGAGGATGAGCACGGCACTTATATCATGAACTCTAAGGACTTACGTGCGATTCAACACGTTGAGCGCCTGACAAAAATGGGCATAGACTCACTTAAAATTGAAGGCCGCACTAAGTCTTTTTATTATGTCGCCCGCACCGCACAGTTGTATCGCCGCGCGATTGAAGATGCGTCATCGGGTAAAGATTTCGATCGCAGTCTGATGAACCAGCTAGAGGGACTCGCCCACCGTGGTTATACCGAAGGCTTTTTGCGTCGCCATGTGCATGATGAATATCAAAATTATGACTATGGCTACTCAGTCAGTGACACCCAACAATTTGTGGGTGAACTGACGGGCAAACGCAACCTGGCGGGATTGGCAGAAATCGAAGTGAAGAATAAGTTTTCCGTTGGCGACAGTGTCGAGCTGATGACGCCGCAGGGTAATATCAGTCTGACGATTGAACAACTCGAAAATCGTAAGTCAGAAGCGGTTGAAGCGGGCTTAGGTTCGGGGCACACTGTGTATCTACCCGTGCCAAAAGAAGTCGATTTGAGCCACGGTATTTTGCTACGTAACCTGTCCCAGGGTCAGGATACTCGCAATCCACATGAACTAGGTTAAGGTATGGCATTACTGATCGACGATAGCTGCATCAACTGCGACATGTGTGAGCCTGAGTGTCCCAATCAGGCGATCACTATGGGCGAGGAGATCTATGAAATCGACCCAGACCGCTGTACCGAGTGCGTGGGTCATTACGACAAACCGACCTGCGTGTCTGTCTGCCCTATTGATTGCATCGACCCCGATCCAAATCGCGTCGAATCCAACGACGAACTGTTAGTGAAATTTGCCGTGCTAACGCAAAAAGCTTAATCACATCACCGGACCGAGTGGCAATACAGCCTCTCGGTCAAATTCACCCCATACCCGCCTAAAGCGATCACAACACTTGCATATAAACAGTATGCAACACCATTTAAGCGCATAAATCCGGGCATTCATTACCAGCTTCATAAAAACACTACTTTAGACTGATTTTGGTTTAGAGCTGTCAGCCAAAAAACTGACCGACGGTATTTATTACGTCTTCGCAACCTATAGCTCAAGACATAATGTCGCTTGATAAATCACCATTTTTACAAATGCTGTCACTTTAATGGACTGAGAGTTATTATTTTGACACTTATTTGTACAGTTCAATAATCATCCCAGTAAAAACTCACTCAAGCCCAAATTGTAAATAAAGTGTTACATTTTAGCTTTATGAATTAGGCAAGCCTTAAGCATTAAACTGGGCAGGTTGAAAATACCTTCTACATTGGATTATGTCTCGAAGTCCGTGGAGACATAAAAAGAAAATGGAGTTCAACATGCATAAGAAACATTTAATAGCAGTCGCGGTCGCAACTGGACTTGCTTACTTCCCTGTTAACGCTAATGAATACCAAGCGAATATGGTAAGTGTCCCACAATCTAAAGCCATCAAAGATACTTACATCGTGGTATTCAATACCCCAAGTGTTCTTAATCTCAGTAATAACAATGCCATATCTGACTTTGCTACTCAGCAGGCCGAGAGTTTAGTCAATCAATATGATGTCAGAGTGATGAAAAACTTTGGCAGCGCCCTTAATGGCGTATTAGTTAATGCAAGCCCCCAACAGATTAAAGCCTTGCGTAGCGATCCTAAGGTGAAATACATAGAACAAGATCAAGTGATGTCAGTAACGCCCATGATGGAAGCCAATGCGGACCAACCGAGTCCGACCTGGGGCATAGACAGAATCGATCAGCGCAACTTGCCATTGGATAGCAACTATCACACGGATTACGATGGCTCGGGTGTGACCGCCTTTGTTATCGATACTGGCGTGCTAAATACACACAATGAGTTCGGCGGCCGCGCAAGCAGTGGCTATGACTTTATCGATAATGATTACGATGCGACTGACTGTAACGGTCACGGTACCCATGTGGCGGGGACGATTGGCGGTTCAACCTACGGTGTCGCGAAAAACGTCAATGTAGTGGGTGTCAGAGTGCTCAACTGTTCAGGTTCTGGCAGTAACTCTGGCGTGATTGCAGGGATAAACTGGGTGAAAAACAATGCTTCTGGTCCCGCCGTCGCGAACATGAGTTTAGGTGGCGGCGCCTCCCAAGCCACAGATGATGCCGTCAATGCCGCCGTAGCTGCGGGGATCACCTTCGTCGTCGCGGCCGGCAATGATAATAGTAACGCCTGTAATTACTCTCCAGCCCGCGCGGCGGATGCCATCACAGTCGGTTCAACCACTAGTAACGATTCCCGCTCGAGTTTTTCTAACTACGGGACCTGTTTAGATATTTATGCCCCCGGTTCGAGCATTACTTCCTCTTGGTATACCTCAAATTCGGCCACTAATACCATTAGTGGCACCTCAATGGCTTCCCCCCATGTAGCAGGCGTCGCGGCATTATACTTAGATGAAAATCCTAACCTCTCCCCCACACAGGTGACTAGCTTACTCGCGACGCGCGCCACTGCGGGCAAAGTCACAGATGCTAAGACAGGCTCACCCAATAAGTTACTGTTTTCACTTGCAAGCGATGATGGTGGTTGCGGTAATAATTGCCCCGTCGACGAGACTCCGCTGCAAAACAATCTGGGTATCGCGATCAGTGGAGCCACAGGTTCAGAGGCTTATTACTATATTGATGTCCCCGCAAATGCGGCCAGTTTAGGCATCAACCTCGCGGGGGGCTCTGGCGATGCGGATATTTATGTGAGCCAAGGACAAAAACCGACGACGACCAGCTATCAATGTCGTCCATATCAAAATGGTAACAATGAGAGCTGTAATTTCACCGCGCCTGCAGCGGGTCGTTGGTATGTGATGGTCCAAGGCTATAGTAGCTATGCCAATGCACAACTCACCGCAAGTTACAATCTTGGCAGTGGTGGTGGCTGTACCGATGCAAACTGCTTAACCAATGGCATACCTGTCACGAATTTGAGCGGAGCAACGGCAACTGAAGCCCTGTATAAAATTGTCGTCCCAGCCAATAGTCAACTCAATATTGCGACCAGTGGCGGCACTGGAGACGTGGATCTGTATGTCAAAGCAGGTACAGTCCCAACAACCACCAGCTATGATTGCCGTCCCTATAAAAACGGTAACAATGAAAGCTGTTCGATTACCGTGACTCAAGCGGGAACTTACCATGTGATGTTACGTGGTTATACTAATTATTCGGGTGTTCAACTGAGTGCAAGCTACTAGCGAGTGAATAGGTTCAGTGAGTTTTGAGTCAAACTTAAGCCCACTAAGGTAACGACTTAGTGGGCTTTTTTAGTGGTTTATTCAGAAGGCAATCTCGCTAAATAGCATTAATAGCTTGATTAATAACTTGGAGACTTAGCGAGAATAACCGTTGGTTTCGCTTCGAGTTGCAGACGTTCAATCACTGCGGCGAGCTTTTCAACGCTAAGGCGAATTGGGGTCGGCATACTGGCAAATTCGATGCTGAGCAGCAGGTTTTTCACTTCGAGCCCTAATTCTGTATCCCCTTGAATACTCAGCTTACGCTGGAAGAATAGCGTGTCGGGATCTTCCTTTGCCGCCGCCACTAACACCAGTTCAGCCGAGTTGGCACTAAAGGTCACCTGCGCGTCGGTCAATTTCCTCACTTGCCATTGGCCATTAAAACTCACTTCGAAATCGAGCGCTAAGTCCTCCACCCGGATAGCCACCCATTTATCGGCTAAAAATGTTAGCTCATCGTCCGCCATTTGTTGGGCTAACAGCAACCCCAACAGTTGGCTAATGGCTTTTGCCTTCAAGCTAAAGGGGACTTTCCCAAGGGGGAAGCGTATTAATTTGGGGGTAAAGGTTAACAGTTGCTTAGCAACATTTGCTGAAAAAACAGCGGACATACGGAAATTCCTACGGAAAAAAACACGATATATCTCAGTTTACCTAGATTTTATGATCTTAAACCTGTTTTAAATCAATTCACCGTCATTCAATCTTGCCTACACTCTGCGGCTATTATTTTATCGGGAGCACCATTATGGAGTTATTGTGTCCAGCGGGAAATCTGGCCTCGTTAAAGGCGGCACTACAGGCCGGAGCCGACGCGGTATACCTAGGACTAAAAGATGATACCAATGCACGTTCATTTGCAGGGTTAAACTTCACCCCAGCAAAATTGCAGGAAGCGGCAGAACTAACGCACAAGCAAGGTAAGAAAATCTTTTTAACCTTAAATACTTTCCCTAAGCCAGGTGAAGAATACCGTTGGTATCAGGCTATCGATTTAGCGGCAAAACTGGATATGGATGCCCTAATCGTTGCCGATCTTTCTTTACTCGATTATGCCCATAGGCACTACCCCAAGCTGCCGCTGCATTTATCGGTGCAGGCCAGTGCCACTAACCTAGGGGCACTCAGTTTTTATAAGGAAACCTTTAATATCGCCCGAGTCGTGCTGCCGCGGGTGTTATCCATGAAGCAAGTGCGCGATCTGGCCAAGGTCAGCCCAGTGGATTTAGAAGTGTTCGCCTTCGGTAGTCTGTGCATTATGGCCGAGGGGCGTTGTCATTTATCTTCCTATGTGACTGGCCAATCGCCCAACACCGGCGGTTCCTGTTCGCCCGCGAAGCATGTGCGCTGGGAGGAACAAGGTCAGGACAGACTCACTCGGCTCAATGAGGTGCTTATTGACAAGTCGGGGCTCGATGAGCAAATGGGCTATCCCGTGGTTTGCAAAGGCCGTTATCTCACCGAAGATCAGGACTCGCCCCAGTACTTACTCGAGTCACCGACCAGTTTGAACACCCTAAGCTTACTGCCCGAACTCGCCAAGGCGGGCATAGTGTCGCTGAAAATCGAAGGCCGCCAACGTAGCCCTGCCTATGTTGAGCAAGTCACTAAGGTTTGGCGTCAAGCTATCGATACCTATCTCAATCACCCCGAGCAATTCCAAAGCCAATCCCATTGGGAACAGGCACTGGCAAAGGTGTCCGAAGGGCAAATTACCACTCTGGGTGCCTATGAGCGCAATTGGCAATAACGGTCAATAACAGATAACAAAAATGGATAAAGGAGGAGTGATGAATATTTCCCTAGGGCCGTTGCTATATTGCTGGCAAAAACAACAGGTTATTGACTTTTACCAACAAGTTGCCACCAGCCATATTCCCTTAGTGTATTTAGGCGAAGCCGTTTGTAGCCGTAGACGCGAACTTAAATGGGGTGATTACCTCGAACTGGCACAGATGCTTAAGCAAGCGGGTAAAGAAGTAGTGCTTTCAACACTGGCGTTAATCGAATCCCCCTCTGAATATGCGGAGCTGAAACGCCAAGTCGAAAATGGCGAATTTATCGTTGAAGCGAACGATATGGCGGCAGTGTACCTTGCCCAAGAACATAAACTGCCCTTCGTCTGCGGTGCGAGTATCAATAACTACAACCGCGCCAGTTTAGATATCTTGCAGCGGTTTGGTATGAAAAGGTTTGTGATGCCAGTAGAGTTATCTAAGTCCTGGCTTAGCCAAGTGATCCAGGAAAAACCCATATTTGAGGTCGAAGTGCTAGGCCATGGTTATTTGCCACTCGCCCACTCGGCACGCTGCTTTACCGCAAGGCATAAACAACTCACTAAGGACAGTTGTCAAACGGTTTGCCGACAATACAGCAAAGGGCTCCTCGCCCAAACCCAGGAACAACAACCCTTGCTGAGGCTCAATGGTATTCAAACCCAGTCAGCCCACTGTTTAGATTTACGCGGTGAAATGGCCTCTATGGCGAAGATGGGGGTCGATGTCTTTAGGGTATCCCCCAGCAGCATGGAATGTATCGCGATGGCCGATAACTTAGTCGACGCACTCAAGGCCCCAGAATCGTTACCCTATTTCCCTCTGAATGCAGAGCAATGTAATGGCTACTGGTTTGGTGAGGCTGGCGTCGCCATTCATATTAGCTAGGCTGTTTTTCAGTCACTGGCACTCTTGTGAAACTGAGCTGACTCAGTAACAGGGCGCCCACCCACCCCAATAAGCTTCCCAGCCCTAGCCACTCTAATAGGGCTGGCCACCATAACGTCGGGCGTGGAAACTGCAGCACCATTTCCTGATAAAAAGGCCTGTCCCCGTCGGTGAGTCCCAAGGATAACTGCGGGGCATAGAGGAATGTCATCATGCTTGTTAGCACCATCAGCGCCAGTAATACCGGTAAAAGGCGAAATGCCGAACGATTAGCAACCACAAAAACTAAATAAAAGATTGCACTTAGGCTGCCAAAATAGAAAAACCATTTCAGCCCTAAAATGTGCAAATGGTACACATTGACCGGAAACAGCCCCACACAGGCTAAGGCTAAAAAAGTGAAGGCTAAGAAGATAAAAAAAGGATACTCCCAGAAAGAAGTCACGTTTTGCAGTGAGGATAGGCAATAAAAAACAACGCTTAAACTGCCAAAAAATAATCCGCCATTGAGAACCACTGCATAGGTAGAATGCCCATAAGTGCCTAGTTCGCTTAGGGTATAGTTTAAAAAGTTAAAGGTTTCTGGCTCGGAACAGTTAAATCCCACGATCGCCACAACCATCCCCAGCAATAATCCAAAGAGACCAAGAAAGCCAAATTTAGTGGCGAGCACTGACCCCTTCTTTATCGTGATACTTGATCTTGTAACAGTCATGAGTAATTTAGCCAAATAGAGGTACTAATAAGGTACATGGAATTGAAAAGATTTAAAGCGGCACACATCCGCTTTATCGGAAAATTTTTACTTTCCGCATCTATATCGACTTTTTAGTCATACTCAGTTGGGGTAAAAAGTGGGCTAAGTATGGCTTAATGCTTCTTGGCTGATATTTTTTAGTCGAATACAAATACGAACAGCCATAAATTATAAAATAGAGCACCTTGCTAAGATTGACTCAATAAAAACACATAACACATTGATTTAAATGAAACTAACCTTAAATAACACCGATAAGCATCGCAACCCTCACTTGATACTGACGCCGAAATAACTATGCTGTTTTGTTGCTTATCTCAAACTAACTAGCGAATCGTTTTACATAGTGGAGCTAAGCGAGTAATCTTCCCCCTTCTCGATTTTGAGCTGAATGAAAATGCACCTTAACTGGCCCTAAAAACGGTTTTGGATGGCTGCTTATTCAAGTTTATTTTGTGCGACTCGTACTTTAAGGTGTACACCATTGGCTACTGAACATAAAAACCGCAACATAAAGACGATACTCACCTTTATCGTCCCTTCGCTGATAGGTCTGCTGCTGTTTATGACCCCTATCAGCTATAACGATGCGATCACTATTCCCATCGCAATCATCTCTAAGGCGCTACAAAGTGCATTGAGTGAGGTCCTAACCTTAATCGTCACGGCGATTGTGGTGACTATGGCATTTGCCTCCCTACTCACCAAAATGCTCAAACCTAAGTTTGTCCTCAATCACCATTTTCTTAATGGCTTACTCAATATCAGCCCCCTGTGGTTAACGACCCGAGTTGTAGGCGCAGTCTTTATTGTGCTGACCTATTTTACCGTCGGCCCCGAAGCGATTCACTCCTCCAGCACGGGTGCGTTAGTGTTAAATGACTTACTGCCCGTGTTGTTCTCGGTGTTTATTTTCGCGGGTATGTTACTGCCATTGCTGCTGAACTTTGGTCTACTCGAACTCTTTGGCACATTGTTAACTAAGATTATGCGCCCAGTGTTCAATTTACCGGGCCGCAGTGCTATCGATTGTATGGCCTCATGGCTAGGGGATGGCAGTGTCGGGATTTTGCTGACCAGCAAACAGTATGAAGCCCGTTTTTATACCCAGAGGGAAGCGGCCGTTATCGGCACCACATTCTCGGCGGTATCCATCACTTTTAGCCTAGTGGTGATCTCGCAGGTTAAGTTAGAACACATGTTTGTGCCCTTCTATTTAACTGTGTGTCTCGCTGGTTTTGCCGCTGCCGTGATTGTGCCTAAGTTGCCACCACTGTCGTGGAAGAAAGATAACTATATCGACGACACCCCGCGCACGCCCGATGATGAGATCATTCCCGCAGGACACGGTGCCTTCTCCTGGGGTTTTGATAAGGCCCTAGAAAAAGCCGCCAGTGCAGGAGGGATCAAAGCCGTTCTAAACGAAGGCGTTAAGAACGTGATCGATATGGTGTTTGGCATTATCCCCGTGGTGATGGCAATTGGTACCACGGCGCTGATCATTGCCGAACATACGCCTATCTTTAATTATCTGGGGATGCCGTTTATCCCGTTACTCGAATTGCTGCATATTCCAGAAGCCACCGAAGCCTCTAAAACTATCGTGGTAGGGTTTGCCGATATGTTTATTCCGTCGATTTTAGCTAGCTCTATCGAATCGGATATGACCCGTTTTGTGATTGCGGCATTATCTGTGACTCAGTTGATTTATATGAGTGAAGTCGGCGCACTGTTGATTGGCAGTAAAATCCCAGTGAACTTTGTTGAGCTGTTCGTGGTATTTATCCTGCGGACCTTAGTGACGCTGCCAGTGATTGCCGGTGTAGCTCACTTGCTGTTCTAAGCGCAAAAACCTTTGAAATATCAAGGGGAGTCAGGTTAACTGACTCCCCTTTTTTATATTCACCTATACACGCACTTATACACGAACAGACAGTTTTGATTATTTAGTGGGACTTAAGCGTACAAACTCCACTCGACACCACACAACTCCCTTTGGGACAAAAGCTCGCTGCGTTTTGCGCGGCATTATCTGCATTTCGGATAAACAAAAATAATTCTAATCACTGAAGTGAACAGTAGTGAGCTTAAGGATGTAATGCTTGGCTAGAGGCTTTGCCTTTACACCATTTCCCGCTGTTATGCTGCTTTTTAAACTCACACATGCTATCCCATCGGCCACTTATGCCACTGTATTGACGACGAAACTCTTTGGTTGATGTGAGCCATGCATCAGGCGAAATGCCTAATTCATTGAGCAATTTGGGCCGTTGATTATCGATATAACCTTTTTTATCAAGGCGAATAGCGCGGCCTGTCCAATCTATCAACTCAAGATAATCAGCAAAATGAAACGGAATACCCATTTGCTCATTCAGGTGTGCTGCACCATCGAATTGGGCAAGAGATTTGTTGGGAATATGAGATTGATTGGTTGAGAAGTCTGTTGGTAATGTTGAGATGTTTAATGTGCTATTGGGTGAGTTTATCAAGTTAATCCGCTCTTGAATCGATGTAAAATCAGAGGATTGCAAAGAGTCGGCAATGCCTGCTCGAATAGGATTTAAATCCACATACATCATGCACGCGAGTAATGCTTGTTCATCTAACAGCGCTTGCGACTTAAATCGGCCTTCCCAGAAGGCACCTTTACACTCATCTTCACGATTCGCTTTACGGGCAATTTCTTCATTTAAACAGCGCATAAACCAGCTGATGCTACTCAATCGTTCATGCCACTCAGTAAGTAAGCCATCAAGCAACATGACTTCACCGTCGATTAAGGCATCACCATTCATATACTTAGTCGCGACAGCGTGGCCCTTAGTAACTTGACACCAGCGGCTGATAATATCTTTTTGACTTAAGGATTTGGCCTTATCGACATCAATTT
>Ga0210009_1000037_pt1 | contig 158839 bp, 97 predicted proteins | sample CryGeyCG2114_065_FD_185457 | JGI IMG/M metagenome (GOLD analysis project Ga0210009, IMG submission 185457) | Groundwater microbial communities from aquifer - Crystal Geyser CG12_big_fil_rev_8/21/14_0.65 (SPAdes) (version 2) | ecosystem: Environmental > Aquatic > Deep subsurface > Groundwater ...
AAGTATCCCCGAAAGGGATGCAACGAACGAAAGAAGGAGGTCAAAACCGAATGAAGAAACTTATGGGAGCGGTCCTAGCGTCCGCCCTGATGTTTCCGGTAGGCTCGGCCAACGCGGCGGAGCTTCTTAAGAACCTGAAGGTCTCGGGAAACCTGGACTGGCAGTTCAACTCCGCCCGCAACGTGCAGGACTTCAGCTCGGCCGCTGATGACGCAATCAGCAATGCCGGGATGCGCACGATGCTGCATGGCGACTGGGACGTGCTTGATGACGTCCACGCGAACGTAACCCTGCGCAAGAACGACACGCAGTGGGGTTCGGTAGCTTCAGCCGGTCAGGGCGCGGGAACCAGCCAATCGGTCACCGCCGCGGGCGGGGTGCTCGGCAACACGTACATCGATCGAGCCAACGTCACGATCGACAAACTGTTCGGCCACCTCGACACCACGGTCGGCCGTCAGTGGTACGGCCAACCGGGCGACCTGATCTGGTACGTCGGTCCTCGTGACGAACAAACGCAGGACGTCCAATCCATCGATGCGGTCCGCGTTAAGACCGAGAACGATTGGATGATGTTCGACGGGGTGGCCGGCATTATGACCGGCTCCACGCTCGGCTCGGGCGCGGGCGCCGCGGCGGACGCGCACACCGACATCAAGGGCTTCAACCTTTGGTGGAAGGGTCTCCCCGTGAAGGTCAACACCTTCGTGTGGAACCGTGTCGCGCATCTGGCCGCCGCCGGAAACCCCGGCGCGGTTGCCAGCGCGAACGACAACCTGTACGTCTACGGCGTGAAGTTGCGCGGCGAGGCGGCGGGCGGTTGGTTCAACCTCGACCTCGCGAAGAACGCGGGCGAATGCCGCAACGCAACAGCGGCGTCGACGCGCTGCGGCGTCAGCGCGGGAGCGGAGATCCTGTCGTCGAACTACACCGGACACGCGGCGCTGTTGGAGCTCGGCTTCAACGGCGACGTGGCCAACGTCGGCGGAATCGCTCCGTGGGCCAGCTTCGGTTGGGGCTCGGGTCAATCCGACAGCCAGTCAGGAACGCAGGATATGTTCTACGGCATCGGATCCGATTGGCGCCCCGGCGTCATCAACCGACGCTTCACCCTCGCCGGCACCGCCGCGGGACCAGATGCGCTCGGCTCGATCGCGCCGGCGGCCGCGAACACTGCTGTGGGGACCAACGGTCTCTCGAACCGCGTGGTTTGGGGACTCGGGACGAACTTCACCCCGGCAGCGCTCGACCAGTTGACGGCCGGCGTGCAGTTGTGGGACTACCGCCTGCAGCGCAACGACACCAAGAACGGCCAGACGCCCGCAGCGGCGGCCGGCAACAAGCATCTCGGAACCGAGCTCGCCCTCACGGCGAACTGGCGGCACTCGGAGAATGTCTCGTTGAGCGCCGGTTGGGCCCGCTACTTCACCGGCGGGTTCATCAAGGAGCAGGTGGCGGCCGACAGCCCGGCGACGTTCGTCTACTCGGACATCTCGGTTAAGTTCTAACCGCAGATCCAACGATCAAAGAACCCCCGGCGCTCGCGCCGGGGGTTTCTTTTTGCCGAAATGCCGTCTAACCTAAAAGGCAATTTGCTAAATTAACCCCGCATGAAACGCCCGCTTCTTCTGACCCCGCTGCTCGCCTGCGTTTTGGCTGCGCCCGCGCGCGCCTCTAAACTCGACATCAGCACCGAATACCGCCTGCGGGCGCTTTCCTACACCAATCTCAACATCGACGCACAGCAGGCCAACGACCGCTCGATGCTCTCGCAAAGCGCGCGGCTCGCCTTCGCCATTAAGGACATCACGCTGAGCGACCACAAGGCCGAACCGGAGACCATGGACCTCGTCATCGGCTTCCGGGCCCTCGGCATCGCCGATTCCACGAAAACATTCTCGGCCCCTTTCGCCAGGATCGCCGACCAATACCCGAACGCCCGCTTCTTGCCGTTTCTGGAAAACGCCTTCGTGCGGGTCAAGAACCTCGGAGGGAAGAACTGGACGCTCTCGGCCGGACGCCAGAACTTCTCGCTCGGCTCCGGCCTCCTGCTCGATGACAACGGCGGGGGACTCACCGGCGTGCGCGCCCAGGCCGAACTGCCGTGGGGGGGAGTGCAGACCCAAGGCTTCGCCTTCGTCGCCCGCAACGCCTGGGGTCAGGCCAACGCGCTCAACCTGTTCGGCGCCTCGTTTGAGAAGCGCGGCGCGGACGGCGTCTGGGAATGGAACCACCTACTCGAGAAAGACCGCGGAACCCAGTTCTCCGAAGTGACCGGCTGCGGCGTCTCCGGCTGCCTGGTCGGCCAAGTCACCCGCTACTTCTCCAGTATCCGCTACCACATGCGCTTCCACTCGATCATCTTCGAAGGGGAGGCCGCAATCGAACGAGGCGCCGCCAACCCCACCGGGCCGGCCCCACTCGGAAACCACATCACCTACAACGGAAACGCCCAGGTGGTGAAGGCCAAGTGGAAGCAGACCTTCTATAAGGACGTTCAAGGGATATCGCGAGTCGTTTTGGCCCGCGGATCCGGAGACGACCCCGGGACCCCGACCACCAACGAGGCCTTCTTCCCGTCCCATGGGAAACGCTACGACGGCCTCGAGCGCACCGGATTCGGCCAGTTCTACGCAGCGACCCCCTACGACGCATTCGGAGGGCAGAGCACAGCCACCGTCAGCGGCCTCCAGAGGGGCGCCAGCGGCATCATAACCGTGGGCTTCGGGCTCACCCCTCCTTCCTACAAGGGCTGGGTCGCCGAATTCGACTATTTTTTGTACCAAGCCGAGCGTAATACCGCCGCCCCGAGGACCTTGGGCTCGGAATTGGACCTGACGCTGCGCTACGACTTCCGCGAGCGCTTCCAAATCCACGCCACCGCGGCCTTCTTCCGCTCCGGCCATGCCACCGTCTTCGAGAAAAACACCGCCAAACGCTACATGCTAGAAGCCGTCGCCCGCTTCTAGATAACGAGACCGTTTCTCCACTTTGTGGCATAGAGTGGAACAAACTTGGCCGTCTGACCGCTTAAAACCACTTTTCACCTATCCAGGCTGACTCTCTCCGAGCTTGCCGTCTCAAAAATAGGGCGATTCTTTGCCACAGGGAGAAACGGTCTCGTAATGGTCTCGCAATTGATGGGAGTTATCCTGGAGCTTATCCACAATCCCTTGACTTGAACGTGGCATTAAAAACTTAAATTAAAGTCTTATGTCATGACTTAAACCGCTGGGGTGACATTACTTATGCGACGAAAAGCCCCTGGAGTGTTATCCGGTATTTGTCCACAGCGAGTTGACTCTAATGACAACTAGTGGCATAATTGAAGCATGAGCCCGGGAGACGCGGCCGCGCACCGCCTTCGAATTCAGCTGCCCAGCGGCGCCTCATTCGAGGCCGAGGGGAGCCCGGGATTCATTGCCGCCGAACGCCAGGAGTTCATCGCGCTTCAAGCGGGCCGCCGCGGCACTTCGGCAGCAGCGGAGAGCGGACCGGATGCCGGAGAGCCGGCCTGGGAGACCCTGCTTGAATCCAGCGGACAGAAGCTCGCCATGAGGGCGAAGCTCCGGGGGGAGCGGGGGGAGAGGGACGCCTGCCTGATCCTGCTCGCAGCCGCCAGAACCCTATTGCGAGAGCGCCGCCCCACCGCGGCCCAGATCGCACGCTGGCTCCGGGCTTCCGGCTACCCCATAGCGCGCGTGGATCGCGCCATCCAGGCCTCGATCGACCAGGGCGAGATCCTGGCCTCCGGCAGCCGCAGAGCGCGGCGCTACGAACTCTCCGGCCCCGGCCTCGCCAAGGCCTTTCGCCTCGGTCGCCAACACGCCGCATTCATAGACCCCAGCGGCACAGCGAAATAGCTGTTTTTCGATAAATCATTCCAGCACGCCCGGCCGGCAACTCCGGTCGCGGATTATTGTTTTTCAACATACTCATTGACCCTTGAATCCGTCCGTGGGCTCCGGAAATAGAACTCCTAGCGCTGGGAGTGAACCGCTGCCGAACCCATTACGGACACAAAATCCGGCCTACGATTATCGATAAGCGCAGACGACCCGGCCGCGCTGAAGCCCCATTCAGAACCGAGTTTTGACGCCGGATCCGGCTGGCGGGAGCCTCCCCCTGCAGGATAATACTACTTACGATAATATATATTATGTTACATTGGCACAAGGGACGACCGTTTTGGATTGGGCTCGAAATGGACTTCAATAATATTTATTTCTACATATAAATTAACTACTTTTTGTTGAAACCTTAGTCGGTTTATGAGAATTTCAAAGTTAGCAGTCTCGGGCATTGGGAGATCCGGGGCACAGGCACATCATTTATCGAATATCGGAGTCAGCAGCAGGGCAGCCGGGGGCCTGGAGCAGGCGAGCGACCGACCCGGAAGCGCCCTTAAAAAAACCATCAGAGCCGGAAGGCCGGAAATCGATAAAAAACTGAAGTTACTGATATTCGATATCTAAAACACAAGGTACTGGGACCCCTGTAGATCGAAACACCAAAAGGGACTCCCCCCGCACCGGCTCCCAAAACGGGGCTGCGAACGGCGATTCAAAAGACCATGAGGCTCAAAAAGAGGGATCTCGAAGAAAAAGGAGATATATCGACATTCGATACTCTATTCCCAAGGTATCCTACCCCCTGGAAACCCGGATTCGGATTCCGCTCAAAAACACCATGAGGCCGCGCGGACCCGATCGAGCTCAAAAGTAGGCTTGGCTAAAAAAACCATGAAGAGCTTCGCGGTGAAAAACCCAACGCACACTCGATCGAAAAAACTAAAGGGCCGCGACACGCAAAATGGCGCCGCGGCGCTGCTCTGGGCTTCATGGTTTTTTGACCCTCGGGGGAACGAAAAAGCTCAAAAATTGAGTTTAAACCGCCAGGTACCTGGACACCCTGGAAAATAAAACATCGAGTTATTGTTTATCAATATTTCTGATTTTTTGGGCAGAAAAAAACCGCGAGCCCCGATCGGAGCGCGCGGATCTAAAAAAAATTGGGGGAAAAAACCCTAAAGCGATTCCGGGAAAGACGCCGTCGAGGCCTCTATGTCTTTTTCGGTCTCTCCCCCCTCCTCACGCGCGGCGGGATCCGGAAGGAAGATGCCGAAAAAGATAATCGCGTACGCGCCGAGGATCAAAATCGGGGAAAGAGTCGAGGCCCAGTTGCGTCCGGAGGGATCGGTGAGCGTCAAGATGAAGAATCCTAGCGCGAGAACGGCGATTCCGCCGCCGATCACCTTTTTCCCCCTTGCCGACAGGCGCTCCACCTCGGTTTCCCAAGCGTCCGCGTCTTTTTCCAAGCGGGACGCGTCATGCGATGCAGGCGCGTCCGCGCCGCCGGCGGCGGCGTGATGGCCTTTCTTCTTTTTATTTTTGTTCTTGCGGCGCTTGCTCATACGATCAGGCGATAGTATAGCCCTTTCGCGGTCTTTTTCTCCACGCAAGCGCGAGGAGGGCGCTCCACGAGGCCAAAGAAAGCGCGAGCCCGGTATAAAATCCGCCCGGGCCGGGCTTCCACGGGCTTTCGTAGTGTTTCGGCGCGCCGCCGGCCGCGCTGTACCAAAGACTCAGCCCCTCCTGTCTTAGCCCCGGAGCCTCTTCCCGGGTTCGCGAGAGCCAACGCCGGATCCCGTAGCGCTTCATCAACGCGGCGCGTTCCTCGACGGGAGCGGAAATCAGCGCGTCGATCACGCGCCTCGTCGGCGATGGAATCAAGGGCTCGAAGGCCCCGTTCCCATCGTAAAGATGATAGACGGCGTTCGACAGGCCGAACAGCTTCTGCTTGTAGGTTTTATAAACCGAGGCGCGGAACTCCGCGAAGGCCGGATCGTCGCTTACCTGGTCTAAATGCGCCCAGACCTCCAAAGAGGGCGCTTGAAAGAACCGCTCCCCGGGGTGTTTCTGAAGAAACTCGACGAGCGGTCCTTTCTTTCCGTAATCCGATTTCAAGATGACGGGATAAAACCCGACCCCGTAGGCCGTTAGTTCGACGATCACCGCCGCCGCGGCCGCCCATCGCAGCCGGCCTTTCAAGGTCTCCACCCCTGCGGCGGCCAACGGCATCGCGGCCAAAGTGAACAAGAATGAGAATCGCGCGGGCCCCCGGAGATAATGCAGCGGCAAAAAGGAACTCCAGAGCGCCTCCGAGAGCCGTGTATGCCTTCCCAAGACCAGAATCGCCGCCCCCAGGATAAACGCCGCGTAGAGGGCCTTCTCGCGCCGCTTGGCGGCCAGAAATCCGAGCAAAGCAAGCCCCGCGGCAAACACCCCGAGATACAGCGTCCGGTGCGGGACATAGCGAATCCCCCCGGCGTCCTTCATGTTTTCGACGTAGCGCGATTCGAAGGTGAAGGTCTTCTTCCCTTGCGGGGACTCCCAGATCACTTGCTGCCGGTAAGGACGCGGGGTCTGACGGTAAAAATCCCAGCGCCGGGCGACTTCCGGGTGAAGGATTCCCAGCAGCTGATAGGGGCGCAAAGATTGCCCCGTCCTCTCGGCCTGCGCGAGCCCGCGCTCCCCGCGCGCGGAAACCGCGGCGAGTTGGGCGCCGGGAATCCAAAGCACCGCCGATAGCGCCAGCGCTCCCGCCGTCCCCTTCCAGGAACCGCGCCCTCCGAGAACCCAGCACGCCGGAATCAGAAACGCCCAATACGGGGGGTAGCCGGCGAAGAGCGCCCACGCCGCAGCCGCGGCGAACAGCGCCGGCCTGCCGGCGAACAACAGCAGCATCGGCGCGTGCAGCACCACGCCGATCATGTTGGGAAATTGGAGATAGGCGACCGCGAATCCGCCCAGGCTCAGCACCGCCGCCCCCGCAGCGGCAGCGGGGCGGGAGGCTCGCCTGGACCGCAGCCACAGATACGCGAACACCGCCCCCGTTGTCTGCTGAAGCCAGAGGAACCAGCCGAGAGCGTCCGCGTAATCGAACAAATGAAACAGCGCGGCGAACGGGTGCAGCGTCCCCGTCTGCATGTTCGCCCACAAGGGAATCCCGAAATACGAATACGGATTCCAATGCGGATAGAGTCCCCGCTGCAAAAACTCCGTTGAGAGAACCCGCCAGGGGAACGAGATATGCGTCAGGTCGTTGTGAAAATAAACCCCGCCTCCGAAAAGAACCGGCGCGTGCAGCACCGCCACGGCGACGGCGAGCGCCGCCGGAGCGAGAGCGTCCTTACGCCGCATCCCGCCGGGGACGCGCGACGATCAGAAATTCCCGTGCGAGAAAACGGTCGAGCGGCCGGTGAAGCAGCAGGCCGAAATACAGCGCGCGCTTCCACGACGGAGCGGGGCGGATCGGAAAATCCACGGGGAGCGACCCGCCGTAAAGTCCCGGCAGCAGCCGTTTCGCGTTCGGCACGCAGCGCACGCGCGCGTCCCAGCCGGCCAAAAAGGAGCCCTGTCCGGCGGGCTTGAGCACCGTCGGCCCGTAGCGGTCGAAGAATTCGATCCCGCCGCAGGATCCGAGAAAATATTCCTTGGAGTACAACTCCGAGTCGACGGGCTTCCCGGATTCAGCGTTCATCGCGAACCAAATCGTCAAGCCGCTCCCGGCGGCGAATGAGACGCGCGCGCCCGCCGTCGACGAGGAGCTCGGCGGGACGGGGACGGCTGTTGTAGGTCGAACTCATCGAGAAGCCGTAGGCCCCCGCCTCGCCGATCGCGAGCAGGTCCCCCGGCTCGGGCTCGACCATTTCCAGCCCGTGTACGAAACGATCCGCGGTCTCGCAGACCGGGCCGACCAGGTCGAAGCGCACACGGCGGCCGCGCCGCGGCGTCACTGCGGCGATCGTGTGCGCCGCCCCGTACAGCGCCGGCCGCAGCAGGTCGTTCATCCCGGCGTCGACCACGACGAAGCGTCGCGCCGTCGTTTTCTTGCGGTAGAGGACTTCGGTCAACAGCACCCCTGCGGGGCCGACCAGCCAGCGGCCGGGCTCGATGACGAGAGTCAATGGGCGACCCACAAGCCGCCGCGTCAGCGTTCCCGCAAAGCGCTCCAGGTTCATGGTCTTGCCCGACGCGTACGGGATGCCCATTCCGCCGCCGATGTCCAGGTAGCGCAGATTCGCCCCCTTCCCCTCGATCCGATCCACAAGCCCGAGAAGGTGGTCCAACGCCTTGCCGTACGGGGCCGGGTCGACGATCTGGGAGCCGAGGTGGCACTGGACGCCGACTGGAGCGAGCCAGCGCGAACGCAGCGCGCGTTCATAGAGCGCCGCCGCCTCCGGGGCCTCGACGCCGAACTTATTCTCGACGGTGCCGGTGGTGATGTGATGATGCGTGTCGGCCTTCACCCCGGGATTCACGCGGATCGAGAACGGAGCCCGCGTCTTAAGGCGCTTCGCGACCGATTCGAGCGCGGCGAGCTCCTCGCCGGACTCGACGTGGAACGCGAGGATCTTCCGGCGCAGCGCGGCCGCCATCTCGTCGCGGGTTTTGCCCACGCCGGAAAATACGATCTTGGACGGATGGAATCCCGCACGCCCCGCGCGGATCAATTCGCCGCCCGAGACGATGTCGGCGCCCGCGCCTTCGTCCGCGAGCAGCGCGCAGACCGCCCGGTTGGAATTCGCCTTGAGCGCGTAGCACACGAGCGAGTCCCGCCAGCTGACCGCCCGCACAAGCCGGCGGTAGCGCTCGCGGATCGTCTTAGCCGAATAGACGTAGAGCGGGGTCCCGTGCTTGCGAGCGAGCGATTTCAGGGAGACGCCGTCGAGCTGCATCCGCTCATTCTAGAATAATGAGACGGTCGGAGCGCTAGATCAACTCGTCGCCCCAAAGCGCGTCCAGAAACTTGCGCCATGGGTAGATTTTGATTCCTTCCATGCGCCGGGACTCAGGGACGAGGGATACGACCGCGTAATCCTTGACTTTTCCCTCCTCCCGCAGGGCTTTGAGGCCCCGCAGATGGCGCCCCGAAACCTCGTCCGAGGACTTGAACTCGAGCGCCAGGCGGTCGCCGAGGACGCAGTCCACCTCGAAGCCGGAGGTGCTGCGCCAATACTGGAGCGGAATTCGCTTGCGGCGATAACTGAGATAGGCGCGAAGTTCCAAGAACAGGAAGTGCTCGAAACACTTCCCGAATAGCTCGCTGCGCGGTTTGATCTCTCCGCGCCGGGAGAGTGCGTTGACTACGCCGATATCGAAGAAGAAGAACTTGGAACGCGATATCGCCTTGCGCCGCCGCGTCGCCCGGAAGGCCGGGACCTCGAAGCCGACAAGCGTATCCTCCAGAATCGCGACATAGTTGCGTACGGTCCGCGCCGGGACGCCGCAGTCACCGGCGATTCCCTCATAGTTCAACTCCTCGCCGCACTGGATCGCAGCCACATCCAGAAACCGGGCGAACTGTTCCACCTTGCGCGTCAGGGCCTCGGCCACGACCTCCTGACTGAGATAGAGGTTCGCGTAACCGTGCAGTCCCTCACGAAAGTCACGGCCGGCGTGAATGCGCGGGATGCCTCCGCGGTTGAGGTAGGTGATGAGATCGAATCCGGGGATCTCCCTTGAGCAAAGCGGAAACAAATGCGCCTCGCGCGCGCGCCCGCCCAAAAGATTGACGCCGCCGTGCCGGAGCTTGCGGGCGCTTGAGCCCGTCATCAGGAATCTCAAGCCGCGCGACTCGATCAATCGATGGACCTCATCGAGCAGCGCGGGCAGCTTTTGTATTTCGTCTAGCACAACGAGCCCTTTATGCTCCGCCAATTCCTCTCCGAGCGTCCGTGGTCTGCGCGCCAGCCGCGTGAACACATCCGAATCCAAAAGGTCATAGACCTTGGCGTTCGGCAGTTGAAGCCGGATGAGGAAGGATTTTCCCGTAGACCGGGGGCCGAACAGGAAATGATTTCCCCCTTTCAACAGATTGGGAAGCGAGAGTACGCGAGGGTAAAATGGGGCTTTTTCCATTCCGTATATATAATACCGTTTATCATAATAATCCGCAACATATATGCTGAAAAAATCATCTAGAAAAGAGGACCTAGATACACGTAGAAAACCCCGTCCCCGCTCGAGGTCGTGCGCCGCGCGTAGTCGAAGTGGATCACCAGCGGGAACAATTGCAGGATGAAGGTGTGAATGCGTAGGCCGGCGCCGTAGGAATGGCGCAAATCGGCCCACCGGGAGTTCGTTAACTGCACCCGCGACTCCCAGACATGCCCGACGTCGGTGAACAGGGCGGCGGAGATCGATTTGAAGTAGAAATCGGGGAAGATGTACCACATGTAATAGTCCAAATTCGACCACAACGGAATCCGCCATTCGGCGGTCCCGATCGCCCCGGTGCGCCCGAGGTCGTTGACCGTACTGCGCCCGAAGCCGCGAACCCCGCCGATCCCGCCGAGGATGAATTGATTGGGGTCTCGCCCCAGTTGATGGATTCCGAACCCGCGAAGAACGAATGCGCTCAAACCCCCGGTTGGAACATACTGCACGCCTTCGGCGAAGAACGAATCGCGGTCGACGTTTCCGCCGAGCACTTGCGCGTTCACCGACGCGCCGATCCGCGCCCGCTGACCGGCGGTCGCGACCAGATAGCGCCCGCGCACGGTGTCGCGCACCAGTTGGCCGGAAAAGGTCCGCGCCTCTTGTCGAACGGTGCTCGCGAGCCCGTCAAAGTCGAGCCGCCCGGTCGCCGAAACGACCGTAAGGTCCAGCCGGTGAAAGCGATCAAACGGATAGCTCGCGCGCAGAAACTGCAGGTGGGAGCTCTCGTCGCCGGTGAGCCCCGTCGCGTCGTCGAAGGAGTCCTGCCGCAGGCGGCCGATCGCCCCGGCTCCGAGGCCGGTGCGCCAGCGGTTGTAGGAATACTGAGTCCCGTAATCGAGAAAGCCCGCGCCGGACCCGTAGCTGAGCAGCGAGGTCGCCTGGTGGCGGCCGAGCAGATCCGAGCCCTGCCAAAAGCTGGTCCAGAACAGCCCCCCGTTCGACGAGTAGAAGAACGCGGGCAAGAAGAGGTCCGTCGTAAACGGGGACTTCGCCGCACGCCCGACGCCGACTGCGGGGCCGCTGGACGCGGCGACGATTCGCCCGTCCCCTCCGGCCGCCGCGAGTCCCGCCGAGTCCGCCTCTTCCCCGAAGCGGGACCGCTCGCCCCGGTACAAGCGGAGGCTCCCTTTTCGAAACCCCGCGAAAAATAGACTTCCGTCGGGCGCGTAGGCGGGCGTGTATACTGCTCCGATCGAGCGCGTCAGCCGCCGGGAAACCCGCGTGTCCAGATCGAGTTCATAGGCCTCGTAGAACCCGCCCCCCTCGAGACAGAACAGGACCCGCTTCCCATCGGAGGAGACCACGGGGTCGCGCGCCGCACCCGGAAGATCGACGAGGCGCTCCACCGGCCCGCCGTTGGCGGGAACCCGGTAGAGACGCCGCTGGTACAGCATCGGTCCGCCGGGAACCTCGATCTCCGAACTGTAAATGAGAGTGCGCCCATCCGGCGTAAACACCGGCGTCTGGTCGTCTTGCGGATCGTCGGTGATGCGGCGCGTCTTTCCGGAGGCCCGGTCGATGACGAACACATCCGTGCGGGAATCCTTGAGCCCCGAAAAGGCGATCTCCTTTCCGTCGGGAGAAAACGCAGGCTGGTTCACGGCCTGAAACCCCGGGACGGGAAGTCGCTCGTAGCGTCCCCGCTCACGGTCGTACAGGTAAATCGAATCACGGTGATTCTTCGTTCCCGCGAAAGCCAGCCAACGCCCATCGGGGGAGACGGACATCACCCGGGATTTGTTGGTGAAGTTTCCGAGGTGGATGCTCTCGACGCGCGTGTCGTGCGAGACCAGCTTCCGTTCGCGTCCGCTCGCGAGATCGCGCTCGACGATCGACGGCGGAAATCCGTAGCGTGTCGTCAAATAGATCACCGCTTTCCCGTCGGGCGTCGGCGTCGGAGAGCTGTTCTCCTCGGGGATGTCGTTATCGGTCGGGGTCAGGGCGTCGCCGTAAGCTTCCGGCTCCAGCAGGCGCTCCCGCTTCACGATCCGCGTCCAACGCTCGCGCGCGTATTCCCGCCATTTCCGGTCGAATTGAAAAACATCGAGCCCCGTCACTTCGAAAAGCACCGCGCTCGATTCGAACCGGGATTCAAACGATCGGATCAGTTTTTGCACGCTGCCGGGACCGAATTCGGCTTCCATAAACTCCAGCACGGCGGAACCGCTCTCGTACGCGAGACGCACCTGATGCGGCTTCAAATGGCTGAAATGCTCGAGTTTGTAGAGCGGGATAAGGCCCTCGGAGGTGGCCGCGTCGCGAATGAGCACCTCGCCCGCCGTGTCGTCGAGTCCCCACGAATAGAACTCCGCCATGCCCTCCATCATCCACAGCGGATAGACGATGGTCTTGAGGATTCGCGCCGAACGCCAAAAGCCCTCGATGAGCAGATGAAATTGGAAGATGTGCGCCAGTTCGTGCGTCGTGACCGTGTCGAGCCAGGCGCGCGATCCGTCGTTGAAGACGATGAAACGGTTCTTCAGCGCCTCGGTGACGCCACCGGTACCGTCCCCGACCTCGACGATGCTTGATCGCTGCATGTCCGAGAGCGAGGCGTAGAGGAAAAACGGCTTTCGCTTATCGTTCTTCCAGGAAACCCCCAGCGAGGCCGAAATTCGCCGGTAGGAACGCTCCAGGATCTCCGCGGCGAACGGCGCCAGCGGCTCGGAGTCCTCGTAATAGTGGACGTCAAAGTGCTCGGTGGAAACGACCTTCCAGTCGAAGTCCCGGTTCTTGACTTGATTTTGGCCGAACGCCTGCGCCCGGGTCTGAGGCGCGGCCAGCGCCGACACCAGAAGCAGCGCCGCCGAAAGGCGAACGATCGTGATCAGTCCCCGTCGGTATCGCCCGTCAACAACTGTCCGAGCGTCAGCGGCGGCGCTTCCTTCATGTAGCGCTGCACGCTTTTGCGTTCCTGAATGGCTTCAAACCGGCGGATCGACAGGGAGACCTCGAAGGTGCTGTTGAGAATGCCGACCACGATGCCCGAGACCTCATCGCCGACCTTCGGCCAGATCGGGGGAAGCATCTCCCGCTTGTCCGGACGCGCGCGCGTCGGATCCCCGCCCTCGACCTGCAATTCCCGCACGGAGCAAAACGCTTTGTCGCCCTTCGCGAGCTCGATGCGGACGCCGTCCTTTAGAACCTCGACGACCTTGCCCGCGACGACCTTCTTCAGGGGATAGCGTTTGCGCACCGAATCGGCCGGATGCGCCTGCAGCTGCTTGAGACCGAGCGAAACCTTTCCGGTTTCTTCTTCGATATTGAGGACGCGAACGCGGAGCTTCGCCCCGCGCTTGATCTTCTTCTTGGCCTCTTCGGCGTCCTTCCACGCGACGTCCTCGTTGCGAACCAGTCCGTCCAGTCCGCCGACGTCGATGAAAACGCCGTGCTCGTTGACGCGCATCACGCGTCCGATCCGGACCATGCCCGATTTGAGCTCCCTCAAAAGTTTCAGGCGACGCTCCTTCGCGTCCTCTTCCAACACCGCGCGCCGCGAAAGAATCACTTGCCGCTTTTCCTTGTTCAGCTCAAGGATGTAGCAGCGCACGCCGGTCCCGACGAGTCCGTCCGGTTTGCGAACCGGCCGGAGATCCGACTGAGAGGAAGGCATGAATCCGGAAACGCCGTTGACGTCCACGAGGAATCCGCCCTTGATCGCGGACGTGACCTTCCCGCGCACGCGTGCTTTCTCTTCGAAAGCCTTCGCGATCTGGTCCCATCCGAGCCGCGCGCGGGCCTGCGCCGTCGACATTTGCGTCGGCGTGTCGCCGCGGCCGCGCTTGACCAGCAGGACCGGGATGCGCTTGCCGGGCTCGGGGATCTGTCCCTCCGGAAATTCGGTTGCGGAAACGAACGCCTCGCTCTTCTCGCCCACGTCGACGAGAACCTGTTCCTTTCCGGACTGGATCACCTTGACCCAAAGCACTTCCCGGTTCTTGAGCTTGTCGTCCACCGCATCCTGCTCTTTGAGCAGGGATTCCATCGTCTGTTCTTCCTCGCCGGACGCGGCTTGCGCGCGGGGGTCGAGGTCTTTCGTGTCGCCAATCATCGTCCTTCCTCTCTCTATCGTTTCACTATATGAAATTCGTCTCTATCTTGTTGCGCCTTCGATCCCCGCTTTCCGCTTCGAACGGATCAACTTCAAAATCTCTTCGGCCGTTTCCACCATCGTCATTTTCGTCGAATCGATAACGATCGCGTCCTTTGCCTGCGTCAGCGGATTGATCTTGCGCTGCAGGTCCCCGCGGTCGCGCTGAATGATCGCATCAAGAATCTTATCGTAGTCGGCGGGCTTCCCTTGCTGGCGCAGCTGCTTCGTGCGGCGCTTCGCCCGCTCTTCGATCGAGGCGTCAAGATAGACCTTGAAATCCGCGTCCGGAAAGACGTTCGTGGTGATGTCGCGTCCTTCCATGACGATCGATCCGTCTTCCCCGAGCTTGCGCTGCATGTCCCGCAGCAGGCGGCGCACCCCGCCGGCTCCGGCCACGATCGACGAATTCTTGCTGACTCGTTCCTCGCGAATTTGAGTGGTCACTCCTTTGCCGTCGATGTGGGTCCGGATCACCACGCCTTCCCCGACCGTCCGGAACTCCCAGGTCAGGCGCTTCGCCAGACGGGTGAGCGCGTCCCCGTCCGTCGGATCGATCCCCTCTTCGAGAGCCTTCCAGGTCAGCGCGCGGTACATCTCGCCCGTATTGATGAAGCGAAATCCCAATTCCTTGGCGACCATCGTTCCGATGGTGGACTTGCCGACGCCGGCAGGACCGTCCATCGCGATGACGAGTCCGCTGCGCGCGCGTTTCCCCTTGGAACGAGCCGACTTCATCGAGAGAGCGCCTCCTCGCGCCGTTCCCGTCCGGAGAACAGCCCTTCGATTTTCTTGAGCGCGAGCAGCAGGAACTTGTTTTGAGCCGCGGACCCGACCGAGATCCGAACGTGACGCGTCAGTCCGTATTCGTCGAGCGGACGCACGATCACGCCGCGCCGCAGCAACTGGCGAAACAGCTCGGCTCCGGGGATCGGGGTTTCGACGCAAAGGAAATTAGCCGTCGAGGGGACGCAGTGCAGTCCCATAAATTCCAACGCCGACGCCAAGGCTTCGCGATTCTTCGCTGTTTCCCGCACGCAGCGCCGGAGAAAAGCCTTGTCTTCCAGCGCGGCGAGCGCGGCCGCCTGGGCCGGCAGATTCACGTTGAACGGCATCCGGATGCGGTCGATCCACGACACCAATTCGGCATTCGCGAATCCGAGCCCCACGCGCAGCCCCGCGAGTCCGTACGCCTTGGAAAACGTGCGCAGAACGATCAGGTTGTCGTGTTTAGGCAGGAACTCCAGCGTGCTTTCCGGATAGTCTTCCAATCCGGTCGCGTAGTGATAGTACGCCTCGTCTAGGATGAGCAGACAGTCCTTCGGGAGGGAACGCAAGAGCGAGGAGACTTCGGCGCGCGTATTGTAAGTACCGGTCGGGTTGTTCGGCGAAGCGACGAACATCATTTTCGTCTTCGGCGTCACCGACCGCGCCATCGCAAAGAGGTCGTGCTTTAAATTCTTCATGGGCACCGACACGACTTTCGCGCCCATCATTTCCGATTGCTGCCTGAACCGGATAAACCCGCAATCGGAACACACCACCTCGTCCCCGCGTCCGGCGAAGGTCTCGCAGAGCAGGCGAATGATTTCATCGGAACCGTTTCCGACGATCACTTGCCCCTCGGCGACGCCCGCATGACCGGCGGCGGCGCGGCGTAGCAGAGGACTGGCCCCCTCCGGATAGAGCCAGACGTCTTTCGCGGCCTTGCGCTGCGCGGACAGCGCTTTCGGGGAGGGTCCCAAGAAACTCTCGTTGGAAGCCAACTTGACGACCCGCTTGAGACCCAGTTCGCGCTGGACTTCCTGGATCGGCTTTCCGGGAAGATAGGGTTTCGCGCTCCGGAGTTCCGTACGCACCTGTTTTTCGATATTCATCGCGGCACCCCCGCAAACGCCATCATGTTGCGCTTCGTCCCGTCGCGGCGAAAGGAGAAAAAATCCTCTTCGCGGCAACGAGTGCACAGAGCCGAAACCCCGATGCGGTCGGGAGCGAGTCCGGCGTTTTCGAGTTCGGCCCGGAGCGCGGCCCCGAGATCCAAACGGTCTCCGTCGAAATGGTCGGGGGCGAATCGTTCGCGAAGCTCCGATCCGACCGTGTAGCAGCAGGCGCCGATATGAGGACCGATCGCCGCGAACAGCCTCTCGGGCGCGCCCCCGAATCGCACGACGGCCTCCTGCGCGATGCCGGCGGCGATTCCCCTCCATCCGGCATGCACCACCGCGACGCGGGTCACGGGCTCGTCGAAAAGAATCAGAGGAAGACAATCCGCCACGAAGACGCCGACGAGAAAACCGGGACCCGCGATCCACCCGTCCCCTTCCGATCCAGCCGATTCCAGCGCGGCCGAAAGAATCGTCGCGGAATGGGTCTGCTTGAGCGTCAACGGCGCGTCGTCCTCGATCCCGGCTTCCCGCGCGGCGGCGCAGCGGCGTTCAGGGTCGGCCATCGGTCCCAACGCCAGCGTCGTCAGGCCGTGCGGAACGCCGAGCGCCCTCAGCCGGGGCTCGACGAACAGCGCGCCTTCGCGCGTCCAATCCTCGGTTTTCACCGGGAGGGTCTCAGATGCGGGCATGCTCCTTTTTCTCCGCGTCGAGCTTCTCGCGATCCTTCTTCAGTAAATCCGGGTTCGGCTTCATCTTCGGCGATTTGCGAAGCGGGCGGACCCATTTCGTGAAACTCGAAGGCTTCAGGCTGTATTCGTGGATCAGGCGGACGACCTCGCTGGTCGGCATGAACTGAGACCAATCCAACCGCAGGATGCGCACGCCCGCACCCTCCATCTCGCCGATGAATTCCTCGTAGTTGCTCTTAAGCATCTTAAGGTAGTCGAGCGAAATCGTCTTTTCCATGACCCGGCCGCGCGCCTGGATGCGCTTATAGGCCGCTTCGGGGGCGCAGTCGAGATAGATGAGTATCTGCGGAAAGACGAGTTCCCGCAGCACCATGTTGTCGAATAAATCGAGATAGGTGTTGTAGTCGAGATCCGAGATCATCTTTTCGGGATGCCGGTTGAGCATCCGCGCGAAGATCGTGTCCTCCCAGATCGTCCGGTCCTGAACAACTCCTCGAATCTTCCCGAGGCTGATGCGCGTCACGAACTCGCGATGCTGACGGAACCGATGATTGAGCAGCCACACCTGCATCATCGTGCCGTAGGACTTCATGTCCTGGTAAAAGGCCTCCAGGTATGGATTGCCGTCGACTTCTTCCAAGATCGGCTCGAAATTGAGCGCCTCGGCGAGTTCCTTGGTCAGCGTGGATTTTCCGACTCCGATCGTCCCGGCGATTCCGATGTATCCTTCAGCGAACATGATTCCAACCCCCAAAAATTTAAATCGGTACGACTTCTACGGCGTTTTCCGGGGCTTCCGCCCCGCTAGCCTCCTGCGTTGACTTCCTGTTCGATTCCGCGCATTGCAAGCTTGACGTCGTCCGGATTGGTCGCGGCGGCGAGCACGTCCTCTTCCTTGACCAGACCCTCTTTGTACAGCTTCACCAAGGACTGATTGAACGTCTGCATGCCGTAGAAGCCGCCCTTCGCGAGCGCCTCGGCGATGCCGCGCGCGGAGTTGTCCTCGATCTGCTTCTTCACGTGGGCGGTGACGATCATGATCTCGATCGCCGGAACGCGCCCGCCCTTCACTCCTGGCAGCAGCCGCTGGCTGATCACCGCCTTCAGCGATTCAGAGAGCTGAATGCGCATCAGTTCCTGCTGATGCGGCGGATAGAGATCGATGATGCGGTTGACCGTCTGAACGGCGTCGATCGTGTGCAGGGTTCCGAACACGAGATGACCCGTCTGCGCCGCGGTGATCGCCGCGGATACCGATTCCGCGTCGCGCATTTCCCCCATGAGAATCACGTCGGGGTCCTGACGCATGGCCATCTTCAACGCCTCGACGAAGTCCAGGGTGTCCTCACCGATCTCCCGCTGGCTTAGAATCGACTTCTTGTCTTTATGGACGAATTCGATCGGATCTTCGACGGTCAAAATGTGGTCGGCACGGCTTTCGTTGATGTAGTTGATGATTGCGGAGAGCGTCGAGGACTTGCCCGATCCGGTAATGCCGGTCACCAGCACCAGCCCGCGTTTGTTGTCGGCGATCTTGCGTATCGTGGCGACGGGGAGGTTCAACTCCTCCATCGTCGGGATCTTCATCGGAATGTAGCGGATGGCCAGAGCGAGCCGTCCCATCCTCTTGAACGCGTTGACGCGAAAGCGCGCGACATCGCCGGCCTGGAAGGAGAAGTCGCACTCCCCCCGCTCCTCGAAAATCTTCTTGGCCCGAGGCGTGATCACTTGGTGGAGCACCGCGAGCGCCTGCTCAGCGGTCATCGGCTCCCCGAATTTCATCAATTCGCCGTCGACGCGAATGTAGGCGTGCCCCCCGGCGCGAATATGAAGATCGCTCCCGCGTTTGTCGATCATCGTCTGAAGAAGAGTCTGAAGGTTTGACATGTTTTCTCCTACGCGCTCAGCGCAGTTTTCGCACCTTGACCCGCAAGTACGCGGGCTTGCTCAAATCCTGTCCCCCGTCCCGCCGCCCCCGATCCAACGGGTTGAACGCGCGCTCCGGTTGCACGGGTCCGCTGATCGGCGTGACGGCCGGTCCGCGGACCAACCGGCTGATGGGCCTGGCTCCGCGGGCGCGACTCGCCGGGAAGCCCGTCGCAATCACCGTTACGCGCAGGCGATCGCCGAGGGACGGGTCCGAGGCGAGACCGATTTTCATCTTGGCCTCACGGCTCATCGCGGGTCCGATCAGAGCCATCACCTCGTTGACCTCATGCATCGTGACATGGTCGGAGGAGCGCCCGACGATGTTGACGATCAGACCCTTCGCCCCGTCGATCGTCACATTTTCCAGAAGAGGGGACTCGATCGCGGCCTTCGCGGCGATTTCCGCCCGATGAGGTCCGCTCGCCTCGCCGACGCCCATCAGCGCCTCGCCGGCGTTCGTCATGATGGCCTTGATATCGGCCATGTCCATGTTGATGTCGCCGGAGTGCGTGATCACGTCGGAGATCGCCTGGACGCTCTGACGGAGCACGTCGTCGGCACGGCGATACGCCTCGGCGTGCGGCGTGGATTCGTCGCTGGTTTCGAGCAAGCGGTCGTTGGGGATCACGAGCAGGGAATCGACGCATTCGCGAAGCTCTTTGATCCCGGCGTCCGCGATCTGCGCGCGGGCGTGTCCTTCGAAACTGAACGGCCGAGAAACGACTCCGACCGTCAAAGCGCTGCACTCGCGGGCGATTTGCGCCGCCAGCGGGGCGGCTCCGGTGCCGGTTCCTCCGCCCATGCCGGTCGTGATGAAAATCATATCGGCGCCCCGCATCACTTCCCGAAGCGCTTCCTTGGATTCCTCGGCCGCCAAACGGCCTTTCGCCGGGTCCATGCCGACGCCGCGCCCGCGGGTCACCGTCTCGCCCAATTGGATGCGAACATCGCCGCGCGTGCGGCTGAGTACCTGGTTGTCGGTGTTCGCGGCGATCAATTCGACTCCGCGCACGCCCGCCTCCACCATCCGGTTGATCGCGTTGCCGCCCGCACCCCCGAGGCCGACGACCTTGATGACCGCTCCCATTTCCTGAAAGTCTTCGGTACACTTTATGCGAACCATGGCTTAGAAGAGATCCTTAAACCAGCGGCGCAGCCCGCGCAGCACGCGGCCTTCCGTTCGGCGCGCGATCGTGGTTTGACCAAACGACGCGGATTGAGGGTAGCAGACGAGTCCGAGAGCGGTCGCGTACGACGGGTCTTCGAGAATCGCGGCGGGGGCGTCGACGATGCCCGGATGGGCGTAGGCGCCGCGCGCCGGCATGTTCAGGATCTGCTCAGCCGCCTGAGCGAGCCCGCGAAGCTGAGAGCCTCCGCCGGTCAGAATCGTTCCGCCGGGGACGGCCAAATCCCCGTAATTCGAATTCTGGACCTCCTCGCCGATATGCGTAAACATCTCTTCGACCCTAGGGAGAATGATGTCCACCATCGTGTTCTTCTTCACGCTATGAACCGTTCTCCCGTCGACGCCTTTAAACTCGATAAGGTCGTCGCCGTTCCCGTTGAGAAGGGCCGGATGGGCGATGCCGTGTTCGATCTTGATGCGCTCCGCGGTCGGGATTTTCGTGCGGAGACCGTGCGCGAGATCGCGTGTGATGAAATCGGACCCGAAGGGAAGTTCCTTGGAGAATTTGATGCCGCCTTCCGCGAAGATCCCCAACGAAATGGATTGGCCGCCGACATCCACGAGCAAGGAGCCGAGATCCCGCTCCTCCTCGGTGACGAGAAATTCGCCGAGAGCGAGAAGGCTGTACACCGGCTCGATCACGTCGAAACCCCCCTCAGCGACGGCTTTGGTCAAATTCGTCACGTGACTGGAGGAGGCGGTCACGATGTGAACGTCGACCTCCAGAAGAGCCCCTTCCATCCCGATCGGATCGGGGACGCCGCCTTGCCGGTCGAGCGCGAAGCTTTGCGGGATCACATGCAGGATTTCGCGGTCGGCGGAAATGGGAATCGCCTTCGCGTGCTCGATGACCCCGCGGACATCCTCGGCGGTGATTTCTTTATCGGTGCGCGCGATGTTGTAATTGCCGCTGTTGTTAAACGATTGGATATGATCGCCGCGGACTCCGATGTAGAGGCCGTGCACCATCTGACCGGCCTGTTCCTCCGCTTTCTCGACGGCGGCCCGGATCGCCCGGGCCGTTTCGTGAATATTGAGCACGACGCCGCCTTTCAAGCCGCGCGTCGGGACGATCGCGCCGCCGAGGATTTTCGTGCCTTGTCCTTCGGGATCGGGCGTGCCGAGCACGCAGACAACGCGTCCTGAACCTAAGTCGAGGCCTGCGATCAATTCTGATTTTCCCATAGGGTTGTTCTCAACGCGGTCGGATCAAAATCTTTCCATCTTCAAAATGCTTCAAATCGGCCGTCAGCGTACCTTCGAGTCGGGGTCCGGCGTCGTCGAGCACCTGCCGCAAACGCCTCAGCTTCAAACCCGTCCATTCCACGGGACCCCACTCGAGAAAGGTGCCGTCGGCCAAAAATCCCTCCCAACCCGCCTTTTCCGAAACGAACCGGAAGCCGACCCACGGAGCCGGCAGGGCGCCCGGCGCGTTTCCCGCCCGTATCAGCCCCGCCACCGGACCGAGATCGAACGACTCGGGAATCCCCTCGAGTTCGACTTCCGGCAGTCCGTCTCTCGAGACGATCTGCACCGGATCCTCGAACACCTTTCCCGCCGCGTCTAAAAACCGCCCGTCGGTCTTTCCCGCCACCGTCGCGACCGGCTCCCGGACCTTCGCCTCGAACACCACTGCGCGCCGGGTCCAGGAACGCCTCGCGCGGACCGTCTTCAGGCACGAGAACATCCGCATCAGTCCCCGCGCCTGTACCGCCGGACGCCGCGGTCCCCAAAAATCTCCCGGCCGCCATTCGATCCGGTCCAGCATCCGTACCGCCAACGCGTCGGGCACTCCCACGATTCTCAAAGACCGGACTCGCGCCAAATCCGCTCCGGGAACACCCTCCAACCCGAACCCGTCCCACGCGCGCCATGGACGGGTCCACACCAAGGCCGTGACCGCGACCGCAAACAACGACGCCGTCAGCGCGGTCCGGACGAAGGACCTTCGCCGGGACCGGACCTTCGGTCGAAGCCTAACGCGCGGCCGCTTCCGCCGGCTCACCGACGACCTTCATCTCCAATTCGAGTTTGACGCCTCGGCGCTCCAAAATTTCCCGGCGAACCAGATCGACGAGACCCAACACGTCGGAAGCGGTCGCGCGGCGGTCGTTCTCAAAAAAATTGGCGTGCTTCAAAGAGACGCGCGCGCCGCCGAATTCCGTGCCCTTAAGCCCCGCTTCCTCAATGAGGCGCGCGACGAATAATCCGGGCGGATTTTTAAAAGTGGATCCCACGTTGTATGAATGGACCGGCTGGGTTTTCAGACGGATTTGCTGATACTTTTTAACCCGCCCGATTATATCAACTTTGTCCCCCGCCTTCAATTCGAGCTCCGTCGAGACGAGAAACTTCCCCCCCAGACTGCTGCGGCGGTATTGAAAGCGGATGCGGCTGCGGGTCAAGCGCCGGACCGAAAGCGTTTCGGGGTCGAAATACTCGATGGAACGGACCAAATCGCCGATCTCCCCGTCCCGGGTTCCGGCGTTCATCACCAAGGCGCCCCCGACCGTTCCCGGAACCCCGACGAGCGGTTCGCTCCCCGCGAGTCCCCGCTGGGCGCAGCGCAGCACGAGATTGGGCAGGCGCACCGCGGCTCCCGCCCGCACGCACCCCTCTCCAAAAAATTCGACGCGGTCGAAATCGCCCTTCAATTGGAGCACGACGCCGCGGATTCCCCCATCGAGAACGAGGAGATTCGAGCCCCAGCCGATGAGGAAGACGGGCAGGCGCCGCGAACGGGCGAAGCCAAACAGCCGGACGAGATCGTCGAGCGTTTTCGCGACGACGAACGCGTCCGCAGGTCCGCCGATCTTAAACGTCGTGTACTTTTTCAGGGGCTCGTCGAATTTCGCGTCCGGAAACAGCGAACGAAGCCCGTCGCGCCAATTACGCTTAGGGGGCAAGCCGGCCCTCTTTTACGAACCGGTTCACGTCCTCGTCGTTGACCTCGAGACTTTCGAGCCATTCCAGAGACTCGTAGTCGCGCGACTCCTCGCCGCTCCCGCTTTCAGCAGAGTCCTCTTCAAGACCCCGGACCGAGGCGTCGACCGTCTTTAGCTTGATTTTCTTGCGGTCGCGCTTTTCCTTGGACTGCTTGACCGCTTCCTTGGTCTTGTCCTTGATCGCGTCCCACAAGCCGGCGTGCAGCGCGGGAGTCGAGAACAACGCCAGGATCAAGAGAGCCCTCATCCCCCCCATTCTACTCCCGCGCACCGACGGTGTCAACGCGGGATTGCGCGCCGGCCCGCACGAACCGATTTGATATAGTTTTGCCCATGGAGCTCTCCCCCGAACGTCCTCTGACGCCCGATCACGCGCTGGACATCGCCGTCGGAATTATTCTCTCGATCGTGACCTGCGGCTTGTACAACGTCTACTGGAACTACCGCGAGTTCGAAGCCATGAACGCGCTGCTGGGACGAGAGGAATACCGATTTTGGTACTGGCTCCTGCTGACGCTCGTGACCTGCGGGATTTTTCACATCTATTACGAATACAAGATGGGCTCGGATCTTTACCGCACCCTAAAGATGAAGGGACACGAAGCGAATCCGAATCTGCCCTTTATCGGGCTCGGTCTCTCCTGCTTCGGCCTGACGATCGTCGCGGACGCCGTTTACCAGCACGAAATCAACCGCCTCGTGGACGCCGATCATGCGCTCTGAAGACGCGCTCGCCGCCGCCGCGTGGGCCGCGGTCGCGGCGCTGGGCGTCGCAGCGGGAGTCGGCTGGATTTCAATCGAGAGTCTGGAGAGCCTGCGCCTTTGCGTGTTCCGCGCGATGTGGGGCGTTCCCTGTCCCGGCTGCGGCATGGGACACGCGCTTCTCGAATTTTTTTCCGGCGATTGGATCGCGTCGTTCGCCTTCCACCCGCTGGGCCCGCTTGTCGCCGTCGGGTGGACCGCCTGGACCGGACGCACCGCCGCACGCGCCTTGACTAGGCCCTTCGCCGCCTCTCTTGTTGTATAATCGACGCCCATGCCGGCGACGCCCGTCCTCCCCGTCTTATCGCTCTTGATGGCGACCGCTCCGGCGCCCGCGCCGGCGCCCGTCCTTCGCGGGGCGGCAGCGACGCCCGCCTCCGCCGTCGTCGCCGACGGAAGCGGCGCCGTCCTCAGCGAAGCCGTTCTCTTCGCCGATCTGGCGTCGCGGGAAATCATATTGGTCGGGGAACGCCACGATCAACCCCTTCATCACCGCGTGCAAGCCGCAGTGCTCGACGCGGTCGCCTCGCGGCGACCGGGGACGATTCTCGGTCTTGAAATGATCTCGTTCGACCAACAGCCGACGCTGGACGCGTTTCTGAGCGGAACGATGACGGAAACGGAATTCGCCGCGTTTTGGGACAAATCCTGGGGCTATGATTTCGCGATGTACAAACCGATCTTCGACTCCGCGCGCTCCCGCGGCGTACGCGTGGTGGGGCTCAACACCCCCCGCGCGCTCATCAAGGCCGTCGCGCGCGGAGGCCTCGCCTCGCTGAGCCCCGCGCAGCGCGCGCAGCTGCCTCCGACGCTGCACCCGATCACCGACCCCGATTATCTGGCCTACGTCAACCGGGCGCTCGATGGGCACGGACCGCTTCCACCCGGGATGCGCGAGCATTTGATCGAAGCGCAGATGGTATGGAACGAGACGATGGCGCACTCGCTGCTGCGCGCGCTCGCCGAAGGCGGCGGTCCCGCGGTCGTCGTCGCGGGAAGCGGACACATGATCTATAAGGCGGGCATCGCCGAATCGCTCGCGCACCGCGTCGCCGCCGATCAGCGCGTCGTTTTGCCTTACCCGCTCGATGGGGAGGAACTTCCGGCGCCCGATCTTCTGCGCCGCCTGCGCGATCCCGCCGCCGACGACCGGCGCTTCGCCGACTTTTTCTGGCTTTTGCCGAAGCCGTAGTGTCCCGCGTTTTCTACGATCCCGCCGTCGCCGGCTACGAGGCCCCCGGACATCCCGAGGCGCCGTTTCGCGTACTCCGCTCGGCCGAGCGCCTGCGCGCAGCCGGAATCCGCCTTGAAACCCCGCCGGCGCCCGTATCCGAAGAAGAATTGTCCCTCGTGCACCCTCCCTCCCACTGGGACTCGGTCCGGGACGGTTCGTTCGTCGACCCGGACACACCGCCGCTGCGAAAGATCGAACCGATCGCGCGAATCAGCGTTTCCGGAGCGCTCAGCGCGATGCGTTCGGCCGCGGGAGGCACGCCCGCGTTTTCGCTGATGCGTCCGCCCGGCCATCACGCCGGAAAGGAACGCGTCTGTGGGTTCTGCTACTACAACAACATCGCGGTGTCCGTGCGCGCCGCACTCGGGACGGGACGCGCGCGGATCGCCGCGATCCTCGATATCGACGTCCATCACGGAGACGGGACGCAGAGCATCGTTCTCGGAGAAGCCGCGATCCGGTTCTGCTCGCTGCACCAGGTTCCGCTTTACCCCGGCTCCGGAGCCGATTCGATCGGGAACTGCGTCAACGAACCCCTGCCGGAGGGGCTCGACGGAGACGGATACCTCAAGCGCCTCGAACCGGCGCTTGAAGCGCTGACCGCCTTCAAGCCCGACCTGCTCGCCGTCTCGGCGGGCTTCGATACCTACAAAGACGACCCGTTGGCCGGACTCAAGCTCGACGCGAAAACCTACCGAAAGATCGGCGGGCTGATCGCCCAAACCGGGCTTCCCCGTTTCGCCGTGCTCGAAGGCGGCTACGCCGACGCGCTGCCGGTTCTCATCGAAGAATTTCTCACCGGTTTTTTCTGATCGCCGTCTCGGCGCCTGTAACCTTTCGGTCATTGCGCTATTAGGAGACTCAATTACACTGATAACGAGGGGTATTTTTCTCCCTGGAAGCACGATGATTGCAGGATTTCTCAGTGTTCTGCTGTTCTTCGCGGCCGCCCTTCCGGCGGCCGCGGCGGACTCGCTCGTCGTTCAGACGACCTGGACGGCGGGCGCGGTCTCCGGGTCCAGCACCGCGCTGCTTTCCGGATGGGAGGCCTACGACGACGACGACGGAAACGTCGTGATCCTCTCCACCGCGTTCGAGTCCAAATCCAACCGGGCGGGGCTTTGGTTTCAAACCGACGACTCCACCGACACGACCGGCTTTCACCGCTCGACGACGAGTCTCTCGCTGAGTTCGGCCGTCGTCAAAGGGAGCGGGACCGGCGCGTCGGTCGCGATCTCGACCTTCGAAGCGGTCACGGCGGCGTCCTCTCTGCTCCCGGCCGGGCGCTCCCAGATCGGAGTCGCCTACCACCCGACGCTCAAACGCTTTTACCTGTTCGGCGGCGTCAACGCGAACGGTTCGCTCTCGAACCAAATCCTGGAATACGACCCGGCGGCCCTTTCGCTGTCTGTCAAATCCAACGCGCTGCCGACCGCGCGCGCCGGGACGACCGCCGCCTACGACTCGATCGCCGGAAAAATCTACATCTTCGGCGGAAGCCTGTCGGGCGGCAGCAAGGTCGCGGACATTTTCGAATACAACCCGATCGGGAACACGCTCATGCTGGAGCCCGCCGCGCTGCCGACCTCCCGCGCGAACATGGCGTCCGTCTACGACACCGGGACGAAGAAGATCTACCTGTTCGGCGGCGACAATTTCGACGGGTCCAAGCTCGACTCGATCGTCAGCTACGAGGGCGCGTTTGACACACTCGTTCAATTGTCGACGCCGCTCCCGAGCGCTCGCAGCGGCGTCGCCGCGTCGTTCGATCCCGTCTCTCAGAAGGCCTATCTCTTCGGCGGCGAAGACTCCGCGGGGCTCGGTCTCGCGGAGATCCTGGAATTCGACGCGAACAACTCGACCTGGACGCTGCGAGACGCCGTGCTTCCATCGACGCGGACGCAATCGGGAGCCGCATACCACGGCCTTTCAAAAAAGAGCTACGTGCTCGGAGGCGTCACGAGCGGCGGGACCACGGACTCCGTTTTGGAGTACGATGCGGTCGCGGACACGCTCGCCGTGCGCAATCCCGTACTCTTAAGTTCGCGCGCCGCCGCCGGAGCGGGGTTCGACGGGGTCACGGGGGGGATCTACCTGTTCGGCGGCGATTCCACGCCCGGTGGAGGAAGACTCGATCAGATTCTCAAGTACACCTTCTTCTCCTCGGCGACCTTCACCTCGTCCGTGTTCGATACCGGTAACAAGTCCGACCTGCAGACTCTCTCGTTCTCGCCGGCCTCCCCCTTCGACCCGGCGGTGGGACTGTCGCTTTCGTTCCGGGCCGGGGACAGCGCGACCCCGGACCTCTCCTGGAGCAACGCCGGCGCGTTTCTCCCTGTTCCCAACGGAGGATCGATCGCGTCGATGGGCCCCGCGCGCTACGTTCAGTATCGGGCGACGTTTACCACGACGAACATTTCGACGAGCGCCGTCCTCGCGGACGTTTCCGTGACCTACACGCAAACCGCGCCCACCGCCGCTTTGGTCTCAAGCGCGTTCGACCTCGGCGCCGATCAAGCCGTGCTGCGCAAGCTCACGTGGGAGGGAAGCTTCGCGAGCGGGACCGGCGCTCAACTGCAGCTGCGAACGGCCCCGGACGCGGGCGGAACTCCGGGGACGTTCGGGCCCTGGACGGGACCGAGCGGAGGGAATTTCTACACGGACCCGGCCGGCTCGGTCGCGATCGACTCGTCGCACGCCGACGGAGTGAACGACCGGTTCGTGCAGTACCGCGCGATCCTCTACTCCACCTCGACGCTTGCCGCGCCGAACGTTTCCTCGGTGACGATCGCCTTCAACGTTCTCCCGGCGTCGCCGACCTTCACTTCGCTGATCGCGCTCTCAAGCAACTCGATCGTCGCGACCTTCGTCGATCGCGCGACCACGGAGGACCAGATCATGATTTCCACCGGGTTCCTCCCCAACCCGACCGCTTCGGGCACCACGATTCCCACGAGCGACAAGGCCGGAACGGGGACGATCATCGTCTCGACGATTTCGGGATTTCCCCCGAACACCGCGGTGTTCGTCCGGGCGCGCGCGCAAATCACGGCAGACGCGCTCGACTCGTTTTTTTCCGACGAACGGTCCACCTTCACGCTGGCCAATCCGCCCCAATCGCTTTCCGCTTCGGCCGTCTTCGGGACGAGCATCACGTTGACCTGGAACGCCGCTTCCAATCCGTCCGGAACGCTCTATGAAATCTCGTTGTCGACCGACGATTTCGTCCTCAACGTTTCGACGCCGTTCGCTTTCGCGGATACGCTGACGGGAACGACGACGGATCTCGTCTCCCTCGCAGGCGGCACGACGTACTACGTCCGGATGCGCGCCCAGAACGGGAACCTGGTTCGGACGGCGTTCTCGGCGGTCCTGTCGACGCCGACGAACATCGCGCCGGTCACGACGATCTCCGGGGTCGGCGTGGGCGTCAGTTCGATCGTGTTTTCCTGGAACTCGGGGGGACCGTCCGCGCAATACCGGGTTTTTCCATCGACCGGGGGACCCGCGCTGACGACGGTCGCGACCAGTTCGGTCGCGGTGACCGGACTCAGCCCGAATACGACGTTCGCGATTCGGGTCGAACCCTTCAACGCAACCTCCAACGCGGGGCTGAGCCCGGCGGCGACCGCCTATTCGTTGTCGGCCGAACCGGTGTTTGTCGCGGCGGTTCCGCTCAGCACGGGAAGCCTGTCCCTGTCCTGGAGCGGAAACGGGAACCCCCCCGTGACGCCCTACGAGATCACGATCTCCACCGACGATTTTCTGACCTCGAGCGCGACCGCTGCGGCGTTTTCCGACGCATTCACCGCCCAGACCACGACCTACGCGAATCTCGCCGCGGGAACGACCTATTCCTTTCGCCTGCGCTCCCAAAACGGGGATGGACTCCCGAGCGGCGTCGCGACGGCCTCGACGCAGACCTTGCCCGGCGTGATCGCAGCGCTCAGCGGAACCGCCCTCGGCGCTTCCTCGTTGACCTGGACCTGGTCCAACGCGGCAGGGCCCACCGTCGAGTTTTACCGGATCTACCGGGGCTCCACCGGGGTCGAGCTCGCCACGACCACCGCGACTTCGTTCCTCGACGCGGGGCTGTTAGCCAACACGACCTATGGACTGCTCATCCGTGCAGTGAACCTTTCGGGCGAGGGATCGCTCTCCGCGGAAACGACCGCCCAAACGTTGGCGCGCCCCCCCACGGGGACCTCGGTCGCCGCCGTTTTTATCGACAGCGTTACGCTTTCCTGGAACACGAATCTCAACCCGGTCGAAACGGCCTACTCCCTCGAACGCTCCACCGACGGCGTCGCGTTTGCGGTCGTTGCGGCGAGCGCCGCGGCATCGGCCTCCGACGTCAACCTCATCGCAGATTCGACCTACTACTATCGCGTTCGGTCGCTTAATGGAGCGGGAATTCCTTCCCCCTACGACGCCGTGGTTTCGACCTTTCTCGCCGGGAAGCTTCCCGACCCGCCGAGCGCCTTCAGCGCAAGGTCCCTCTCAGGCGGCCGGGTTCATTTAAGCTGGACGATCTCCCCCTCCACGACCGTCGTCGTGTACAACCTATACACGGACAGCGGAACGGGAACCATCGACTATACGACGCTGTTCGCGGCCATCCCCGCACCCTCGACCTCCTACACCACCGTCCCGCTCCCCCTCTCCACGACGTATCTCTTCGGCCTGCGTGCCAAGAACGAGAAGGGAGAGGAGGAAAAGAACACGCACGTGGTCGCCGCGGCGATCACGACGGCCGCGCCCGCCGCGCTGGTCGCGTCGATCCGCGCTCCCCCTCCGGGAACCCGGGTTTCCGGAGATCACGTCACGCTCCGGGCGGGACTGGATGAAGGCTCCTACGGCGACGTCTCGCGGATTCTCTTCGAGTACCGCGCCGCCGGCGCGGGAGCCTGGACCGCGGTCTCCGCGGTCGATGCCCGTCACCCGAACCCCGCCGTCGCCCGTCCGTTTACGACGCACTGGAATACCGCCGCCCTCCCCGCCGGGGTTTACGACCTGCGCGCGACGGCGCGCGACGCGTCCGGCGCCGACGATCCGGCGCCGCCGTTCGTCCGCGTCCGGGTGGATTCGATCCTCCCCGATTTCGAGGAGAATCGAGGGACCGGAAACCGCGTCATCCAACGCGTGCGGGTCTATCGCGCGGCGCCCGTCACCGCGGAAGTCTCCGATAATTCGGGGGATTGGCTGCTGCGCGTCGCGCTCTCCTCCGCGGTGATCTCAAACGAGACGGACATCCTTCGCATCGATACCGACCCCGCCGCCAAGCCGGTCTTCACCTCCTCGTTTGCTCCGGCGGGAATTTTTACGCAAATCACGCTGGAAAGCGGACAAACGGCGTTTACGGCGGGACGCACGGCGACGATTACCCTCTCGCATCTCGACCGCGACGGGAACAACCGCGTCGACGGGACCGAGGTTCGGGCCGACAATCTGCGCCTCGCGGTCTACGACGCGGCTCTCGGACGCTGGACGCTTTCGATCCCGAGCGCGGCGACCGCGGAAGACGAATTGTCGGTATCGGGAACGACCCCCCATTTCAGCCTCTTCGCGCCGGTATCTCCGGCCGCGGCGGGTGTGAATTCGATTCGGATTTATCCGAACCCCTACCGTCCCAGCAACGCGATCGACGACGACGGGAAACCGTGGACCGCGGCGGATCCGACCTCCGGGATCGTCTTCGACGATCTCCCGGCTTCCGGAGAAATCTCGATCTACACGGTGACCGGCTCCGTCGTGTGGAGAAGCTTCAGCCCGGTCGCAGGCGGCCTGCTCCGCTGGGACGCGAAAAACGGCGACGGCCGGGATGTCGCCTCCGGGATCTACTTCGCCGTATTCACCGATTCCGACGGCAACGCCGCCGTCGGGAAACTGGCGGTGATCCGATGAGACGGCTGCTGCTCTTCGCGGCGCTGGCGGCACTCGCCCGGACGGCGCACGCCGGACGATTCGCCGGCGAGGAGCCGTTCGATTTTCTGTTCCTCGATGCGGGAGCCCTGCAGGCCGCGACCGGAGGGGCGTTCGCGGCGGGAGCCGGCGACGCCAACGCGATCGCCTACAACCCCGCGGGGCTGGCGTCGCTGCCGGAGAACCACGCGTCCTTCATGCATACGAAGCACTTCCAGGGCGTCACGCGCGAGCATTTGGCCGTGGGATTGCGAAACGGGTGGGGCGTCAGCGCCGACCGTCTGGCTTATGGAAACCTCGCGCGCACGACGCTCTCCAACCCCTCGGGAGGCATCGGATCCTTCGGCGCGTCCGCGGAGCATTTCGGGGCGGGGTTCGGGTGGCCGCTGACCGATCGCTTCACCGTCGGCTGGGCCGGGAAATTCATTCGCCAGACCCTCGACGGAACGCGGGCCTCCGCCTGGGCCGCAGACGCCGGCGCGCAAATCGAGATGTCCGAAGACCCGACTTGGCGGCTCGGCGTCGCCGTGCAGAACATGGGTCCGAAAACGAAATTCGAAATCGCCCGGGAAGCGTTGCCGCTCTCGGTCCGCTGGGGCTCCGCCCTGCAATGGGAAATCCTCGGGCGTCCCGTCGGCTTTCTGCTCGATCTCGAGCAGGATCCGGATGGACGCTACTCACCCCATGCCGGCGCGACGGCGATCGTCGCCGGCGCCCTCTCGCTTCGGATGGGCTATAACGGCCGCAACGACGCCGCGATCGGCATCACCGCGGGATTCGGAATTCAATGGGAATCCTTTACCCTCGATTACGCGCTCATTCCGTTCGGCGCGCTCGGTGCATCGCATCAAATGAGCCTTGGTTTCCGCTGGGGTCCCGCGGAGCTCGAACGCGTCTTCTCCGACGCTTCTGGCAAGTTTGTCGAGAATAACCCATAATACGCCCGTGGAAAATATCGACGTTTTCGAGTCGGCGTTCGGACTTGCACCCTCTTCCGCTGGGACAAAGCGGCGCACGGCGATCTTTCTTCTGCTCGCGGCCTTCGCGGGCTGCGCGAGCGGCCTTAAAATCAAGACCCGGGTCGATCCGGTCACCGGCCGTTCGGTCGACCGCCTGGAAGGCAATAAAATAGGTCCGATCCCCTGCGGTCTCACCCGGGACCCGTGCGTTTTTCTGGACGCCGAGCGGATTTCCGCGCGGCAAGGGGCGACGCATTTTCGCCTGGTCGCCGTCTACGAAGGGGAGGAGTGGCTGTTCGTACAACCCGGAAAGACGCTCGAATTCGAACTCTCCGAATCCGGTCAAAATTTCGCGCTGTTCGGTGAAGGTTCCAAGGAAAACCGGAAAATCCTCGCCGAAAAAAAGCTCCGTGAAACGGCCTTCTACGAGATCAGCCCCAACAATCTGCAGCGGCTTGCCGACGCGAAGAAGGTCACGATGAAGCTTCGCGGGGACGGGTTCTACGTCGAACGGACCCTCACGGCCGGGAATCTGCGAAATCTTCAGAGTTTCGCGCAGAAATTCATCGGGAAGTGATATAATCAGGTCCGGCAGGTGAGAACGAGCTCGTAGCTCAGCTGGTAGAGCACGCGCCTTTTAAGCGTGGGGTCGCGGGTTCGAGTCCCGCCGGGCTCACACCTTTCGGAAAGATCCTAGGCTCCATCGTCTAACGGCTAGGACGCGGCCCTTTCAAGGCTGAAATAGGGGTTCGATTCCCCTTGGAGCCACCCTCTCTATGAACCTAATGAAACGATTCCGCCGCGGCTTCACCTTGATCGAACTCATGATGGTGGTCGTCGTCCTCGGCATCCTCTCCTCGATCGCCGCGACCCGCTACGTCGACGCGATGCGAAAGGCCAACGACGGCGCGACCAAGGGCAATCTCGGGGCGCTGCGCTCGGCGCTGGGCATTTACTACGCGAACATGCTGAGCCAATACCCGCAGAATCTCGCGCTTCTCGACGACAACCGCGCCTACATCAACCGCGTTCCGATGACGGTGCTGCGCGACTATCACGCCGATTCCAACACCTCCTCCGAAGGCGCCGCCGCGGCCGTCCTCACCGACGGCGGCGGATGGTCCTATGTGAACGCCCCGACCGACGCCAATTACGGGAAGGTCTGGATCAACTGCTCGCATACCGACGCGGCCGGCCGGGTCTGGACTTCCTACTGACTTAGCCAGCCGCGTTCGGAGAGAAAGCGGTCGAGCCTCTCGTCGTCGGGATCCAACTCGCGCGCCTTTTTATAGGACGCCCGCGCGCGCCCCTCGTCTTTGAGCGCGAGTTCCGCCGACGCTTTGCGCTTCCAGGCCTCCGCCGAGCTTTCGTCCAGCAAAATCGCCCGCCGCGCTCTTTGCAGGGCCTCGCCGAATCGCTCTTCAAAGAACGCGCCGCCCGCCGCCGAGAGTTCGTAGGCGAGCAGAGCCCGCCGCGGAAGTTCCCCCTCCGGATCGGGCCTCAGCCCGGTCTTCTTGGAGATCCAGTGCAGCAACGAGCGCCGCGCGGTATTGCCGGGGTCCGCTCCGACCGCCGCCTGGGCGAACAAGAGCGATTTTAGATCGTCTCCCGAGGCGAAAGCCTCGATCGCGCGTCCCGCGTCCAACGCTCCCTCGTATTCGTCGGCCCGGAGCAATCCCCCGAGCGGATTCGCATCCGAAAAGTCGGCGGGGAAATTCGTACGAAGGTCTTGAAGCAGCATAGACCGACGGACGCCGACGCGGCCGTCCGCGGCCGGATCGGCGGGCGCGGCGGGCGCGGCGCTTCGCGGTTCGACGCCGGGCGCGGCGCAGCCGCCCGCGGCGATCCATAGGCCGAGCGCGAACCCGAAAGCGACGCGAAGCGCCGAGGATGGCATCCTTGTAGGATACCCCTTCGACGGGTCCAGGGGATTGCCGCGATGTTTCAGCTGAGAAACAGGCCCCGACGGCCGTCCGGGTATAGTCCAAAAACACTTGACAAAGTACATTTATGGACTTATAATATCCCTATCGACGGAGGCCGCTATGGGAACCGCACAGACGCTGCCCAGGAAGCTGAACCCGAAGACCGCGTCGGGACCTGCCCTTCGGGCATTCTTTCGGCTCGCGGACAGATGGGGGCTCGACGTCGAGCAGCAGATGCTGCTGCTCGGGGTTGCAGCGCGCTCAACCTTCTTTAAATGGAAAAAGGACCAGGACGGACATCTCTCCATGGACACCTTGGAGCGGATCTCCTACCTACTCGGGATATTCAAGTCCCTGCACATCCTGCTCCCAGATAAGGACGCGGCCGACGCTTGGATCAAGAAGTCGAACACCTCGTCGGTCTTCGGCGGCAAGTCGGCTCTGGACCGAATGCTTTCCGGGCACGTCAGCGATCTCTATGTGGTCCGGCAATACCTTGACGCTCAGCGCGGCGGATGGGGATGAGCCTACCGGTCAATCGCGTCCGATGGGAGCCCTGCTGGCGGATCATCTCCACCCGCTACCCCGAGGAGCGCATCCTGTCCAAGGTCGCGGACCCTGACGACCTCGACCTGATATCCGACCTGGAGCAGATGACCAACGACCGTCTGCGTCAAGAGCGCGGCGAGGTCGCCATCGTGGCCCCGGTCGATATCGTCTCCGGGCCGGGAAGAGAGTACCTCATGGCCCCGTTCACCTACCGGAATCCGGAGGGAAGCCGCTTCAGCAACGGGCAGCACGGCGTCTACTATGCGGCGAGGACCCTCCCGACCGCCATCGAGGAGACCCGACATCACCGGGAGACTTTCATGAGCCGTACCAAAGAGAACCCGATGCGTCTCGAGATGCGGGTTCTCACCGCCGATCTCGATGGGAACCTGCATGACATCCGCGGCATGCAGAAGAAGCTGCCGCAGGTCTACAGCCGAACGAGCTACGCGGCCTCACAAGAGTTGGGCGGTCGATTGGTCATCGAGTCGTCCTACGGCATCGCCTACGACAGCGTCCGCCACCGGGGCGGGGAATGTGCGGCCATCTTTCGGCCGCCCGCGCTGAGCAACTGCCGGCGCGAGCGCAACCTGGTTTTCGAGTGGAACGGCAAGGAGATAGGCAAGGTCTATGAATTGCGAGAACTTTCCGACTAAAACACGGACCGGCCGAAATCGCCTTGACTCCGCACCGTCCGTCGGCTACCCTGAAAACCGCCATGAAAAAGAAACCCGATCTCGCCTGGCTTAAGAATCTGACCGTCCCTTCGTCGCTCGATGCTTCCGACTACGAATACGCGGGAGACCGAGACGCTCTCAAGGCCCTCAAAGCCGTCCCCGGCGCCGGTTGGGTTTTCTCCCGCTGGGTGGAATTCTGGCTCGAGTTCCGGCGTACCGGCTTTCTCGGTTCCACCGTCAAGGTCGGCCCCAAGCAATTCCCGGAACTCAACGCGCTGCGCGTGAAGGCGGCGGAGCTCCTCTGCATGAAGCCCCCGCCGTTGTTTGTCGTGGAGCAGCCGATGATCAACGCCTTCACCATGGGGACCGACCAGGACAATTCCTTCGTCGCGATCACGCGTCCGCTGCTGGAAGCCGCGACGGAGAAGGAACTCCTGTTCATTCTCGGCCACGAGTTCGGTCACATCAAGTCCCAGCACGCGCTCTACGCCACGATCGCGATCTATCTGGCCAACATGGGATTGTTCTACGGATACCGCGTTCCCGGCATCCATCTGCTCGCGTTTCCGCTGGAGATCGCGCTCAAGGCCTGGTTCCGGCGGTCCGAGATTACCTGCGACCGCGCGGGGCTCGTCTGCGTCCAAGACCTCGACTCCGCGCGCCGCGCGCTGCTGCTTTTGGGCTGCTGTTCGAGGGAACTCGCCGACCGCATCGATCTCGACGAATTCAGACGCCAAAGCGCCGAAGTCGCCGGCAGCTACGGGAAATGGAGCGAACTCTTCGTCACCCACCCCTATCTGCCCAAACGCATCCGCTGCCTCGAAACCTTCGCCGGGGGGCATCTCTATGTTCGCCGGGTCAAGAAAGACCGAAAATCGGAGTTCCTCGATCCCGACGACCTCGACGCGGCCGTCGGCGACATCCTCGGCAACGAGGAGCCGACGATCGAAAAGACGATGGAGAGTTCGGATCTCTCCCGCCTGAAAGCGGCGTTGGCGTTCGCCGGCGCTTGGGCCGCGGGACCGCTCACGCCTCCCCTTCGGGAGGACCTCTCGACGCTGCTGGTCTCGCTGCGCTTGAAGCCGGCCGATCTCAAGCGGCTGCGCGGACATCTGCAAAAACCGCTGACGATCACGCGCGCGCTTCACGAATTGCGCTATTTCACAGGGGACCGCCTGAGGGCGCTCCCTTACTTTCATTCGTTTCTCCTGCGGCGCGGCGAAGGAGTCAGCTTCGCGGCGACGCGCGCGCTGAGCGAACTCTCGCTCGCCTGCGGACTCAGCGCTTTGGAAACCGACGGGGCGGTGTTTGAAACGGCGTTTCGAAAGCGCCTCTTCCGCGAACGCGCCGGGACCGACCTCTGCGCGTCCTGCGCTCACTTAGTGGCGCTGAGTTCCCTTGACTGCACGCGCTGCGGGACGCCGACCACCTCGCTGGAGACGCCCGACGGCATCAAGGTCAAGCGGCTTGGAGATCGCATTGAGGAAGTCCGACGCTCGGCGCAAGCGCTGGTCAGCGAAGCCGCCGGCGGGCTGCTCGGCTTGATCGCGCAGGGCATCGAAGCCGGCGCCGCGGGAATCCGCGCCGCCGCCGCCGGAAGCGACGAAACCCCGTCGCGGGGAAGGACCCCGAGAAAGAGCGCGAAACGAAAACCCAAGAAGACGAAATCCAAGCCTCGCGGACGCGGGGCTCACGGTCAGGGCCGAAAAGCCTAGGCGACCGTTTTCTTCATCAACTCGAGAAATATTTCCGCGAGTTTCGCGTCGCATCCGCCTTCGTCGGCTTCGCGGCGGATCTCCTCGACCGCCGCGCGGGGCGTCAGCGGCTCCTGAAAGGGACGCCACCCGGTAAGCGTCTCATAGGTGTCGGCGATCTGAATGATCCGGGCTTCGATGCAAATGTCCGCGCCTTCCAGTCCCCTGGGGTATCCGGAGCCGTCGGGCCGTTCGTGATGCTCCCGGATCGCGCGCAGCATCGTTTCCGAGCGGGGCAAACCCCAATCGGAGATCACCGTCTCCGCCTCCTCGACGTGCGAGCGGATCAATTCCTGGTCTTGAGGCGGCAAATCCCGCATGAGACCCTCGCGCGCGAGCAGGTATTCGGGCACGCTGCGCTTTCCGATGTCGTGCAGGAACGCCGCGAGAATCAAATCCCGTAATTCGCGCTCGTCCAGTCCGGCCTTCCGGCCCATCGCGCTGGAAATCGCAGCGACGATCGCCGCGTGGCCGATCGAACCCTCGACGGCTTCGACCGAGAGGACCTGCTCCCGCGGCAGCCACAATCCCTTGCTCGCGCTCGCGAAGCTCTCGGCCAGAGAGGTCGGAACCCGCTTCGGATCGTCCAAGGGATCGCGCAGCCCGATCACCTCGAACACCGCGACGCGCTCCTTCTTCCCCTTCACCGTCACGAACCCGCGCTCCTCCCCGGTCAGGAGCGCCGCCGTGATCGCGCGCTGCTGCGGCTCCTGCTGCGTGGGATCGAGCTCCAGCGCCTTGCGGTGGAAATCCAAGGCGCGGCTCATGTCGCCGAGATCCGAACACAGGTTCGCCGCCTCCTGGTAGAGCTTGGAAGTAGGCGCGACCGCGATCGCGTCCTGAAGAAATTCCAGCCGGGCTTCCAGGTTCTTCGTTTCCTCCCCGCTGAGTCCCACGCGGATGCGCCGCGCGTTGAACCAATGAGACACGCGCTCGTAAACGGTCTCGTCGATCAAAACCCCGTTGACCGGACAGATCTCCTCAAGGCGCGAGGCGAGATTGACCGTGTCGCCGATCGCCGTGTAATTCTTCCGGTGCTCGGAACCGACCAAGCCGACGATCGTCGTTCCGCTGGCGATCCCGATTCGGATTTCCCCGGGGAAGCGTTTTTCCTTGAGCCGCGCCTGCATCCGCATGCCGGCCATCACCGCGAGCAGTTGGTGATGCTGGGTCGAAAACGGAGCGCCGAATTCCGCCATCAGACCGTCGCCGAGGTATTTGTCGAGATGACCGCGGAATTGAGTCAAAATCGGTTCGACTTCCGAAAACAGACGATTGAGATCCTCGATCACGCTTTCCGGCGGGCGGCCCTCGGCCGTCTTCGTGAAATCGGCCAAATCCGCGAAAAGCACCGTAATCGAGCGCTTCTCGTTGCGCAGCCGACGGTCGATGATCAGCTTCGCCACGGAAGGGTCCATCGTCGCGTACAAAACGGACTCCACCTTCGCCTTTGTCACCTCCAAGGTGAGATTGCGCTCTTCAAGACGGTCGTTGGTCTTTTGCAGTTCGCCGCGCAGCGAGGCGACCTTCCGGAACGCGTCGCGCGCCTGCACGTAGCGGGCGCGCAGACGCTCGGTCATGCGCCCCACGATGGCGCCGGTCAGAACGAGAAATCCCCCCCAGATGAGCAGATGCCAATAAAGGCCGATGCGCCCCATTTCCTGGGAGAAGGAGTCCGGATCGAGCACCGCGAAGAAGGAGACCCACGCGATCGCCAGCAAAGAACCCAGCACCGCGCTTCGGGTGTTCATAAAACAGCCGGCGACTAAAACGGGGATAAAGAAGAGGTTTAAAAAGGATATTTTTTGATCAAAGAAATAGAGCACCGCGCCGACGCCCACCAAGGTCGCGATGACGAAAAGTCCCTCGAAATTCTCTTGGATCGCGGATCGCCAGGCGCCCTGCACGAAACTCAGCAGACGCTCGTCGTCCTCGTTCCCGAGCTGTGGATCCTCGGCCGAAATGACTCCCCCCCCCCCTTCTTTCCAAAAGATGGGCGGTAATTTATAGGAAATCAAGGCCCCTGGAGGACCAACAGGCCCGGGCCTGATTGGGTCGAAATCCTCTTTCGCTGGGCGTAGACGGCGCTAAACTATAGGTGAGACCTCGTGAAAATGATGAAAAGAACGACGATTTTCAAGGCAATGCTTGCGGCGGGCCTGTCCTCTGCGTTGCTTTATGCGGGTTTCTACGCCTTCGTCCTTTCTCATGAAGAACCCGCCTGCGAACTGCCTTGCCCGATCCCTGATCACGGAGGCAAGTCGACCTGTGCTCCGCTGTCTCTCGATTTACAAGTCTCAAGTCGGCCGATTCCGTCCGGTTCCATATATTCCGTCTGGCACCAAATTTCCTTCCAAAATCAAAGCTGCAGCAACATCGAGGCCGATGTCTCCGTACTTCTGGACGGGCGTTCTCGACTCTCCGGCAGCGAGTTCAGTTACCTCATCTGGGACCCGGATGGGAAACCGATAGCGGGGCCAAAGGACCGCTTGCCGTTCGAGCCGTCGGTCGAACCCTATCGCTACGATACGAACGGAAACCCGTATCTGCGCGAATTCCCGCAAAGGCCCGGCGCAGTGGGCTTCTGGTACGCTTTGCGTCCGGGCGAGCGTTTAGACGGGAATTCGGTCCGGTTCGACCCGCACATGGAAGACGATCATCCCCGTGACGATCGCGATGCAGAACTCCCCGGGAGCGCGTACTCCCGCCTGCGCGCCGATCTCAAGGCCGCTGACAAAAAACGCGTCACTGATGGGATCACGGGAATGCGGCTGCTCGATCCCCTTCCGGGTTATCGCGTCCTGGAAGGTTGGCGATTCGAAAGCGCGGGTCGCTACCGGATTCAGCTTATTTACGAAGGGAGCATTTTCGCGTCGCGCCACACCGCTTGGGAGAAGCGTCTTCCGTTTCCATTGAATATCTTGGCCGAGAACATCCTAATCGCCAATGCACGCATTCCGCCATCCGGGATCATCGAAAAGAAGGTCCGTCTTAAATCCCCGACTCGGGAGTTTACGGTCGCGCGATGACGCGGAGGCCTCTGCTTTGTTTTTGGGCATTGCTGGCGGTCTCCCCCGCACGTAGCAGTTGGACGACTGCCCCGGTTGATTGGGAATATCTGCCCACACCCAGAAGAGCAGCCAAAGCTGACCGTGACAGGATTCAGAATCGTATCGACGCTGCTCGCCCCCTCTACAAAGAGTTTATCAACGCGAATCAAATAAAAGTGATCTCGGAGGGAATGGTTTCCGAAAATTGCGGCACTTCCGCTTTCCAACGGTTTGTGTGGGAATATCTCTCCACTTCTTGCCGGCGCGACCTGACGACATGGAATGACGCGAAACGCGACGCGCGAATTGCAGAAGCAAAAACAACCTACGCGATAAATCAAATTCTGCAGTTGGAGGTGAAAGCCTATAATCTGGCGCCAATTTCAAGTCAGGGAATCATGTCCACGTCGCCACGGTGGAACCCTGCCTTTTCCTTCGTTTGGGAGACGGATTCGTCGGGCAGGAAACGCTTGGCCGCCGATCAGGGAGCGGACTACGGAGTTTTCCAACAAGGGAGACAAATCCTGATTTTCCCCCGCAGCTTCTTCAAGGACGTTGCGAACTTGACAGACAAAGCCCAAGTTGAGCCAGGAGCCGACCGACTCGCACTTTCCTTGCTTCATGAAACGGTGCATTTTGCCGCGACTACGAAAGCATTTGACGATCATGGATTTCGCCCGGTGCGACGGGCGTACGAAAAGCGGGAAGAGGAAGCCGCTGCAAACGAAGCGGAAGCGGACTTGCTCGAACTCATGAACCGTGACGAGACGATCAATGGTCAGCAAGCCCCGTTTACACCCGCTCAGATCGAACATTTCAGGAAGAAGGCCCGCGATTATCGAACTCAAGCAAAGCTTATTCGGGACCGTTTTCCGGACGCTGTCTACGAAACGCAACTCCCAAGCGTGTATCGACACCGCGAATTCGCCAAAGGAGCCCACGAATCATCGCGCGAGGAGCCGTTCGACGCGATCGAGGTACTGCGGGAAGCTGCAGAGGACGCGTTCATGCGCGCCCAAACGGATGAAACGAACCGCGTACTCGAAGAAATACAGCAGAGTCAAGAGAGGATGCGGCAACGGAACGCGCAGGAAACGACGCGTTCTAATTCGACTAGGCGTGGATACGGCTCGGAATCGGCACGAAGCGGGCCTACGCGTGGGCCGATGTCAGGAAACGGAATTTACGATATACCCTTCTCCGACCTTGAAATAATCGAGCGGGCACACAGTTCCGCGGTCTCGAAACAAGCTGCTTCCGCCCGTCCCGCCCCGACCCCGACCGCTCCCGCCACGGCGCGTGCCGTCCCCCAAGGTCCGACGCGCCATCAGGAACTCGCCCGGCTCGCCCGGATCGCATGTCGCGACCCCTATTCAATCAGCGAAGATGAGTTCGACCGCGTGTGGCGTTTCGTGCGGGGAGCAGTTTCGAAAACCGACGAGTGGAAGACCTTCGGCTTTTCTGATGCGTGCGAGCGCGAAACCTTTAACGAACTCCTTAAGGGTGCGTCCGCGCGAGAAAATTACTCACGAAGCGTGATGGCGTCGATCGCGCGGCGTTTCCGCACGAACGGCCCGCCTCCCCCAATCTACACACCGCCCTCCGGCGGCAACAACCGAACCGAGCCCGAGCCGGCGCAGCTGCCGCCCTGCTGGCCGAATTGCGTGCATTGGAATTAGCCGCATCGCTCCCAAATCGATTTAGCTATAATCCGCCGATGGCGAAACCGATCCGACTGCTGCTGGGAGGCGCCACGGGCCGAATGGGGCGCTCGATCGCGACCCTCGTTTCCGCGGACAGCCGCTTCGCCTTGGTCGCAGGCGTGTGCCGCCGTCCGCCGGGACCCGAATTCTGCGATTTGCAGCGCGCTCTTAAATTCGCCGAAAAATCCGACATCGTCGTCGATTTCTCGCTCCCCGCCGGGTCCCTGGCCCTCGCCCGGATCGCCGCGCGCGCGCGCATCGGCTTTGTGACCGGAACCACCGGATTCTCTCCCGCCCAACTCCGAGAATTAAAGCGGCTCTCCTCCCGAATTCCCCTCTTGGCTTCTCCCAACATGAGCCCCGGAATGAATCTGCTGTTCGCGCTCGCCCGAAAGGCGGCCGCCGCGCTCCCCGGTTACGACGCGGGCGTCTTCGAAATCCACCATACCCTTAAGAAGGATGCCCCCTCCGGAAGCGCGGTGCGCTTGGCCGCCGCGGTCGCGGAGGGAAGACGCCGCGGGCCGGTTCCGGCCGAAAGCCTCCGCCTCGGCCGCGTCGTCGGGGAACACACCGTGCATTTCGCCGGTCCCGATGAGCGCCTGGAATTGACGCACCGCGCAGAGGACCGCGCCGTCTTCGCCCGCGGAGCCCTGGAAGCGGCGCTTTGGCTTCACCGCCGCGGAAAGAAGGGACTTTACTCGATGATGGACGTGCTCGGACTATGAAGGAACGACTTGCCCGGTTCTTCGATGAGAAGGACGATCCGAACGAACCGGTCTACGATCCGGTGGATTTCGGCGCCATGCTGCTCGTCACTTTGACGGCGATCGGCGCTCTCTTTTGGCTGCTCTGGACCCTTTTTGTTTTTGAAGGCCGCGTCGGGAACGCCGCCGCGCTCGTTCTCACCGCGGTGGGGGTCGCTTTGCTTTACCGGGCCTATCGCGACGCTGAAAACGCCGCTCGACGCCCATGACCCGCTGCCGCGTCGCTTTGGGCTCCAATCTCGGCGACCGAGCCGCCCATCTGCGTTTCGGGTTCCGCGGCCTGGACCGACTCCCGGGAACGCGCCTGCTGCGCCGCTCCGCGATTCGCGCCAGCGCGCCGATGGGCGCTCACGCCGGCGGAGAATATCTCAACGCCGTCGCCGAGGTGGAAACCCGGTTAAGTCCCATCGGGCTCCTGGTCGAATGCAAGCGCCTGGAAGCCCTGGCCGGACGGCGGCCCGACGGCCGTTGGCGGCCTCGCCCCCTCGATCTGGATCTGCTCTCCTACGGAAGTCGGAGCGTCAAGACGCGGATACTCCGCGTGCCGCATCCGGGCGCCCACCGCAGAACCTTCGTGAAGGCCGCGCTCGCGGATTTGGGAGAATTGATACAATGAGCCGTATGACTATCTCGAAAAAGGTCACCACCCGCTCGCTCCTGGACATGAAGCACAAGGGCGAGAACATCGTGGCGCTGACGGCTTACGACGCCCCGACCGCCGCCCTCGTCAACGAGGCGGGCGTCGATGTTATCTTGGTCGGAGACTCCGTCGCCAACGTCAAGCTCGGCTACGAGAACACGCTTCCGGTGACTCCCGAGGAGATGCTCCATCACACCAAGGCGGTCGCGCGCGGCAACTCGCGCGCGCTCCTCGTCGCAGACATGCCCTATCTCTCGTACGAGATCGACGCTCTTGAGGCTTTGCGGGTCGCGGGTCGATTCGTCAAAGAAGGCGGCGCCGAAGCCGTAAAACTCGAGGGCGGCATCGAGGTCGCTCCGGTCATCAAGGAACTCGTCCGAATCAACGTCCCGGTCATGGGCCATCTCGGGCTCACCCCCCAAGCCGTCAACAAGCTCGGCGGGTTTAAAGTTCAGGGCCGTCGTCCGCAAGAAGCCGACAAGATGCTCACCGACGCGCGCATTCTCGAAGGCGCGGGCGTTTTCGCGATCGTGCTCGAAGCCGTTCCCGAGGAGCTCGCCCGGGAGATCACGAAAAAGGTCGGCGTTCCGACGATCGGCATCGGGGCGGGCAAAGCCTGCGACGGCCAGATTCTCGTCGTCGACGACATGCTCGGCATGGGCGCAGGTCCCGTCCCGAAATTCGTCAAACGCTACGCCGATCTAAGACCTGCCATGCTCGACGCGATCAAACGCTACACCGCCGAGGTTCGCGCGGGCGGTTTTCCGGGCCCCGACCACACCTATACCAGCCCATCGAAAACCCGCGCCTCCCAGTAATGCCCTTCTGGGCGCTCCCGGCGGGGTTCGTTCTCGTCGCCGCCGTCTTTGCCGCGTGCTGGTGGGGAGCCAACGTCGTCTTCCACCCGCCCGATCTGCTTCCCGACCTGCTCCGCCCCGAGGAGTTGGACATCGCCTACGAATCCCTCGAGTTCGCCACCCACGACGACGTCGTGCTGCGCGCGTGGACCGTCCGGGCCGACACGCCTACCGACGCGACGATCTTCTTCTGTCACGGCTGGGGAGACAATAAGGGGGACATGCTTCGCCGTTTTCACTCGCTGCGCGACCGCTTCAATCTGTTCTTTCTCGACACGCGCGCGCACGGAGAAAGCGCCGGACGGCTTTCCTCGATCGGATATTTGGAGGCCTTTGATTTCGACGCGGCGATGCGCGTGCTGAAGGATCGGCACCCGTCCTGGGTGAAGCGTTTAGGGATCTGCGGACTCTCGATGGGGGCCGCGATGGCGATCCATGCGATGGCGCGCTATCCGGAGATTCGCTGCGGCGTCTTGGAATCCCCGTTTCGGTCGTTCAACGAGGTCGTCCGACAGTTCTGCCGGAACAAATTCCACCTCCCTTATTTTCCGTTCGTGTGGCTGACCTTGCTGATCATCCGCCGGCGCCTGGGAGCCGACCCGGAACCCTTCAGCCCGCACTACCACGTCGACAAAGTGTCCCCGCGGCCCGTCTTCTATCTCTCCGGAGAAAACGACTCTTTGATGCCGCTCTCGGAGGTCCGAGCGCTGTACGAGCGCAACGGGGAACCGAAGGAACTCTGGGTGGTTCCGGGAGCGACGCACGGACGATGCCAGGAGGCGGCGCCGGAGGAATACGACCGCCGCATCCGCTCCTTCTTCGAGAGCCACCTGCTGTGAAAATCGTCCGCTCCCCCTCGTCGCTTCGCAGAGCCGTCGCCGCCTGGCGCCGGAAAGGGCTTCGCGTGGGTTTCGTGCCAACGATGGGGGCGCTCCACGAGGCGCATCTCGCCTTGGTCCGCCGCGCCCGAATCGCGTGCGACCGCGTCGTCGTCTCGGTGTTCGTCAATCCCATCCAATTCGGCCCGAAAGAGGACCTTGCGAAGTATCCGCGCCCCTTCGCGAAAGACGCCGCGCTGTGCCGCCGGGAAAAAGCCGCGCTGCTCTACCATCCCGCAGTCTCAACCATGTACCCCCCCGGAGCGCGGACCTTCGTTGAAGTTTCCGGACTCTCCCAACGCTACTGCGGCGCTTCCCGCCCGGGGCATTTTCGCGGGGTCGCGACGGTCGTCGCGAAACTGCTCTCCCAGGTCGCGCCGGACTCGCTCTTCCTGGGCGAAAAGGATTTTCAGCAGCTCGTGATCCTGCGCCGGATGGCCGCGGATCTCGATTTCCCGGTCCGCGTCGTCGGCTGCCCGATCGTGCGGGAATCCGACGGTCTCGCGATGTCCAGCCGGAATGTCTTCCTGAATCCGGCCCAGCGTGCGGCCGCGCCGGAGTTTCACCGCGCGCTTCTCGCGGGCGTCGAGGAATCCCGCCGGGCCTCGGCGACGCCTGCCTCCGTCGTGGCCGCCGTACGCCGGCGGATTCTAAAAATACCGGGGGCCCGGCTCGACTATGTCGGGCTTGCCGAGACGGAAACGCTCGAGCCCGCGCAGCGCCTGTCGGGCCGCCTTCGGCTTTTAGGGGCGGTTTTTTTCGGAAACACCAGGCTTATTGACAACGTCCCGATAAGACGATAAATAATGCGAAGCCTGTGAACCTTCTTCTCGCGACGCTATTTTTCCTGACGCTTCCGGGACCCGCCCTCCGCGCGGCAGAATCCTCCGTTGATCCCGGCCGCGGCGCCGCCGTCTTATTGGAGGACGCGTTCACAGAAAAGGGACTCACCCTCCTGCACCGTCGCGGTTTCGTCTCTCTTGCGTCGACCGGAAAAACGCGAACGGTTGCCTTCGTTCAGTGGCCCCTTTTCGAAGATCTCCTCAAATACGAAGCCTCCTACCGCGAGTTTCTTGACCTCTACCGCCGCAACCGGCGCGCCCTCGCCGTAGACGGCTCCCTTGAGGACCTGCGAACGCTCCAGCGCCGGCCGCTCGGAGGCCTGATGACGCCGAGCCTGCGCGCGGCCGTGGACGTTCTGGCGGTGATGCTGCGGGAAGCCGGGGAACTCGATAAACGCCTCGCGGCCTCTCCCGAAGGAAAACATCTCATGCGGACCCGTTGGGGTGAAGAGTTCTTCGAAGCGCGTTCCGCCGCCTGGATTTCCGCGCCCGAAGCGGCCGCCGGCGAATTCACGCAGGAGATTTTTTCGCGCGGGCTTTCCGAATCCCCCGAACGGCGCCATGTCCTCGAACACCTAGCCGCGGTCTATCATTCCGAGGATTGGACCCGGCACATGCCGGCCTATCTCGCCGATCAGAGGAAACTCTGGACGGTTTTTGAAACGCGCGGACGCCTCCGAGAACTGGAGCGTTCCACGACCTTGAGGGACGACGTCAAGGCGCTTGCAGCCGTCCTTGCGGGCCTGGAGAAAGACCGCGGCTCCATCGAGCGCTTGCGCGAAGTCCTCTCCGTCAAAACCCCGGAACCCCAGGGTCCCGTCGTCCGATTTTCGGGTCCGGAACTGCATATTTTCGCCGAAGACGGATCCTCGACACTCGACACGGGGGACACGGCCGTCGTTTCCATGGCCTATTGGGTCTATGGCGTCGCCGACGGGCAGCAGATCGATATCTCAGAACTCGGATTCGTGGACCGCGGTTGGGCCGGGATCGAAAACCGCTTCCAACGGAAGCTGCGCGCGGGCAACGGCGGACCCTACACCTTCACGGCGAAGCTCCCGGTCCGCACCGACGACGCCGTCACCTATCGGCTCCGGATTTCCGCGGACGGGGCGGAAACACTATCGCGGGAAGTGGAGATCCAACCCTCCCCTCGCTACCGGGAAATGCTCGCGCTCGCGGCCGAAGCGGACCGGGAAGCCTCGAGCTGCATGCTTTCCGACGCGCTCTCCCGCTACGATGCCGCGATCGAAGACCTGAAGCCTTCGGCCTCTAAACCCCGTTTCGCCCGATTGCTCAAGCATGTCGAAGAGCGGCGGAGAACGGTGCAGCGGCAAAGCGAACTCCGCGAGCGCCTCGACGCCGCGATCGACGGGGCCCGCCTCTTCGCCTCCAAGGAGCAATGCGATTTCCGTTTTGACCGGGCGCGAAACGCGCTCTCTTTGCTCGCCGATTTGCCGGCCGGATGCGACGCAATCCCCGAAGGGGTAAGCTCCAGCCTCTCCAAGACCCTGCGCGAGTTAATGATCGCCTCCCAACGGCGGCGGGAAGCGCAGGACGCTTTCGATAGGGCCGTCAAGAAAGGGCGCGAACTCGAAAGCCGATGCCGGACGGATCAGGCCGTTTCTCTCTACGCGGGCGCGCTCGCGCTCCTCGACGCCGATGACCAGACGCGCTGCGGGGAATGGGAACAGACCTACACGCTCGTACGCATCGAAGATCTCCCCCGCGCGACCGGAGCGGCGCGTATCGAGGAAGCCCTCCGGTCGGTCGCCGCCGACGCCGAGAAGAAATTTGCGGAAGGCGACGTGCGGGGGGCGCTTGAACTCCTTCTCCCCAACCTCGCGAAGGTCGAGGCGCTTCCCGACGCGTCGTGCTACGACTCGAGCAAAGGGAAACTCGCGGAACTCGCCGAAACCTACGGCGCAGCGCTGACCCCCGGGTCTATGAAGAAAGGCTCCGAGGCCGCTGGACTTTCGAAGGATGACCCGGGGAGCGAAGTCCAGTCCGTCCTGAAGGAAAAGGCCCGAAGGGATAGCGAGCGCCGCGCCGCCGCGGCCGCGCAGCGCGAACGGCAGGCGCCGAGCACGGCCGCGCCGGAGGGGCCTTGATGCGGCCTCTGATCTTGGCCCTCCTTTGCCTTTCCCCGGCGGCAGATTCGTTCGCCGCAGCCGGCCCCGACACGCGCCGCGCCTCGGTTCCGACGCGCCCCAAGGGCGCAACCCTCCTCGCCGATGCGCACGATCTGCTCATCTCTTTCGGAGTGAGTCTGGCGCAAAGCCCCGCCGGTCTTCGCGTGCTGCATGTTCGCAAGGGATCCTCCGCCGCAAAACTCGGCCTTCGCCCGCGCGACACTTTGCTGACGCTCAACGGCCGCCGCGTTCGCCGGACGACGGACGCTGCGAAAGCCCTGCGCAGCTGGAAATCCGAGACGCGTTTGTCCGCCGTCGTCAGTCGGATCGACGACAAACTCGACGACGCCCCCCCCCGCCCCGATCTTCGCGGGGAACTGATGGTTCTCGAAATGCCCCCGCTTCTATGGCCGCGTCCCGAATCGCGCGACGCCGCCCTGCTCACACCGGGAGAGGAGGCAATCCGGGACGCCCATTTGGAAGCCGCGCGGGAAGCGTCCGAGCGTCCGCTGGAGGCGCTGAAAGCTCCCGGGTTCAAGGTCGCCGCTGGGGAACGCGTGTGGATCCGTTTCCCGAAAGGGATCGCGCAAAGCGTTCAGGTCGGCGACGTACTCGAAGGGGAAACCAGCACCTCCATGGCTTCGGACTCGTCTCTCGATTTCATCGTCATTCCCCAAGGGAGCCGCGTTTGGGCCGCCGTCGCGGCGAGTTCCGTCGAAGGCCGTGCGCGGGTCGTTCAACTCAGCGTCTTCAAGATCGCGCTTGCGGGCGGGCGCTCTTACCCCTGCGCGGCCGTGCTGCGCTCCATCGCCGACGCCGACCGCGGGGTTCAGATCAGCGCGGGCGGCTCTCTGGTGGCGGCTCCCGAGGACGCGGATCCCTTCTTGCTGAATCCCGAGCGCAACCTGCAAATCGAATTTCGCGAGGATCTTCTGATTCGCGAACGGGAGGATTTCTACCGCGCCGGGCCCGGCCTCTGGCTCCGGAGCACCGCGAGCGGCAACGGCAGAACATTTGAAGTGTCTCACGTGATCGCGGGACGCTCGGCGCACGCCTACGGAATCCGCGAAGGAGACCGCGTCACTCACATCGACGGAAGGCCGGTCTATCGGCTCGGGTTCTCCGAGGCGATCCGCCGTCTCTACGGATCCGTCGGGACGAATGTGGAACTGAAGCTGTTGAGCGCCTCGGACAAGACCCCCCGCCGCGTGAAGCTTCGCCGCGGCGCCGGCTACCGAAACGGGTACGGGTTGACGCTGTCCGCCGGCAAGGGAGGCGCCTACGTTCTCTCGGTCGACGAGGAGTCCCCGGCCTACGAGGCGGGGATCCGTCGGGGACACCGTATCGACGCGATCGACGGAACCGAAACCCCGGGCCTCGGAAAGGTCAAGTTGAACGCCCTCCTCGAACCCGGAGACGGGAAAAAATTGATTCTCTTCAAACCGCGTGACCGCAAGGCCCGAACCGTCGGGCTGCAGGCCGTTTCCTATCCCTACCGGCGCGGGATCCGCGAACGCCTCACCGACTTCCGCTGACGAGCGCGTCGAGCAGCCGCCGCGCCTCTTCCCGGTTTCCCTCGGCGTCCGGAGGATCCGCCGGCATTTTCACGCCGTCGAGCGCCTTTAACACGCGAATCGCATCCTCCCGGCGCCCGGCGTCCAGATAGGCCTGCGCCAGCGCCGGATAGTGAGCGGTATGATGGGGGCCCAACTCCAGCGCGCGCTCCAACTCCGCTACCGCCAACGCGCGGCTCCCCCCCGCGAAAGCCGGCAATTGCCGATACATCTCGCCGAGAACGTGATGCGCCCCGCTGTGCTTGGGATCGAGTTCAAGAACCCGGCGCATCCCGCGCTTCATCGGCCCGATCATGAACAAGGACCGCATGATGCCCCGGGTCTGCCCGATGCGTCCGAGCGCGATCCCATGCCAGTAATGCGCTTCGACGCTCTCCGCGTCGCCCTTCAGCGCCCGGTCGAGCGCGTCCTTCGCTCGTTCAAACGCCTCGAGTTTAGCCTTCTTCCCGTCGCGCCGTTCGCCTAAGCGAACCCAGGACCTGCCGAGCCGCCACAAGGCTTCGGGATTGTCGGGTTCGGCTTCCAATAAAGGAAGGGTGTCCTCCAGCTTCCCGGGCTGATCCCGGGTGAAGTAAAGCGAATCGACCGTGGACGTCGATAACGCCCTTCCCGGAACAGCCGATAGAGCGACGAAAAGGAGGGCTGTAACCGGGATGTTCAACGGAATCGCGACAGATGCTGCCGCATCACGCAATCATCGGCCACAACGACCAAGCCCGCAGCCCGTGCCTTGGAAACCGCCGCGGGGTGGTCGACGCCGTCCTGGAGCCAAAGCCCTTTGACGCCGAGGGCGATCGCTTCGTCCACGATGTCGGGGACACATTCGGGCTTCCGGAAAACGTCTACAAAATCGATGCTTTCTTCTATATCGGACAGAGACGGCCAACAGCGGCGGCCTAGGATTTCGCGGTGTCCGGGATTTACCGGATAGACCCGGTAGCCTTCTTCGATCAAATAGGCGGCGATTCGATGGGAGGGACGTTCGGGTTTCGGGGAGCAGCCGACAACGGCCACACTTCGCATGTTCAGGAGCACTTCGATATCGCTGTTTACGCTCACTGGCATTATTGTAGCATGCCTCTAGTCAGGGCCCGAAACGGCCAGGAGGATTACATGACTGTCGCAACGAAGAACGGCAAGACAGGGAAAGCCACCGTCAAAGAATTCATGGCGGATCTGGAAGCGAAGAACCCCGGAGAAAAGGAATTTCATCAAGCGGTTGAAGAGGTCGTCCAATCTCTCCAGCCCGTTTTAGACCGCAATCCCGAATACCGGCGCAAGAAGATTCTCGAGCGGATCGTGGAGCCCGAACGGCTCCTGATGTTTCGCGTGCCGTGGGTGAACGACTCCGGCGAAGTCCAGGTCAACCGGGGATTTCGCATCGAGTTCAACAGCGCCATCGGGCCGTACAAAGGCGGCCTGCGCTTTCACCCCAGCGTCAACCTCGGCATTCTCAAGTTCCTCGGTTTCGAACAGGTCTTCAAGAACAGCCTCACGACGCTGCCGATGGGCGGCGCGAAGGGCGGATCGGACTTCGATCCCAAAGGCAAGTCCGACAACGAAGTCATGCGTTTCTGCCAGTCCTTCATGACCGAACTCCAGCGCCACATCGGCCCGGACACCGACGTTCCCGCGGGGGACATCGGCGTCGGCGGCCGCGAGTTGGGCTTCCTGTTCGGCCAGTACAAACGCCTTGTGAACCGTTTCGACGGCGCGCTGACCGGAAAGGGCATCAACTGGGGCGGAAGCCTCATCCGGCCCGAAGCGACCGGCTACGGAACGGTCTACTTCGCCGAAGAGATGCTCAAAACCCGCGGCGAAAGCCTCAAGGGAAAGCGCGTCGCGATTTCGGGCTCGGGCAACGTCGCGCAGTACGCGACCGAGAAGTGCATCGATCTCGGCGCGACGGTCGTGACGCTCTCCGACTCGGCCGGCTACATCGTCGACAACGACGGAATCGATCGGGAGAAGCTCGCGTTCGTCCTCGACCTTAAAAACGTCCGCCGCGGACGCATCAAGGATTACACGGCTGCGTACAAGAACGCCGAGTATCACGAGGGGACCGGGGTCTGGGGCGTCAAGGTCGACGTCGCGATCCCGGCGGCGACGCAGAACGAACTCTGCGGCGTGGACGCGAAGACCCTCGTCGACAACGGCTGCTTCGTCGTTTCCGAAGGCGCGAACATGCCCTCGACGCCGGAAGCCGTCGACGTCTTCCTCGACAAGAAGATCCTCTACGGTCCCGGCAAGGCGGCCAACGCCGGCGGCGTGGCGGTCTCGGGGCTGGAGATGTCGCAGAACAGCCAGCGCCTGGCGTGGACCCGCGAGGAAGTGGACACCCGCCTGCACACCATCATGAAGAGCATCCACGAGGCCTGCCTCACGACCTCGACGGAGTACGGGGACAAGGGCAACTACGTCCTCGGCGCCAACATCGCCGGCTTCACCAAGGTCGCCGACGCGATGCTCGACCAGGGAGTCGTCTAACTGTCCGAGTCCGACGCAGAGAACGACCTAGCCGATTTCGAATCCGCCTTTCCGGGATTCGATCGGCTGGCGTCGTTCCAGGTCCGGGAAATCCTCCTCGTGGCGAGCGCGTACGACGCGTTCGTCATCGGGGAGGACGACCGGCTGCACGACGTGTTGTTCGGGGAGTACCAGGGACTCCAACTGCGCTATACCCCCCGTATATCCCGCGTTTCGTCCGCTCAGGAAGCGCTCGATCGCCTCGCCGAAACCTCCTTCGATCTGATCATCGCCATGTCGCGCGTCGGCGCGATGCCGCTCGATAAGTTCGCCGAGGAAGTCAAGCGGCGCTCTCCCGACACATCGGTCGCTTTGCTGGCATACAGCGCCGCCGATCTCAATCGCCTGCAGCCCAAGGAACTGCATGGAGTGAACCGCGCCTATCTTTGGAACGGCAACGTCCGCATTTTGCTGGCGATGATCAAGCAGGTCGAGGACGCGCGAAACATCGAACACGACGTGCTGGAAGGCGGCGTTCAAGTCGTCCTGCTTGTCGAGGACTCGGTCCGGTTTTATTCCTATTATCTGCCTCAACTCTACACGGAAATCCTGCTGCAGACGGGATCTTTGATCGAAGAAGGGATCAATCTCCGCCACCGAATGCTGCGCATGCGCGCCCGGCCCAAAGTAGTTTTGGCGAGCGACTACGAAACCGCGCTGACGATGTTCGAGCGCTACCAAAACCGCCTGCTCGGCGTGATCACCGACATCCAATTTCCGAAAGACGGCGAACTGACTCCCGACGCCGGTCTGAGACTGATTCGACAGATCCGCGCCGCAGCGCCGGACATGCCGATCCTGCTCCAATCCTCGAATCGCAACGCCGCGGCGGCGGCGAAAGCGCTCGACTGCTCCTTTCTCGCGAAAGGAGACCCGGGGCTGGCCGACGGCTTCCGCGGCTTCCTCCGGGAGCACATGGGATTCGGCGCCTTCGTTTTCCGGACCGAAGACGGCACGGAAGTGGCTCGCGCCTCGGATCTAGCCGAATTGGTGGACTCCCTCCCCGCCGTCGACGACAAGTCCATCGACTACCACGCCGGCCGCAATCACTTCTCGAAGTGGCTGCTGGCGCGAACGGAATTTGAACTCGCACACATGATCCGTCCCCGCAAGGTCAGCGAATTCTCCCACCCGGGGGATCTCAAACGATTTTTGATCCGCGCGCTTTCCGAGACGCTTGAAGAACGCTACTCCGGCAGCGTCACGGAATTCACGCGCCTGGCTTCCAAACGCCGCAGCGCCTTCATGAAGATCGGCGAGGGATCTCTCGGCGGAAAGGCCCGCGGGTTGGGATTTCTGAATTCCCTGCTGAGTCGCCGGCGGATGCGCAGCCCGCGGGACGCCCTGCGCGTCGAAATTCCCCGCTCCACGGTCGTCGCCACGGAGATTTTCGAGGAATTCCTCACCCTCAACGATCTGCGCCCCAGCTACCGAGGGCTCATGAGCGATGCCGAACTGCGCGAGGCGTTCGACGCGGCGCGTCTGCCCGAATTAGCCGTAGAGGATTTGCGGATTTTGGCCGAACGCGCGGACTATCCCTTCGCGGTGCGTTCCTCGGCGAGCTCCGAAGACGCCCAATTCCAGCCGACGGCGGGACTCTACGAAACCTATTTCCTCCCGAACAACGACCCCGACGTCGAAGTTCGTCTCGACCGGTTGTGTCGGGCGGTTCGGATGGTCTTCGCTTCGACCTTCACCGAACGCGCCCGCAACCGCCGCGCGAGCCTCCAGCGCGGGATCAGCGAGGAGAAGATGGCGGTGCTGATCCAGCGCCTGGTCGGCCGCGTCCACGGAGAACGTTTTTATCCCTCCGTTTCAGGAGTCATGCAGTCGCGCAACTACTATCCGGTCCCCCCCCTTAAATCCGAAGACGGCGTTGTCTACGCCGCTCTCGGACTCGGTTCCACGGTGGTAGACGGCGGGTGCTGCCACGCGTTCTCCCCCGCCCGCCCGTCGGCCCCCTTGCAAAGTTTCTCGACGAAGGATTGGTTCCGCAACGCCCAGCGTGAATTCCTGGCGCTTGACCTTTCTCTCCGTGATTTTCTGCCGGCGGGCGAAAGCCGCGCGAATCTGCTCAGCCTTCCCGTCTCCCAGGCGGAGGAAGACGGCGTGCTCGCGCCCATCGCCTCCACATACATTCAAGCCGACGACCGACTCTATGAAGGCATCGGCCGCAAGGGAGCCCGTCTTATCACCTTCGCGCCGCTTCTCGCGGACACGGATCACGCGTTCGCCGAAACGCTCGGCTGGCTGATGGAACTCTCCGAGCAGGCGGTCGGCTGTCCGGTGGAATTGGAATTCACTTTCGATCCGGAAGCGCGCAGGCTTTCCGTGCTTCAATTGCGGCCGATGCCGTCCCGTTCCCCGGGCGGGGAAGTCTCGCTCGACGATATTCCAGGCGCGGACCTGCTGCTCAAAACCCCGCGGGCGCTCGGGCACGGCGAAATCACCGGCGTCCGGAACATCCTCTTCATCCCTCCCGAAGCGTTCGAACGGAGCAAGACCCGCGCGATCGCCGCGGAACTCGCGAAATTCAACGCGAGGCTTAAATCCCGCTCAGAGACGACCTTGCTCATCGGCCCCGGCCGTTGGGGCTCGGCGGATCCTCTGCTCGGCATTCCCGTGCGTTGGGAAGACATCGACTCGGCCAAGGCGATCGTGGAAACGACGCACGAGGGTTTCGTCGTCGAACCGTCGCTGGGAACGCACTTTCTGCACAACGTGGTCTCGCTCGGGGTCGGCTACCTGACGATCCGCCACCGCGGAGACGAAAGCTTCCTGGATTGGGATTGGCTTCGCGCGCTCAAAACCGTCGACCAAAGCGAGCACGTTCGCTGGGCGCGCTTCGAGGAGCCGCTTAAAATCTACATCGACGGCTCCATCGGAGCCGGGGTCGTGCTGAAGACCTGACCTCACTTTTGTTTCGCGCCTCGTGCGCGATTGTTTCGGGCCTTGGGCCCGATGCTCGAAGAATCGCTGCGCGATTCTTTCGAGCCCGAAACGGCGAACGGCAACGGCCCGGCGCTCCCGCGCAAATGCGCCTTTAACGAACGTCGTTGTTTTTTAATTCGAAATTTCCGTTGATGCAGGCGCGTTTGCATAACCCCTACAACCGATCGTTCAAAACGAATTTTCAAGAAAGCGCTGAAAAATAAAATGGTTTTTGCATATCGCGCGATATGTAAAAAGTACAAACTTTTAAAGCATTTCTTTAAAAATTCGATTTGCCGCCTCCATCATCGAGCCTGTTGTGTGATCTCGAACAGGGGCAGCAACTTTCCCCGGGGACAACCCTCTTTGATCGTGGCGTGAGCAACGGCATTCTCTGCATGCGCGTTATGCGGGGGGAGCGCACCGCTCGAAGCCTGCGGGCGCGAAGTTCTTTACGCTGGAAGACGACTCTAGAATTTCCCCTCGGCGCGCTTGCGCGCCGAGGCCGAACGCCCCCCACGGGGGCGTTCGCGCCGTTGGGGGGCATCCCGTCGTTGAAACTACGGGAGCATGGCGGGCGAGTTCCCCCTTCCGGGGTTGCCCCTAAGAATCAGTCCCTGCCGTAGTAGTCGCGCCGGCGAAGTCCCAGCACGTAGCCGATATTCGAGAAGCGCCACAGGTAGATGCCGCCCGCGAGCGCGAGCATCTGCAGCAAGAGCGCCAGCCCGGCGCCTTTCGCGGGTTCCGGCGCGGACCCCGGATGTCCGCTCTGAATATGGCGCGCCGGGCGCAGAAACGTCTTCATAAGATCGTAGCGCAGTTCCTCGTCCTGCGACGGGACCCGGGAGGCCGCGGCGGGAGCGCGCTGATCGGACGGCGCGTCGTTGATCCGCGGAGCCGGCTCCGGAGCCACCTGCTGCGAACGGCCCTTCTTTTCAACGCCGGCAAACGGATCGCGCGGCGCGAAAGGCCACAACTGAGCCAAAGAACTCGACGGGCCGCTCGTTGAAAACTGGTACTGCGGCAGCGCGGACTTTTCGCCCAGCACCACACGGCCTCCCACAACGCCCGCCGGCATCTTCCGGTCGGCACCGCTGCCGCCCGGAGGCGCCCAAGGCATCCCGAAACCGGGCATCCCGTCGGCGTTCTGCTGCACGAGGCCGGGAATCGGCCGCGCATTCATCGCGAGCGCTGTCTTGCCCGCCGGAGCGTTCCAATTCGGGGCGGGACCCGAAGCCTGCTCGTTGCCTGCCGCGCCCGCCGGCGCAGCGCCGCCGCCTCCGCCGCCGCCTCCACTGCCGCCTCCGCCGCCGCCTCCGCCGCTTCCTCCTCCGCCGCCTCCGCCGCCGCCGGCGGAGCCCGACGGAGAAGCCCCGCCGGTCGGAGCGCCGCCCGTCGGAGAGCCCCCGGTCTGAGAACCATCCTCATCGGGCGCCCGGTAGGTGTTCTTCGTATCGTCGCCCGTGAGAGTGTGGTCTTTCGAATCGACACCCGTACGATCACCGGTCCCATTGTCGATGACGGAAGGATTCGGCTCATGGGAGAACGGGTTCATCGGCTCTTCTTCCGCGTTCGGGTCGCCGATGTCGATAAACTCGCCATCGTCCACCTCGGGGGCACGGGTCATGTACTTATCGTAGAGGTATGGTCCGCCGATGAGTCCGGCCATCAGCAGACCTTCGGCCGCCCAGCGCTTCCAATTGCGTCGGAACGCGCCGGCTTTTTTCGCTTCACGCCATTTTGCACGATAGCGGCCGTCCGCCACCTTGCCTCGCGCACCGGCATTGCGGACGTCGCGGCCCAGATGTTCCTTGGCCAAGGCGCGGGCGGTTTTCGCGCGGCCCTTGAAATTCCCGATGCGCTTCTGCAGCATCCGTTCGTTGAGCTTGCCGTATCCCGGAATCTTACCGAGCGCGCGGGCCCGCAGGTACCGGAACTGATTCCACTTGTGGGAAACCCAGCTTTGACCCGCCGCCCGAACCGGCTTCTGACCGCGCATGTAGCTGAGCTTCTGACGAAGTTTGAGCATCTTCGACTGATAGTTGAGCGTGTTGTTGACGTGGCGGCTGCCCTGGTATTCGTTGTATTTCTTCGAGAGACCCCGGCCGACCCGGCGGAGCCAGTTCGGACTCACCTCGTTGATCTTAAGTCCCAGACTCTTCGCCCAGCGGTTGAAGGTCGGCGTTCGCGTGGTGATGGAAGAACCGAGGCGCTTGCCGACGTTGAGAATACGTCCCGGCCAGCGCATCGGGTTGACGGTCTCCAAGGCGTTGAACCAACCTTCCGGAGTCAGCAAAGTTCCGGCGGTATCCGCCGCCACCCGCTTCGGCAATCCCTCCTTCGGCGCCTTGGGCGTCTTGGCGGACTCGAAGGTTCCTTCCATCGTGCCCGCGGGTTTTGCCGAGCCCTTCGGAGCGCGGAGATAGCGTCCTCCCTGCGCCTGATAGCCGACTTCGCCGGCCGTCAAACCGTGTTCCTGAATCAATTTCGAGGCGGCCTGTTCGAGATTCGCGACCTCCATCGCGCTGCCTTTTTCCAAGCGCAGACGCTCCGCCTGGCGCAGCGAACGCTTGACCGTGTCGGCCGCCTGCTGCCGCGGCGACGCGTCCTTCGGTCCATTCGAAGGCCGCACGCGCTGAGGCTTCCCCGCGGATTGCCCGCGTCCTTGAAGCTCCGGGGCCGCCGACGCGGATTTAACCGGCGGCTCCCCGGCGAGACCGCGTTCCATCGCGCCGCGGATCTGTTTCGGGGTCATTCCCGCGTCCTTCATGATTTGCGCTTTGGCTCGAATCTGAGCTCCCGAACAGTTCCCCGCCGGGCAGTTGACCTTCACGTGAGCCTTGTTGACCGCGGCGGCCTGCTGTTTGGTGATGCCGAGTTGCCGCTGCGCGGCGCTCATCCGCTGGGCGCGGGAACGGATCTCGGAGAGATTTTCCAGCAGCTTCGCCTCGGGGACGTTCGCCTGAGACTTCGCCGAACGCCTGATCGGCTCGAGAACGCCGCCCCGTTCGACCGGCGGCTTGGCGCCGGGCCGCAGCGCGGCCTGCGCTGCGGCGCCCTCTTCTCCGGCGACGCGGGCGATCTCAGGCTTCGGCGCCGCAGTCCCTTTAGGAACGGCCTTTCCCCTCACTTCGACCTTCGGGGCGCCGCTCGCCTTTGTCGGAGCGCGCGTCTCGGGAGTCAACGGTTTCGGCGCCGCCGTGCGGGCCGGGCCCGCGCTTCCCGGAGGCGGCTTCGCGACGAAGCCCTGGGGACCGACGGCCTGTCCCGGCGCGAAATTCGCGGCGGCGACTTCGACCGGCGCCCCGGTCGCTCCGCCCTTCCCGGCGGGCGAAACGGCCGGCTTCACTTCGGGAACGGTGACCTTCGGCCCGACGCCCCGTCCCGTCGTCTCGGCGACGACCGGCTTCGGTCCGGCCTTCGGTCCCGCGTTCGGCGCGCCGCGGGGCACCGGCTTGACGACCGGGTCGCCCTTGGGGCCGGCCTTCACATCGGCCGGGCGGTAGGTTTGGCCCTTGGGCGCCCCCTTGGCGCCTTGCGTTCCCGTTTTAAGATTGCGCAGATCGCCGGTCAGCGTCCGAGTCCCGGTGGTGTTTCCCTTCGGGTTAAAGCTTCGTCCGCCGAGCGATTCCCCCGCGGCGGCGTTCAGGTTTCCGCCGATCGAGCGGGCGGTCCCCATCCCCCCTTCGGTTCCGAGCGAAGTCGTGCGCACGGGGGACCGCGCCGGCTCGACGGGAGCCGCCTTGGGAACGACGGGTTTCACCCCCCCTTGTTCGATCGGCGCCGCTTGATTCCCCTTTTGCTGCGGCGGCGCCTTGCCGAGATTCTGAGCCTTGATGTCGGGCTGCAGGGCTTGATTCTGGGGAGAGGCGGCCTTCACGGCGGGATCGACCACACCCGGGTTCCCGGGCGGCGCCTTGACGATCGTCGGGTTGCCCTTGTTCCGGTTGATCCAATTCTTCCCCTTCGTGTACATGTCGAACGAACTTTGCTTGATCGTTCCCCAGTTGTTCTTAACCTGCTTCCCCATCGCCAACGCCATCGCCAAATCGAAGACCATCTGCGGCGCGCGGCCTTTCACCGCGTCCCAGTCGCCTTTATAGGCGTCGTAGCTGATCTTGTTCATGTTCTCGGCAAACGACATGCCGAAGGTCGCCATCAACCCGACCTTCACCGTCGTTTCGGCGATCGTCACCGGGGTGACCAGGGCCTTGGCCATCTTGAACTTCTGAAGAATCTGGCCCACGGGAATGAACAGCGGCGCGCCCTTCGCGATGCCGGAGACCACCTGCCAGCTCTTGGTCAGCCAGTGGTCTTCACCGAGGATCGGGTTCAACTCGTTTCCGAAGGAGAAGTTGTCCCGCGCGGCTCCGGAAAGCTCTCCCAACTGACCTTCCGCCATCAGCATGCGGTTGAATTCAAGAGGATTGTCGGCGTTCGCGTGCGTAAACCCTTCCTTCTTCAAAGCCTTCTCGCGGCCCTCCCCCATGTAGGCCCTGGCGATGTCGGCGCCGCCTTCTTCGGTCAGGGCTTTGTCGGCCGCCTTCTTCATCCAATCGGTGTCTCCGATCCACGGCATCTGGCGCATGTTGCCGACGCGCGCGAGCCGGTAGCTCTCCGCGAGATCGTCGGCGCCGAAACCCTCCGCGATCTCTTCGATCCCCCACTGCCCGGCCATCACGGCGCCGTCCACGATGAACTCGGCGCCTTCGACGACCTGCTTGAGCACGGGGAGATCGGCGACCCACGCCGCCGAACTTCCGATCCAGGACGAACCTTCCCTCAATTTCACGGGATCCGTCAGGGCTTTGTAGGCGTACTTGTTGTCGAAATAATTCATCAGGTCGCCGTGCTGGCCGTCCCACTCCCACATCTTGTTAAAGTCGCTCTGCGACATCCGACCGGCCGTCGCCTTGTATACCCACTCGCGCTGATAGGTCACCTGATAGGGAGCGATCGCCCAACCCTCGGTTTTCTCATACTGGTCGTAAATTTGCCGGCGGATCGTCGTGTTTTTACCGTCCGACACGAACTGCATGAAGCGGCGCCCGTGGCTGAAATGGGTCAATCCCTCGACCGGGGCGAGCTTGTCGCCCTGCTTTTCCAGCACGACCGGGCGTCCGACCTGGAACGCGCTCAACTCCGCTGCGTCGTGGGCCATTCGGATCGCGCTTGCGAAACGGCCCTGGAACGCTTCCTTGCGCCCGTCGGCCAACTCGTAGAGGAACGAGAACTGACCCCTTCCGTCGAAATTGATTTTAAGGTCGACGCGCCGGCTTCCACCCGGGGCGGCGCTGTCCTTGGTCTGGATCCTCGCAAGCATCTCCGTCAACGACTGCTTGCGCCGCTCCCCCTCCTTGCCGCGGAAGTTCTCGTTGTTCTTGCCGAGAGCGCCGACGATCTCCTCGGCGATTTTCGCCGCCCGCGCACGCCGCCCCCTCTCCCACTGGGCCACCACCTCCAGATGGCGATCCGGGGATCCGGTCGCAGGCGGAGGCGCGAACAGCTCGTTCTCGAAATCGTGGAATTGGTAGCGAATATCGCCCGTAGGCGGGGTGACGATCTGCACGTGCGGGCCGGCGTTGCGGATGCGCGTTCCGTCGGCCAAAACCATTTCGCGCTGCTTGAATTCCCGCCGCGGCTCCTCGCCTGCCGCCGTCGCGGCGGCCGTTTCGAGATCCCCGTAGAGGTACTTCCACTTTTCCTGAGCTTTCAGGGACGCGACGGACATCGTTCCGTCGGCGGCGATCGCGGTGATCGTTCCCTTTTCCAAATTCGCGGTCGTCATATGCCGCGTTTCCAGGTTGATGGTTTGGACCGACGCGATTGAGCCGTCCTCTTTAAAACCCCACTGCGTCAGCAGGGCTTCCTTCGTGTTCGCGAGCATCGCGCGAATGCGTTTTCCATCCCGCGCGGTCGCCGAATGCACGCGCTGAACGGCTCCTTGAGCGTCGGTCCAGATCCGCCCGGTCGTCACCTCGCCGTTCGCCGCGACGTCCACGTACAAATGGTGATCCTGTCCCTTGTCCTGGAAACCCTCAAAGCGCATCATCCCGCCGGCGAACTCGGTCACCAGCCCGCGGACCTTCCGTCCGTCGTCGTTGACCTCGGCGTAGAACACCCGCTGCGCGACGCGCGGACCCGACGGAGGCACCTGCTCCCACGGCATCTGGCGGTTGTCGACCGGAATCTTGGCGAGTTCCCACGCGTGGAAAGCCGTTCCGTGCTTGAGGCTGCCGCTTCCGATCGCGCTCCAGGAGCGGCCGAGATGGTCGAGCTTCGCCCGGTAGTACATCGCCGCGTCGGAGAAGCCGGCGGCCTCCAGTTCCTGAATGCCCTTGGACATCACCTCGTTGTACTGCTCCTGATCGGTGATCTCCTGCTGCGCCTTCCAGGGATTGGCGAGGAATTCGACGTTCCGGGAGAATTTCCCGAACAGCGCGCTCTTGCTGTTGCTGAACGAATTTTCGATGGCGTTGCGGATCAGGTTTTCGTTCGAGTCGATGCGCCCCATCAAGCCGTCGCGGTCGAGTCCCTTGATCTCCTCTCCTGCTTTCGTGCGGTCGAACTCGCTTTGACCGGCGAACCGGGAGACGGCGCCCTGACCGAACAGCGCCATCGCGCGGCGCCGTTCGTCGATCGAGTCGCTGCCGGCATAGCTGCCGTTGTCCGAACGCAGAGTGGGGACCGCGATCGCCTTAAATCCCTTGGGGCCCCCCGCCTGCGTCTCGACCTGCTTGGCGGCGGCGCTGCGGGCGATTTCGATCTGGGGGAGATTCGCCTCGGAAGTTTGAAACTTACGCATCCGGTCGAAGGCCTGCCCGAGCAGCGCCTGCGCCTGGACGATATTGGCCTCCCGGTCGCCGGTATCCTCCAGCGTGAACGCCCGCTTGATGTCGGCCACGGATTTGCGCAGTTTCCCGAGATCTTCCGTGCTGACGGCGAATGACTGTCCTTCGCCGCGGGCCGCGACGACTTTCTTGAACTCCCCGGTCAGCGCGGCGGTGACCTCCATCGGGCCGCCGGTCGCCTGGAGTTCCTTGGCGGTGTCGAGGATGGCCTTGAGTTCCTTGATCTGCACCTCGAGGCTCTTGCGCTCGTTGGAATCGGCGGAGAGCTTGGAGGCTTGGGACTCGAGCACCTTAAGCTTCGCCTCGGCGGCGCCGACCCAGGGAAAGCGCTTCTCGCCCTCGCCGCGCGTTTGCGGCTCGCCGGCGACCATCGTCTTCACCATGCGGCCGAGACAGTCCGAACCCGAGGCGGGCTCCTTCAGATTCTTCTCGTTGGCGCAATCGAGCAAATTCTTGAGCAGGGCGGTCTCGGTAATCGCGCCGTCGAACCCTCCCGCGAATTTACGGCCGGCGGAGCTCATCGCCAGAATCCGCCGATGGGCGGTGATTGCCGCCTGAAGCGGATTGATCTGCTCCTTGACGAATTTCTCGGCCGCGGCCGCCCCGGTTGCGCTGTCTTCGGCGGCAAGCCTCTTCGCCGCTTCGACGAGCAGTTGCGAGTAGCGCTTTTTGAGAAGCTCCAGGCGCGCCGCCCAGTCGGCTTCCCCGACCGGAGGCGTGAGCTTCGAATAGTCGACCGCGGCGGGAGTTTCGGCGAACGCCGCGACCGGAATCAAGGTCTGGGGAACGGCCAACAAAAGCGACAGAGCGACGCGACAAAATCGCTCCGGCATGCTCGACGGCACGAGGCGTCTGCGGTGGGCCATTCTACCCATGGTGTACCCAGTAAAGACCCATTCGCCAAGTCGCGAGGGGCCTATCCAAGTATAGGCCTAAAGTCCTAATTTTCAAGGGCGAATTAATTTGATTTCCGCTTTTAAATTAAGCGGAATTTAGCGGGACAGCTTCGGGGCCCAATGCAGCGCGGGGGCATGCGCGGGGATATTCATGTTCGGACCCTCAAGGAAGCGCGACGACTTGAGCTGACTGACTTCCTCTTCCAGCTGCGAATTGCGCACGTAATCCGTGAATAGGTTGAAGTAGGACAGCCGGATCGGGTTGTCCTTGGGCAAGGACATGATCCAATCGTGGCGCGCCTGCCAGTCGGCGGTCCCGACGCCGCGCATCGACATACTTTGGCGCAGGCTCGGCGGCGGATTGTTCATCAGTTCGTAGTAGATCGAGCGGAACTGCGGGTGGAAAAGCATCGCCTCCTGGAAGGCGGGGTCGTTCTTCGCGCTCGCGATGTCGATCACGCGCGTAAAGGTGCGCTCCGCGCCGGGCAGGAGTCGGTCGAGGTCGACGCGGCCGCCCGCCTGAACCTCGTGCACCTGCGAGATCTTGTGCGGGTCCATGAAGTAGACGTCGACCTTCCTGTATCCGCCTCCCTTCCAGTTGAGGTCGAGACCGCGTCCCGCGACGCGCGTATCCATCAGGACGATGCGCGCGCGGCCGGTATCAAGCGCGCCTAAATTCATCGTCTTTCGCACGTTCGCCTGCGGCATCGTCTCGCCCAGGGCCACGGCGTCGGAGAAGATCATCGTGATCTCTCCTTCCGAGACCAGCCCCGTCCGCAGCAGATAGCGGCGCATCTGCTTGAGGTCCTTCGAATTGGCGTGGTTGACGACCGTGATCCGCTTCGTCCCCGGGTTTTCGATCGACTCGACCAGCGAATTCGCGATCAGTTGGAAGCGCGCCGTCGCCGACGGAACCACCTGCATCCCGACGTTCGGGAAGCCGGCGGATCCCGTTCCGACGACGCGGAAGCCGCCGGACTTCGCCTGAAGCTGCGAGAGCAGCACCTTTCCGACCGTGCCCGAGAACCCGATGATCGGCAGCTTCGGGCTGTCGGTCACGAAGTTGCGCATGTTGACCAACGCCTGATGCTCATAGGGCATCGTCAGGCCGGTCTTGAAGTGAAGCTCCCAGAAGCGCCGCGTGCCGATGTCCATCGTCGGCATCCATTCCCCGAGATGGATCGGAACGACCTTCTTCGTCTGCCCGTCGAAGCGCACGTCGGAAACCTCGTTGTGGTGCCCGGTCGCCATGTTCACCAACTCGCGCTGCACCCAAGGCGAAGGACGGCCGCGGAACAGGTACTTGCCGATGACCGGGATCCCCTTGGCCCACGCGTACATCCCGTTGATGTTCCAGAACATCTGGGCGCTGACCTCGGGGGCCAGGAAGGGCTCGGCGGCGAAGGCGTCGTTGAGTTCCGCGGTAAATCGGCCCGCCAGCTTCTTGAGCTTCCGCTCGTAGGCGGCCTTCGCCTTGGCGGGGTCGTTCTCCAGGGCGCGGCGCTGAACTTCCAACGCGGGATGCTGTTGCGCCGACCCGGGAGACGCGGGATCGTAGCGACCGCCCATCGAACGTACGGGCTCCCGAAGGCCCTCAAGGGCGCGGATTCCCTTATTAATCTCGGCGAGCTGCAGGTCGAGCGCTTCGGTGGGGGAGATCGTCTCCTTCGGGCGCGACGCTTCGCGCACCGTCTCCAAGCGAGCGGCAAGCGATTCCTGGGCGGTCTTCACCTTCTCCCCGCCCCGCTCCAACGCCTGAGCCTTGGTCTCCAACAGCGCGCGCTGGGACTTCGGCAGATTCTGGTTTTCAAGCGCCCGGCGCAGTTCCGACGTCAGCCGGCCTGCCTCCGCGCGGGCCCGGGTCAGCCCGTTGGTCCGTTCGTATCCGCCCGAACCGGACTCCAGCGTCTTCGCGCTCTCCCCGGCGGCTTTTTCAAAGCGCGAGGCGGCTTCGCGCACGGTTTTGGGAAGTCCCTCGGCTTTGAGGCCGTCGGCCGACTCCGCGAGCGAGCGCATCGAGCGGCGCGCTTCGGCGCTCAATTTGCTCAGCGGACTGCCGTTCTTGGCGAATTCGGCCTCGATGACGAGTTCGGCGTCCACGACCGCGTGCTTGCCCGCGAGTTCGCCGCGCTGCTGCATCAACTCGCTCCGCAGGTTCCTCAGGCGCGCCAACTCGGTCGGGACGCCGCCTTCGACGGACTCGCCGATAAGCGGGTCGAGCTTCGAGCGCCACTTGCTCGCCGAGGACCCGGCGTGATTCTGGGCCAGTTCGAGAACGCCGGGAGCCAGTTTCTTTTGGAACTGATAGAGCTGCTTGCCGATTTCGAGCATCTGCGCGTCGAGCCACTCGATCTGCTCGGACGCCGTGCGGATCTTCTCTTCGCTCCGCGACCCCTCGGGCTTGGCCTTCTCCTGCTGCAGGGTCTCGTTGATCCGCTGGCGGCGGGCCCAGGCGGCGTCACGGGTTTGCTTGAGCGCCTGGAATTCCATCGGGGCCTTCTTGACGCCGCTCACCTGCAGTTCCACAAGTCCTTTCGCCACGCCCTTTTCGAAACGCGCGAGAGTCAATTCACGACGGGCAAGCTGGAGCATTTCCGGGGATTTCGCCGCTTTCACCTTGAATTCCGCGCGTGCTTCGGCGGTTTCAGCTTCGGAAAGCTTCTGTTCAAGCGCCTCGGTGGCGACTTCGCGGTTCATCTGGGAAACCTGTTTATGCAATCCCTCCAACCGCGACTGCATCTGCTTCGCCTCGAATTCCAGCGTCTCGATCTGTTTCGCTTCCGGCGACTTCGAATCGACCCGCTTCGCCTTCAGTTCTCCGAGCTTGGAGTTCTTGGCGGTCAGTTCCTCGACCAACCGGAACAACTCCGCGCGCTGGGTTTTCAGGGCTTCGGCGTTGGGGCCTTTGCCTTCCGGGGCGTAATCGATCAGCCCGTTGAGGCGGTCGGCGATCGTCCTCGTCGTCCGGTAATTGAACTTGGCTTCGGCGAGGGCGTCGGCCGCTTCGGCGAACTGCAGCTTCGCCTCCTTCACCCGCGCCTCGGCCAGTTCGATCTGCGACGCGGGCGCGTTTTTCGTCTTCAGCGTCTTCAACTGCCCCTCGGCCTCGGCCTGCATCCGGCGGTAATGGCCTTCGACCTCGCGCAGCTTCGAGACGAGGGAGGCCGCCTGGCGCCGCATCGTCTTCGCGGCGACTTCGGGCGCCTCAATGACCTTCTTCTGATGGAGCAGTTCCGCCAAGGGCGAGCTCTGATGAGAGAGGAAACCGTAGCGGTCGCTCGCCATGGCCTGCATCATCCGCTCGTATACCTCGTAGACCGCGTTGCGCTTGGACACCGTTTGTTCGAACATCCCGTTGCGTTCGGCGACGAGTTCGCGCACGCGGTCGCGCCAGCCTTCCTGACGCATGTCCATCTCGTGGCGGATCCGGCGCGTGTTCTCCGAGAGCACGTCGCGCACCCGCAGTCCGTTTTGCACGATTTCGACGCGAGCCAGCAGGGATTCGGCGGCGGAGCCGCGAGCGACGCGGGTCTTGAAGGTTTCAAGCAGGGCGTCGACCTTCGCGGCCTCGGCGGCGGAAGCGTCCTTGCCCAGTCGCTCCGCCATCGCCTGAACCTCATCGGCCAAAGGCGTCCGGGACAATTTCGTCTTTTGCGCGGTCAAGGATGAAATCTGACGGTCGATGGCGGTCGTACTGCGGCCGTCCTTGAGCAGAATCTGCTTTTGAAGGTTCAAGTCCCGGATCTGCGAGGCGAGGGCCTCCACCTGAGACGCCTTCGGACCCGCCTCGATCGAGCGCAGCTTGGAGGCCACCTCGAGGAGTTCCTTCATCTGCTTGCCCGTGTTGAGCCGGCTGTAGTGCACCGCCTGTTCCTGCTGACCCAGCAGTTGATCCACTTCCGAGCGAAGCGCGTCGCGGCCGCGCAGGCGATCGAGCAAGCCGACCTTCTTCCCCTTCGACGGAACGAACTCAGAGGGCTTCTCGAGGGTCTCCAGCACGTTCCGGCCCAAATCCGCGACGCGCCGCAGGCTGTGCGCCGCCTCGGGCGGGCGGGAATGGATGATGCGGCTCTGACCGTCGGCCAAGGAGAGGACCTCGCGGGAGGCGGCGCTCTGCAGCGTCGATCCTTGCCGTCTGGCGTGCTCCGTGATCAGGTTCGTGATTTCCCCGACCTTGGACTTGCCGGGCGAAACCTCCGCCGTCAATTCGCCCAAGCGCAGGCGCAGGCGCCGAGCGGAAACGCTCAGATGGCCGGATTCGACGGCGTCTCCGGAGGCGAATTCAACGAGCGGCTTCTGCGCGTCCACCGAAACGATTTTGTCGACCGCCTGGACGGTGGAGCGTAATTCGATCTCCGCGCGCTGCAAATCCGTTTCGACGGCACGGCGCGCTTGTGCGCCGGCCTCCATCCCCTTCAGCTTGCTCCTGAGCGACTCGACTTCGGCCGAGCGGGTCTCGAGGGTTTTTGCCGCTTCCAGCAAGGTCTTGTTTTGTCCGCTTACGCGATCGACGAGACTTTCGAGCCGCGACCGGAATGAGCTGGTCTTGGATCCGAGCTCGATGGCCGACGGGGAGCGTCCGACGATGCCGTTCGACTCGGCGGCGATCATTTTTTCGATGGCCTTGATCGCCTCGTTGACCTTTCCGCCGCGGCCGAGCGATTTCGCCGCCGACGCCGGATCCTTGATCTCCAGCAATTGATTCGCCTGGGTGCGGATCGACTCCACCCCGCTTTCCAAAACCTTCCGACCCTTCCCCCAAGGGTTTTCAATCTTCATCCCCTCGACCATCTGGGTGAGTCCGCCCTGTTTGCCGACGCCGGGAACCGGGCGCCCGTCGACAAGCTGACGGATCGCCTCCACTTGCGTCTTGATCGCCTCGGCCCTGCCGGCCGTGGGCTTGCCGGACTGGGTTTGCAGCTTGTGCAGTTCGCGCACCGCCCTCTCGAGCTTCGCGACGCCGTCGGCGAGCTTCGCGTAGCCGGGGTGATCGGCGAGTTCCAAGGAGTGCATGCGCATCGTCTTCGTGTAGTATTCGAGCTGGGTGCGCAGATTCGTCTGAGGATCGTTGATGAGCTCGCTCATCCGGTCGCCGGTGCGGCGCAGGATGTTGAGCCCCTCGTTGACCCGGCTGATCGTCGCCAATTGCTGGCCGATCGTCGTCGCCGGCGCGAGGAACGGCGCGTCGTATTCGTCCGAGACGATGTAGAGTTCCTCGGTTGAGTTCGCCTTGATCGTCGCGTCCTTGTCTCCCGAGGATCCGACCTTGCGCTGGGCGAGTTCGGCGTTGAGCTTGCTCCAGGTCGTGACCTTGATGTCCCCGTAGTTGCGCGTCGCCTTAAGTTCGGCCTCCATCTGCTGAACGAGGTTTTCCTGAGGCGTCAAAAGCACCGGTTTGCGGCCCTGAGCCTTCGCATCCGCCTCGATGAACGACCACATCCCTTCCGTGGCCACCAAGGTCTTTCCGCCGCCGGTCTTGAGCTTGAGGAAAATGCGCAGGGTGTTGCCCGTCGAGTTCCCCTCGAGCAGGGCCCTCATGAACCACGCCAACGATTCAAACTGGACGGGGCGCCACCCCTGGAGGTTGAAGCCCTTCGAATTGCGCAGCAGCCACGGCGCGCCTTCGATGTTCTTGACGAGTTCCCCGAGCAGCGCGGCGTCCGAACGGGAAATCGAAGGGTCGTTGGCCAGCGTCTTTACGCGGCCGTCGAGCTCCTTGACCATCGCGCTGAACTTGTCGCCGCCGGGATTTTCGGACACCGCCGCGCCGCGGTCCTTGCCCATGGCCGTTAGATTCCCTTGCCCCTCGACCATTCCCTTCTCGCGCATGAAGGCCGTCACCGTCTCCTTCATTTTCGCGATCTCGGCCTTCAAGCGCGTCGCGTTCGAAGTCGACCCGGCCTTGTTCACGGCCACGTCGAACGCCTCGCCGCTGCGGGCCATGAAGTATTCGCCGTTGTTGAAGTAGTTGAAGCGGGTCTCGACCGCGCGCAGGTACTTGATCGCGGACTTCACCGCGTCCGCTTCTCCCTTGCTGAGCCCCTTCGTTTGGGAAATCTCGTTCTCGGCCCGGTTCAGGAGTTCGGTGTAATGCTCTAGGTTGGCGCTCTTCGCCTTGGCGCGCGCGCCCCATTCCTGCACCGTCTCGAGGAAGTTGTCGAGGTAGCGCTGAAGCGGCTCCGACCGGGGCCCGAGCTTGTCGAGATGCGCCTTCAACTCCGTCGCCGCCGCGTCGCGGGGGCCCCGGGACTTGAAGTACGGCTCGAGAATCGTCTCCGCCTTCGCGACGGTCCCTTTATACTCCGCCGTCGTGAACGGGTTTTTGGAACCGCCGACCTTGCCGGCGTGACGGACCACCAACGCCACTTCCTCAAGCAGCGGGCGGCTCAGCGTGCCGACGCCTTCCACCACCGAAGAGGGTTTCGCGTCGATAATCCGTTTTGCGAGATTCGGGTGGTCGCGGAACGCGAGTTCGGCCTGCTCGGTGAGCGCGTTGCGCGTATATTCCCGCATCCGCAGCCGGCCGAGCATCTGGCCGTCCTCGATGCCGAGCATCTCGAGATACTTCCAGGGCTGCTGGTGAGGGTCCTGTCCGGTTTTTTCCTTCACCTCGTCCCGGAGCAGCCGTTTCGTCGCTTCTTCGATGGATTCCCGCGAGGCGTAGAATTCGTTCGCCTGCAGGCGGCGGCCGAAGCGGTAGGTCATGACGCGCTGGAAAAGCGGCGCTTTCTCAAAATAGAGCATCTTAAGCGGCTGGGCGCCTTCAACGCCCTGCGGATTCGCGTTCGCCATTTCCAAAAGGGCGGCCGTGTCCTTCGACTTGATGAACTGGTCGTTTCCGATCTTGTTCTGGATCGCGTCCTGAGTCTCTGAGGCCTGCGCGGGGTGCATCGGAAGCAGCATCCAGACATAGGACTCGGACCAATGCAGTTGGTCCTGCAGCGCGCGCTTGATGCGTCGGTTTTCGTTCGCTTCGTAGCGCGGCACAAGACGGTCCGTCACGTTGCGGTACACCCAACTCTGCTGCTCTTCCGGGATCGGCTTGCCGTCGACGCCGAGGCCGGGACCGTCGTTGATTCGCAGCGAGCGCAGGTTGTAGCTGAGATGGTGTCCGACATAGCCGGCCGTCTGCCCGAACGCCCAGAACTTGCCGACATGGTCGATGTTGGTGATGCCCGCGCGCAGGAAGCCGAGCGACGTGGAGGCCGCCTTGCCGGCCATCCCGCGCTCGGCGAGATTCTCGAGCCATTTCGTCGCGCCGGGCCCGTTGAGCGCCGTGCGGGCGAGAACCCGGTCGGCGAAGGTCGCCTTCGTGAAGGTTTGTCCGCTCAAAAACGCCTTCGCGCGGCCGCCCAGGTTGACCGCGCCTTGGGCGCTCTTCCAGCCGCCCGCCCACACGTTGCCGACAAGCCCCCGGTTCGCGAGGGACTCCGCGACCCCCTGCGCCCGCGTTCCGGAGAACGCGGTATAGGGGATGTTGACGAAAAGGATGAACGGATTCTCCGCCGCCCATTTCGCGGTGCTCACGCTCCCTTGGAAGAACGCGTCCCCGGCCCCGCTGAACTGGGATTTTTCGCCCGACGCGAGATGCTGGATCGTCGTCACGGAGCCGCCGATCGGGGCGATCATCCCGGCGAACGCGGTGATGCGCGCCATCGAATTCGCGAACCGATAGGCGGTGTCCTTGAAGATGTTCGTCTGGAATTCGGGCCCCAAGGTCTCGAAGCGGATCGCCATGTGCTTGAAGATCTCCGCGGTTCCTCGCCGGAACGCGCCCACTTCGGCGCCCGCTGCCAGCGAGCGCCCGGCGATCGTCTGATACACGCCGCGCGACGCCCAGCCCGCCGCCTTCGAGCCTACGCCCAGGAACACGCTCCACTTGACGATATCGATGGGGATGCTGGAGTAGTTGTGAACGGTCTGGACGTGACCGAGATTCTCCTGGTACTTCGCCAAAACCGCGGCCGCCTTGTCGGTAAGCTTGATATCGTCGTAGCGCGTCCCGACCGAGAGTCTCAAATGCGTCGCCAACGCCCCTTCGTCGGCGGTGACCACGGCCATCGCCGCGTCGCGGTACCTCCCGTCGGCGAGAAGCGTCACGACCCCCTCGACCTTCGGGGCCATCTTGTCGATTTCGCCGCGAGCGCGCACGTACTGCCCGCCCCAGTCGAGACCCTTCTCTCCGCCGCTGATCGCGTTGGCGGCCTCGAACGCGAAACGCGTCACCGGCGCGGTCCAGTGCCACCAACTTCCGTCGGTCTGGTCCTTCGTGAATTTCAGCAGTTGAGGCATCTGCATCAAATTGGAGTAATCCCGCTGAAGCACTTGAAGGTCCGCCTCGGCCGCCATCAGCGCGATATTGGGCTTCTTCAAGTCGGAGTTGATGTCCGAGGCGTTCAGCTGCTCTTCGATGTTGTCGTAGCCGCGACTGAGGCGGTAAAACCGATTGGCCATTGCGTGCCACTGTTCGAACATTTTCTTCTGCTGGGGACCGCTCAAACCCGCCGTCCGAACCGCCCGGACGTAGTTGATCGAATCGGGGGAGAGCTCCACGCGGCGAAGCCGCTCCTTTCCGTCCGCTCCCTTCTCCACCTCATAGCTCAGCGTCTCCATCATGAACTCGGTTTGAACCCGCAGAGCTTCCATCTGGGTCAACGCCATGAAGCGGGAGACGAGTCTCTCTTGCGCCTTCAACTGCTTGAGCTGATCGTTGGTGATCGTGTCGGCGCCCTGGTAGGCGTCGATGCGGTCCCGGTACACCGCCAAGGCGTCGTTGAGCTGAACCAGATACCCGTTGTACTTGGTGAATTTATCATTGATCAGGTCCCCGGCCATCGGGAACGAGCTGTCGTCGAACACCCCGAATTTCCGGCCGTACTCCGCCGCAAAACCCGGGACCCAGCTTCCGGAGGTAATCTGCTCCTTCTCGAGCTGCTTTTCGAGAGCGATCAGTTTGTCTTTGTTGTTGATTTCGCTGCCGAGCTGATGCCCGACCAAGGCCGCCATCAGGATCACGCGCTGGCGGCGCTTGAGCTCGCCGATGGCGTCGACCCGGACCTTCTGGTCGCACCAGCTGTAAAGCATCAAATCGTGCTGGAAGCGTCCGCTCTCCCGGATGCGCTTCGGGCAATCCGGCGGCATGCCGAAGGTCCCGTTTTGCGACAGGCGGGAGTTGATCGCCTTTTGCTGATCGAGCAGCTGCTGGTTGAAAATGATGACCCGGTTCTTGTTGGTCTTATAGAGGAGCTTTCCGTCCCGGTCGTAGTAGTAGATGCCCGATTCCGTCTGATGCATCCGCACGTCGCCGGGACCCAGCGCCTTCTCTTCGCGCTGGGACATCGCGTCGAACATCGTGTTCAGGCGCAGATGCGCGCTGAAAAGATCGGTCGACTCCGTGTCCTTGGTGACCGCGTCGAGCAGGCCGCCGTAGCGCTTCTTGAGATCCTTCAGGCCCCTCTCCACCTCGGCCTTTTTGGCCGGCGTATAGGCCCCGGCGCTGCGCAGGTTCACGACCATCGCGTCGAGTCTCTGGGTCAATTCCTTAAGTTCCCCTTGGCGCTGTGCGCCTTGGGCCTGGGAAAGCATGTTGAACATCAACTGACCCATTTCAGTCAGCTGCTTGGTGCCGGAGTCAAAGAGATACTCTTTGACCGGATCGTCTTCGCCGCGAAGGATTTTCGTGTTGAGAAATTCCTTCCGCGCGAGGTCGGCTTCGGCGGCGGGGTTCGCGGAGCGGACGATGCCTTTGTCTTGGTAGGTCGGCTCCGCGTACACCCAGGCGGGAGCGGGGAAGGACATCCCCAAACAGAGCGACCAAACGAGCGAGAGCTCCGCGGCGCGGCGCGCTCGTTTCGGCGAAAGTCCCAAGGGGCGTGGGTCCTTCATTACCTCATATATAGCCCCGAAGTCCTGATGCGGCCAGTCCAAATCGGCCCAGGTCCCCTATACCCGAAGGGCCCATCCGGACTGCCCGGATGGGCCCTTCTTGTTGTCGAAAACGGCGTGAAACAGGCTAACTTTTAGGCGCGACCGCCCCTTGGGGAAAGGGGAATTTTGCCCTGTCGGTCGGATCGACGCCCCCCCATGCGGCGACCCAGCCCATCACCTGCTTTTGGGTCTTTCCGGGGGGGACGATCGTCAAAAAAACCACCCCCGCCCCGGCCGAGTTATTCGCGGAAGGCTCAAAACTCATGGCCCCCGGAGAAGCCCCCTTGTTCAAACTGACCTCGACGGGGTACTGGAAGGTGTCGTTAAACCGCATCCCCGCAAAGTCCGCGGCCGTCCACTCCGATTTCCCGGACACAGGATTTCCGCTGAGAATCGTCCTTAAATCCCAAACTCTCTGCTCGGCCCACGCGCTCTTGCTCGCGGTGCGCGATGCGATATCGGGCTGCTTGGGATCTTCCTTGAGTACGAACAGCATCTGAAGATCCGGAGTGATTCCCTTGCTTGGATCTCCTTTTCGGAAATAGATGCCGCCGCCCTTCGTGTCCTTGTGGGAAAGCAAGGAATATCCGTCGAAGGTCGGCGCCTTTTGGAACGCGGGATTGTCGGCCGGGAGTCCCGCCTGCAGCTGCGCGGCGATCGAGCCGGGAGGACCCGAAACCTCGTCGCGCACCGTCGCCGCGTGCTCTCCTTCCTTCGCGGTCCAGGAGTCATCGGTCCCCTTTTGATAGGTGTAGAACTTCTCTTTCCCCTCTCCGTCGACGAAGGAAACAACCAGGTTGCTCTGGGAACCCGAGGCGCTGTGGAATTTAAGACCGCCGTTCAACTGCGTGTTGATCAGGTCCTGAAGACGATTTTGGTTGGCGTATTGGAATGCGGGATTAATCGAAGTCAAACGGTTCGAGATCAAGCGTTGAAATACGCTGAAATCGTTGATCGACTGATTCTCCCCGAAGTTCGTGATCTCGAATCCGCCGGGTTTTTGCTTGAGCACGCCGGCGACGTTATAGGCGACGCCGCCCTCGGCGTTCAGCGTTCCGAAGCCCTTGCTGAGATCGGTAAAGAGCGTTCCCCCCGCGCCGATATCGACGGCGAGCACCGACGTGTCGTCGAGAAATCCGGCATTCGCGTCGTTGGCGGAAAACGGCAGCGGCACGGTCAGCTTGCCTTCCCCCTTGGGATCATCGAAGGAGAACGCGAGGCGGCCGTTGACCCCGGCGAATTCGAACTTCGCGCCGGGCACCCGGGACTGAAGCTGTTTGTTAAGACCGGCCACCAACGGGTCGAGTTTTTCCGGAGGGATCTGCTGCCCCGGCTCGCCCGGCGTCCCCGGACCCGCCCCATCCTGCGGCGGCGCGCCCGGCTTGATCACGTATTGTCCGTTCTCGAAGACGGCGTCCCACCAGCGGCCCTGCGCGTCCTGTCCGGCCGACGCGCGCAGGATCTGAACGTCCTGCGCGCCTTCGCGGCGCACGACGGTGGCGGACAGGTCGGGGCGCAGCGCGCGCAGGCCGAAGCCCGCGTACTTGGTGCCCTCTAAACTGATCTGCTTGTAGTCGAAGGTCTCCGGGTCTACTTCCGGCTCGCCGAAAATTTTGCGCATGTCCTCAACGGGCCAATAGGTGAATTGACCGAGTCCGACCTTCGCCGCGGCGTCCCCTTCGCCCATGACGGTCGAATACGCCTCGGGGGACACGTAGTATTCCTTGCCGCCGATCTCCACGACGCGTCCGTACTGATACACCTTGGCCGCGCGGTAGGCGAACATTTGATTGAGGCTCATCGGCGGTCCGGGCGGCTCGCTGGTGGTCTTAAACGCGCCGCCCGGCCCCGACACTTCGACGGAATAATCCCCGTCGGGAGTGGCGACCAGTTTCAGGGTCACCGCGACCCCGCCGACGGTGGTCTGCACGCCGGCCTTGAGCTTCTCGAAATCGCCGCGCAGCGAGAAAGTGTCTCCCTGCGGATCGCCGGGATTCTTGATATTCGCGACGTTGATGCTGTCGTCCATCGTCCCGTCGGGGCGCCGAATCGAGACGATCTGGACCGACATCAAATTTCCCGCCTCGTCGTCCAACACGCGGCGCTCGCCGCGGCGGCCGTAGGTCTGTCCCCCGTCGAAGCCGAGAGAGGCGACCCGCTGCTCGTCGCGCGGGAAGCGCCGCTCGTTGTCTTCGGGCGGATTTTCCCCGTCGCGCGGCGGCGCCGGAGGCTCGCCGAGCGTCACCTTGCCGCCGTCGACGTACTTCGCGAGCAGTTCGCCGTACTTGCGCTGCTCCTCGCTGCCCTTCATCAATAAATCGATCTTCGCGAGCATCTCTTTAAAGTCCCCGCCGCCGAGCTTTGCGTGCACGTCGAGCAGACGCTGCAGCTTCTCGGTGTTGCCGCTTTGAAGCGCGTCGAACAAAAGACGGCGCGCGTGGCCCTCCTCGCCCAACACCTTCGCCAATGCTTCGCTCTCAAGGAGCTTCTTCAACGCATCGCCGCCGGCCTTTCCCAACGCCTCTTCCTTTCCCTTAAGGAGCTGCTCCCTCACGCGCTCGGCGATACGGGCATACAGCGCTTCTTCGAGCGCCGCGTCCCATTTGTCGCCGGCTTTCTTTTTCGCCTCGTCGAGTTTCGGCTGCAGGGCGCCGAAGAGCTCCGCGCCGGCGCTTTGCGCCGTGTTCGTCGGCTTCATCGCGGCGAAATCCCTCACGCCGATGAAGTCGTCGATGCTCGCGGGATCGGTCGCGCTAAAAGGAGGGGTGTAGGGTTTTTCCGCCGGGACGGCGCCGTCGTCGTCCTCGGCGAACGCGTAGGAAGCGGGCGATGCGGGCAGCACCAGCGCGGCCGCCAGCACAGGGGATAAAAGTCGTCGCAGCATCGATTCCTCCGCCGGGGCGGGGCGCACTCCCCAGCCTCGCCAGGATAACACGGAAGTCCTATCCCATCCACCCTCGACGGGCCTAGCTCAATTTGGGCCCGGAGACCCCCTTTATTGCGGGCCGCCCCTCACCGACCGAGTTTCTCGAAAGCCCTCTTCGCGTACTCGGTCCCCATAAAGGCGCGCCACACCGCGCCGCCGCGGGCGTTCTCGGCCGCAAGCAGGATGGCGCCTTGGTCGATGCCGACGGCGTCCGGGGAGCGCCACAGGCCGTCGGCGTTGAAGCGGTCCCGCCACCGCGGGTCGGTATTAAAGGAATCGGAGAAGCCGTAGCGCCCCCAAATGCGGCCGCCGTAGCGGGCCTTCATATAGCGCAGGGCCGCGACCGAGAGCCCGGGCGTGTGCGCCAGCGAACCTCCCGCGGCCGCCGGGGCGATGGTCCCGTCCTGGACGGGCGCGCCGGGGTAGGCGCCGTAGGCGCGGTATCCCTCGGGCCCATCGCAGGCGGTCAGGCCCCAGCAGTTCGGGCCGTAGGTCGTATACCGCCCGCGTGCGGCGAGCGCCGCGTCGCGATGCGCGTACGTCGCCTCCACCGAGTTCGCGAAATAATCCTGGCCCGCGTCGTTCCAACCGCGCAGGTCGAGCCAAAGCTGGGAGTACTGATGCGTAAACAGCGGACCCGACGCCTCCGTCAAAGGCCCCTTCTCAGGGCGCTTCCACGCGCGCCACGATTGGGCGGGGAGCGGAAACGTCGGCGACCCCAAGCCCAGGATGTAGAGGATCTGATGCTCGCTGTACGCGTCCCACCTCGCGCCGATAAATCCCGCCGGAGTCCAGCCCATCGATAACGTGCGCGACTGCGGCTTGGCGCCGCCGTCGGTCATCATCCACGGGAAATCCACGCGCTCGTAGATCTCCCGGGCCAGGCGCTCCACTTCGGTTCCTGGGAAATGGCTTCCCGCTGTCAACGCCCCGGCAAGCAGCAGGGCCGTGTCGATCGACGACACCTCCGCGCGCGGCAGCGGCTCGCCGGTCGCGGCGGAGACGAAATGAGGGAACCAGCCGTGCTCATGCACCTGCCGCGAACGCAGATGCCGCAAGGTCTTCAGCGCGCGTCCGTATGCCTGCTCGCGCGTAATCCAGCCGCGTCTTTGCGCGATCGTCAGCGCCGTCAGGCCGAAGCCGGTCGCCGCGATCGAGGCGATCCCGCGGTCGCCGCCGCCGAAGTTTCCCGCGCGGTCCTTCGTGAGGCCGGTGCGTCCATCGGTCTGTTCCCAGAAATAGAGGAAGGCCTTGCGCTGCAGGCCGTCGAGAAATTTGTCGTCGGCCCGGCTGAGGGATTCCCGAGGCGCGGACGCCCTCTCGAGCGCCGCGAACGGGTCGGCAATCTCGACTCGGTAGGACTCGGCGTCCCCCGCTCCGACGTAAAGCGCCGCGGTCCCGTCCGCGCGGCGAAGCAAGCCCCCGCTGAAGAGAACATCCTGGAGGTCCGGTCGCTTCGACGCCCCGGCGGGAAGGCGGGCGCGCTCGAGCAGGATCTTCATCGGCGTGCGCCGTCCGGTCACCGGATCGACGGCGAAGGCCATGGGGTAGTAATGGCGTCCGCCCGCCGCGTCGAATCGGGCGGCGTGGCCGAGGACGCCGACGCGCCCGTCGCGCAGGACATGCAGTTCGTTGGCCCCGCCCCACTCGTCCTCGTGGAATTGGCCCTCGATGATCTTCGCCCGCGAGATCGCGCCGGGCTCGAGCTTGTCCAGGCCGTCGATCACGGTCATCGCGATCTTGCCCCGCCCGCCGATTTCCCCCTGCGGCCGGGTCACCACGAGAATTTTTCCGTTCGGAAGCCGCGCCAGCCGGATGTCCTTCATGCCGTCGGGGCCCGCCGCGAAGCGCTTGAGCCTCGAGAGAGTCTTTCCGCGGTAAAAAACCGTGCGATAGCCCAGCCCGCCGTCCTTCGGGAAGGTCTCGACGCCTCCCATCACGAGTTCGCCGTCGATCGTCGCCACGAAGGGGTCCTGGAGCTTCGGGCGCGGCGCGCCGGGCAGCGGTCGCCAACGGCCGCGGTGTTTCTCGAAGAAGACGACCTCGCTTTCCTCCTCCTCGCGCGGCTCGACGCGCGCCGCCAAAACCTCGATCGCCTTTCCGCGATAGCGCGTCTTGAAGGGGGCCGTCGGATTGTACGCGTCCCGACCCCCGATCCCGGTGAAGCGGAGCCTCCGCCCGAACGCGCCGCGCCCTTCGGCCCGGTAATCGGCGACGAGGGCGGCGACGCTCGGGGCGGGCGCGGCGGGCAGGTCCGCAACGGCGACGGCGTCCGATTCCGGCTTCGAAGCGACGCCTGAGAACAGCGCGTCGAGCCGCGCCGGCATCTGCGCCGCCGGTGCGGCCGTCAGCTCTTGCGTCCGTGCCGCGAGGGGAGAGACCGCTGCGAGGCGCGCGGAAGCGGGAGTGATCGACGGCGCAAGACCGGGGGCGGGCGACCTCGTCGGAATAAGCGGCGGCGGGAGACCTAGGGCGGGCACGCTCAGCGAGGGGAGCGACGGCGCGAGACCGAGCGTGGGCGCGTTCAGCGAGGGGAGCGACGGCGCGAGACCCAAAGTGGGCGCGTTCAGCGGGGCGAGCGAAGACGCGGCCGGCCCCAGGCTCAACACCGGGAGGATCCCTCCCGCTTTGGAGGCCGGGCCGAGGACTCGCGCCGAAGCCGGAACGGCGAAAAGAACAGCGGCGGCCGCTATTATCCTTAATAGCATCGTTGCTCCGAGCATAGCACCCAACTGGGATCAAAACCTGGGCAGGATGGGACGGCGCGAGGCGCCATTGGGCCTAAATTTTGATTCCTCCTCGATCAGGCCGCGACTTCGCGCCCCAGGCACCCGCAGCTTTGAGGGAGGAACGAGCGGCCGTTCGTCAAAATCGAGTTTTCAAGAAAGTGCTTAAAAACAAAACGGTTTTTGCATATCGCGCGATATGCAAAAAGTGATTACTTTTAAAGCATTTCTTTAAAAATTCGATTTGCAGTCCGCTTCAACGAGAGGGAGATAATCGTCGAAATTCCGGGCTCTTGCTGAATCCCGGGATGGGGTCTACACTGGATCGATTATGAAGGCAAGGTGGAAACTTATCCGATCGGCGATTCTTTTTGCTCCGATCGTCGTGTTCTCGGGCGGCTGCGCGGCGACGATGCAGCATCGGACCTGCTCCACCGCGCGCACGCGCTGCGTGATCCTCGTGGAAGAAGCGGGGGAGTCTGCCCGCATCGCGCCGCCTGAGGCGATCCTGTGCAAGGACGCCGAACTTCACGCCAAACAGATGACGGCGGACGCCCCGGAGCGGAAAGCGTGGGTGCAGGAAATTCTTGTCACGGATGAAATCAATCCCGCGAAAGACTGTCTTGGACCCGAGGCGGTCGAGCAGGGTCGCGAAGGGATTCCCTGGCAAGATGCGCAACCGCTTCCTAACCGCTAGAGAAACCCGTCCCTCCTCCCGACGGCGGAAAGCCCGCGCGCCTTCCTGTTATTGACGCCCGAGGAGGCTTCCGCTATCCTCAATAACGTGAGGCTCGATGACCGCACCAAGGAGCAGGTGTACTTGCCCGTGTTCGTTTTATTCGGGCTCACCTTCCTGCTGGTCGCGATTCTGCTGGGCAAGAAGATGCTCGAACGCGGGGAAGGTTCCGAACTTCCGAATTGGGCGCGGCCGGCGGTGACGCGGCCGAAGGACTACAAGCCGATGCCGCACGCCTTGCCCCCGCATAAGGTCAAGCGCATCGAGCCCCGTAAATATAGGAAGAGGCCGTCGCAGACTCTGCGACGGCCTCCCATTCCAAAGTCAGACTGAAACCCTCAACTGCCGAGTTTATCCAACGAAACCTGCTTAGCGCTTTGGATCGGCGCATCGAAACTTGACACCTTGCCGGTCAACTCCGTCGAGATCGCAGTCCACTTCTGATCCGTCGCCGCATCCGGAGTCTGTTCCGGTTTGGGAGGAGCCGGCGGGAACTTGATCGCTGAGATAGCGGTATCATTGGAGGTGATCTGCTTATTGACTGCAGTCTTGGCCTCGGTCGTCGCCTTCTGGACCGCCTCCAGATTAGACGCCATCACTTCCGCCTTAGCAGCCCACGTTCCGGCTTCCGACTCCATCGTCGTGAGGTTGGTCCGCAGCGTGGCCAATTCCGTCTCGGCCCCCCCTCCCTTGATCTTTACTGCGTCCAGACTCGTCGGAACCTTTCCAAGTACCGCTCCGACCTTCTTTTCAAGCTCTTTCGCCTTTTCCGCGTCCGCCCGAAGAGCCTTAGCCGCTGCGGATGGGTCGTAGTCTCCGGTGATCTCCTTACCTTCCTTTAGTTCCTTGGGAAGTCCGTCTTTCTGGGCCGACTCGTACTCCGTGCGGCTCTCCTCCTTGGCCTTGCCGGCGATCTCGCCGATCTTCGTCTTAACGTCGCCCAATCGCTTCACTTCCGCGTCGATGCCATTTTTCACGGTCCGAATGTGCGTGCCTGCCTCTCTCGCGGCCCCTGTCACCGGACTATCCTTTCCGTAAGCGGCCAAGGACTCCTCCGACAGCTTGGCCAACTCGCCCTTCAGAGGGTGATCGGCGGGCAATTTCTCGGCCCACAGGGTTACCTGACCTTTCGCGGAGTCGAATTGGCCCCCGGCGCCGATCATATCCCGGCCGGCGGATGCGGCGGCACGCTTCGCGGGATTCGCGACGCTCTCGACCTTGCCGGCCTGGCTGCCGGTATCGCCAACCGGCTGTGCAGTTCCCTGCCCTTCGCCGGGAGGTGCCTTCGGGTCTTCCTTGCCGCCGCCGGGACTTCCGCCGCCTGATCCGCCGCCCGAACCGCCGCCGCCCTTCTCGCCTTCGTTGCCTTTCAGCAGGCGATCCAGGATTTTAAGGAAGGCCTGCTGCGCGGTCTGAATCGCGGTCTGCTCGATCATCTTCTTGCGCTCGAGTTCGTTGTAGCGCTTCTTGGCCCACTTCAGGTCGATGGCCTTCTCCATGTTCATCTTGCGGCGCAGGAATTCCAAATTCTCGCCCAAGGTCTTGTTGTCCTTGAAGTTATTGCCGCCGGGGCTCTTTGTCGGAGAACCCTCGCCGTTGGGCGCGCCGAAACCGGTCCCGTTGCCCCCGCCGTTGATTCCGCCTCCGGGCATCCCCGTGTCGGAACCGGACGTGCCTCCGGGGCCGAAACCGCCGTAGCCGCCCGCAAACGGTGCTCCCGTACCGCTGGCCAAGCCCCGGCCGCCCGCGCCTCTAAAGCCCGGGACCGATTGAGTCCGCGATAGGCTCGAACGCGCTCCGGATGGATTCGCCGATCCCGGCGTCTTCGGCGCGGCGAGCTGCAGCGCCGCCCGCGTATTCCCCCCGCCGGCGAGACCCTTCAAACCGCTCAGCGCGCCCGCGAGTTTCGCGTTCGGACGCGGAAGCTTTACTTTTTTGGTAGCCTCCGTCGCACCGCTTTTCGCGGAGTCGATGATCTTCTTCCAATCCGTGTCGTCTTTCGGCGCGTCGCGCTTGGGCTCGTCAACGGAAGCCTGCGGGGTCTCGACCTTTTCCGCGTTGTTGGGACCCATGATCAACGAGCTGGGGTCGCGCACGTTCAGCGGGGTAATGACGTCGGTGTCCTGTCCCATCAGGCCGCCGGGGGCGATGCCTTCGACGCCCGCTTCGTAGAGGTCCTGCGGTTCCGCGAAGAAACCGCCTTTACGGTCGAAGCCTTCCGTCATGCTCTTGGCGTTGTCGTTGCCGTCCGAGATCAGGAACTCCGCGACGGGAGCCATCACGAGCACGCCGAGGCCGGCGGCGATGAACGCCATGTCCTTCGTCTTAAGCGCCTTCAGCCGTCCCAACAGGGATTTCTTCCCGGCCATCACACCGGCGCCGCGAAACATCGGCGCTCCGGCCAACTTATCCACGGCAGAGGCCCCTCCCCATGTGGGGACAACGGAGGCGCCTCCCGTCGATTCCTTCCCGGGCGAACCCTTTTTTGAAAGCGAACTTTTGAAGGAAGGAAGTTTTGCGGGCTCCGGCGCGCCTCCCGAAACGGGGGGCAAGGCGGCGGACTTATTCTCATTCTTTTCTTCGGCCATGGCGATAACCTCGCTGTTTTCAGTGTAAAGAGGGTCGGATTCCTTGTCAAGGGACCTAATTTCCCTATGGGTCCTATAGGGAGGCCCCCCATAGTGTCTTCGCTTCGCGGGCCCTGCGATCCGGGTGAAAATGGAATATTTGATATACTCGGCTCGTCTAGACTAAAGAGGGGAAGCGGCATCACATGGGAGACGTCTCGACGCGTGAACGCCTCGCGTTCTGGGGCCTGGCGGTGATCGTGGTTCTCTTCGCCGCGGTCCCGTCGCTCGTCTTTTTGGAAAAAGGCACGCAATATTATCGATTTCTGACCGGATGGGAGCCGGGCGTCCTGAAAAAGATGGGCGTCGACTATGTTCCTCATACGGATTCCCTAGACGACGCGGATTTGCCCGACATCGAATTCGTGGAATTCACATTGACAGCCCCGGACGCTCAGTCGGTTAAGGTCGCCGGGGATTTCAACGGCTGGCGCGGCGACGGCTACCCCCTGCAGCAGGAACGGGGCGCCTGGCGCCTGGTTCTCCCTCTGCCTCCGGGTCAATACCGGTACGGATTTACCGTTGACGGAAAATGGACGCTCGATCCCGGCGTCTCCGAAAAAGAGTCGGTCAACGGACGCGACGTGTCGCTTCGCACCGTGGAGGCCTCATGAGAAGCGTCTTTTTTCTCCTCTGCCTGATCGCCGCGACCGTCCCGCGGGCCGAAGCCTTTTGGGGGAAAAGCAAGGACGCGCTCCCGGACCGTCACGAAACGATGCGCAAATCGCTTCTTTGGGTTCCCGACGCCGTGAGCCTGGACTGGGACCGCCTGCGCGCCCTGCTCGAGCGGCGCAGCGGGGCGCGATTCACGCTCGCGCTCTCTCCCGAAGAAATTCCGGACGCGCAAAAAGACTGGCTGGCGTCGATCGAACGCGAAGGCCGGCTTGAAATCGCGGTTCGCATCGTCGGGGACCCGATTCTCCCCTTCGCCGGCGAAGACCGCCCGGGACTCGCCGCGGAAAAACTCGCCGTAAGCCGGATTCTTCATAAGAAAATTTTCGGAAAGCTCCCCGCCGGTTTCGCTCCGGGCGGAGGGGCGATCACTCCCGGCAACGCGGCGCCTCTGGCGCGGCTGGGCCTGCGCTGGGTGGCTGTGGGCGAAGGAGAGTTCCTCAATCCGTGGGTCGGCGACGAGCAGTTGGTGCTGATTCCGTTTCATGCCGTGACGTCGACGGAAGCCGCGGCCCTTCCTCCCGTGACCGAATCTCCGGCCCTCGTCCTGGACGAATCCGCGGGGACACTGTCTCCGGGATCCGGTCTCCCAATAATCGAACGCCTCTTCGAGGTCGGCGGGGACGACGCCTATACGCCCGTGTCCGAGGCCCTTTCGGAAATCCGGCCCTATGTCGTCGGACCGGAGTCGTGGCCCAGTTGGGCGGAATCGATCCGCTTTTGGAACGTCGCCCCGTCCCAATCAGCCGCGTGGACTCTGCTGCGGGAGACGGCCCGGGAAATCGCCGAATATCAGAACTCGGGAACCGCCTCGATCGCCCGGTTGAATAAGGCCGAAGCTCAGATGGACGTCGCGCGGGCCGCGAAGAATTTCGTGCCGGGCAACCTGCGCGATCCCGGGATCGAAAAAGCCTTCCGGGATTCGCTGCGCGCGGCGTACCGCGCCATCGGGAAATCCCCTCCCGCGCGCCTGTCGCATCCGGTGGCCGCTCCGGAGACGGCTCCGTCCCCCGACGCCGGCGATAACGCGGAGGAGGTCGAGATCGAAACGGATTCCAACCAACTGATCTTTCACAACCCCGAGGGCTCGGTCGCCGCGTTGCCCGCCGCCGTCCCCGAACTGTCGCCCGGGGCGACGGCCCAACATTACTGGACTCCGAGAAGCTTCGCCGTCGCCTGGAACGACGGCACCGTCGATTTTACGATCGCGATGGACCGTCTGGCCCAATCCCGGGCGGCGCCGTTCGGCTTCGAACATTTGCTCATCGACGTCTACGTCGATCTCAATCACCTCTCCGGCCGCGGATCGACGGAACTCCTGCCGCAGCGCAACGGCTTCATCGATCCCGACAACGCCTGGGAGTACGCCCTCGTGATTTCCGGGTGGGAGAGCGGAATTTACCGGTCGCTTTCCGGACATCCTGCCTCCCGCGTCCAGGAACTCGAACCGAGAGTCGACCTCGCCGCGGGAACGATCAGGGTTTCGGTGCCGCGCCGCTTGCTGCGCGGAAACCCCGCCGCGTGGGGCTATCTGGTCGCGACGATGTCGGGAAGCCCGAGCGCGCTTTCCGCACAGCCTCCCCACCCCGCCGACGGAGAAACCGGCAGTCCGCTGCTCGGAATGATCGGCTCGCTCGACGAGCAGCGCGGTCTCGTCGCGAAGCGAAAATCGACCTTCCGCCGTTTTACCGCCCTTCGCACGGCGTCCCCCGTCGACTAAGCCGGAAGACGATTAAGGTTTGAAGGTAATGCGGCGGATGAGAACCTTGTCGTTGCCGCGGACGTCGGTCGCTTCGATGCGGAACCCGTTGGGCCCCGGTTTGAGCAGGACTTCTTTCGACCAGTAGCCGTCCTCGTCCGACGCGACGTTTTCTCCGTTTATCAAAACCTTAAGTCCCTTTCCGACGCGTCCTGTCATCCGGTAGCGCGGGACGCCGACGGTGACGGATTCTTCCTCGGGACGGATCATCTCGAGGGTTCCGGAGAACGCGAGCGATTCGAACTGTTCTTCCTCGCCCGTGCGGTAGGATTTCGGCGTGGACCACTTCCCCTTTTCGCCCAGAAGGTCGATGATCGCGACCCGCACCCAGTATTCCCCATCGCGAAGATTCGCCTGACGCAGATCGATCGGCTCGTAGGAATCGAACTCCTTTTCGAACACCAACTTCGAAGCCGCACGGGCGAAATCGGAGCGGCGGCGCGCGATCTGCACTTGATACGCCGCGACCGGAATACCGACCGAGAGCGCCTGAATCTCGGCGGCGATACTCCCTGAGGCGGGGACTCCGCCCCGCTGCACCTTGACGACCGATTCCCCGACTCCCGTTCCAAGATCCGAGATTTCGGTTCGCTGAGCCAATTCGATGTTGGGAATCTTTACCGGAGAGACCGGCAGGCTGTCGAGCTTGACGTCGGTGTAATAACCCGCCGTGACCTCGACGGTCTTTCTCCCCTTGGAGTCCTGAACGTCCGCGGCGCCGTTGAACACCTGCACGCGCGTCGACAAGTCGTCAAGAACCCGCGCCGTATATTTCGTGTCTTTGCGCTTGGGAATGACCCGCGCGGAAGGCGTCACGACCCTCGCGACCGTCGCGTGAACCGCGCCCCGCTTGAGCTCAAGAAACCGGTCATCGGGGCGCGGGGCCTTCAAGATGGCCATCGAATCGGGATCGAGACTGAGCACCGAACCCCCGAAAAATTTCACGCGCGCCCAGGATTTGGATTGGGTTCTAAGGCTGTCTCCGTTGAACAGCTGCATTTTCAACTGCGCGTTCTTCCACGCCGCGTTGTTCTTCTTGCGAAAGAGCACCTTGCTTTTCGCCAGCACGAGGGTCGCGGCGCGAAGATCGTCCTTGATCAAAGAGATCGGCACCTTCAGCGTCATCCCCGGAAGGGCCACGGTCGGATCCGAGGTGGGAAGATGATTGTAGCGCAGGATCGAGTTCCACTTCTTCGGGTCCTTCAGATAACGCTGCGACAGGCTCCACAGCGTGTCGCCCGGCCGAACGGTAACCTCCTGAAGTTGGGACTCCTGCGCGCGCGCCCCGCCCGCAAACAGCGCGGCGGCGATCACGAACGCCGAAATCCTCTTCACGATCATGTCCCTCCGGGCGTCACGCGTCCTTGCCCGCCGCCGAACCGACGACGACCTCGTTCTCCGCGTTGAGTTCCAGTCCCTTGGCGAGCGTGAAATAAAAGCGAGCGCCCTCGCCCAAAACGGATTCCACCCAAATCCTGCCGTGATGCGCTTCAACGAAACGCTTGGTGATCGTCAACCCCAAACCGGTGCCGCCCCGCTTCTGCCCGGGCACCTGCTCGAATTTCCCGAAAATTTTGTCGAGGTGGGTCGGCGGGATTCCGGGACCGTCGTCCTCGACGCAGAGCTCGAGGACGTTCCCCTCGTCCTTCACGTGCACGATCACATGCCCGTCATCCGGAGCGAATTTAATCGCGTTGCCGACCAGGTTTGTGATGGCGCGCTCGATCTGGCTTGCGTCGCAGCTCACCATAAACTCTTCTTCCGCGTCGAGTTCCATCGAAATTCCCCGGCGCTGGGCAAGGGATCCCAGAATCTCGATCGAGTGGCTGGCGAGACCCGAGAGCGACACTTCCTTCAAATTGACTTCAAGCTGGTGCGAATCCATTTTCGCGACGTCGAGGATATTGTTGACCATCATCATCAGCCGGTTCGCGGACTTCAGCATCGACTCGACCATTCCCTTTTGCTGGGGGTTGAGAACGCCGACGACGCCTTTGCGCAGAAATTCCAGAAACCCCACGATCGATCCCAACGGGTTGCGCAGGTCGTGCGTGATCGAATGAAGGAATTCCTCCTTCATTTTGTCGAGTTCCTTTTCCAGCGTCACGTCGTGGATCGCCGTGACGACGCCGAGGACCTTCTTCTTTTCCGGGGACACCAGCAGGCGGGATGAGACGCGCACGAACAGGCGCCGCTCGTCGGTTGAGAGGTCTACTTCCTTAACGACCTTTTCCTCAGGATGCGCGACCGCGTCCAAAATCGTCTGTCCGATGTCGGTCTCCGCGTTGACGACCTCGGTGATGGGCTTCCCTTCCATCTCCCCGTCGGATTTATGGAGAATCTCGACCGTCTTCCGGTTCGCCAACTGCACGAACCCGTCGTTGTCGGTCATCAAGATTCCGTCGCCGATTGAAAACATGATGGCTTCGGTTTTTTGCTGCTCCAAGATCCGCCGGTCCACCTGCATCTCGGCGTACTTGCGCAGTTGGGACACCATCCGGTTGAAGGTTTCCGAAAATTCCTGGAGTTCGTCCCCGGTGGCGATCCCGACGTCCTCGGGAAATTCCCCTTTCGCGATCTGCTCGGCGCCCTGCGTGAGCGCCAGGAGCGGCTGCGTCAGTCGCCGCGCGAGCATCAGCGCGATCAGGATCGCCGCCACGCAGACCAAAACGATGATCGCGACCGCGGTCCTGCGCATCTTATCCGCGGACAAATACGCCTCGTCCTTCGGCTGTTGGATGATGATCGCCGCCTCGATCTCAGGCACCGGAGCGTACGCCCCCACCTGGGCGCGGCCCTCGTCGTCGACGTACTCGCTCGAGCCCACGGATTGCGCGGCCAACGCCGCGAGGACGATCGGGCGCTCGATGAGCGAGCCGAGTGCGGATTCGCTCAAACGATCGGCCGGGTAGCTCAACCCGATGCCGCCGGAACCGACGAGCATCCCGTAACCGCTTCCACCGACGCGCTCGCCGGTGATTTCCTGATGCATGCGATTCAATACGATCGCCACCCGGATATCGGAAACCTCCGAAAGCGGGTAATAAATTTCCAGACGAGGGGCTTCCGTTTTGCGGCCGGTGATCCACAGCGTGCGCGTGTGCGTTTTGGAAAATTCGACGTATCCCGGATTTTGCGCGTGATCCTGATTTTCCTCGATCTGCACCCATTTCGGGTTGTAGACCTTTAGAATTTCCCCGCCTTTCGAGGTCAACACCGAGGCTTCCTGGATATCGGTATCGCTGTCGATCAGACTCCGAAGCAGTTTCTCCTTGGTTTCCCAACCCAAACCGGGACGCTTCAGCGTGAGCACCGTGAAGCGGATTTTGTCGTCGGTCATGCGGATGTAGTTGGAAATCGAACCCGCGGTTTTATCGGCGAGTTTGGTGTGCAGTTCGAGGACCGAATCTTGAATCCCGCTCTTGGATATTCGGACCAGCTGCCAGCCCATAAAAACGGAGGGCAGCAGCGCCAGCACGAGCATCGCTAGGACGAATCGCTGAAACAAGCCGGAATGCAGAAGTCTCATGAAGTCACTCCTTCGAAGGATAGACCCCGGCTGACGGCTTGTCAAGGAAAGGAAACGACTTTTTAATGGTCTCCGGGGCCGGCCCCCAACAACCCCGACGCCCCAATCATCCCCGGGAAGTCGAAAATCATATCGGCGAGAAACAGCAATCCCCCCAGAATCGCCGCCCACTTCAAGAACTTATAAAGCGGGAGCGTCTCCCCAAGCCAGCGGTCGAGATCGCCCAAGCTCCGCCACATCCGAAACCGTTCGAGGCGCTCCTCCCGGCTCTCGGTTCTCGGCTCCTGAAGAATCCGAACCTCGTTGGTTCTCGCGTTGACCGAGACCTCGTAGCCTCGGTTGTCGTAGAACCGGTATCGAAAATCGCCCCGCTCCTTATTTTCCCCCTCGACTTCGGCGCGAAGGGACACCGACACGGCGCCGCGCATCCCGGGGGCCTCCCGCAGGGCCGCGTTCAAGGCCGTCTCGGGTTCAATCTTGATCGAGCCTGCGAAGGTCTCCGGAGAAATCGGAAACACCGGCTGATCGGCCGGCAGCGCCGCGTCCTCGTAGACCCGGATCTTCGAATAGAATCCGCCCGAGGAGACCCATCCCCCGCCCCGATGAAAGTCAACGGAGATCATCTTCGCCTTCCCGTCTTCCGCCTCGGGAACCGAGTAGAAATTGAACTTCCAGTGATCGCCGTCCCGCACCGGAGAATTCACGACCGCTTCTCCGAAATGGAGGACGCCGTCCGCCTTCGCGAGCGCCTCCGCGTAGGCGCGTTCGTAAAGCGCCGCGGGGGAGACCATCGCGTCCCGTCTTACGATGCCGGAAAGTCCTAAGAAAGCGGCCGCCGTCGCCGCCGGCGCCGCGAAGGCCGCGATCATCGTCCCGATGCCGAACAAGATGGCGGCGTTGAGCATCGCCTCGCCGATCCCGGCGCGGCGGGGGTTCGTGACGAAGGCCTCCGTGCCGTAGCGCGAGTGTTCGATTTCGAGCGCGGAGACGTACGTGACGAATCCCGCGAACCCGGTCGCGAAGAAGACCGCGAACGCCGCCCCGACCACGGGCCAACCCGTCAACAGCGAAATTCCAAACGCAGTCGTCGTGTAGGCAAACGCCAGACCGAGCCCGCCCAGACGCACCGACCAAGGGTTCGACGCCTCCAGCGAAGGCATCGCCGCGGGTCGGTGCTTCAGAGTCGGCGCCGGAACCGTGCCCGCTTTCAGCTGTTCTCCGAGGGGATCCCGAAACAGGATCGGATTTCCGTCGTAGCGGCCTGTCGCCGCGTCGATCTCGACGACCGCCCCGGACGCATCGGAAAACCGGTACACCAATCCCTTCTTTCCGGAGGCGATCGACGAGGGCATGTACAACGCGGCGCGAACCGGTTCGAAATCCGGCCGGGCGCGATGCAGCCTCCGAAGCGCGCTCTTCAACGGGATTTTGGGCTCGATCATCAACATCGAAATCCCGCCGGTTCCCTCATGCGACCAGATGGACTTCAGCTCTTCGAAGCGACCCTCCGGGGATTTGGCGTCGACTTTATAGACGAACGAAAATCGTCCGGCCAATTCGGAAAGGGTGTCCACGAGTCCGTAACGGACCGCGCTCACGCGCAGTTCTCCGCCGACCCGTTCGATATCCGCGTCGGCATACGACACCGAAGGGACGCGCATCGATCTGCGAGCGGCGCGCCGGACGGCCTCGTACGCCTGAGCGGGATCGATCCAATCCTTCGCGAAGCGGAGCTTGCCCGCGGCTCCCCTCGAATCCGCCGCGTTGACGGCGAACTCCCCGTCCGCGCGGGAGCGCTCCCCGAACGCGATCGCCGCGATCGCGGCTCCGAGGCCGCGCGACGACTCCGCCGAGGACGCGTCCAAATTCTCGGCGGCCCGCAGACCGTCCCGGATCGCCTCGGACCGGCGCCCGACCGACCGGGAGGCCGTTCGCAGCGCAGCCGCGCGCGGAGCGGCCGGCGTGATCGCGCGGGAGCGCGGTTGAAGCGTTGGGACCACGGCTAACGGCATCGCGGCCGCCGCCGGCATCACGGCGCTCACCGCCGGGTCCAGAGACAGACTCGGAAGCGACCCCGCGAGCGACGGCGCCGTTAGGACCCCCAATCCCGCCGCGGTCGGCGCGCCGAGCGCTCCCGCCGGCCCGATGACCGCAGTCGCCGCGGGTGCGGCGCCGCGCGTCGCGAGGGCGTTGGCCCCCGCGGCCCAAGCCGCGGGACTCAAGGAGAGTTCGCACAAAGCGGCGGAAAGAACGACGGCGATCAATTTCGTCGGGAGAGAGGGTTTTCGGATCATGAATGCATCGTATCACGACGGAAGAATTCCGCCTTGGGACCATGGGGCCGATCCGGACGGGCATTCGACCTAAAGGCGCATAGGACCGATTTAGGCTTTTGAAATAGGCGCAATTCAAAGCGCTCCGGGGGGGCAAAAAAAGCGCGCCACGGCCTTGCTTTTCGATTGATAGGGGCATGCCGCGGTAGTAGAATAAACTCGTGGCTCCCGGCTGGTACCCGGGAGGGAGGTGGCCCATGAAGCGCTGGTGGTGCGTCTTGGTGTCCGTGGCGTTTGCGTTTGTCCCGTCGTCGGCTCCGTCCGCTGAGCCGTTCGTCGTCTTTTCCCCGTCCTCGTTCCTCGAACAAGCCGCGCAGTCTTTCGTTCCCGTTCCGCGGGCCGCCGTTCCCTCGGCGCCCGTCTTAAAATCCCGTATTCCGGAGGCGGAAAGCGGCCTTTTCGACTCCGCTCCGAATTGGCGGTTGACGCCGGGCGTACTGTGTACGCCCGACGACAAGGACTTCGATCAATACCGCTATCCCGAACAAATCGCGCATTGCGAGAGAAACACGTCCACCGCCGACAAAAAAGAAGTCTCGCGACGCTACGGAATCGCTTGGGAGGATCATTCGCTGTATCAATACGATCATCTGCTCTCCCTTTGTCTCGGGGGCTCCAATGATCTGAGAAATCTCTGGCCGATGCCCTACGCCGACGCCCGGGCCAAGGCCAAACTCGAAGCGGCCCTGTGCCGGCAACTGGCGAAAGGCGAGGTGACCCAAGCGGAAGCGGTGGAAGCCGAAATCGGCTGGTTTGCCGAAAACGCGCCCGGGATGCTCCCGGTGCTGCTCGGGAAGGGCCTATAATTTAGTAGGTCCTTTGGCCCTACCTGGCTTCCCCGGACGGGCATACACTCCTCTATAGAGGGGTTCGCTATGTCCTTTCCGCTTAGAAATTTAAAGAAAAAATCCCAGGAAACCGAAGACGACCCGAAGCGGGCCGGCGCGGTCGCCCCAGGCGCCGCCTCGGGCGTCGGCGGGTCCTCCGGCGCGGCCTCCGGCGGGTTCGGATTCGGCTCAGCCGGTTCCTCGGGACTGGCCGGTTCGTCAAGCGCGTCGGGCTCGGGCTTGATCTCCTCGCTCGGCACCGCGGCGCCGACCGGCGCGGGAAGCGCCTCAGGCTGGAGCTCGATCGTCGGCGCGATCTCCAAGGCGACGGGCTTGAGCGCGGTCGCCGCGTCTAAAGCGGGGATCGTCGGCATCGTGCTCGCGGTCTCCTCCGGCGTCGCCGGGGTCTCCCTCTGGATGGGCAATTCCACGCCCACCGGCGAACGCACGATGAAGCGCAGGGTTTTCGCGCTCAACAACGAATCGCAGGAAACGACCAGCGCGCGCGCGGTCAAGGCGGCCCGCGACGAGGGAAAACCCGCAGCGGCCTCCTCGCTGGAGTACACTCCGAAACTCGCCGAAAATCTTCCGGAAGCGACTCCGACCGTGGACGGTCCGGCCAACGAGATCGCGCCCCCCTCCCGCGAGGAAATCGCGGCGGCGACCGAGAAGGTCGTCGATGCCCCCGTGGCGAAAAAATCGAAGCCGCGCCGCGTGCCCCCCGGAGATGTGCCGAAACTCGCGAAGCGCTCCGCGCCTTCGACCCGAAGCTCGAATCAAACGACGAAGGTTTCTCTTAAGGCCCTGGACGGACTCGCCGGCGGGGTCGGCTCGGGATTTCAGCAGATTTACAAGGCGGCGAACTCCGAACCTTACGACGGCGTCTCGCAGAAGCGCGCGCGTTACGGCGCGAACCGAAAGACGGTCGCCCTCAACAGCGGCGGCAGCGCGATGGCGCAGGCGAAATTCGCCGGACGCATGAGCCGCGGGGCTACCCGCATGGGGCGGACCAGCGGCGCGTCGCACACCGCGGCGTTGCCGTTTGACGGCGCCAACGCCTCCGCGCGCTCCCTCGGGAAATCCGAGGGAACCGGACTCGGCGGAACCGGCCTGGCCGGCTCGGCGAGTAGCGCCCTCGATTCGAAGGTCATCGATCCGCCGCCGCCGCCGGAGGACATCAAGAAAGGCGAGGACAAGACCCCGTATCAAGGCCTGCTGTACGCGGCGATGGGAGCCCTCGGTCTCGGCACGCTTTTGCTGATGGCCGCCGGGAAGATGATTTCTCAAGGGCGCAGCCAGCCGGGCCCGCAAGGCGCGGCGATGCTCGCCCAAGGCAAGGCGCTGGCGATGGCCGCGATGGGCGCCGGAGGCGCCGCCGCGGGAATGGGGGCGATGATCGCCGGAGAACATGGTCAGATGACCCAGGGCATGCCCTTTCTGACCGGCGGAGGCATTTTGGCGCTTCAGGCCGGGATGGTGCTCGCGAAAGCCGACGCGGCGGGCGAAGAGGCGAGTTCCGGCATTGAGAACGCGGCCGGCCAGGCCGCGCAAACGGCCGGACAGGCGCTCCAGGGCATGAATCAGCAGAAGCCCTCCGAAGAACCGAAGAAGAAGGAAGCCCCCGAGCGCCGGGACGTGAACGTCGACTACAGCAAGCCCGGCTACCAGGGCGACATCAACATTCCCGGCCTCTAATCATTCCGGCGCGGATCAAACCTCGCACGCCATCGCGGAGAGTCTCCTTTGCTCATCAAGTTCGTGCGCTTCCAACGACCAGAACAACTCCTCGACGTGCTTGTTCGGGGAGATGCTTCTCATCCGCCGGAAGTATTCGATCAGGCGCCGATTCAACTCCACGGCCGTCTCGATGATCTCCGCGGCGTCGACCGCGCGGTCGACCTGAAGTCCGTCTAGAATCCGCTCCATGTGATAGTCCGGATCGCTTTGGAGCCAGGTTCGGCAGACTTCATGTCCCCCGCGCGATAAAAAATCCTCCAACCTCTTCACCAAGACGAGTTCGTGCCCCGCCAAATACTCGGTAACAAGCCGGACCGCTTCCTTATTCGCGTGCGCCCCCATGCCCGCGTAATAACCGGCCGCTTTGCGGTGATACTCGATCGTCCTTGCGAGAAGCTCGCTGACTTGTCTTAAGGGCATACCTATAGCCTAACGCCGATTCGCTGAGGAAACCATGATGCCCGACACAAGCGGAATCGGCCCCCGGTCCCGAAGGACACGGGGGCCGAAGCCCGTTTAAATTGCTGCCGGAGGGATTAAACTCCCAGGCCGTCGCCGACCCACCAGCCGCCGAAGCCGCCGATGAACAAACCCATGACCAAGCCCAAAGGACCGCCGAACAGGCCGCCGATAATCGCGCCCGCCGCAGCGCCGCCGACCATCATTTTCTTGGCCTTGAGGAACTCCCAGGTGCCCTTAAAAAACCCGCCGACGGCGTCGCCGGTTTTCGCGAGAAATCCCTTTCCCTCTTTTTCGGAGGACTTCGCCTTCGGATCCGGGACGTTCTTCGCGGGAAGGCCCTTCTCCTCGACCGCCGCCCCGTCGAGCGAGGCCGTCGGCTTGCTCTCGGAACCGGGAACCGCATCGGCTTCCCGGGGCGTATAAGCGTCGAAGCCCTTGCCGCTGCCGTCCTTCGCCGCGTCATCTGAGCCGTCCGCGTAGTAGCCCGGACGGGAGGCGCGGCGGATCTCCTGTTGGACGATCTGATCGTGAAAATCGCGATCCCGCCAGTTGGGAGGCGCCTGGCGGCCCGAGCCGTGCCCGAAGACCGCCGAGCCGCTCGCAATCAGGAAGATCGGAATCAACACAAGGTTCACGGTAGATTTTTTCATATCGCTCTCATTATCACCGGGAGACCCTCCTTTTTCGACCGCCCTAGGACCCCTTAACTCCTAGGCCGGAAGGCCTAGGCCGGAACCGGCGCGGCGACGGCGCAGCCACTCCCAAAGTGCGGCGATCAGCGCCCAAATTCCGAAAGAGGCGATCACCCAGGGCCACCACGGGAAGCGCTGCCCTGGGTTCGACGGATCGTCGCCCGGCTTCCGGTCCCGTTCGCGGCGGAGTTCGTCCTCTAGTTCCGCGAGGCGGCGGCGCAACTGGTCGAGTTCCGCGCGCCAGCGCTCAAGATTCGCGCGGATTTCCTTCATCTCCGCTTCCAGCGCTTCCTGTTTTCCGATGCGCCAAATCAATCGGTGCGCCTCATCCCAGAGGGCGCTCTCTTCTTCGCGGCTCTTGATCAATTCCGCGATCAGTTCCGCCAAACGGGACTCGGCCTTCTCGGCGGCCTTTTCGAGTCCGTCGCGGCGGGCCGCGGTCGCGGCGCGCTGCGCCTCGAGCAGTTCCGGCAGGCGGCCCAATTCCTTCGCGATCTCCTCGTACTGCTCGGCGCCGGGGCGAATCTTTACGCGGCGTTCCACCATGTCGACGGCCAGATGGCGCGGCAGTTCCGCCAGGCGCACCTCGCCGTCGGGCAAATAGGAGCCGTTGTCGAAGCCGATGGCCCGGTCGCGCAGCGCCTTTTCGAGCTCTGCGAGGCCGACGCGCTCGTTGACCGTCGAGGTGTAGTAGCGCTTCGCCAGGCCGGTCGCGGGATCGACGGCGCGGCCGCTGCGCTCTTCGATCAGGCTGTCGCTCAGGCCCCCCTCGAAGTAGGAGCGGACGCGGCGGTTGGCATTGAGCAGATCCTCGGTGTTGTAGACGATCGTGCGCTGGATGGAAGTCCGTCCGAAATGAATGTCCTTCTTTCCCGCCCGCGCGTCCGCATCGAAGATGTTCCGGCCGGGCTGGAGCTCGCGGTCCAGCGTCACCCGTTCGGGGAATTGGCTGGGATCGAAATACCAATCCACAGGATCGGGCATCAGATCGAGCACGTCGAGCGCCCCGAGCGCGCGCCGGAAGAAATTGTGATGATTCGTCGCTCCGCCCTCGATCTTATGCATCTGGACGCGGCCCAGGTAGTTGTGCTGATTGACGTCGCGTCCGGTCAGCAATTCCATCGGCGTCCCGAGAACGCCCCGGGGGATTTCCATGACGATATTGCCCCAGTTCCACGGACCGTACGCCCATCCGTCGTTGCGCGAAAGCTCCTTGCCCGCCCCCGCAACGCGGGAAATCAGATACCGCCGGTTGAGCATCACCGGGAGGTCGACGGGACCCTGCTCCCCTTCGAAAGTCGCGGAGTAGTGCTTCAGGCGGAAATTCGGATCGACGGTGCTCGCCCCGTTGGTGTAGACGACCTTCTCGGCGCCGGTCTCGTGCACGTCGCGCAAAGACCAGCCTTTCGCCGCGGTGTCCATCGCCTTCGGATCGTAGTAGAGGGTGACGAAGGTCCCGTCGCGGTCCAAAACCGCGCCGAACAACTCGCCCTTCGCGACCCGCACCGGACCCTCGGCCGCGCGCACGCTCTGATCCAGCACGCCCGATCCGTAAACGGGGTCGGCCGTCACGCGGGTCAATCGGTTCGATGCGTCGATGTAAAGCGCCGCGTCGCGCGTCACGAAGAGACGGCGGGCTTGTGTTTTCGCATAGGCCTCGAGCGCGATTTCCAGGTCGTCGCCCGCGATTCCCAAATGCTCCAGCGTCTTCGCGTAGTCGGCGGCGTAGCGCTCCCGGTGACCCGCTTTCGCGGCGATGACGGCGGCGTTTTTGAATTCCCGGATGGCGTTGTCGGCGCCGCGGTCGCGTTCCTTGTAGTCCTCGTCGATCTTATTGAAGGCCTCCAGCGCCGTCCCATGCCGCTTTTGGGCCGCCTTATAGTCGGACTCGCGGATCAGCGCGTCGTCCATCGCGGCCTTCAAGCGGTGCGCGTACGCCTTTTCCCCTTCTCCCTCGCGGCGCGGGGTCGAGGACCGAACAGCGTCGGAAACCCGCTCACGCACCTCGCGCTCGAGGGCGTTAAAGCGGGCCAATTCGTCGTCGAGCTTCGTCTTCTCGGCGAAGCGTCGCTCGGCCCCGGCGCGCTCCATCGCCTTCGCGCGAATCGCGTCGGCGCGGGTGCGGGCGAACGCTTCCTGCGAGCCTTCCAACGCGGTCTTAAACGCCTCGAACTCCTGCAGAGTCAGGAAGGATTCCGCCGGTCGTCCGGTCGGGTCCGCGGCGAAACCGTAGGTCTGCAGCTTCATCGCCGTCCAACCCATCGTGCGGGACCGGGCCTGGAACTCGGTCGCGAATTCGATCATCTTCGCGACGCCCTTCGGACCCGCTTCGAGGCGAACGAACTTCGCGGCTTCCTCCGCGTTCCCGTCCGCGTTCAACCGGCGGATATGATCCTGGAGACTCTCGAGCGTGGGGAAACGGTCGCGCGAGTAATTTTCCTCGCCGCGGTAAAGGATCATCACCGTTCCGTTCGGGTCGTCCCAGAGCGCCTTCAAGGGATGCTCGGCGGAATGCAACCCGTAGCCGTCCTTGATTCGAGCGAAGTTGAAGGCGTTGCCCCGCGCCGCGACGGCCATCGCGTCCCGGTAGGAGATTCCTTCCGCACGCCGGCCGTCGAGCGACACCACGGCGAACTCCGATTCCGAGAACACGCGGTGCAGGTTCGCCCGCTCGGCGTTGTAGTCCCGCGCTTCCTTGAGGATGTTACGTTCCATCAGCGCCGCGTCGACGCCGCCCACGATTTCGCGCTTGCCCGTTTCACCGGGGCCCGGTTTCAGCCACATCCGGCCCTCGGCGTCGGTCTCGACCCGCTTGGAATCAAGCAAAGACTGGAGTTCCCCGCCGGTCAGCCAATCGTCCACGCTCCACAACCGCCGTCCCTCGGCGTCCACGGTCGTCACCGCGTAGAGCGGAATCAACCCTTCGGGGTTCTTCGCCATCCACTTCGCCCGCAGATCGGTCAATTGCGTCAACGCCAGCGTGATCGCCCGGGTCTGCTCGGGAGCCGCGCGTTCCCACGCCGCGGCGGCCAACCGCGCGTTCTGCATCTTGATGAGCGCGTCGAGAGCCAGCATCCCGCGGCCGTGGCTCGCCAGCGCCTTTTGACGCTCGAGCGACGCGCCCAGACGGAACAGGGAGTTCAGCACCCGAGCCGCGTGGGCGTCCGCCTTGATCTCCGCTTGGCCGAAGACCTTGATGACTTCCGCGTCGTAATTCGACACGGCCTTCAGGTAGGCGTCGAGTGCGATGTCGCGCATCACAAATTCGGTGGGGCCTCGCTTATGGCGCAGGTAGTCTTCCATCAGCGATTGGCGGGTTTGCAGCATTTCGCCGCGCAGCGTCTCGAGGCGCTGATAGGCGCCCTTGGCCGCGTGCGGAAGATCTCGAACGATTTCCCGTCCGATGCGGCGGATGGCCGCCCACTCCTTCTCCTGCACGCCGCCGGTTTCCTCCGCGCGGGTTGCGACGTCGGCAAGCAGGTAGCCGAAAACCTTCTCTCGCGCGGCGGCGTTTCCGTAGGAATCCGCCAAAATCGTCCGGAACGCCCGTTCGACGCTCTGGCGGCGGCCCTCGACGTCGGCCTTCGTCAGCAGCTCAAGGCGTTCCTTCGCGCCGATCCCGGGATGATGCCGTACGAGCATCGCGTCGTATTCCATCGTCCGGTATTCGTCCGCGTAGGATTTTAGCGCCGCCCGCTGCTCGGCGGTACCGAAGCCCAGGCCGAGGAACCTGTCGACGAATTCGGGCTGAAGCGAGCGCCTCGACGCGTAGTCCACCAGGGCGTCCACCGGATTCGTCGCGAGATCCTCGCCGCGCAGTTCGAAGTCGCGGGCCGGAACGCTCAACAGCTTTTCCGTATCATAGCCCACCGCCTGCAGTTCCGAGACCAGTTCGATGAAATCGTTCTTAAGTTTCGCCGCGCTGTCGGTCAATTCGAGCCGCGCGCGGACCATCGCGTCCTGGGCCGAGGCCGTCTCAGGATGCCCGGCCGGGAAGCGGGCGAGCGTCGCGCGAAAGTCTCGTTGGGCGGAGACGACGCGGGCGCTTTGCGCCTCGACGAGCTTCGCGTTCCCCGCGACCGAACTCATCAGGAGGTGAAGCCGCAGCGCGAGTTCCTGCATGCGCCCCTGGGACTGCAGCTCCTTGCGGACGGAATCCGAGAGCACGCTCTGCAGGGAGCGTTCAATGGAGCGGGGGTCCGGCGCTTCCATGAATACGCCGTCCACGCGCGAATTGCGGAACAGACCGAAAGCGATCGTCGGCGTGAAGCCCTTGTAGCTCATGCGTTCCGCGATGACGTCCGCGCGGATCTGCTCCATCAATCCGTCTTCGTTGCCGAAGGAGGACGGGATGCCGCCTTCGAACAAAGTCTTTCGCAGCTGCTCGAGCTGCAGCCGGTTCGCGTCGTCGACGAAGCGCTCCGCGATGGCGCGCAAATCACCCGACCGGCCCGCCTCGTCGGCGGGAATCAGGCGCATGAGATCCGCGAGGGTCGAGGAGGCCGGCAGGTTCAACAGCGCCTTGATCCGTCCGGCCTGCGACTCCAGACGCGCGCGGATCTCCCGCTCGAAACGGTCCTGGTCGGCGTTCGAAGAGCCCGAGCCGTCGATCGCGTCGCTCCAGCGCAGCAGGCGGACGTTCATTTCAAACTCGGAGAGCAGAATCTGCGCCCGCGAACGCGCCGCGGCCTGCTCGTTGATGTGAATCCGTTCCGCCTTCGCCGTTCGCAGCTGCGAAAGAGCCAAAAGAACTTCAGAGGGAGTGGACATGCTCTTCAAACGGAACGTGATCCAGCTCTCGATGTAGTTGCCCGGAAGCGGATCTCCCCCGAGATCGAGGCGGGATTTGTAGAATCGGAGGTTCATTTCCGAGAGGGGCTCGTGCGTCTCCGGTTCGAACACGCGGACTTCGGGATTTTTTCCCGAGGAGGCGAGGCGCTGCTCCGCCCCCGCGAGACGCTGGAACAATTCGTTGTAGCTGCTCGGCAGCGCGGAAGAACCCCGGGAACGGTCGGGCCGCGCGTCCAAGCGCGCCAACGCCGCCTCGAACATCATCTTTTGCCCGCGCAGTTCGAGAACCTTCAAGCGGCTTTGCGCGTCGGGTTTTCCGGAGAGCTCCGCCAAAGCGGATTCCACCGTCGACAACTGGGCGTCGATCTGGGCGCGGCGTACAGGCAATTCCCGGTCGTAGGATTCCAGCGCCCGCTCGGCCTCGAGCGTCTGAATCCGGGCTGCTGCGACGAGGTCCGGATTTCCGATCGTTTCGTCGCCCAGCGCGGAAATCAGCCGGGAGAGCGAACGAACCGCCAACGACACGGGCTCAAAGCGGAGATTTTCCATTTTCAAATTCTTGTCGACCATCGTCTCAACGGATCGCGCGATCTCCACGCGCGAAGCGAGAACCTTGCGGTCCACCGACGAGGGATGCTTGTCCTCCAGAATCTGCTTCAGGTCGGCCAGCGCCCGGCCGGTGTCCATCGCCGGGTCGAGCGGAGACTTCGGATCGCGTCCCAACAGATGGTTGAGCGCAGCGCGGGCCTGCTCGCGGACTTGGATGGAGAGATGAAGCTTGCGTTGGGCCGTGTCGAGTTCGCGGCGCGCCTTCGCGACCAACCCTTCCGGATCGCCCGGACGCGCCCGAGAGCGCGCGGCGGCCTCCGCGGCGCGAAGTTCCGGAAGAATCTCGCGCTCCAGCAGCGCCGCGGCGTCGCGCGCCTGCGTGTAGGAAACCAATCCTTTGAAGAAATCGACGGCGAGATCCGATTCCAGCTTCATCTTAAACTGTTCGTAGTACTTCGTTTTCCCTTCTCCCTGCTTCACCTGAAGCTCCCTGAGCTCCGCGGGCTTGAGTTCGAAGGTCAGCACGGGGGTCACGGGAATTCCCGTGATGCCCATCGACGGGAGCCAGCCCACCCCGTCGGCGGTCAGGTTGTAGCCGATGAAAAGGTCGACGTAAAATTTCTGGATCCGGTGGTTGTTCGCCTCGGTCATATGCGCGGCGGCCTGGCGGCGCGCGGCGATCTCCTCAAGCCCCCGGGCGGAACGGGCGACCGCGTCGAACGCCTCCTGGAACGAACCCAAACGCGGCGCGGGACCGGTTTCGCGCGTGGTCCGGCCGAACGACGCGTCGAGATTCGCCCAGCCGGCGCTCAGCGACGCTTTCGCCTCGGCTTCGAGCAAGCCCTGCATGTACCAATGCCACTGGCCGAACGCCTCGCGCAAGCGGCTTTCGGAGATCAGCCCGTTGCGATAGCCCCGGATCGCGTCTGAGAGCCGATTCGCGGAGGCGACGGCTTCGCCCCGCAGCGTCCGGGCACCGTCGTCCCACGAGCGGGCTTCCAGAAGCCTCTTCTGCGAGGCGAGCGCGTACTCGTCGTATACCGAAAGGATTTCCGAAAGCGTCGCTTGGGATTCCAACGCGTACGCCTTGTCGCGCTCCTTCGACGCCGGATCGTAGAAGGGCAGGCGGAAATTCGTTCCGATGCCCAACACCTGATTAGCCATGTAGTCCTGGAGCTGCGCGCCGAAGGAGACGGTGAACTTCTCAACCCACGGCACCCAGTCCATCAAATTGAACGGGTTGTCCCCCATCACGGAGCGAACGACTTCCGGATCCAACTCGTGAAGGACCTTTTGCAGCGAATCCGGGGTCTGGATCAGCGAGCGGATCTCCTTGAGCAAAGCCTCGAGGTCGGAGGCCTTCAAATCGCCGAACGGAAGCGCGTCCGCCGGATCGCGCCCGGAGAGCATGTTGTAGCGAATCGTCGCCTGGTTCAACCGCAGTTCGGCCTCGCGCAGCTTCGCCGCGCCTTCGGCGCGCAAAGTCTCCGTGGGCGCGTGCTCCTTCATGGTGGCGCCCATTTTCACGTCCCATTGCGATTGGGCGATCTCGGTGACGGTTTCCTGCCAATCCTTCGTCAGTTCCAGCATCCTGAACTGCAGGCGAAGCGACTCGCGGTAGAGGCTCGACATCTTCGAATCGATCAGCGCCTTCTGGGTCTTCGACAGCTCCATGGACGTGTAGGTACCCGCGGTGAATCCCCCGCCGACGGCCCGATCGGCCAGAGACTCTCCGATCGGGCGGGTGACGAAGCCGACCGTCGCGCGCACCCGCGTGTTGTCGAGGAAGGCGCCGGCCTTGCGAAGGTCTTGAATGTCCTTGACCAGCTTGCCGATGTCCTGCGTGACGAGCTTCGAGCCCACGTCGCGCATGAAGACGGACTTCATTTCGGCGACCCGTTTGTCGTTTTCGGCTTCCTTATAAAACTCGTCCATCGCCTTGTTGTAGGGCTCGAGCGCCTTGGACCCGGTCAATTCCTTGGCCGTATCGTCGGCCACCGCGGACCACAGCTCGCCGAGCGTGAACGACGTATTCATCGAGATCGTCAGACGCGGCTCCTGTCCCACGTAGCGCGATCCGTAGCCGATCGCCGCGCTGGTGTTCGCGCCGGTCTTCTTCGCCGCTTCGAGGTAGTAGGTCTTCGCGTCGCCGATCAGACGGCCTTCGGCGCTCACGACGACGCCCCAATCGGGCAACTGCACGCTGACGCGATCGGAGAGGGTGTTGAACTTCTCCCCCTTTTCGTAGCCGGCCTTATTCGAAATCACCGCCCACGGCTTGCCTTCCTTGTCGCGCAGGGTAAATCCCTTGAGCACGTTGACGCCGTAGGAGTCCTGATTGAAGTCGTCGGTCCCCCGCTGCCGCGCCCAGAACATCTCCACTTCAAATGCGTCCTGCGAGTTGATCAGTTTCGCGACGTCGATGCGGGGTCCGACCTGAGTTCGGGAGTAATCCTTATTCTGCGCGTCGGAGCGGATCCTGAAGTCCTGGTTCAGATCGGAATCCAACCCGGTGAAATCGAGATTGAAAATTTGTTCGAAAAAGCGCGGATCATCGGCCTTAATCACCTGGTGTTCCGCGTCGAGGAACACAACCTCGGTGAATTTCAGTGAGGTCTTCAGGCTTCCACCGTAGAATTTCGGCTGGTTGGCCGCATCATGCGTGGCGATGTCGCCGAAGCCGGTCGCCGCGATATAGACCCGGTCTCCGAAGAGCATGATCGCGAAGTCCTCGAAAACGAGCAGGCGGCTCTGTTGCGCCGTCGATGCCATGCGCGTGTCGGGCGGAATGTTCTGGATGAAGCGATGGAAGTCCACATCCAGATAATTGACCCAGTTCTTGCCCTGCAGGGATTCGATCTGCACCTTCACGCCCTTATCGCCCCAAGGCGCGTTCTCCTCGTTGGGCGGGCTCGCGAACACGTAGCCGGAGACGCTGACATTGTTGCCCCAGATCTTCGCCACATTGCCCAACGTCACCAGGCTCGAGGTCTCCAGGCCGTGCGGCACCGAGAACTGGCTCTGGTACACCAGATAAAACCCGTCGGCGTCGCCGAAGTCCACCACCTGCGAGCCGGGGATCACGTTGGCGAGACCCGCGGGGTTGCTGAGCAAAGACTCCCGCAGACCGGCGAGGTCTCGGGACGAGGAGGTGCGGTTGAGCAGACTGCCGAACAGCGTTTCGACGAACTGCGCGAAGTCCTTCTTCGGAATGACGAGCGCCGAGGTCGCGTCCTTCGTGTCGCCCGGCATGAACCAGGAAGAGCCCGACATCTTAAAGGCGTCGATGCGCCGCCGGGTCTCGGGGCTCAACGCGCCCGTATCCTGCAGGTCGCGCAGTTGCCGGGAAAGCTTGCCCTGAACGTCGTCGATCCTCTTGAGCGTATGCTCGAGGGCCCCTTCCGAGCGCTCGAAGCGTTCCTCCAGATCGCGGAACTTCATGTTTTCTTCGAGCACGCGCTTGGTCTTCAACTGAATCTTGCGAAGGTCCTCCCCCACGCGTTTGAGCGCGCTTTCCTCAGGACGGTTGAGCTGGTTCATCCAGCGCACCAGTTCCTTTTTCTGGTCCTCGAGCTCATCGAAGGTCTTCTTCAGAGACTCCTTCATCGTGTTGATCGCGGTGATTTCCTTCTCGACGACGGTGAGAGACTTGTCGTGGATGTCCCCGCTCGCCGAATAGTAGGTTTCCATGTCCTCAATCGTCTCGAAGGATTCGTTGGCCCAATCGATGCGAGCCCCGTAGAACTCGGCCCCCGCGCGGGTCACCTGATTGAGCTCCGAGAAGATCGCGATCTTGCGGTCCATCACCTGGTCGGGGGTCTCGGAGGTCTGGGTGGAGTTCACATAGGTCTTGTCCTTGTCGAGATCGGAAATCGCAATCTCGAGCGCGCCTTTGGCCTGGTTCAAGAAGGACTCGGCGTAAGGAATGCGCTCGTACAGGTTCGTCTCCGCGGCCGCGATCACCGCGTCGCTGTAGAGGTAGCGGGCGACGGCCCAGGCCGCCGCGGCGTCTTCCGGTTTCTGATTGGTGGAGGGAACCAGGCGCTTGGCCGCCTCGAGCGCAAGCAAAGCGACGCGGGTGTCGTTGTCGACGTCCGGCGTCGGCTGGACGCCGGAGGGAACGCCCTCGCTGGTCGAGGAATCCGTCAACCCCTCTCCCCGTTCCTGGTATTCGGTGCCGATGTCGGTCAGCAATGTTCCCAGATCCTGATACACCTTGTCGTCCACGAGTTGGCGAACGATCGCCTCGCTCGCGTCGCTGCCCGCCGTGATCCCGGTCGGGAGGGCCCGGCCTGCGAGGTTGAAACGGTTGTTCGTCAAGCGGTCGATGTCGGCGAAAATCCTGTTGATGTCCGCGTGCTGCCCGTTGACCTCTCCGGCGCGCTGGGCGCGCTCTGCGGTGAAGACCTGAATCAGGCGCGGAAGCGACACCGGGATCATCTGCCCGTAGACATCCTCCATCTCGGTGTTGTTCGGGTCCTTGAGCTTCGCGATGTCCGCGAGATTTTCGAGCACTCCGGTATGAACCCCGTCCTCATCGGTGTAGCCGTCGAGCAGATCTCGGAAGCGCTGGTTCTGATCGGCGATATTGGCCAAGGCGCCGCTCGTATTGCCTTCCGACGCGCCGTTGGAGGCCAGGGCCCACGGGACGGTGATTTGCAGCGCGTCGCGGGTCGCTTCGTAGAGCTTCTTCTGGTTCTTGAACAGCTTCGCCCACTTATCGCCGTTGGGATCATAAGAGTCGACGCTTTCCTGTTGGAAGGGAAGGACGTCGCTTTGGATCACCTGTTTCGCTTGCGCGAGCGTCGGCTGGATGCCGTTGAGCAGCGCCGTCTTGCGGTCGATCAACTGCTGGTTGGCCGCGGGCGTCGGCACGCCGGCATTGATGTAAACGACGTCCGCGTCGACGTCGTCGATAATCGCCTGCACCGCGGCGACCGCCTGCGTATAAAGCGCCTTGACCTGCGGTACCGGGGACTGCATGGCATCGGTAATCGCGGTGACTTCGGCGTCGCCCTTGGACCACTTGATCACCGCATGCCCGGCCTGCGGCAAAAGCGAGGCGATTTGAAACAATGCCATCTTCGCGTCGAACGAGGCGGTCGAATCGTCGGTCGGGAGCGTCACCGCCTTCAGCTTGTCGGCGTAGTCACCCACCGCGTCCTGCAGTGAATCCAGGGTCATCCCCGAAAGGTTCGGAAGATCGGCGCCCGGAACGACCGCGCGGATCTTCGCCGCCGCGGCGTCGATGCGTCCGGTCAGGTCCGCGGCCGCCGCCTGATTGACGGAGACGACCTCGCGCGCCTCAGCGAGCCGCTTCGGCAAGGAGATCGGATGAACGTCCCCGAAGTCGTCGGCCTCGGTCCCGCTGAAGGATGGGTCCAGCCTATTCGAGAATTCGGTCAGCTTGGCCTGATAGTCGGCCAGTTCGGTCTGCCAGTGCGCCTTGCGCTCGGCCAGCAGGCGAAGCGTGGTCGCGGTGTCGGGATTTGAAACGCTGAATGCCGGCTCACCCGGGACCGCAAGGACGAGTACTCCCGCGAATTCCACCGGCGCCTGCTGAATCTTCGTCAGGCCGTCGGCGACCGAGTCCAGGAATTTCTGGACGTCCACGAGCTTCTCGTTGAGGCTCTTGATCGAGTTCGCGTCGGGATCGCCGGGGTTTCCGTCGCGCGCCCAGCGCTGGAGATCGGGCAGAAGGGCCAAACGGCGTTCGTACTCGGCGAGAGCGCTCCCGCTCGAACCCGAATCCTCCGCGTCGATGCGGGAGAGCAGCGCCCTCACGTCGGTGCGGAACGCCCGAATGTTCTCGACGGCCTTGCGCGTCTGGTCCTCAAGCTTGAGCATGTCGCCCTTGGAGGTTTCGTGATCTTTGATCTTGTCGGCGTTCTCGCGCTCCCACTGCGCGCGGCGCGCTTGCTGCTCGCGGGCGCGGGCAAGATCCGCCTCGCTCTGTCGGCGCTGGGTCTCGATTTTGTCGAGCTTCGCGTCGAGCATGTGCTCCATGTCCTTGATCGCTTTCTGCGCCGCTTCGATCGTATTCAGAGAGAAGGCCAGGTCCATCACCGTCGCCAGACGGGCGAGGTTCTTGTGGAACTCCAGCATCTCCTTGCCGCCGCGCCGCTCCTGAAGCGCGAGCTTGCGCGTTTGCTCGACCGCGCGCAGCAGCCGTTCGATCGCGTCGCGGTTCGCCAACTCCGATTTCGCTTGAGCCCGGAGCTTTTCAAGCTCGTCGACCAGCGGTCCGATCTTTTTCGCGCGCTCCTGGTCCATCACTCCGACTCGGCGCGGCGCGGGCTTCGCTTTCGGGCCGGTTTGGAAGTCGGCCAGCGCGTCTTGAACCATTTTAAACACGGCGAGCTTCACGCCGATGGAATCCTGATACCCCGCGTTGCCGCCGTCCTGGGGCAGCAGCGACGCGTAGTAGGCCTGAAGATCGGCCAGCGCCTTCACGCGCGCGGTTCCCTCATCGGCGTTCTCGATGTCGCTGATTTCGGCGAGCTTGGAACGGACGTATCCCTCGTCGCGTTTCGCCGAGAGACTCCGCAGGGTCTCCTCGTAGCGGGCGCGCTCTTCCTCGGAAATCGGGCGACTCTCCTTCTCGAGTTCCTTCAGCCGCCGTTCGCCCCCGCCGATCTTCCCCTCCAACTGACGGATGCGCTCTTTGACCTGGGCGATCTCCCGCTCGATGTCGCCGACCGAGCGCTTCGCGGCTGCGGCCCGGGCCGCCATCTGCTCGGGCGTTCCCGGCTCGACCGTCATCGCCTCGGACATCGCGCCCCGGCTCACGAGACCGACGACCGAGGCGGTCACCGAAACCCCGTTGTCCTTCATCGCGTTTTGGCTGGAAGAGCGCAGCGCATCCCGAACCGCGTCCGGTCCCTCGTTCTGGTAGAAGATCTCGCGCAGCGGCTTGGCGATCGCGTCGGACAGGTTGAAGCCGATCGCGTCCTGCAGCTTGTAGATCAGAATATTGCCCCAAGTGATCGCCCCGCCGAAGGGAATCGGGCTGTCTCCCTCGGGCCGTTCGATCGCGGCTCCGATCGTGTGGAAGAGATGGAACTCCTGTCCGGTCGCGGCCTTAAACGCGGGGCTGATCGCCGCATCGGCCTCGCCCATATAGGTCATGATCCCTTCGATCTCCGCCCCGACCAGCAGCAGCCCGCCGAAACTCTTCAGGTTCTGTGACCAGAAAGTCCAGGTGAAGAGGGTCTTGAGCATGCCCTTCATGAAATCGAAGCTCATCACCGGCGGGACGTACAGATGGTCGCCGCGCAGTTCCATCAGACGCTGACGGACGGCTTGCGGGAAGGTCAACAGCGAGGAAAGCGTCAGCGTGTTGATCAGCGCGCCGACGGTCAAATCGCCGAGCAGGGCGTTCATCGCGTGCGAGGTGATCGACGCGAGAGAATCGCCGACGAACGGCACGTTCGCCGCCGCGGTCGGAATGCCGTGTCCGACCATCATCAAGCCCTCTCCCAGGATCGGGATTCCGGAAAGGTGGAAGGCCATCACCGGCAGCGGCAGCAAGCCGCCGACGAGTCCCATCGCCGCCGCGCTGAAAATCGCGAGCGTCGCCCGGCGGTAGAGGAACTGTCCGAGCGGCGAGAGCAGGGGCGACCAGAGGTAGCGGTCGAAAACGCGGTACGCCGCGTTGGCGCGCAGGCGTTCGAGCTTCGTTACGCCGCCGAGCGACACCGTCTTGAGCGCCCCGTCGAGCATGCGCTCCGCGCGGGGGCGCTGCCGCTCCATCTCGGGAGTCAGCTTGCCGTCCTCGCGGGCTTTCTTCAACTCGATCTCGTCGCGAAGCGTGATGAAATCCTCGGTGGAATGGAAGAACTCGTAGGAAATGTTCCTTCGGAAGTAGCCGAAGAAGAACATGTCGAAGAGGTGATACGGAAAACGGATCAGGAACCCGACCGCGTGCTTGTGCATCTCGGCGCCGCGATGCAGCCAGCCCTTCCATCCCGGCGCGTAGGTCTTATTGGCGAGTTCGCGATACCCCGGCGCCTTCGGCGCCTTTTTCTTCAGGCCAACGCGGTGCAGAAAATGGCCGAAGGCCTCCGAGAGGAGGCCGCCGTGGTATTTTTGCTGGTCGAGCTGGACGAACTCCTGTCGGTTCGCCTTTTGCAGGCGATCGTAAACCGCCAACCACGCCGCGCGTCCCGAACGCTCGGTGATTTGATGCCGCGAAGCCATCGCGAGCACCTGAGCCGATGTCATGTTGAATTGTGCGGCTATTTGCTCGATAATTCTGCCGGCATCGGCATCGGAGGGGAGGCGCCCGATTTTTTCACCGTGCCTGCGGCCGCGGACGCTCCTAAAACCGAACAAGTCCTCATGGAGATGAGGACCGTCATTGCGTGAGCGCGAGCCCAAGGAGGCTTCGGCACCGGGCGGTGGAGACTCCGCGGGCGGCGCCTTGGCCTGATCGCCCTCCGAGGGCGGGGCGCGGGCCTCGTCACCGCTTTTCGGAGGCTGCGCGGGCGGCTGGTCGGGTTCGACCGGCGGCGTCTCGATGGTATCGGAGGGCGGCGCCTTGGGCGCCTCTTCCTTCTTAGGAGCCGTTTCCTTCTTCTGCGCCGGCGCTTCGACGCGCTTTTCGACACCCGCGATTTCGAGCACGCGTCCCTTGGCATTGATGAACGCGAAGATGGGGTCCTTCTTCCACTTTGAGACGATTTCGACGCGCACCGGCTTGAACCAATGCGCCTGCTTCTTCAGCGCGGTGTAGGCCGATTCGAAACTGCGAACGCGGCGCAGACGGGTGTTCCAAAGGGCGTCGGCTGTGCGCAATTCGGTCTTGCTGCCGTAGCCGACCGGCCAGCGCAGCGCCGCCTTATCCTTGCGCACCGCGATCCGTTTCGGCCACACGACGATGATCTTGTTGCGCTGCCGGGAATGGAAAATGAAGGACCAGTGCGCGTTCGAGTCGCCGAGATTCACTGCGGCGCGGACCAGGCGCGCGTCGGGCGCTTGAGCGCGCGCCCGCGCCTGAGCGTCCTTCTTCGCCTCGAGGATCCAGGAGGCGTCCATCGCGCGGGCGTCGGCGGGGAGCTTCTTAAAACTCGCGGGGTTGGCGCCGGCCTTGCCTGAGGGGTTGTTCCCTTTCTTCGCGGCGGGCGCGGCCGTTTCGTCCGTGGAAGACTGCGTCTCGATCGCGGGAGACTTCTCTTCAACCGCCGGCGTCTCGTCCTGCGCATCAGGCGCCGCCTGCGCGGCGGACTCCGCCTCGGCATCCGCCGCGGCCTGCGCGGCACGCTGCTGCGACGCTTCCAGGACTTCCGGCGTCACCAGGTAGACGACGCCGTCGGCGTCCGTCGCGACCCGCAAGTCGCCGCGCGCCACCTTCGCGATTAAATCGTTTTCGAGCGAGGCGTCGTAGACGCGGTCGTTGACCGCGTCATAAAGCTTCACGGAGGAAACTTGAGCCGCATCGCGCATCGAGGCGAGTTGAGCCGCTTCCGCCTTCGGATCGTACTGATACTCTCCCGCAGCGGGCGCCCCCGGCGCCTCGGCGGGCGCAGAGGCCTCTTCGGCTTCCAAGTCACGCCCCGCGCGCGCCAACGCTTCCGGCGCGGCCAAGGAGGGCACGCCCACTTCGTCTCGAATCAAAAGCAGGTCGCCGCTGCGCACGCGTTCGATCAATTCGGCGTCGAGCAAAACCCGAACCGAACCCGGTTCCGACGCTTCCCTTAAGGAAATCGTCAGGTTGTCGCCGGATTCCATTAACCCCTTTAACTGAGCCGCAGCTTCCTCAGGACCGGCAGCCTCGGCCGCGGGCAGCAGGGCGGGGGTCTTCACCGGGCGGTTGCGCTCCTCGGCCTGGATCCGCCGTTCTTTCTTCTGTTTGCGGGAGTTGTAAATCTTCTCGGCGAGAGTGAAACTCAGGGAAACCGCCAGCGCCGCGCCGCCCGCATACCAAAACGACAACCCCAAAACGTACATGCCGACGATCGAGGTCGCGCCCGAGGCGACCATCGAAGCGATCTTCCACGGCGTCATCATCTGCTTCTTCATCGCTTCCAACGGAGACTTCGGCGCCGGAGGAGCCTCATCGGCTGGGTTGACCGCCGCCGTCCGGGCGGGAGCGAGCAGGTTCCGGCGCGCGGCGCCGACCGGGGCTTCGACCGCGGCGGCGCCCGTACGGTCGCCGGGGGTCAATCCCCGTAAGGCGTCGAAACTGCGGGCGCCCCAATCTTTCGAGTCGCCGGCGGTGGAAAGCGTCTCCGCCTGGGGCGCGATGAAGCGGGAAGCGGCGGGAGCTTTAGACGCGTCTTCTCCCTGGACGCGATGAACGATCGTCCCCCAAAGGCCCTGTTGAGGCGCGTCTTGCTTTTGAGCCCGTTCTACGATCGCGCGGCTGGCGCGGCCCGTGAATTCCGGGGTCGGGGCGCCGTATTGGGAAATCGGCTTGAATCGGTTGAACGCCGCGGCGTTTTCCACCGGAGCGACCGGGGCGGCCAACGCGGCCGAGGGGGCCTGGGCGACCATCGCGTCTAAAACGGGCAAACTCCCCGCGTTCAAGCCGGGGGCGAACTCTCCGACCGGGGCGCTCAGGCTGCCGACGGCCTGAACCCCCGGCGTCCCCAGAACGGAAGGCCCGGCGGTCGGCGCTCCCGATTTAGCCGCAGGTGCGGTTTTGAACTGACCGGCGAAGGCCTGGTAGAACGGAATTCCGGGGGTCGAGAGGAAAAGGGAGATGGAAACGGAGCCGGCGACCACCTTCTTAAGGTCTAAAGTCCGGTTCCTCCTCGGCGTCTCGCTGTTCGGCCTGCCCACGGTCTTAGGATACTCCAACCTCTTATGTACCGAATGAGCCGATGGGGCGCAAGGGACAAAAAAATGGGCCCAAGAGATTCTAGGTCCTTGGGCCCGGTGCCGGGCTTTAGAATTTCAGTCGGCTTTTAGAGCTGCTTTGAGCTCATCCCCGCGGTCTCCATCGATCGGATCAACTGACTGACCGCCGAGGGGGTTCGGTTGAACATTCGGCTGATCTCGGTCACCCCGAGACGGGCCTCTTTCCAGATTCGGTAGATCGCCTCTTTGCGCACCGCGGAGATCTCGCGCCACTGGCTACGGCCGAACAGCTTCTCCTGGTCAATGGCGTGCTTCTCCATAATCTCCGCGATGATCTTATCGGCGGAAATCCGGTTGCCTTCCTCATCCACGCCGAGCTTGGCCCCGACGGTCTTCTCGACCGATGCGACGAACTCGGGACCGCCGATGAAAAGTCCCCGAACCCGGGGAAGTTCCGGCTCGGTCTTTTTGGAGGCTTCCTTAATATAGCCGAGATAAAGCACCGATTGCTTCAAGCGGCTGCGTGCGAAGGTTCGCAGCACCGGCGCGGAGTCCACCAAGGGCTCCCGGGTCTCCGCTTCGACGTACGCGGGGCACGACGACCACTGGTAGCGCCACGGCTTCTCCTTTAGCCCCGCGCGAACCGGCGCGAGATGGATGTAGCGGGTGAGTTCCAAGAGAAAGTGCTCTTTGTCGACGAGCAGGCTCTTGTAGCGGCCCTGGAACACATGGCCCGCGGTCGAGTGCTGCTGGTTGAAGTACTTCGTGTACGCGGTGTTGAATCCCTGCATCACCTTCGAGAGATTCGGCTGGGCCGTCTCCATCAGCAGGTGGACATAGTCGTCCATCAAGCAGTAGGCGTAGACGTTCAGTTCGTAGCGCTCTTTGTAGGACCGCATCAAGGACAGGAAATAGCGCCGGTCCTGGTTGGTCATAAAAATGTCGCGATGATTATTCCCCTGCAGCATCACGTGGTAGCAGGCTCCGGGGAATTGAATGCGGTTCGGGCGTCCCATAAGGGTTCTCCTTAAAATGGCCGATACCGGCTCCCCTCGGGAAACCGGACTTTAGCCGTTAAGGATTTAATTATAGCACAGAAACGCGCCCGTTCTACATGCCTGACACGACGCCTACGATTTGGGCCATTCGAGCCCGCCGGGAAGCGGGAACGCCGACTGGAATCCCTTCAGGTCCGTCTTAGGATTCGGTCCGCCCCAGGTGGCCAACCACCCGATCAACTGCGCCTTGGTCTCGCCCGGAGGCGTGATCGAGACGAACACCGCTCCCTTATCGGCGGAGTTCACCGAAGAGGGCGCGAAGTCAAACGACCCCGGCGCGGCCCCGCTCTTGAGATTGATCGCGACCGGGTATACCAGGCGGTCGTTGAAGTGAAACGCCGAGAAGTCGCCGGCGGTCCACGCGGTCTTCTTCGACACCGGATGCGCGACGAGTATCGTCCGCAAGTCGTGCGTCCGCTGCTCTGCCCACGCCTTCTTGCTCGAACGCTTTTCAATGTCGGGCTGTTTCGGATCCTCCGCGTAGACGACGAGGATTTTCAGGTCCGGATTGGGATTGTCCTTATCCTTGGCCTTGTAGTAGATGCCGCCCGCCTTCGTGTCCGAATGCTCGAAACGAACATACCCGTCGAAAGCCGGAGCCTTCTGGAACACCGGATCGTCGGCGACCGCCCCGGGGAGCACGTCGCCCATGGCGATGCTACCCGCCACTCCCTCCCTATCGTCGGGGACGGTGGAGCCGGCGGGGGGACAATCTCCGATTTTCCACTCGGACCCCTCATGCTTAATCGGACAGGACTCCGATCCCGTGCCTTTCTTACGCAGCAACGCCTCGGGATTGATGTTCAGGAAGTTCTCGAAGGCGTTCCCGGTCGCTTGCTTAAGCAGCGCCTCGAGCTTCCGGCCGTCTTGAAACACACCGGCGGCCAGCACGTCGCGCAAAAGTTCCTTGCCCACAAGCGACGACATGAGTTCGACGCGCCCGTCGGCGCTCTTGATGAAATGCGTTGACGGCGGGGCACCGAATCCCCCCTTTTGCGGGGATGCGGGCTTCGAGAAGTCCATGAAGCGGTAGCCGCCCTTGTCGTCCTTCGTCATGAAGTAGCCTGACGCCGTCATTGTCGCCTTGACGACTTTTGCGTTGTCGTTGGCCGTCACGTAGCGCAACATGATAAAACGCTTGCGCAGATCGGCGTTCTGCTCGTCGGCGTTTCCGTCCCCTTGCCCGACCTCCATCAGGATCCCGCGCCCTCCCGGCTCGCTGATAAGTTGGAAATGCCCCCCCTTCACTCGCTTGCCCGACGTGATCCGATGGCCGGCGGGTATTTTATCGTTGAATTGCGCGACGTCGAAACCGCCCTGCGCATCGGGGGTCGCCACGCGCTGCTGATCCCCGGTGGTGCCGCGCTGCGAATCGTCTCCGGCGGGCTTGTCCTCGGCCGGCGGCGCTTCCGGCGCCGGTTCCTTTTCCAATTTGACTGTTTTGTAATACCCTTGTCCGTCGGAAGTCGCGACCCACTGCAAGCCGTACCATTGATCGCCGATCTGACCGAGCGCCGTTTTCCCGGGATTGTTGGGGTCGCTTACCTGCTCCAGCTCGCCCTGCGCGCCCTTCTTGTTGACTCGGGCGACCATCTTGGGCTTATAGAGCCACGGCTCGCCCTCGCCTTTCGACATGCGCTCCAGATCGTCCGGATCCCAGTACAAAAGGTTGCCCGTGTTCGCGGACTCACCGGTCACCTTGAAGGTTTTTCCGTCGATCGTCACGTCGTGACCCCGACTAACCGCCTTCTGCGACCGCGCGATAAAAAGATCCGACATCGAGGGAAGCTCTTCGGGCTTCAACTCGTTCTTGACGATCCAACTCATTCCGCTGCCAATATCGGGATAGCCGCCCTTCTCGTTGGGCCCCGGAATGTCCAGCTTCCCTGTATCGCCCTTCCCAAGCTTTGCTGCCTTGAATCCCAACGGCTTATTCCGGTCCGCCGGGATCGTCAGCGTGTAGGGAACGTCGCTCCCGGGTAGCGTAAAGGTGTGGTCTCCCGCGTCGTTAAAGTCGAAGCGCTTGCCGACGATGTTGTAGCCCTGACTGGTGTTGTAGACGCCGATCTGGTTGGTCAGCACCTGACGGACCTTGCCGTCGGGACCCTTGATCTCTTTCGGGATCGAACGTACGACGAGGGCGAACTCGACGCCGTCGATGCGGAACACGTTGTTGAGCGCCTTGGGGTTTCCGTCGCGCAGAAACTGATCCCCGTAGCGGCCGAACAGATCCGCGATGTCGAAGAAGGCCTGATTGTTCAGCGCTCCGTCACGGTCTCCCTGCCGCTCCTCGTCCCCGGTCTCGTCGTTGGGTTTGCCGGTCGTATCCCGGGCCCGCCCGATCTCCTCGCGCAGCTTTTCCAGGTCGCCCTTCACCGCGTCCAAAATCTTGCGGCCGTGCGTCATCGCTTCAAGAACGAAATCCCGCGTATTCTCGACGCTGCCGTCGACTCGAACGTTCGCTCCCGGGTCGTAGCAAAGCGAGAGATCCGGCTTCCCCTCGAGTTCGGCTCCGGTCCAATGCGCCATGCATGCGCGCAAGGTGTCCTTGAACTCCGGCAGGCCCGGGAACTGCTTGCGGATATCGTCGTCGAGCAGCGCGGCGGCGACCGGATCGTCCTTCGCGATCTTCTTCGCCCATTCCGGCGGCTCGGCTCCGGTACGCAGCCCGGTGTAGAGCACGAAGACGTTGTGGCGCTTCGCGGAATCGGCGAGAAGCTCTCCGACGAAGTCCGCGACGATGGGCTTCACTTTCTCCGGTTTGATCTTGTCGGCGTCCGCTTCGGGGACGAAGGAACGCTTTCCCCCTTCCCACTTCTCGAACATGAAGCCGGTCAGCACGTCCGCGATTTCCCCGCCGTCGACATCCCCGCTCTCCTTCGCCTTATCGAACGCGTTTTCGATGGCCTTCCCGAACTCGTTTTTGACGACGACCCCGGTGTCCCCGCCGACTACCGGCGGAACGGTTCCGGCATTCACCTTCGAGAGCAGTTCCTTAAGGCCCGGATCGGAGCTCACCGCTTCGGCGACGCGCTTGGCGAGATCGTCGTTTCCCTTTGCGAAACTCTTAATTAAGGAAGCGCCCGCGAGTTCGGCGTTCCCGCCGTTGGACGCGTAAAGGCCGGCCGCCCACGACACGCCGGCGGGACCCCGCTTCTTGATTTCGTTGACGAGTTCCGCTCCAATAACGGGCCCGGTTCGAGCGACGGCTCCCGACAAAGCGCGCGCCGCTTTCTGCTTTTCCTCAATGGAAGCGCCGGGAGATGCCGCGTTGACGGCCGCCCAGATTTCCGGCGGGATGCCCGCGGAGGGGTCCCGCTTAATAACGACGGTTTCCGTCTTTACAGTCGCATCGGCGACCGAAACGTGATCGTGACCCGAGCGCGCGCCCCCTTTGCGGAACCAGTTGATCTGCCACACCCTTCCGTCATGCCACAAATAGCTGAACGCCGATTTCGTCAGGTCCGGTGCGAGATAGAGTTTTCGATAAGTACCCCGGGGCTTGGCGGAGAGAGGGCCGGGAACGAAATACACGGGCGCTTCATGCAAGGAAGCGTTGCTCGTCATGGTTATCTTCGTCCACTCCCCATTGGCTGGGGCCGCATCGGCCAAATAATTCGGCGTCGAGGTCGGGGAATCGGCGAACGCCGCCGGCGGGGTCAGCGCCGACGGCATTACCAAGGCAAACGCCAAGAGGGGGATGAGATAGAGGGGTTTTCGTTTCATTTCTACTCCTAAACCGGCGTCATGATGTCCTAACGACGACTACGAGCATCGGCGACCTATTGAATCCCCGCCGCCTGCAATTGAGTTTTCGACTGCTGAGCGTCGGTCATCGCTGCCTGATACGATTTTCCGTAGCCGGCGTTCGCCGGCGCGGTTAGAGCCGTTGAGTGCGGCGTACTTGCGTCTTTCAAACCCTGCGCGGACGAATCCTTCTCCGCCAGCACGTACATCTTTTGGCGCAGAGGATGCTGCGTTCCCGGTTCGGTAGGGGGGGCCGGAATCGGCGGCGCGTTCTGCGGCGGCGCAGCCGGGTCCGGCACGACGAAGTTGCCCGTCAGCGTCTTGGACTTCTCCTCGACCGACAACAGGTAGGCCGTCGCGAAGGTCGTCGCCTGCGTCGTCGGCACGGGGATCGCGTCCACCGTGCCCGTGATCGACGAGTCGGTCGCCGCGTTCGCGGTCTCCGGGCTCGTCCCGGTCTGGCGCTGCGGTCCCGGCTGCGTCTTACCGTCCACCGGGCCGATCGCGGCGTAGGCGGCGTCGAGCGCCCCCGCGGTGTCGACGATCATCTGCTTCGACGCGGCGATCGCGTTCACAGCCTGCTGCCCCCCCGCGGCGGGAGTCTGCGCGCCGCCGATGAGACCCGCCCGACCGATCTCCTTGTTGGTCGCGGTAACGAACTCCCCGTGCTTCGTGCGCAGGTCGGTTGCGATCGCGGTCAGTTCGGCGACGCTCGCCGCCTGCAGCCCGGAGGGCGGCGCGTTCTTCCATGCGGCAAGCGCCGTCTCTGCCTTGCCGAGCTCCGTGCCGCCCGCGTCCAGCTTGCCCTTGACGCTGCCGAGCGCCTTCTGGACTTCCAGAAAGTTCGCTTCGGCCGTCGCGACGGCCTTCATCGCGGCCGTCAAATCGCCTTCCCGAGCCAGGATCGCCTTCACGGCATTGTCGACGTCCTGAGTGGCGTACTTCCACTGGGACAGCGTCGCAAGCTCAGCCTGCTTGAGCGTCGCGTACTTCCCGAAGCCGCCGATGACCTGGTCGGTATTGGCGCCGTCGACCATCTTGAGAACCTTGTCCACTTCGACCTTCACGCCGGGCAGCATGCCGGTGCTCGCCAAAGTGAGCTTGTCGTTGGCGTTCTTCAGGTGGGTCCCGACGACCTGGTCTAAGCGCGTGCGCGTTTCGTCCGCGGTGTTCGGCGCGAATGACTTCGTCGCGCCGCATAGAGGAACGGCTTTCCCGTTAAGCGACGCGTCCGCATCGGCCGCCGCTTTCGCCGCCTCACCCATCTCGGTCACCACCGCGTTGACATCCGGATTCGTCAGCGACTTCGCCGCCGTTAGCTTCGCGCAAATCTCACTGAGCGGAAGCCCCGACGCGTCTCCGGGTTTATCGACGTTGCCGATTCGGTCGGGGGCATTGTCGACGTTGTTGTTGTTCTCATTCCCGTTCCCGTTGGAACTGCCGGGAAGCGAGAAACACCCGTTTTCGCATGACTCCGTGGTGAATTTACATCCCTTCCCTTGGCAGCGCGCCGAGGTCTTGTTCGCGCAAAAGTACTTCGCTTCGGCCGAATTCGTGTACCGAACCGGACCTGCGCTTGGATAGACACACTGAATTCCGGTCGCCGCAGCCCCGCTCGGCTCCATCCTCTGCTCAGCGAGCGTCTTAAACACCCCCGCGATCGGATCCACGACGATCTTTCCGAACGAGTCGAACGCCAACTTGATCGCGCCTTCCTCGATCGCCTTCTGACGCCCGAATTGGTTCCACTCCTTCTTCTTCCACTTCAGACCGATCATCTTTTCCTGCTCCATCTTGCGGCGCAGGAATTCCAGAGATTCGCCGAGCTGCTTGTTCTCCTTGATCTGGTTGCCGCCCGGATTCTTGCCCGGATCGCCATCGCCGCCGGGACCGCCCCAGCCGCTCCCGCCGCCTCCGGGGAAAGGAAGCGCGACGTTCGCCGCGGTCTGAAGCCCGTCCGAGGCGCTGCCCGCCTTCGAGAAAATGTCCGCCTGCCGTCCCGCCGCGCCCTTGAGCGCTTCAAGACCGCTGCCCGCCGCCCCGCTTCGCCGCGTCGCGCCTTGAAAGCCCGGCACCGCCTGCGAGCGCGTCAACGAGTTGGACCCCGCCGCGCGGTTGGGGACGTTGGAGGCGCTGAGAGCGGGGAGCGTGAACGATCCGCCCTTCCCCCCTCCTCCGGAAAGCGCCGACAAGCCGCGCAGCGCGCCCTGCATCTTCACGTTGGGCGTGGGAAGCTTCGGCGTGCGCTTGACCGCCTCCTTCACTCCCGATTTCGCCGATTCGGCGAGCGCGTCCTTCCACTTGCTGGCCGAAGAATCGTCGTCGCGCGGCGTCGTGGTCGCAGGCGGCTCAACGACCGCCTCCTGTTTCTGCTTCGCGCCCGGTCCCATCACCAGCGCGCTGGGGTCGCGCACGTTGAGCGGCGTAATCACGTCGGTTCCCTGCCCGACCAAACCGCCGGGAGAGAATCCGCCGGTTCCGTGTTCGTACACGGTCGACCCATCCGGAAACAGCGGCCCCTTCGAGTCAAATCCCTCTTCGAGCGTTCCGACGTTCTCTTCCGGAGTCATCATGAAATGCTCGGCCAAAGGCGCCATCATCAAGGTTCCCAAGCCGGCCGCGATGAACATCAAATCTTTGCGTCGCAGATTCTTCAGGCGATCGAGCAACGAACTCCCGGCCCCGCCCATCCCGCGAATCTTCATCCCGGGAACGCCCTTCTTGCCGCCGAAGCCGGGGAAGTTGAAGCCGCCGCCGGTTCCCTTCCCGATATCGGAACCCTGCGTGGAAACCGCGGAAGGCTTGCCCAATCCGGAGAGCGGATTCCCGGCGCCGGTCGAGGGCTTGCCGGACTTTCCGAGATCGGAGAGGGGGCCCGCGCCCGCGCGCTCCTCGTCCTTCTTGCGCGTCGGCTTGAAGGACGGGATTTTAGGGGGTTCGTTGGATTCAGGGGTGTTGTCTGCCATGATCTTGCCTCGTCTCGGGGGCGTTATTGGTTGCAGTCCATCGGGCTGAATTGCCCGTTCATCAACGGACACGCGTCCGCTTTCTTGCGCGCGACGGTATTGTACTGCCGACATTCCGCGCGCATCTGGTCGCCGATCGCCTTGCAGCGGTTGTACTTCGATTTACTGCAGCCGCCGGAGTTGCAATTTGCATGCGTCATGTCGTCGGAAAGCTGTTGAACCCGCTCCATGTGATGGCGTTCCTCGCCGCCGTACTTATCCTCGGCCTCTTCACACTTCTTCGCGTCCTCTTCCATCTTTTGGGCCTGATCGATCATGCTGTCGATGTCGCCTTGGCTCGGCAGGTTCACGCCGGGATCTCCGAACTCCGGAGCGGACATGATCTCCCCGTCCAGCCGTCCCCCGTCGAACACCGCGCCGGAGGCGGTCGAGGCGAACTCCGCCGGACAGGTCCCCGGATCGCAGTTCCCGGGAGGCGGCGCCGCGGCGATTGAATAGGCGCGCCCTTCGGCGAGTTGATACATCGCGGTGCTGCGCCCGCTGCCGATGCGGTCGAGAGCCCGGTTCATGCGGGACGAAATCTTGCGGAAGCTCTTCCAACCCAGCTTTCCCCCTGCCTTCGCGCTCAAGCTGCGGCCGCCGGTCTGGGGAACGCTCTTTTTGTCGAGCGCATTGGCCATCATGCCTTCATCCGACGAAGCCGCCCGCGCGCCGCTGGAGGCGGCGGCGCCGCCCTTGCCGTTGTTGAGCGACTCGACCAGTCTCAAACGACCGCGATCGCCCAAAGCGCCGATATCCTTAATGCCGCCCTCGCCGAACTCACCGGCCATGGCGTTCTTCATAAGACCGCCTTCAAGTTCTCCGTCGCCGAGCGCGACGCCTTCCTCCATCTTGCTCGCGTCCTCGGGGCGCAAAACGCCGTCCACGCTTTCTCCGGCGCCCTTGCCGACGCCGTCATAATACCGTTCGTCGCCGTCGCCCGCGATGTCCTTGCCGCCGCGGATCATGTCGGTGGAGCTCTTGCCGTAACCGGCCGCCCCGGCGCCGTCACGGCCGAACAAGCCGCCGCCGGCCCGCAGTTGGCGCCGGGCGCGCGCCGCGCGAAGCGCGTTGGCGAGTTGCTCCTGCAGAAACAAACTGTCGCCGTGTCCGAGTCCGCTGCGGAATCCGAGTTTTTCCATCACCCGACCGGCGAACGGAAAGCGGGAAAGAACGCTGGCGGGGGCCATGAACACGAAGCTGAGCAGTCCGATCAGTACCAGAAGCGGACCGACGCCGCGTCCCCGCTGGAAGAACAGCAGCAGGCTGGCCAAAAGACCCTTCTTTTTGTTCTTTTTGAGAAATTGGCTTCCCATAATTCCACCTACGACGCACTTCCCGTCTGAAGCGACAAAACAACCTTAAAAACCGCGGAAAATACCGTTGAAACCGCTGTTTTCCTTCGTTTCCAGTTTATAGAGACCTGTAGGGCGTGTCAAGGGTCCAAGAGGCCTAGGAAGTTGCGCCTAAGAAAGAGGCTTTCTCGTCGAAAAAGTCCCAGGCCGAAGGGCCTAGGGGATCGTGACTTGGGATCAAAAAGTAAATCTTCCGTAATTCTCGAAGGCATACCCGCGCCATTGCGAAGACCGTAAGCGGGGGGTAAAATGGGGGCGCTTCCTAATTATAGGGAAACGCTGCCGCGCGATGAAGCTCAAAATCCAGGGACCCCACGGACTGCTCCGGGAAACCGACGGAAGGTGGCGCCTTCTGCCCGAGGATGCCTCGTCCCAACCCATACTCGAGACCTCGGGAGGCCCGTTTGTTATCGGCAGGGCAGAAGACTGCAGCCTGGTACTGCCCGAAGGCGAGAGGTTCCGTTCCACTACCAGCCGCTGGCATTGCTGCCTGCTGGAAGACTCCGGCGCCTGGTCGGTGCGCGACGGAACTCTTTCGCCGCTGCCGGAAACGGGGCGCCCGAAGCCCAGTATCTCGGGCACCCTCGTCAACGGGAGACGCATCGGCTCCGAGACGACGCTCAACCATGGTGATTCAATCGAAGTCGGTCCCTGGCGCTTTGAACTCTTGCTGCACGACGGGGCTCCTGCCGCGGCGCTCGACGCCGGGGACATCCTAAAGGATGTCGCCGGGGGGCAGGGCCGCAGGGTCGATGCCGCGGACCCGAAACTGAAGGAAACCTTCGGGCAGCTTCACGAGCTCGTCCAGCGTCTCGCTCAAATTCCCAGTATCGAGGAATCCCTGACGACTTTGCTGTCCTACACGACCGGAAAAATTGAAGCGGCTGAAGTCGCGTCGATCCTGATCGCCCACGCCGCCGGCGGCTTCGACGTCCGCCTCGCCTGGCAGAAGAACCTCGGGCGGGTCCCGGATTTCCGCTTCAGCGCTTCCCTGCTTCAATCCCTCCCCCCCGACCAGTCCTTCCTGCTCGAATCCAAGATGCAGACGGAAAGCGAGAGCATGCGCGTTCAGGACATCTCCTCGGGACTGCTGCTGCCGCTTTGGGGGAAAGGAGAGAGGCTCGGCGTTTTCTACATGGATAACCGGCGCAACGGGCACACCTTCACCGAATCCGACCTGTACCTGGGCTCGGCGATCGCGAGCTTGGTCAGTTTACAGCTGACCCTTGAGGCGCAGGCCAAGATCACCCGGATCGAGGAGAACATGGCGCGTTATTTCGCGCCGGACGTGGTGGACCGGATCGTCGAACAAAGCGCCGACGGCACGGTCATCGGACTCGAGGTCCAAGAGCGCGACGTCACCGTTCTTTTCGTGGACATGGAGGCCTTTACGGAAATGAGCCGCTCCAAGACCCCCCGCGAGATTTCGGAGATCCTGAATCCTTACCTCGAAACGGTCGCCTTGGTGATTCAGCGCGAGGGAGGGCATGTCAACAAATTCATCGGCGACGCGGTCATGGGCATATTCGGCGCCCAACCCGGGGAGACGGACCAGGACCCGGCCCGCTATGCCGCCCAAGCCGTTCGTGCGGCGTTGAAAATCCCCGAAACCTGGGCGGCCGAAGCGGAAAAACGCCGCCTCCCGGCCCCGCGCGTGCGCATCGGCATCAATTCAGGACGCGCCGTGGTCGGCAACATCGGATATTCCGCCCGGCTCGAGTACAGCGTACTCGGCGACACGGTGAACGTGGCCTCCCGATTCGAGAAACTCGCGCCCCCGAATTTCGCCGCCGTCTCCGAGGCTACCCGGGCGCTCACCATAGACCTCTTCGAGTATGAATCCCTCGGCGTGAAGGAGATCAAAGGAGTCGGAAAACTCGAAGCCTTCAAACCTCTCCGAGAGGTTTCGTGAGCGCTTCGGGCATCTTACTCGTGGGGACTCTATTCGCCTGCTACTCGGCCGCGAGCACGATCGAGCACGCGACGAACAGCGACGCGAAGCCGGATCTCGCTTGGTCGAGGCTTGATCCTCTGGTCGAACAGTTTCGCGCGCACGAAAAGACCGCGCGCGCCTACCAGGACCAGTTGACGACGCTCGCAGCACGTTACGAATCGGATCCGGCTCTGGAAGCCGTGTCGAACGAACGCGAGAAGCTTCGCGGTCTTCTCCTCGAGGAGATCAACCTCATCGACGGTTTGGAAGACGAATACAAGAACATGTTCAAGAACATCGAGATGCTCGCGATCACCGCCGGCTTCACCCGTGCGATGGCCAAGAGGGATTTGAGCGGGGCCGACAAGGATTTGCACAGCGCTCTCTATTACGACGACACCAAGCACGCGATTCGAACCTACAGAAAGGGAGCTCTCGAGTTCCTGAAAACGGACGTCGTCTTGTGGAACGGCGCGATGGCGCAGCGCTCCGAGAAGAAGCGTTTATGGGTCGCCGCCGCGACCGCGGGCGGTCTGATCGTCCTGACGGGGATCGTCGCCATCGGCTTGAGCCGCCGCAAAACGGAGTTCGCCACCCAGCCGATCACCGCGCATCTGACGGCCTCTTCCCCCTTCGGTCCGCTTTCCGGCCCCGCTCTCGCGGCGCTCGGCGGGCCCGAATCCGGACCCGTCGGCGCTCCGCTTTCAGCGCCCCCCGGAGGCCCCGTTTCGGGACCCGCCGGCGCCCCGATCGCCGCCTCTGCTTCCCTGCAAAGCGTCGAACCCGGCGCCGTTTTACACGACAACTTTAAAATCGTTCGGGAACTGGGCAAGGGTGGAATGGGAGTCGTCTACGAAGCCGAGGATTTGACGCTGGCTCGTTCGGTCGCGATCAAACGCATGCGCGAAGAAATCGTTTCCAGCAAAAAGGAATTGGATATGTTCCTCTCGGAAGCGCGTCTCGTCGCCTCACTGAAGCATCTAAATCTCGTCGAAATTTATTCGATTTTCCGGGAGCACGAGCAACTCTACCTCGTGTTCGAACTTGTCACCGGACGGTCGCTGCATGAACTCCTGGAAAACGGAGAACCGCTTCCGTACGAAACAGTGAAGGACATCGTCCGACAAGCCGCCGAAGGCCTCGACTATGCCCACTCGAAGAAGGTCATCCACCGGGACTTGAAGCCTTCGAACATCATGATGACCCGCGATTCCATCGTCAAGATCATGGATTTCGGTTTGGCGCATCAGGCGAAGAAGACGGTTGCGAAACTGACTAAAGCCGACGCCTGGGGAACGCCCCCTTACATGGCTCCTGAACAGGAATTGGGCAGTGTTTCCCGCGAGTCAGATCTCTACAGCCTCGGGGTTGTGTACTACGAAATGATGACCGGGGAGATTCCCTTTCAAGGCCCGAACTTTCTGGCTCAGAAGCGGGAAAAGGTCTACATGCCGCCTTCGGAAGTCGTCGCGGGACTTCCAAAGCGCGTCGACGAAATCATCTCCAAGGCCCTCGAGCCCGTCGCGGCCGACCGCTATCACAGCGCGAAGGAGTTCTCCGATGACGTCTCCGCCGTCGCGATCTGATTATTGCTGATCGGGCCCGCCGGCCCCCGCCCCGCCCATCCCGCTGAACGGCCCCTGTTTGGGTTCGAGTGGTTGCTCATCGTCATCCGGGAACTCCTCGGGATAAGGATTCTTAGGCAGTTCCCCGGGCATCGGGGTATTCATCGCGGGAAGGGCCATCGGCGGCGGCGTCGCCATCGGAGGGATGCCTCCGGGGCGCGAGCCGGAAAACGGAGGCCGGTACTGCGCTGGTTGCGGCTGCGGTACCGGCCGCGGTGGAGGCTGAGAAACTTGAGCTTGGGGCGCAGCCTGGGCGGGGACCGCCGTCTGCGCTACGGACGCCGTCGCGTCGTCGGTTACGAAGATCAGGTCCAGCAGTATCCCGCCGTAAAACAAGTAGCCTAACGCCCCAAAGAGCACGCAGAACGCGAGATTGATCAGCAAGGAAGACGCCATCAATCCAGGCACTTCCTGGCTGTATTTGAAGGCGAACAGAAGCGAAAGCGTGAAATTAAGCGGAACCAGGCCGAAGAAAGCCCAGCCGCAATATCGATTGAGGTTTCGCTTGGTTTCCGAAGAAAGCCTCGGTTTCTTCATTCCTGCAGAGTATAATCCGAGTTCCTCTCCTCTTCAACATCCTGCTCGACCGTCGAATCCTTGATAATGTCCCGGTCATGAATGTCGTTGGCGGTGTTCGCATCCTCGCCGTAGCGCTCGACGATCTCACCCTGGCCTTCCTGGCCGTACTGGTTGGAAATCTGCTGTCCCATATTCGCCGCCTGAGACGACATCGAACTCGCAATGGCGACCATCATCAGGCCGATAGCGACGATGGCCCACCCGATCGGCCACCAAATCGCGACGATCAACCCGATGGCGATCAACGCTATACCCGCCATCTGCAGTTGCTTGGCTTGATCGGCCATCTGCTTCGCGTTGTCGAGCAGCCCCTGGTAGGGCGTGACCGCGGTTCCCTGCAAGTTCGGCGGTTCGCAACCGCCGCCTTCCAATTGCGTCCAATTACTCGGGCAAGCGCTTCCGCCCGCTCCGCTCCCGGAGCCCGGAGCGCCGGAGCCAGGAGGCTGAATCGTGGGCATGTCCGCGCCGATCTCCCCGCCGCCCGGACCGGCCAATTCACCGCCCTCGGTTTTCGTTCCCTCGAAGGCCCCCAAGGCGGACGACGCGGCCCCGCCCGCGGAACCCGCCAAAGCGGCCGCGCCCGATTGGCGCCCGGCGAATTTCAATTGTCCCATCGCCCGGTTCGCGCGCACGCCCCGCGTGGAAATGTTCTTCGCGTTCAAAGCGCCCGTCGTACGCCGCAAAGCGCCCAATTTACCGTGAGCGCTGGCTTTCGTGCGGTCCGGCGACGCGCCGAGCTTGTTCTTGTCGAGATTCTTCATCTGCGCGACGTCGAAGCCCGTACCGCCCGAGAAAATGCTCTTGGAGCCGAACGCGCTCGACTGCCCGAGCTGCGTCGACAGCTTCGCGTCGATGCGGCCGAGCGACGGCTTCTCACCGGCGCCCTCGCCTTCGGCACCGCCCGCGAACTGCGCCATCAATTCTTCCTGAGACGGGCCGCCGGCCCCGGCGGCGTCGGCCAAATCCTCTTCGGTCTTCGCCTCGGCCTTCTGCGGTTGCGGCTTGTTCGGGTCGTCCCAGCGCAGTTCGCCCTGGCCCGCCTTGGCCATAAAGGAAAGCGACTTGGAACCCGTCGCGTTGCGCTTGGCGACTCCGATCGACGAGGAAAGCCCGTCAAGCTGCGGACGCGGCGTCATCTTCACGGCTTGGTTTTGCTTCATCACCCCGACGCCGATCAGGCCGGCTCCACCGACGCCCAACGCCAATGCGGCGACGCCCATCTTGCCGGCGAACAGCGCGGCCACTCCGGACTTGGCGACGCCGACTCCCGCGCCGCCGGCCACCTGCGCGGTGCCCTGAACCGCCGCCTCAGGAACGACGATCCCGCCCCCCTTTCGTTCCTTTTCCTTCTTTTTGAGCAGGGGGATATCCACCTCGGCCGGCGTGTGCGTTTTAGCAAGATCGTCGCTCATAACTCCCCCCTACTTCCCGCCGCCGCCCATGCCGCCCATACCGCCCCCGACGAGCAGACTTCCGACGGAAGCGGCGATTCCGGCGATGCCGCCGATCACCGCGACCCAGGCGGTGGTCGGATTGGGCCACATCAGCGCCGCGAGCGCCGAGGCCGTCGTAATCGCTCCGCCCGCGGTCAAAATACCGCCTTGTTCCTTTTGACCGTACTCGGTCATGATCTGCACGCCCATCGCCGTGGACGCGGCGGCCATACCGGCGGCGATGCCGAGCAGCATCTGCTGAATCGGCTCCAGCACGCCGGACATGAACGGAATCTTTTTGAGAATCGCGAGAATCCCGATGATCGTGATGATCGCCGACGCGGTCGTCAAAAGCGCCATCGCCATCATGACCATCTGCGTCCACGGGGATTTGTCCTCGCCCTTGCCCGTCGCCGGGGCGTCCTGTTCGGGATTCACGGCGGAGTTGCCGACCGGTCCGCCGTCCGACGCCGGCGTGAGCCCGTCGCCTCCGGTTGAAATTCCCCCGTCGGAGATTCCCTTCGCGCCTTGACCGATCGGCGCGGTGGTAAACGCTTCCGCCGCCTCGAAGGAAGCGCCCTCGGTCGAACTCTGACCGATCGCGCCGCGGGACTTGCTGCTCGCGAATTTCAGTTGGCCCATCGCGCCCTTGCCGCCGCGCTGCGCGGCGCTCATCTTGCGCCCGCTCAGTTTCGCGGCCGAACGGGTCCGCTTCACCGGCGCGATCGTCCCCTCGGACGCCTTCGGCGCCGAACGCTCGACTTTCTGAAACGGCGCCGTAAAGCCGCCGGAAAGCCCGGACCCGCCGCGCAGTCCGTTTCCGCCGAAGCTGCTTGTCCCGCCCATCGCCTTAGCGAGTTTGAGCTTCGATTTCTGTTCCGCGTTCATCGCTTCCGCTAGATCCGGAGCGCCGCCGGTCACCTCGTCGGCGGGAGCGTCCACAGCCTCCATCTCCTCGGCGGCGGCCTGATCCTCGGCGGCGGCGGCGTCGAGTTCTCCCTCGGTTTTCGTCCCGCCCTCGTCGAACGCGTTGCCGGAATTCGCCGATTGAAAGAAGCTGAGTCCGGAGGCGTCCACGCGCGCGTCGCCCGCGGGTCCGATCTCGGGAGCCCCGCGGTCGCGCTGGGCGAACACGCGCGCCTGCTGAGGCCCGGAGTCCGCCGACTTCATGCCGAGGTTATATAAGGTATAGACCGCGCCTCCGGTCAGCGCCATCGACAAGGCGGCCATCCCGAGATTCGAGGACACGAAGTTGATCAAGGTAGGAAGCAGGCCGTACTGCGGCGCCGCCGCGGCCGCGCCGAGCGCCGCGCTTTGGGCCCCGCTCGCGGCGGTTCCGGCGGCCTTCGAGGCCGCCCCTGCGCCCATACGGGCCGCGCCGCCCGCGGCGTTCTGTCCGCCGATGCCGAACCAGCGATAGAGCAGTCCCGGGCTTCCCCCGGACTGGCTCCCGACGGCGATCGCGCCGCCCTTGTGCTCGCGTTCCTTCTGCTTCAGCTCCGGAATGTCGAGAGCCTGGTTTATGTCGGCCATAACGCCTCCGTCTTACGCCGTCTCGTCTATCCGCTCGGTCAAGAGTTTCGCCAAGCGGCTTCCCGGCGACTCCGCGTCTCTGCGGTTGGAACTCGCCGTAGCATCGGGATTCTTCACCTTGTCGGTTTCGACGTCATTGCTCTTGCTCATCGAGGTCATGTTCATCGCGAGTCCGGCGATGCCTCCGAGCAGCATCACCCAACCCATCCCGGCAGCGAAGGTCTTGCTAAAAAACCCGATCGCACCCAAGGTCAGCGACAACGCCGCCGAGGTCGCCAACAGGTTCGATTGGGCGGATTGGCCATACTTCTGTCCGATCATCAACGCGCCCGCTAGAACGACCGCACTCAAGACGGCGATGATTCCCATTACCGCCGAGAACAGCGCCGCGCCCACGGCGGCGAGGAACCCGGTATCCTTAATGATCGCAGCAATGCCGATCACGATGAACAGAACGTTGATGATCGCCATCAGGCCGATCAGCATATCCATTGTTCCTTGATAGGGCGTCGCGTTCGTGCCGCCGCCGGTTTCGGGTCCCTGGTACTCGTCGCCGATCGAATTTTGCGATCCACCCGCGTCGAGCGGGCTGCCGTTCGCTGCGCCTTCGTCTTCGCTGAACTCGCTGCCGCCGCCCGCGCCGATGACGGATGCCCCGGCGCCGGTGATGCCCGCGCCGGCGTCCTTCGCGCTGTCCCATTGCTGGGAGTGGGCCGCCGCCGTCTGAGCCGCAGTGCCGGTGCGCGCGTTGCCCATCGCCTTGTTCATGCTGTTGAGCCGGTTGAAGGCGCCCTTCTTCGCGTTCTTGCCGTGCGCGCCGACCGCGGTCTTCGTGCGGCTGACCTGCCGTGAGCCGCGAACCGCGCTCAACTGTCCGCCCGCCTTATTGGAAAGCGGCTTCTGCTTGAACGCGCCGCCGATGCCGCCGGACAGGCCCGCGCCCCCGGCGAGCTTCGGACCCGATCCGCCGCCGAGACTCGACGACAACTTCCCGAATTTCTGGCCGAGGCCCTTCTTTGCCTTCGACTCCTCTTCTCCGGCCATACCGGCGGCCATCTTCGCCATCGCGTCGGGATCCATCCCCGCAATCGCGCCGGGCGCGTCCGCCGCGGCTTCGGCCGAATCGACGCCCTCGGCCGACGCGGCCCCTTCGCCCTCTGCGGCGCCGCCGCCTTCAGCGACCTGCCCCTCCATCTCGCCCATCGCACCGGAGTTCGCTTGGCGCGCGAGCTCGAGCGCGTTGTAGGTGCCGTCGCCGGCCTGTTCGATGATCGGGCCGCCGGCCGAAGCCGCCGGCTCGCGCGCGACGAAGACGCTGGATCCGGGATCCGAGGGCTGAGAAAAATCCTGCATGCCGATCAGACCGCCGGCGGATACGCCTCCGCCGAGCAGCAGCGCGAAAATCATTTTCTTGCCGAGCGCTGCCTTCACCGCCCCGATCATTCCGCTTCCGCCGGCAAGACCGCCGCCGCTCGATCCGGCGATTCCCGCGCCGCCCAGCGAGCCGGAGCCGACATTGGCGGGGCCCTGCATCCACGGAGCGGCGCCGCCCTTTTTCTCGTCTTTCTGATCTTCGGTTTGTTGTTCGTTCATAATCCGCTCCTCAAACCTCAATTGGCGCACTCGGCTCCGGCGTCGGCGGCGGCGGCTTCCACGGCACTTCCGGTTTCGTCGCGCTCCAATACGCCCCAGGATCGCCTTTCGGGCCCGCCGAAAGGAAACCCTCGCTCGCGCCGTTGGGTCCGACTTGGTAGGTCTTTCCCCCGACATCGTAGTATCGTCCGCCGCCGCCGTTGGCGACGTCCACAGGCTTAGCATCGGGATGAAGTTTCTTGAAGGCCTCGTCTTGGGCCTGGAGCTTCTGCTGATCGACCGCCGCTTCGCCTTCGGCCCCGGCATCTTTCTTAGTCAGCACCATCGACGCCTGGAACATGATGATCGCGCCGCCGACGGCAAACATGCCTCCCTGCATCGTCTGGTTAAATTTCGTCGCCAAGATCACGCCCATCACGGTAGCAACCGCAGCTGCGGCGATCGCGAGCCCGGCGAGAATCTTCGCGATGGCCTTCGCTTGCGGGAATTCCGCGTTTGACACCAAGGACGCCAACAAAAGCAGCGCGGTCGCCGCGAGCAACGCGATCGTCGCCATCTTCATCTCTTTCTTGTAGGGTGTTTTATCCTTCGCCTTTTTGATCGGCGGCGGAGGATTTTTCGACGAGGTGTTCTGCGAGGTTACAGGATTGACGATCGGATTCGAATCGCCGCCGCCGGCACCCGCTCCCGAGATGGTCGAGGCGCCCGCACCCGCACTGCGGGAACTTCCGTCCATGATCGCTGACTTCAATCCCGGACTCGGGGACGCAAGATTCGCGTGCGCCTTCGAATGATGTGCGGCCAATTGCGCCGAGGGTGATGCGCCCTTTCCGCCGCGCGCCGAACTCCCCCCCTGCGTCCGAGAGGCCAACATGTTGCGGCTTCCCGAACCCCGGCTTTTGGCGAGCCCCGTCGTTCTTCCGTTTTGAGCCGCAAGACCTGTACGCGCTGGCGACGCAGTGGGACCGGCCAATGCGAGCTTTGTCGAGGCTCCGGAAGTCCGCTCCTTAAACGCTGCCTTCTGAAATTTCTTGCGCCCGCTGGCAGCGCCGCCTGAGCCCACCGCGGCCTTCGCCGCGGCCGCGCCCCAGTCGTTGTTTGGAGCCTGCACCGTATTTTCAGGAGCAGCCGTGGAGGCTGAATCGGCCGAGGCGACGGGCTCTGCTTCCGTACCGACGTTGTCCAATGCGCCCAAAGCGCCCACATTGGCGTCGGCGAGGCCTTGCAGCGATGAGGACACGCCGCCGGCTTCCGTACCGGAGTAGCTCATTTCCGCCTCGCGCACCTGCGCGGCCGCACGCTCGGCCGCGGTCGCCGAATCAGCGCCGAGCTTCGCGAAGAATTTGCTGCTTTGAACACTTTTGGGGGCGTTGCCGGTGAACACTAAGGCGGAGGTCACTGCGCCGGTAGCCCCGAGAAGGGTCAACGCGAGAAGTCCCGCGTTCGATTTCAACGCCAAACCGAGGCCGGCGCTAGCCGCGGACTGTCCCCCGCCGATAACGATCCCGCCGCCGGTCGAGGACGCCGCGCCTCCGCCCAACCCGAGCTTCGCGAGGATACCGCCGCCGATCGTTCGTTTCCGACCGTTGGAGTTCTCATCCTTCATCAGCGCGGGAGTGGATAATTCTGGTGAATTGGTTTTCATAAGAAGTAGTCCTCTATGTCGCCCCTGGTTTCTGACTCATGCCGGAGCCGCCCGGCCCGCTCGGACCGCCGCCGAATCCCAAGCCAGCGGCAAGCGCGGTACCCATCCCGCTGAAAGTCGGCCCCATGATGCCTGAGATCGCCATCATCGCGATCATCATCATCATCTGCTGCTGCATGTATTTCTTTGAGGCTTCCGAGCCGTCGTCCTTCGCCTCTTCGCCCGCAACCTCGGGGACCTCGATCTCCTTCTGGTTGATCCCCGCGTCGGTTTCCTTTAGATTCGTTGGAATCCCCGCGCCTTCGTTGAGGCCGGCGGATCCGGCGGAGGTCAACTGGCTCATCACGGTCCCGCCCCTCGCACCGGACGCGTCGAAGGTCTGCCGCCCGCCGCCCGCAGCCATTTCATCGGCGCCCTTCAAGCTGTCGAGCGAGCGCTTCTCGGCGCCCTTAAGCCCCGAAAACGATTTGTTGCTTTGGATCGCCGCCTTCGCGATCCGTCCCGCCGGCGCCTGCCCCGGATTAAAGCCGCGGTTCGGGCCGAGATCGACGCCCGTCTTCCCGCCCAAACCGAACGCCTTATCGATCTTGAGACTCGCCGCCGTCGAACCTCCCCCGCCGCTTCGCGACAATCCCACCTTCCCGGCATTGAGCTTCGGCTTCCTGCCGTCGGCGGGGTTGAAGCCGGAGCGGGCGCTTTTGCCCCCCCAATTGTTATCGGGGGCCTTCGTCGCGCCGCCGGCTACTTTCGCCATCGCCTCGGCATACTTCGGGGAATTCGGACCGTCCTTGGCGGCGGCTTCGAGTTCCTTTGCCAGTTCCGCGGAGATCGGAGCTCCCCCGGCGGCGCCGGGCGTTCGGTAGCCTTCAGGAGCCTTCCAGAGCGAACCTTGCTGCGCCTCTCCCGACGATTTCGAGGTGCCGCTCTTCCCGGAACCTTCCTGGGCCGCGGCGCGCGCCGCAGCGGCCAGGCCTCCGGGGGCCCCGTTCGGATTTTGAGACGCATCGAGCGAGAAAAGGCTTTGTTCCGTCGCAGGGCCGGCGGCGATTTCCTCGGAACCGGTCGCGGGCATGGACGCCAAGGAAAGCCACGCGCCGATGAGAACGGCGGCGCCGACGAGCACCCACCAATACTTCTTCAAGTGGTCCGTTCCTCGGCCGGCCGACATCGCAGGAAACGGCATCTAAAACCCCCCTCGCACTACCTCATGAGTGTAGAGAGGCCCCCTTGCTTTGTCAAGGGCCCGTGAAACGGGGCGACATTATCGGATAAGTCAGGCTACTGCGCAGGTTTTCTGCTTTCCGGCGGTTCGTCCGGTGGCGCGAACGGAGGCCGCGGAGACAGCGCGCTTTCCGCCGGCTGCGCGCTCGAAAGCCGCGGCCTCTGTGGAGACGTCGCGATTTTTACCGGTTCTTTACCAAACTCCGTGAAGATCGCGACGATCTCGTCGTAATCGAGCTCGTCGTGTTCGAGAAGTTCGCTGACGAATCGCTCGAGCACCGGCCATTCCGCCTTCAGCGTCTTTTCGACCTCGGCCAGGGCCTCGCGCAGCAACTGCTGCGTTTCCATGTTGAGCTTTTCCTTCAAGCCCTCGGAAAGTTGATCCTTGGGGATCGCCGTCAAGTCGCCGATAAACCCGCTGGTCCCCATCCCGAACTGCCACACCATCGCGTGCGCATACTGCGTCGCGTGTCGAAAATCGGCCGAAACCCCGTCGGTGGTCACGCCGTATTTGAACTTCTCGGCGACATACCCCGCCAGCGCGACCTTGATGTGCGCCATCAGCGTCGCCCGGTCCGAGGAGAACATCTCTTCCTTCGGCGTGGAATGCACCACGCCGAGCGTGCCGCCCCGGGAAATAATCGAGGCTTTAAAAACGTCGCTGGTCGGGTGCGTGAGGTAAAGCACGATCAAGTGACCCGCCTCATGGTAGGCGGTCATCTCGCGTTCGTGATCGGTCATGTTGAGGCGATGTGCGATGCCGAGCTCAATGCGCTCGATCGCCGCCGAAATTTCCTTATAAGTGACGAGATCCTTTTCCGAACGCGCCGCGATCAGCGCGGCTTCCTTCAAAATATTCTCGATTTCGGCGGGCGTCCGGTACAGCGCCTTGCGCGCAAGCCGCCCGAAATCGACGCTCGGATCGAGCTGGATCTTGGAACCGTAGTACTCGAAAAGATCCCGGCGCTCTTCCAGGTTCGGCCGGCCGATCTGGATCTTGCGGTCGAAGCGGCCCGGGCGCAGCACGGCCGGGTCGAGGACGTCCTCCGAGGCGTTCATCGCCCCCATCACCAGGATCTGGGCGTCGGAATCGTTGATGCCGTCCATCTCGACGAGCAGCTGGTTGAGCGTCGAGTTGCTCTCCGACGACCCTCCGAATGCGTCGAGGAAGACGCGTTTCTTCGCCAGCACCTCGAGTTCGTCGATGAAAATGATGCACCCGCCGCCGTACGCCTCGGCGTACTGCCGCGCCTGCTTAAAGAGTTTTCGCACCCGGGAGGCCCCGACGCCGACGAACATCTCCACGAACTCCGATCCGGCGACCGACAGAAACGGCAATCCCGCTTCGGACGCGATCGCTTTCGCCAACATGGTCTTGCCGCATCCGGGCGGTCCGGTCAAAAGCACGCCGCGCACGATCCGTCCGCCGATGCGCTTGAGCCGGGAGCGATCCTTGATCAACTGCACGACTTCCCACGCCTCGCGTTTGGCTTCCTTCAAGCCGATGATGTTCTGGAAGCGGACGCTGACCAAACCCGCGTCGACCTTCGTCTTCTTGAACTGGGAGAATCCCCCTCCGAAATGGAGCAGGTACAGAAAGCCGACGAAGACCATCGTCTGAAACAGGCCGAACGGCATCGAGGCGAAGTTGATGCCCACGATGTAGCGCCGGACGCTTTCTTCCATTCCGGCCATGTACCAGACCGGCAGGATGATCGTGATGAGCCCGCCGCCGATGCAGACCACCCAGAGCCAATACCGCTGCCAGAAGAACTTAAGCTTCGGCCAAAGGCGTTCCTGGCGCTTGTTGCGGCGGTCGTTTTCCTTCTTTCGGAGTTTGTCGAGGGGATCCATGGGAAATCGCTCAGTCGCTGCTCGATAGCATAACCTTTGTAGCCGGGTTAAGCCAGAGCGTCAAGGGGCCAATCCCGGCAGCACGAAGGCGATCGGTCGGTCGCGGTTCGGGACGTATTTGACCACCTCGAAGGCATAACTTCCGGTTTGGATCAGCGGCATCGTGATCGGGCGCGTGTTCACCGTGAGCGTCACCACGTTCCAGACCTGGGTGCGCTGCACGGGGCAGATCTTGACCGAATCCATCCCAAGGAAGTTCTTCGTCCGCGGCACGTTCCAACCGAGGTAATCCTTCACGTTGCTCTCGATGTCCGGGCAAAGGGAGTTATCGTCGAACGACTCAAAGGAGACGTTGCGATGCGACTCCAACTGCCAACGCCGCGCCGCATAGTACGACGCGATTTCCATCTTTTGAACGAGCACCAACACCGCGAAAATCTTCGAAAACGCGAACAGGAAAAACATAAACAACGGCAGCAACAGCACAACCTCCGTCGTCGCCTGCCCGGTACGGTCCAGGCTCATGGGTAAAGCCTCGTCTGGAATTTCGGTGTGGGGTTCGACCACAGCTTTCCGCCGCTCACCGAGACCGTCGCGTGCACGCAGGGGCCCAGGCCGAAGCCGGGACAGCGGACGTTGCTCATGAAGTTCACGTTGAAATAATTTTTCGTCAAGGACTCTTTGCCCCACGATTGGAAGATTGGATAGCCCTTATTGGCGAGTCCGTACTGAGAAGCGGGACTATGCACAGCCTTCATCGCGTCCAAATCGGCCTGCGGAATGGACTCCATCTGGAACAACCCGGAAGAAGGCTGACAATTGGAAATGGTGGTCGGCATCGCGACCGGGGAGGCCGGGGCCCAAATCTTGTACGGCTGGAACGGATTGTTCGTCGGCTTGTTCCCATAGATCATGATCTCTTGAATGCAGTTCGCTTGCGGCCGGAAGGTGAAGTTGTTGAAGAACTGGGCGCCCTCCTTGGCGTCGGAAATGTCGTCGTTGGTGTTGAGCCAGTACGACTTCCGGAAGAAGTTGTGATCGGCGGTGAGGCGCTTGAACACCGAGTACTGCGCGTCTTCGACCGAGCCCAAAAGCTGATAAATCTGCACGTAGAGCTTGTAGATGTCCTGAGCGTCGTCCCAAGACAGCCAATAGTCGAGCGCGTTCTGCATCGTCAGGAGTTCCAAGGTTCCGCTGCCCAGACTCGGGGGATTTGAGTTCTTGCCTCCCCCCGTTCCGCCGAAGCGGATCAGCCAGGTCGGCATTGAATCCAGCTCCGTGCTCGGATCCCCCGCGATGTTGTGAGGAAATCCGCCGTTCTTGTACAGGATGTTGTAGAGGCGGTCTCCCTGCGTGCCGCATTCTCCCGAGGTGTTATCCTTTTTCTCGATGCAGGTGTTCCAAAACCCTTCGTAGAAAATGCGTTGCGGGAACGCGCCGTTCACGTAGGCGGAACGGTTCAAAAAGTCCGAATAGTTCGTCATCTCGATGAAGGCCGCCGCATCGAGCGCGAACTGGTGGCGGATTTTTTCGCGGGAAAGTTTGGCCGTTTCGAAGAGCAGATAGACGAATAAAAACAACGAGGGCAGCACGAACAGCGAGGGAATGGCCAGCTGTCCGCGTCTGCACCGGAGCGGCCACAGCAGGCCCTCCCAAGCGCTTCTCATCAAAGAAAGCATAAGCTCCTCTTCCCTATATAGCTCGAGCCTGTTACGGAATCAAGGGCTGGAAGTTAAGTGTTGGTAAATGCAGGGACCTGGTCCCTAATTTATTGTCCGTAGGCGAGGCGGAGGGCGAGGAACTCGGGAAGGCCGGCGTCGAGGATTTTCTTCTGGGTTTTGGCGATGTCGTACTCGGCCCGGTGGAGGGTAAAGACCCGGTCCGCGTCGTCGTAGACGCCGCAGGAGGCCCGCGGTTCGTGGTCGCGGGGTTGGCCGACCGAGCCGGGATTGACCACCGCCCGATGCAGCGGCGGAACCCCGAATTCCTGGAGTTCGGTCAGAGTCCCCTGCTCCACGTAGCTGACCGGCTCGGCCATCAAAAAGCAGACGGGAATGTGACTATGCCCCACAAAACAGGGCGATGATTTATAGTACGCGCAGTTATCGTGGAATTGCTGCACCGTGACGAGGTACTCCTCCGCCGGATTACGAGGCGAGCCGTGGACGACGGTAAACTCATCGCGTTCGATCTTCGGGGGAAGATTTTTGAGCCAGTCCAGCAACTCCGGCTTGATCACGGACTGGGCGTATTTCACCGCCGCCTTCGCGGGGTCGTTAAACCACTGCAGGTCCATCCGTCCGAGAACCGCCAAATCGTGATTACCGCGAACCGCCAGCACGTTCTTGAGCCCGGTGATCCTCTCCAACACGGCGTTCACGTCCGAACCGTAGCCGACGATGTCCCCGCAGCAGAGATACCCTTCGACTTTTTCCCGGGAGAATACGTCCAGGACCTGATCGAGAGCCTCGATATTGGAGTGAATGTCCGAAAAGACGCCCCACCGCATAGCGCGGGTATCCTACAAAATACGGCAGAATCCGGGCGGGTTACGCCGGGGTCGCCTCTCCCTGGGGGTCCAAATCGGGGTCTGTCTTGTCGGCCAAGGTCGGGCCTGGAGGCGGCGGTGCGAAGGGCCCATGCCCGCGGGAGCGCCCGGCGCTCTCTCCGGTTTTGTCGCCGCTTTTCTTGAAGTCGACCGAAATCAACTGGCTGACGCCGCTTTCCTCCATGGTGATGCCGTACATCGCGTCGCAAGACTCCATCGTCCGCTTGTTGTGGCTCACGATGACGAACTGGGTCGTCTCTTTGAACTCTTCGATCAAGGAGATAAACCGGTCGACGTTCGCATCGTCAAGCGCCGCGTCGGCCTCGTCGAGCATGCACATGGGGGAAGGCCGGACCATGAAGAAGGCCATCAGCAGGGCGATCGCCGTGAGCGTCTTCTCGCCGCCCGAAAGCTGCGAGATGCTCTGCAGGCGCTTGCCGGGGGGCTGGGCGACAATGTCGACGCCGCTCTCGAGCATGTTCTCCTCGTCGGTGAGTTGGAGATCCGCCTCGCCGCCCTCAAAGAGGATCGCGTACAGCTTGCGGAAATTCTCCCGGACCTCGGTAAAGGTCTGGCGGAAATTTTCGCGGGTTGTCGCGTTGATCTTTTGGATCACCGAGCGCAGATCCTGCTTGGCCTGATTGATGTCGTCGATCTGGGCCTGCAGATGGTCCCGGCGCTTGATCAATTCCTCGTACTCCTCGGGAGCCGCCATGTTGATGTTGCCCAGCGCCGCGATGCGCCGCCGCAGGAACGAAATCCGCTCCTCGTCGACTTCCTGGTCCTTGTACTTTTCTTTCGCGTCCTCGTACGAAAGCTCCCACTCGGAAGCCAACCGAAGACTCAAATCCTCGCGGCGCGTCGCGAGTTGGGAAACCTTCAACTCCGATTCGTGGAGAGCCTGGCGGGACGACTCGAGCGCGTGCTTGTCTTTGCGCAGTTGCGCGTCGACGCGCTCGGCTTCCGAGCGCATGGACTGCTGCTTCTCGGAAAGAACCAACGCCTCGCACTCCTGCTCGGAAAGATCCGTACGCCGGGCGTCGAGCGTTTCCTCGGACTCCCGTTCCGTCGTTTCCAGCTCCTGAAGCCGGACGTTCCACGCCCGTTGCTCGTCTCGGCGGTTTTCAACCTGCCGCACAAGCGCCTCGCGCGTCATCCGCTGATCTCCAAGCTGGTTGTCGATAAAATCACTCTGCTGCCGCCGGTCCTCGACGGCCTGTTCCAGCAAGGATTCCGTGGCCTGCTTGCGGGCCGCATCCTCGGCCAACGCGCGATGCCGCTCGGCGGCTTCATGCTTGGCCCGCTCGAGAGAGTCGCGTTCCTCGCGCTTAGAGGCGAGCGACGCGTCGATCCCTTCCAGACGGGTCTTCAGCTCTGCGCTGTCCGCGACGAGACGGTCCACCTGGGCGGTCAGTCCCGCGACCTCTTCCTCGCTGAGCGTCAGCATCTCGCGCGCGTCGCGCAACTCCGCTTCCACCCGCCCGAACAACGCCTTCGATTCGCCGTAATTCGTGCGGGCTTCTCCCCGCAGTTCTTCGATCGCCTGCACTTCCGTCTCGAGTTCCGTGCGGCGCGTTTCGAGGACCCGCTCCTCTTCCACAACCGACTTCAGGCGCTCTTCGAGCGAAGCGATATCCGAAAGCTCCAACTGCAGCGACTCCCCTTCGCGGGAACCGCCGCACAGCCAATGGCTGCCGTAGAGTCCGCCGTCGAGCTCGTACGCGCCGGAAAGAAGGAACGCGAGCACCCGCTTGTAGCGGCCGTCGCAGTGAACGAGATCGAGCAGCGCCCGGCCCCGCGGCACAATCGCCTCGGGAAGCGCGGACGGCTCCGGGAGCGTCCCGGCCACGAGGAAGCGCGCGCGTCCCTCGCCGCAGGTCTTTAAAAACTCCACGCCGGCGCGCGCGGCGCTCTCGTCGTCGCAGACGACCGCGTAAAGGCGATCTCCCAGCGCGTCCTCGAGCAGAGATAGACGCCCCTCCTCCACGCCGACCAAGGACCGGACGATCCCGCGCACTCCGGGGATTCCCGCGTCGACGACCGCGTGGGCGCCGACGAAGTACGGGTCGCGCTGACCCTGGATCTCGAGAGCCTCTATCTTCGCCTTCAATTTTGAAATCTCGCCGTGGACCCTCAGCCGATCCTCGCGCTTGGAGGAAAGCTCCTCACGCACGGCCTGATAGCGGGAATCGAGCTCGGCGACGACCGCGCGGGCCGCCTCAACGCGCTCGGTCTCCCGCTGAACCGCCGTTTCCCGGGCCCCGACGGCTTCCCGCGCGGCGGCGGATTCGCGCTGAGCCTTTTCCGTTTCCTTAAAAGACTGCTTAACCTGGAATTCGGTTTCCCGCAGACGGTTTTCGACGCTCGCCCGCTCGTTGCCCATGCGGGTAAGTTCTCCCTGCGCCGACAACTGCTTCTCGCCGAGTTCCCCGGCTTCGTTTTCCGCGCCGTCGCGCTCGGAAACGAGCTTTTCGAACTCCGCGTGAAACGCGTCGTGCTCGGCCTTGGCCTTTTCCAACGCGGCGAGCGCGGCGGCCGCCGAAGCCTCGAGTTGCGCGAGCTTCGGCTCCATCTCCGAAAGACGGGACTCTTCCTGCCCGATCTGCTCTTGGGAAAGGTTCAACTGCGCCCGCGTCTCCCCGGTCGAGCGGATCGTATTTTCGATGCGTTCTTCCAGCACCCGGATGTCGGACTTCAAATCGGCGATCGTCCGGTTCGACGCGATCACGGCCTCGTCGTGCCCGGCGCGTTCCAACTGGAGCGCGCTCAAGCGCGCCTCATCAGCCTCGGTCGAGACCGACAGCGCGTCGACTCGCTCCCTCACCGGCGCCGCGCGCTCGTTTTCCGACGCGAGTTCCGTATCGATACGGCCGATGTCGCGGATGATCGCGCCGGCCTCCATCGAAACGAGTTCGCTCTTGTACTTCTTAAACAACTGCGCCTTTCGCGCGTCGGAGTCGAGCTTCTTGACCTGCTCATCGATCAGCGACACGTTGTCCTGCAAGCGGCCGAGATCGATCTCCAGACGATCGAGCTTGCGCACGGCCTCTTCGCGCTTGGCCTTATACTTCGATACGCCGGCGGCTTCTTCAAACAACGCGCGGCGTTCCTCGGGCTTCGCCTTGAGCACGAAGTCGACCTGACCCTGATCAAGGATCGCGTAGCCGTCGTTGCCGATGCCGGTATCGAGGAACAACTCGCGAATGTCGCGCTGGCGGCACTGAGTCTTGTTGATGTAGTACTCGGACTCGCCCGAACGGTAGATGCGCCGGGTGACCTGAACCTCGGAGTACTGGACCGGAAGCATTCGGCTGGCGTTGTCGAAGGTCAGCGTGACCTCGGCCAGGTTCAGGGGGTTGCGCCGAGAGGTGCCCGCGAAAATGATGCTGATCATCGAGTCCGAGCGCAAGGACTTCCACGAGCGCTCGCCGATGCACCAACGGATGGACTCCATGATGTTGGATTTACCGCAGCCGTTGGGGCCGATGACGCCCGTAATGCCCGGCTGCAATTCGATTCGGGTGCGATCCGCGAAGGATTTAAACCCGAAAATATCGATGGTCTTCAGATACATGCAAAAATCCCCAAAGGACAATATTGCCGCTCCGGGTCCATCCGGCTCGGCGGCGTCCATATTTTGCTATCTTTTACTTACAGCGTGCTTATCCAAAGCCTTAGTTTAGCAGTTTCCGTCGAGAAATTCAAGAGGAAATTGTGCTTCCCCGTCGAGAACCGCTCCTCTGGAAGCGCTAAAGCTATCGAACGAAGTTCTGAAGTCCGTCACCGCGCCGGAGACGGCCCGACAAGGACACCGGAAGCCGACCCCGGGGTTCGATTTTTCCGGACAGCAGACGCACGGCGGCCTCCAGAGAACCGGCGGTAAAGCCGTAGGTAAGAACCGCCGTCTGCGCCTCCGGATAGGAAAGCAGGTCGTAGGGACTCATCGCGCTGATTAAAACAACAGGCTTGCCCAACTGCAGCATCCGCGCGATCAAGGTTTGCTGCGCCGCAATGGGCTTCATGCCCCAGTGGTACGAGGAAACGATCAAGGTTCCCGCCTCCCGCGCGCGACGCATCGCTTCGGCCGCCGCCTCCTTCGAAGGATTCGGTTCTAGAAAGATCATTTTCGAGCCCGGAAACGCCTTCCTCGTCGCCGCTTCAAAGCGCGTTCCTTCCTCCGCGAAGCCCTTGGAGCGGAACACGACGAAAAGCAGACCCTTTGCGCTTGCCTTCAGCGGAAGCAGCCCCGGGCGATCGCGCAGCAAGGTCACGGATCGATCGGCGATGTCGCGCAGAGCGACCGAGGGCGGGCGCAGTTTCTTCATCGAATAGTCCGCCGGACGCTTCTCGAGAGCGGCGATCCGTGCCCCGGCCGCGTCGAGCGCCTTTTCCGCGATCTTCCCAGCCAGCGCGCGCCGGATCGCGTGAGTGTCCGCACGTCCGGTCAGCAACAGATCGCAGCCGGCCTCGACGGCAAGCACAGCCGATTTCGCCGGCGGATATCGCTTCGCGACCGCCGCCATCTCCAAACTGTCCGAGACCAGAACACCCTTGAACCCGTACCTTCCCCGCAAAAGCCGCGTCATGACCGCGCGCGAAAGCGTCGCCGGCTCCTCGTCGGCGCCGAGAGAGGGAACGCGGATGTGCGCGGTCATCACCGCCTGCGCGCCCGCGGCGATCGCCTTCTTAAATGGAATCAAATCGGATTTCTCGAGCGCGGCCGCGGACTTCTCGATCAGCGGCAAGCCCGTGTGCGAGTCAGTGTCGGTGTCCCCGTGCCCCGGGAAATGCTTGAGCACCGGAATGACGCCGCCGTCCTCGTATCCTTTGACCGCGTATTCCGTAAATCGGGCGACGACCTCGGGCGAATCGGAGAAGGCGCGGATCGAAACGATCGGGTTCAACGGGTCGCTGTTGACGTCGGCGACCGGAGCGAATACCATGTCGATCCCCAATGCCGCCAGTTCCTGCGCGGAAATCCGCGCGGCCTCGCGCGCCAACACTTCGTCACCGGTCGCACCGAGCGCCATATTCCCCGGGAAAATCGTCAGCCCGGCGGTTCTCTGCGTAAACAGCGGTCCGCCCTCGTGGTCCACCGCGAGCAAAAAACGCCGATTCTTTCCGGTCAACGCGTCGAGCCGCCTTCGCAGCTTTCGCAGAGCGGTCGCGTCGTGCTTATCCCAGGCAAGCATCCCGGCGTTCAGGAGACCGCTGCGAATCTCCTGGGCGTGCGCTTCGACGAAAGCGGCGTCGATCGTCGGCATCAGCAGACGGCCCGCCTTTTCCTCCAACGGGGCCGCGCGCAGCGAGGTGGCCGTCATCGCGGCAAGAACCAGATATAGAGCAAACATGATCCATCTTCTCCCATCATCTCGTTTCCCTATAATAGAATAGTCCGCCGCGCTTAACTTGTATAATTCGTCTATGAGAATCGCGGCGGCGGGCGCCTTTCTGTTGCTGTTCGCGGGCTGTCGAACCCTCCCGGTCCCAAAAGAACCCGTCCCGATCGCCGCCGTCGAGGCGCTCGCCCCTGACGCCTGGCCCCCGCTGATCGACGACCTGGACGCCGCTTCGCTCGACCTCGCCGCCGATCGACTCGCCGACTACCTGCGCGCGCAAAAGGACGGCCTGGTCGATCTCGGCGGCATGAAAATCGGCCGCGCCCGCCTCCTCGACACGCTTGAAGCCTTTCGCAAAATCCGCAAACTCGCGGCGCGGGAAGAGCCGCTCAACCGAATCCTCAAAGACGAATTCGAACTCTACCGCGTCAACCGCTCGTCGACGGTCTCGGCGCATTTCTCCGCCTACTACGCCCCGACGATGCCGGCCAGAGCGACGTCCACCCCCGAGTACAAATACCCGCTATACGCGAAGCCCAAGGACCTTATCGTCGCCGACCTGGGCGATTTTGACCCCGATCTCAAAGGGAAAACAGTTTACGGACGAGTCGACGCCTCCGGAAGCTTCGTCCCGTTTTTCGACCGCCGAGCGATCGACGTGCGCGACGCGCTAAAGGACCGCGGCCTCGAGATCGCCTGGCTCAAGAGCGGATTCGACCGCCTGAACCTGCACATTCAGGGCTCTGGAATCCTCGTCTATCCGGACGGCAAGGAAAAAATGGCCCGTTTCGCGGCGACCAACGGAGCGCCCTACGCCAGCGTCGGACTGGCTTTGGCCGGGTCAAAAGCGATGCGCCGCGACGAGATCAACGCCGAGTCCCTGCGCCTCTACCTCGAGGAGCACCCGGAAGGGGAAGCCTGGCTGCTCGCGCGCAACCCCCGCTACACGTTCTTCTCGCTCGTCGACCTACCCGAGCGGGGCGAGCCCTCCGGCACCACAGGCCGCCCTTTGGTCGCCGGGCGCTCGATCGCCATCGACCCCTCCGTCATTCCGTTCGGCGCGCTCGCGTTCGCGTCGCTGCCGCTGGTTCAGGCCGATGAAAACGGCAATCTGCTTGGAAAGACGACGACTTCCCGTTTCCTCCTTTGCGCGGACGCCGGCGGCGCAATCAAGGGTCCCGGACGCGTCGACCTCTATCTCGGACACGGCCCGCGCGCGAAAGGCGCGGCGCACAATGTCTGGGACGAAGGCGAACTCTATATCCTGCTCAAGAAACTTCCCGCGAGAGTCCGGTGAAGACGCTTATGCTCGCCGCACTGCTGGCCGTCCCCTCCGCCTCCCGGGCCGGGGACAAACCCAAGGTGCTCACCGGCATCGACGTGCTCCAGGAGAACGGCTTCCGGGAGCTCAAAGGGAAACGCGTGGGGCTCATCACGAACCAGACCGGCGTCGACGGCAAGGGCGTGCTCACCGCGCGCATCCTCGCGGGGGCGCCGGGCGTGCAATTGACGGCGCTGTTTTCTCCTGAACACGGGTTTACGGGAATGAGCGAGTCGACCAGCGTTTCCTCGGGCCGCTATCTCCTTCCCGATGGGAAGGAGATCCCGCTCTACAGTCTCTACGGCAGCACCCGCGCGCCGACCGACGAGATGCTTCGGGGGCTCGATGTCCTGGTTTTCGATATCCAAGATGTCGGCGCGCGCTTCTACACCTACGCGACGACCATGGCCTACGCGCTGGAGAAGGCCGTCAAAACCGACCTCGAATTCATCGTGCTCGATCGCCCCAACCCGATCAATGGGGAAACCGTCGAAGGCCCCGTGCTGGAAATCGACGGATTGAAGAGCTTCATTTCGTATTTCCCGATCCCGACCCGACACGGACTGACGATGGGCGAACTCGCCCGACTGCACAACTTCCAGGCGAAGCTCGGCGCCAAGCTCGTCGTTATCCCGCTCAAGGAATGGCGACGGAAAATGTGGTTTGACGAGACGGGATTGCCGTGGGTCAAGCCGTCCCCGAACATGCCTGATCTCGACTCGGCGACGCTGTATCCCGGCATCGCCTGCTTCGAAGCAAGCAACCTCTCGGTCGGCCGCGGAACCCCGCTTCCCTTTCGGTGGATCGGCGCCCCGTGGCTGAAGGCCGACGCCGTGGTCGCCAAGATGCGCAAGGCGAAACTGCCGGGCATCGAGTTTTCAGCGAAGGCCTACACGCCGGAAAAAAGCGTGCACGCGGGCGAGAAATGCCCCGGGATTCTGATGAAAATCACCGACCGCGAAACCCTGCGCCCATTCGCGGTGTTCGCCCATCTGGTGACCGCGATCCGGGATCTGCACCCCGATGATTTCAGCCTCGGTGAAGGCGATCGAAGCACGCGGCTGATCGGCTCCGAGCGGTTCACGGCCCATTTCCTCAACGGCGCTGACGCTAAAACCATCCTCGAACTTTTCGACCCCGAAGCGGACCGCTTCCGGGCCCAACGCGCGCCGTTTCTCCTCTATTGATCCTGCTCGCGTACTTCCTCTCCGGAACGGCCGCTCTCCTTTATGAGATAGTCTGGCTGCGCCAACTCACGCTGTTCTGCGGTCATACCACGCTCGCCGCCTCGGCGGTGCTCAGCGCGTTCATGGGCGGACTCGCGCTCGGCAGCGCGCTCGGCGGCAGGCGCGCCGGAAGAATCCCGACCGACAGACTGCTCGAAACCTTCGCCTTGCTTGAACTCGGCACGGCGGCGACGGCCCTGCTCGCCGGTCCATTGCTCGCGAAGGCCGGATCCCTCGTCTTGTCGATGGGACTGCTCGACTGGCCCCCCGCCGCCCGCTCGCTGACCTACTTCACCACCGCGTTCGCGATCCTTCTGCCCCCGACGACGATGATGGGTGCGACCCTGCCGGTGCTCACGCGCAGACTCGGCGAGAAGAAACTCCCCGCCCTTTACGGCGTCAACACGCTCGGCGCCGTTTTAGGCGTCGCGGCCGCGGGCTTTCTGCTGCTGCCGGCAATCGGAGCGGCCCGCACCGCCCTGGCGGCGGCCGCTCTGAACCTGCTCGCCGCCGCGCTAGGCTGGACCGCACGAGAGGATTCTCCCGAGCCTGCCGGTCCGCCGCAAGCAAACGTCCCGGTGCCCTTCGCGGATGCCCTCCTGCTCGCCGGCACCGGCGCCGCCGCCATGATCTGCGAAGTCGCGTGGACCCGGGCGTTCGCCGTCGTGCTCGGCTCGACGACCTACGCCTTCTCGATCATGCTGCTCACCTTCCTGCTCGGCCTCGCCGGAGGCAGCCTCGCGTTTCACGCGCTGCGCAAGCGACGCCCCAAGCAACTCGGGCGCCCCGCGCTGGCCGCGGCGATCGCCGGGATCGGCGCACTGGTCTTCGGCGGTCTGTTCTGCTTCGACGCCTTCCCTTACTCTTTGGTCCTGCTGGCGAAATGGTCCGCCGCCTCGCCCCTGCGGCTGTGGACCGCGCAATTCGGCTTCTGCGCCTTCATCATGGCGGGGCCGACCTTTTTGATGGGCACGGTGTTTCCGTGGGTCGTCTCTTTGCTCGCTCCGGGAGACGACGCCGCCTCCGTCACCGGACGCTGCTACGCGGCGAATACGGTCGGCGCGATCGCCGGCTCGGCCGGCGCCGGACTGCTCCTGCTTCCCCGTCTCGGCGTCGAAGGCTCGCTGCTCGTCGCCTGCGGCCTCTATTTTCTCTCGGCGGCGCTGGCCGCGCCGAACCGCAAGCTCAAAGCGGCGTTCGCCGCGGCGACCCTCGCGGTTTTCGCCCTGCGCCCGCAGTGGAATCTGCGCCTATTCGCCAGCGGCATGTTCCTGTATGGAAAATACTACCGCTGGGTCGAGGATTCCGCCGACTTCAAAAACGAACTCGCCGCCGACAAGGTTCTCTTCCACAGAAGCGGTCAAGACGCGACCGTCACCGTCTTGGAAAGCCCGTTCGGCGAGCGCTATCTGCGCGTCAACGGAAAAACAGACGCCAGCGAGGGCGGCGACATGGGAACGCAATTGCTGTTGGGCTATCTCCCCTCGCTGTTTCATCCGGGGAGTCCGAAGTCCGCGCTGGTGATTGGACTGGGCGGCGGTTTCTCCGCCGGCGCGCTGGCCGCGGATTCGGGGCTCGAGACCCTCGACATCGTCGAGATCGAACCCGCGGTCGCGGAAGGCGCGCGCTTTTTCGGGCGCTCGAACCGAAACGTATTGGACGACCCGCGCGTGACCCTTCGCTTCGCCGACGCGCGGCAGGTGCTCGCCGCGCCGGGACCGAAGTACGACCTGATTTCCTCGGAGCCGTCGAACCCGTGGATCTCGGGCGTCGCGTATCTGTTCACGCGCGAGGCGTTCTCTTTGGCGAAGGAGAAACTCGAAGACGACGGAGTCTTCGCGCAGTGGTTTCACAGCTACTTCATGACCGAAGAGGATTTTCGCATGGTCGTGAAGACCTTTCATTCGGTCTTTCCGCACACGATCTTGATGACCAACGGCGAATCCGACTACTTCTTGCTGGGCCGCAAACAGCCGTTCGTTATCGACTTCCCCAAGTGGGTCGAGCGGTTTCGATCCGACGCCGCGCTGCGCGGGGATCTGCGCCGCGTGGGCCGCGGCTTCGAGCACCCGTTCACCTTGCTTGCGGCCGGCTACGCGCTCGGCGGTCCGGATCTGGACCGGTACGTCGCGGGGGCGCCCGTTCATGTCGACGACCGGCCCGTGCTCGAGTTCTCGGCCGCGCGCGCGGTGAACACGCATCGCTCCTCCAAAATCCTGGCGGAACTCAACGCGTCGAAAACCTCCTTTCTTCCTCCGGGGTTGACGGGACTCGTGGTGGGCGACGCGCAGAAGGCGATGGCCTTCAACCGAGCGGCGGAGGCTCTTCTGGATTCGAATTTGCTCGATGAGGCGATGCGCGCGGTGGATAAGGCCATGGAATTTTGGGACAAGGGCGCCTGGACCTGGACGAACAAGGCGCGGCTGCTCGAGAAACGGGAGCAATTCGACGAGGCGCGGGCGGCGTTTGAACGGGCGGTGAAGCTGGACCCGGACTACGCCCCCGGACGGGTGCACTTCGGGATGTTTTTGGCGGCGCACGGAGATGTGGACCGGGGGCTGGTGGAACTTAAGAAGGGTCTAAAACTGGAACCGGGGGAGGCGAAGGCGAGCCTCGGGATCGCGTGGATCTATTTAGGCCGAGACATGAAAAAAGAGGCGCTTGAGGTGCTCACGACGGCGCTGGATCGCCCGGTTCCGGATTCGACGCTCCGAAAGGGGCTGGTCGAGGCGTATCGGGAAGCGGGCGGAATGCGTTGAATTGATCCCAACCCTGTTGAACGACCTAGGTGTCCCCCGTCATTTCTTTATACGCCTCCCCCGCCAGTTCGATCCACATCCTCTGTTCCCGTTGATAGACGGGGCTCGCCTTCGCGCAGCGGCCGAGCATCCGTTTCAGCAGCCGAAGCGCCTCTTTGGAATTTCCCCGCTTACGTTCCATCAGCGCCAGCCGACAGCAAATCTCCTCCCCCACAAACTCCGGCAAAAGAGCCGCCAAAATTCCCGCCGCCTCGTCCAGACGCCCCAACTGCTCCAGCGCCTGCGCGTACAGCAGTTTCCGACGCTCCGGATCCGAATTCGGATTCGACTCAGCCAAAGCCTCCAACCGGCGCGCCGCGTCCTCATGGCGACCCGCCTTCAACTCCGCGAACGCCGCCTCCATGCGCAGCAGCGGCAGTTCCGCCCGCGTGCCCGACAGGCAGCGTTCGAACTCCTCGATCGCTTTCCCGTATTCGCCGACCGCCGAGTACCCCCTCGCGAGCGCCTCCCGGTTGGCGCGGCTGTCGAAATCCTCGACGGCCGCCCGCAGCGCGTCGAGATCCACCGCCTCTCCATCGTCGTCGGCGGCGCTCTCGAGCGCCCCCCGCAGCCGCGTGCCCGGAAGCCATTCAATCACCGCGTAAGCCAGCCAGCCGCCGACCGGGACGAAGACGATCGATGCCAGCCAGAACGCACTCGCGCGTCGATTCCACGCGTGCACCCCGAAGGCGATCTGCAGCACGATCGAAACGACGACCAGCAGCGCAATCATAAAGGAACCGGGGCGCGGCGGCGCAGATATTCGACGAAGTAGGATATCTTGCGGTCGTAGGTGCTCCAACGCTTGAACACGCGTCCATCGGCGTCGATGATGACGGTCATCGGAATCTCAGGCACTTCGTAGAGGTCGGAGACGCTCGGCTTGCCGGTTTCGGCGTCCCGGATTTGAGGCCAGCGAATGTCGTACTGTTCCAGCGCCTTGCGCAGGTCGGAGTCCGAGGCGTCGAAATTGATCCCAAGGACGACCACCTCGGTGCCCTCGTAGCGTTCGTGGAGTTTTTTCAAATCGGGCACGAGTTGAATGCACGGCTCGCACCAACTGGCCCAAAAATCGAGCACGACGATTTTGCCGCGCAAGGCCCGCAGCGCGATCGTCGAGCCGTCGATCGCCGGGGCGCTGAACTCCGGGGCTTGCGGGCGATCGGCGGCGTAGCGGCGCGCCATCGAGAACGCGGAGACGGCCTCGAAGGCACCGTAGATGAGGCCGGCGCCGGCGAGCACGACGGCGGTGAAGGCGAGGCGTTTCAGGCGTTTTCCGGAGGCCTTCCGGCGATCCTCGCTTTCCTGCGCAAGTTCGCGCACATCCGCGCGGCGTTCGAGACAGGCGGGACAGCGCACGGCGCCCTCATAGCGCCCGGCGCCGCAGCGGGAGCAGAGCGGCGCGCGGCAATCGGCGCATTCCCAGCGGATTTCCTCTTCGGGATGGGCGGCGCAGGCGGCCATTGCGTTGAGAGTAGTCCGTCAGGGACGGAAAGTCAACGGGCGGGGGCAGCGTCCGTAAGTATATTTAAACCTTCCGAACGCCTTGGCGAGGGGCGACTGACCTGGGACGAGGCCCCCGCAGGGTCGATGATGTTTCAATCCACGCCCCTGTGCGAGGGGCGACCTCCGATTCTGATTGCGCAGAGTGTTGATGACCTTGTTTCAATCCACGCCCCTGTGCGAGGGGCGACTTCTTTCTTTCGTTGCGCCGCGAGCCATTCAAGGGTTTCAATCCACGCCCCTGTGCGAGGGGCGACGACTCGGGCAAAGATCTCCGGAAGGATGATTATGTTTCAATCCACGCCCCTGTGCGAGGGGCGACAAGAACTGCCGCATGTACGGATTGTCGAAAAAGTTTCAATCCACGCCCCTGTGCGAGGGGCGACCCTTTTTCAGCCGTTCAGTAACAGCCCTATCCTGTTTCAATCCACGCCCCTGTGCGAGGGGCGACACGGGCGGGCGATATGAAATTACAGGACGAAATGGAGTTTCAATCCACGCCCCTGTGCGAGGGGCGACGCGGCGATGCGCCCGACTACAGGCCGAAAAAATGTTTCAATCCACGCCCCTGTGCGAGGGGCGACCAAAGTGCCCTATCACTCGCGACGTTGATATCTGTTTCAATCCACGCCCCTGTGCGAGGGGCGACGTTTTGAGCCACGGATGGATCTGGATCTCAACGGTTTCAATCCACGCCCCTGTGCGAGGGGCGACCGTTTCAGCCATGGCATATGCCGCGATTCGTCGATGTTTCAATCCACGCCCCTGTGCGAGGGGCGACACGGCGAAATGTACTTCGCCTATTACCGATGATGTTTCAATCCACGCCCCTGTGCGAGGGGCGACCCGCTATCATCTATAAACGGCAACGGACCCACGTTTCAATCCACGCCCCTGTGCGAGGGGCGACGGCCGCTGCGAACTTATCGCCCATGTCGCCGAGGTTTCAATCCACGCCCCTGTGCGAGGGGCGACCCGCGACTAGGTCCCACTGCTCAGGCTCCGTCGTTTCAATCCACGCCCCTGTGCGAGGGGCGACGCGGGGCCGTTACAGATCCATAGCGGAGGATCGGTTTCAATCCACGCCCCTGTGCGAGGGGCGACTCGGCTAGTCTCTCGCACTCGACTGCCCGAGCTAGTTTCAATCCACGCCCCTGTGCGAGGGGCGACCCGCCCCTCGTCGGCATACGCTACCCCGATGAGTTTCAATCCACGCCCCTGTGCGAGGGGCGACCAGAGAGCGAGGTCGTGCGGCCGGAACGACGGGTTTCAATCCACGCCCCTGTGCGAGGGGCGACCAGAGAGCGAGGTCGTGCGGCCGGAACGACGGGTTTCAATCCACGCCCCTGTGCGAGGGGCGACCAGCGGCGGGCAGCCCTCGGCTATCCAGTCGCGGTTTCAATCCACGCCCCTGTGCGAGGGGCGACAACGCCGAATATTGTAGGGCATTTGGAGAGTATTGTTTCAATCCACGCCCCTGTGCGAGGGGCGACTCGGCTTGGGCTTGGACTTGGGCTTGGGCTTGGGCGATCATAGTTTCAATCCACGCCCCTGTGCGAGGGGCGACCGGGCGCTCTTGGATAATGGCCGGGCACCTCAACGTTTCAATCCACGCCCCTGTGCGAGGGGCGACGACGCGCCTGGGTTGTAGTCGTACCACTCAATGTTTCAATCCACGCCCCTGTGCGAGGGGCGACGCGAATGGCTCGACGCCTTTTTCGGTGTTGTACGGGTTTCAATCCACGCCCCTGTGCGAGGGGCGACCACCATGGGCGCATCCCCCCAGTCGTTTCGATCGTGTTTCAATCCACGCCCCTGTGCGAGGGGCGACGGGAGCATTACCGCGATGCCGGCCAGCGCGGCGAGTTTCAATCCACGCCCCTGTGCGAGGGGCGACATCGCTCGGCCTCTTCATTTCGCGGCCTCGTCGTTTCAATCCACGCCCCTGTGCGAGGGGCGACTCAAGGTTGCCCCCAACGCTCGTCAGCTTCGGGTTTCAATCCACGCCCCTGTGCGAGGGGCGACTCAGGGCCTGCACCGCGTCCGCGTCGCTCGTGCGTTTCAATCCACGCCCCTGTGCGAGGGGCGACGACGCTAAGAATGCCCTGCTCTCTTGTTACCGAGTCGGTTTCAATCCACGCCCCTGTGCGAGGGGCGACAGCGGGACATGATCCCACTTGTGCGCCGGTAGGAGTTTCAATCCACGCCCCTGTGCGAGGGGCGACTATGTCTCCGAGTTGGAGGCGATTGGTGAGTGTGTTTCAATCCACGCCCCTGTGCGAGGGGCGACGCGATAGGGATCGGCTTAACCGACTCGATGATGTTTCAATCCACGCCCCTGTGCGAGGGGCGACCCGGGATGCCCAGGAGGCCACCCGAGTTTCTGGTTTCAATCCACGCCCCTGTGCGAGGGGCGACATCTGTACCGCGCTGATGCCTGCCGCGTGTTCATGTTTCAATCCACGCCCCTGTGCGAGGGGCGACGCCCATATCCGCGTAGACGCCGCGCGTAGCGTTGTTTCAATCCACGCCCCTGTGCGAGGGGCGACCTTCGCTCGCGTGCAGTTTAATTATATCTCCGGGGTTTCAATCCACGCCCCTGTGCGAGGGGCGACGATGAGGCCGAAGAACAGCGCTGATCCGGAATAGTTTCAATCCACGCCCCTGTGCGAGGGGCGACGCGATAGCCTTTCATTCTTGGCTTCCTCGACGAAGTTTCAATCCACGCCCCTGTGCGAGGGGCGACCCGAGAACATGAATAGCTGATTTACGAACCTTGGTTTCAATCCACGCCCCTGTGCGAGGGGCGACAGGTTTCCCCGGTCCTTGTCGGCGCAGGCGAGAGTTTCAATCCACGCCCCTGTGCGAGGGGCGACTCCGCACCCAGGTTTCTCGTCAACTCGCTCAGGTTTCAATCCACGCCCCTGTGCGAGGGGCGACGCAAAAGGGTATTCCACCAGGATACGGGCGCGGGTTTCAATCCACGCCCCTGTGCGAGGGGCGACTGGGTTCCGTCGCCTGGATGTTGAGATAGTGCTTGTTTCAATCCACGCCCCTGTGCGAGGGGCGACGCCATGAGTCGCTTATAGAGGATGTCCCCTTTCGGGTTTCAATCCACGCCCCTGTGCGAGGGGCGACGAAACGATCGCCCGGGTTCCACAACTACAAAGCGTTTCAATCCACGCCCCTGTGCGAGGGGCGACCCGGATCGCTATTGATAACGGGTTATCGCGCAAATGTTTCAATCCACGCCCCTGTGCGAGGGGCGACCGAGTACAGTAGCGTGTACACTGAGTGTACAGAGTTTCAATCCACGCCCCTGTGCGAGGGGCGACAAAGCGGTGCGGTTAAAATTCGGCTCTTGGAAGTTTCAATCCACGCCCCTGTGCGAGGGGCGACCCCGCACATTCCGCGCCATCATCGACCACGAAAAGTTTCAATCCACGCCCCTGTGCGAGGGGCGACTAGAGCGATTCTAAGAATAGAGTTAGTGTAGATTTAGTTTCAATCCACGCCCCTGTGCGAGGGGCGACGCGGGACATGATCCCACTTGTGCGCCGGTAGGAGTTTCAATCCACGCCCCTGTGCGAGGGGCGACGGAGGGAGTGCTCATGCAGATAACTCTTAACTGGTTTCAATCCACGCCCCTGTGCGAGGGGCGACGCTTGCGCCGGACGGATACTCGATTCGCAGAAAAGTTTCAATCCACGCCCCTGTGCGAGGGGCGACCGTATCCTAGTGATTTAGCGGTTTCATGTACAGTTTCAATCCACGCCCCTGTGCGAGGGGCGACGTGTACAGCTGTACAGGCAGCGTTAAGGCACTATAGTTTCAATCCACGCCCCTGTGCGAGGGGCGACCGGGATCGCTGCTCCCCCGCTAAGGAGAGAATATGGTTTCAATCCACGCCCCTGTGCGAGGGGCGACGCTTTGCGCATACGCGGTGGTGACGACCCCGGTGTTTCAATCCACGCCCCTGTGCGAGGGGCGACCGTTAATACGATTAAGCAGAAATTATAAACGGAAATGTGCGCGTTTCCGCGAACCCTACGACATCAGTGCTAAAAATAATTTGCTCTACACCGCGCCGCATAATAATCTCTTTCCCGATATACATAATTTAACACCGCGAAGCTCACAGGCGACCAACGTTCACTCCAGGTTCGCGGAAAACATCAAACGATCAACGGGCCTTCCATATCCAACGACGGTTTTGCCCCGTGATGCTCGATTCGTCTCGCAGAATTCGAGCCAAGGAAATAGAAGCGCAGCGAATCCTTTTCTTCCGAAAACTCATCAAGCAACCGTAGTCGAAGGCGCGCCCATTGTTCGGGGTCCACGACGCACTCGAACACCGAGTTCTGCACGCGTTGGCCGAAATCCAAACATGCCCGTGCAATCCTCCGTAGCCGGCGTCGCCCTTGGGATGATTGCGTCGCAACATCATAACTCACAAGCACCATCATTCCCGAATCCTCCCGCCCACGATCATTTCCATATGAATGGCGGATAGCCATCCTGGTCACCGCGCAGATGTCGCGCAAGCAGTCGAGCCTGAAGATGGATCAGCAGCCCTACCGGGCACTTTTCTCCTAAAAAAGGATGGACGATTTCCTCCTGCTTCCTTTTCTGATACGCGACGAGAAGTTCTTTGCGGGTTTCATCGTTCATAAACACGCCGCCTGATTCCGTTTTCTTGAACCCTTTGCCGCGAATCTGACGCCGGTTGATCAAAGACAGAACCAAGCGGTCCGCAAGGAATGGGCGGAACTCCTCCATCAAATCCAACGCCAATGCCGGCCTTCCAGACCGCTCGGCGTGGAGAAATCCAACGGCGGAGTCCAGCCCTGCCGACTCGCACGCGGCCCTGGCGTCGTGAGCGAGCAAGGCATAGAGGAACGAGAGCAGGGCGTTGATATTGTCCAAAGGCGGCCTTCGGCTTCGCACGGAAAATCGGAACTCGTCTTTTTGGGATACGATGAGATGATCGAATACCTGGAAATAGGTCCGCGCGGCATCTCCCTCGATTCCGCGCAAGGTTTCGAGCGACACCTCCTCGCGAATCGAATTCAAGGAATGGGTCAGGTGCCGAACCGCCTCTTCCAACGCTCCTGTCCCATCGGAATCCGGATTGTCCCGCAAAGCCCGCTGAAGCGATGTCCGGCTATTGGCGATCTTGGCCGCCACGACGGCGCGCGCGATCTTGCGGGCGCCCCGGGCGTCGTCGGCCCGCCGATACTGCTCCCGGCGCAACAACACATTACCCGGAGCGAAACCCTGAACCTTCGCGAGAAACCTTCCATGCTCGGTCATATAAGTGATGGCCACATGCCGTTCTGCGCATTCGCCCATAAGAGCCGGGCTGCACGAGACGCGTCCGAAACAGACGACCCCTCCGAGGCTGTGAAGAGGAACCCGCATGCGGATATCACGCTCTACCTGGACTGTGATGGTCTCCCCTTCTTTCGATAAATAGGCGCCGGGCGTAGTGACGAACAAAGTATTGAGGTAGTGCATCATGACGATGTCTCGGAGTCGGACTCCACCCCGGCGAACGCCTCCGCGAGGTAGCGCGCCGCCGACCGACCGGGAGCGATGCTTCCCGGCAGGCAGTGGTTGAGCAGAGAACAGTTATCGCACTTCGACTCGCGAACCGCCCTAGGCGTGACGCCCGCTGCAATCAATCCGTGGAGACGCGCGACGGTTTTCTCGGTCTCTCCCCGCAGGTCGGGATCGAAGACGACGCCTAGGCGACGCTTCGTCTGACCGTAGAAGAGAGCTCCCTCCGGGATGGATACCCCCAACATTTCTTCCAAGCACAGGGCCTGAGCGCAAACTTGCACCTCATCACAGCGATTGCGCTTCGGACGCCCGCGCTTGAACTCAACGGGAAAAGGCGCCCATCGGCCGTCAATCCCCGGCACGGGAACGGCCGACGGATTATCCGAACCACATCGATGGAACTCCACCACGTCCGCCTTTCCGATGAGCCCAAGCCTTAATGAACGCAGGGGAAGCCCGCGGGCGGAACGTACTTCCCCGCGAGATTCGTATCCCCGATCATCCGCCTTCTTATGCAGGTGGCTTCCCTCGACCGTGAAGGCATTGTCCGCCCACACCCCCTCCAAATGGATCAGGGCGCACTGGCGCTCGCAAAACAACAGATGCTGAAGCGCGGACAATGGGAGGCAGTCGGCCTCCACATATTGTTCGGACATGTCTCGGGTTACATCCGCACCAAGGTCACGCCAGCAGGCAGGTCCTTCTCATCCACGCTTACCTCATAATCGGAAAAGTTTCGCGCCGGACCGTCAGCCTTCCGCTTCACCTGAACTCGGTCGAACAATGCGGCAGCCGGAGCATTGCCCAAGGCGCTTTCGTGCTTAAAGACAAAAAGTCCACGTTTCGCCATCAAGCCCCGCGCCGCACTCCGGTCGAGGTCAAACATCATGTTCAAGGCCTTCCAAACAAGCTCGAGATCGTCTTCACTGAAGCCCGTTTTTTTGGCCGGAGGCACATTGACGAAGCCATGCGATTTGTAGAGTCCGTATGGGATTGTGGCCTTGCGGCCCATGGTCCGATTGTCGCCCTCTTGCGCCACGGCTTCCTTCTCAGTGGTAACCGCCATCCGCGTGATGGAGTGCTCCGCAGGCACGATGCGATCCACTGAGCGCGCGAACGTCATCTGAATCGGTCCCAGGACCTGCCCTGCGTTGAAATCTCCGGTGCTCAACACCGCTCCGAAGGCGCGGATATCAAAGAAGTTCTTGCACAGCCAGGCCTGGGCGTCCTTCGCCTTCTCTGGGTTCTGCTTTTCTCCCTTCTTCGGCTTGGCATTAGTCTCTACCGCCCCACGGTCGATCTGCTTGTTCAAGACAGCCTTTTCAAGGACGAACATCTCGAAAGGTGGCTTGTTATCCTTGGCCGCCAGCACGTAGTTGCGTAACTTGCGCTTCAGACATACATCGGTCACCAGTCCTTGGCCCGTCTCAGGATCGACGCGGGGAAGGTTGCCGGCGTCCGGGTCGCCGTTGGGGTTGCCATCGGCCACGTCAAACAGATAGACGAAGTCGTAGCGATTGCTAATCGGGGTCATGGTCATGTCTCCTTTAGGATGCGGCCTGCACTTCTTCCTTCTTCGTAAAAAGCGCCTGTCGCTGATGATAGTAGCCTACAGCGAACAAGCCCTGCTCCTCCATCGGGAACGTGGAGGGAAACTTCTCGGCCGGGAGGTATCCCATTATGGCCGTAATCATCTTGTCCAGGTTGACGGCTTGACCCGGCCTTTCCTTGCGCAGCTTCGCAAGGTGATGCTTGGAAAGGCCAAGCAAACGCCCGAAGACGGTCACTGGTGCCGTCGAAGCGGCACCGTAGAAACGGTCTCCGACGGTCGCATTGGTCTGTCCTTGCGCGGCCCCTTGTAAGTGCTCCAGCGCCGCGAACAATCTTCCCAACAGATAGGCTGCATGGGTATTTTTTTCATCCAGCATGGGTCTGACCTCCGATAGCTCCGGCCGATCTTTCAGTCGGCGAAGAACGCCTTTAATCACCTGCATGCGCAGATGGCTGCGATGTCTTTTGTTCGACTTGCCCCGGTCTCCTTGACTCATTGGACCCTCCGCTTTGCAACGACGGACTGCCGCGTGCAAAAGAGTGCCGGGAAGCGACTGACCCTTAAGAATGGCTCGCAGAAAATCAGCTGCTAAGTTTGGAGGAATATTCTTTTCCTCTCCTTTAAACACCACGGATCGAAGCAACTCTTTGAGGGACGGCTGAGGGGGCCCCTCGAAAGGGAAATGCAGCTTCAGATCTTCAAAGTAACGGTTGACTCGTCCCGCCATCTCGCTCACGCTGCCCGTATACCAGTCTCGTATTGTGGCCCGTCCCTGGCCCCCGGAGAGCGTGAGAGCATAGAAGGGTTTGGTGTCCTGCAAAAACGGCTGCCGCCCCGACTTAGGCGCCTCCAAAAGCCGGGCGACGATACTCTCATCGGGGCGCGACAAAAGGGCTTCGAAGATGTCCGGAAACTCGTTATTCGTGTCGGCCGTCCAAAACACAACGCCGGTGTCCTCGCTGACACGAATATTCCTGCGCGGCAAGGTTTGTCCCGCGTTGTGTGGGTCAGGGTAGGCCGGATCGAGCAGCCTGTTGAGCGCGCGCGCATAACCCTCCGCCGCTGCCCGGCCGATGGGCGCATTCTCATTTCGGTCGAATCCGTATGACTCGAATGCCGGACTATTGAACGTGACGATAGCGACTCCAGAAGTGGAGCCTCCCGGCACTTTTTTAATAGCGTCATGTTTGTCGACCGGAACGCAGGCGTTCCCGGTCACAAGGCAGATTGCGTTTGTAGCGCCCGTCTCGACCCGACGACGCTTCCACCATTCCCGAACGGCCGGGCGATCACTGATCAATTCCTGATCGCCGGACTGCCGAAAGACGAACCATTCGTTTGCACCGATATCTTCAGGCAAGACGCTCGCCCTATCCGAACGCCCCTCCTGTCCTTGCAGAAACATCAAGACCGCCGCTAATCCCAGATCACCCGTCTCATTGCAAGCTTGTGCATGCAGTTTGATGGCCAAGTCGATGTGTTTATTCACCTTAGAAGAATCGACATCTTTATCCTTGCCTACTACTCCGAAGAAATACTCAAGCTTGTCATAGAGGAATTGCGGCTTCGGTACGGTTCCAGGACGCACAACCGTCTTCGGCACACTGTACCGGACCGGACGAGGCTTCCCCTTCTTGTCGGGCATGCGGGCATCAATAATGCCCAGCAGAGCTCCGCTCTTATCCAGCTCAATGATACGCGTAACATCTTTCTGCTCATAGTCTGGATCTGCTATCAACCCTTCGTTTTTGGCCAATTCTGCAAGCGCAGAGAGTATCATCGAGCCTCCTCCTTTTTGGACCAGGAATCCGGCCGGTTCACGGCGATAACTCCGCGCTCCATGTGAGCATGAAAAAAATGAGGTCTAGCTTCGGGATAATGATGGGTCCCATTCGTTGGGCCAAACTTAACATCGTAGAGCATCAACCCGAGGTCGCGCGTTTCTTCGATGGCCTGGAACGGCTCGCTCACTGGTCGAAACCAAGCCGCGAACTCCCGGCACCCCAGATAAGGCGTCCGGAAACATTGTCCCTTCTCCAACCGGCGCAGGAACATTTCCGAGAATTTCATCGGATTATCCTCTGGGCCGGCCTTATCCGGAACCATGCGGAACCCGGCTTCGATGACATACTCGACATCCCGGAGCGCGAGAGTGTGCCTCTGGGCTCGGTTGCCGTCCTCATCCACAACAAGCGGCTCCAAGAACGTAGTTCCTCTCATGGCCTTGCCGACGCCGGTCAAGGCCAGTTTCTTCGTGACCTCGTTGCGCTTGAAACCGATCCAGCGAACTGGCCTGAGCACATGGATGCGACGAACCACCCATTGTATGGCCGGCTTCCAGAGGATGGCTTCCAAAACGCCGCGTGCGGCGGAAGGCGTGATAACCTCATAGCTCACCCTCTCGACCTTCATCTCGGGACGCGTGAAGCAAGCAAGTTCACCGCCGATCCGAAGCTTGAAGAGAACGCTGTCCAGCTTAATCTCAGTCACTCGATTACCCTCCATTCATCCAATGAGCGCCGCCGGATCGGCGATGGGGCGCTCCTTGCCCGCGATCAACCCGAACTCCTCGGTGTACAGGTGGCGATAAGGCGGCGCCAGGCCGAGGAATAGGTCTTGAACCGCATAAAGAACCCCTTCCCTTAGCCATTCGTCCGCCTGGCGGCGAGGAATAGAGACTGAGTAGCCCTGAAGACGCCGAGAAACATCGCGCAGAAAATGTGGATCGCCCACCTTTTCCACTTTGGCCAGGAGTTCGAGAGACTCGGTTCGCTTACCGACAGGACCCCAAGGCACGATCACGGTCGCCTGCCAAGCGCCGTCTATCAGCCGCAACTCGCGCGCGACGTCCTCGAACGCCAATTGCTCACGCAAGGTCTGGATTCCTTTTAGATCCCCGACCCGCTGCAAACGAGCGTCGAAGCGTTGGTATATCTCCGGATCGAACAAATCTAGTCCGGGATTGGCTGCCAGCAGGGCCTTCGTTTCGTCAGCGGCCGCGCGAAGCTGTCCAACGGGTGGCTGCGTCGGAGCGTCGAAGATCACAAGTTTGCCTTCAGTCAGGCGGCCTTCGCGGTTGCATCGGCCCGCCGACTGTATGAGTGAATCCAGTCCAGCCATGGCGCGAAATACTACGGGAAAGTCAAAGTCGACTCCTGCCTCGACCAATTGAGTCGAAACGACTCTCACGACCGTATCCGGAGCCTTCAACGCCGACTTGACGACTGCGATCTTCTCCTGGCGGTGTCGCGCACACATAAGCGCGGAGAGGTGGAACAGCGGTTCTCCGGCACGAAGCGCCTGGACGCGCTCGGCTAGAATGCGGGCATCATCGCGCCGGTGGGTGATGGCAAGAGCCCGCGGCTCTCGTGCCACAAGCGCAGCGATTTCATCCCAATCTTTCGTAAGCGCGCGCTTGGGCTTGACCCGGCGTAGGTGCCTGAAGGAAACCTTAACCTCTTCCGGCGTGCCGGCGATCTCGACGATGTCCCGGAAGCCCGCTATCTTGCGCCCATCCGGCGCGACGCGCTCGCGCAATTCCGGTTGGGTGGCAGTGGAGAGCAGAAGGCTTGCTCCATAATGCTCCACTAATCCGCCTAGAACATCGACGATGGGTAGCAAGAAATCCCCAGGCAATGTCTGCGCCTCGTCTATAACAATCACGCTCCGAGCCAAATTGTGCAGTTTGCGGCATTGGGAAGGGTTTCTCGCAAAGAGACTTTCGATGAACTGGACCGCCGTCGTCACAACGAGCGACGCATCCCAGTTTTCCGAGGCCAGGCGGTTGCGGAAGTTTTCCTTCTCGGGCTCAATTCCACTGTGGTGCTCGACCAAAACCAGAGCATCCTTCCCATCCTGATGGCGATGCAGGGCCTTCTGATATGCGGCCACAGTCTGGTCTATGATGGTCAAGTATGGAGCGACCACGATGACCCGCTCCATCCCATTTGCCAGCGCATGGTCGAGCGCAAATGTCAGAGAAGCGTAAGTCTTGCCTCCGCCCGTAGGAACCGTTAGGCTGAAAATTCCTGGCACTCGAGAAGCAAGTTCGCGGCACCGCGACAAAACCCGTCCGCGTTCCGTATTAATGGCGCTCGGGCCAACCGTACCTGAGAGATCTTCCATGAATATACGAAGACGGCTGGCCAGTTCTCCAAGAGGCGGGAAGCCTCCGCGGCCTCCGCGGCCTTCGCTCTTTTCAAGAGACAAGAACGCTTCGGTGTCTAGGCGATCGGCATCCACGAGGGCGGAGAAAAGCATTCGAGTCCAAAATTCCATATTCCGAAACAACTGTCCGTTTGGTTGCCCGGACAGCATCGGCGGGACAGTCAATTGCGGGATGGCGATGATATCTGCGGGAACGGCAGGGATATCCACTTCCTCAAGCAAATGACCCGTCTTCGGACCTCGCGTTTCCTTCCAGTACGCGTGATTCTGCAGACCGCAATGGTGACCGGCGATGGCAAGGGCGATGGGAACGGAGCGGCTTTCGAGGTGCCGCTGAGCATATGCGGCTCCAACGGAACTATGGTCCACTCTTTGAGCATCCTCCACATGCGCGTTCTCCCCGCCCGCCGAGTGAATCATATGCTGGAAGGCCGGCCGATACTTGCCGAGATCGTGCCACAAACCGGCGAGGCGCGCCCACTCGTCAGACCCGAAGGGCGCCGCAAAACCGGCGGCGCGCCGGCCCACCTCCCGGAGGTGGTCTTCTAGCAAGTGCCATCGTTCGGAGGGCAACTCGGGATGAGAGTGAGCGTACGCCCTCATTGTCGAATTGTACTTAATAAGCCCAAAAGGGAATTTAGATGGTTCGCGGTAGTCAGTGCGCAACAGGGGGGCACCCCTCGCACAAGACGGGCGCCGTAAAGAACAGGTCAAAGCGCACGGCTATTCGATTTGATCGTCGGCGTTGCGCGCCATGCTCTTACGCGACTTAAGCTTGCCTTCGGCCGACTGTTTCAACCCCGTCTGCACCGCCTTGAACGCCTTCTCGTTTTTCAGCAGCCACATCTCGGACTCGGGGATGAGCACCATTGGTAGGGCTCAGGCGCCGGTGGGCGCACTGCCTCCGGTTTCCTGAGCCCCCCTTTCTAACCGTGCATGAGCTATTCGACTCACACGGCTAACCGAGAACCATTCAGGCATTGGCTTTCACCAT